>Ga0068867_100002589_pt1 | contig 12748 bp, 10 predicted proteins | sample KBSMisM32_FD_65649 | JGI IMG/M metagenome (GOLD analysis project Ga0068867, IMG submission 65649) | Miscanthus rhizosphere microbial communities from Kellogg Biological Station, Michigan, USA - KBS Miscanthus M3-2 | ecosystem: Host-associated > Plants > Roots > Rhizosphere > Soil ...
ACCTCGACGACCAGGATGCGGCGGTGCGCTTCGGCCGTCGTATGCAGGCGATCGATCGCATCGGTCGCGAAGCTGACCGCCGTGTCGAAGCCGAAACAGCTCGTCGTGCCGTAGATGTCGTTATCGATCGTCTTCGGAACGCCGACCAGCGGGATCCCTTTCTTGTAGAACTCGTACGCGATGGCGAGCGTCCCGTCGCCGCCGATGCAGATGAGCGCGTCGAGCTCCATCTGCTGAAACATTTCCATCACGCGATCGGCGTAGTTGAACGTGCCGTGCGGCGTCACGATCGGCTCGGCGAACGGGTTGCCGCGGTTTACGGTTCCGAGGATCGTTCCGCCGAACCTCAGGATGCCGGTGACGTCTTTCGGCGTCAGCTCGCGGGCCTTGTCTGGATAAATCAGACCGTCGAAGCTGTCCTCGAGTCCGATGACCGTCACTCCTGCGTTGGTCGCGGTCTTCACGACCGCGCGGATGACCGCATTCAGGCCGGGAGCATCGCCGCCGCCGGTCAGGACACCAATTTTTTTGATTGTGGGCATCGAGGCGAGACGTAGCGCTCAGTATATCTGCGTGTTAGACTTCGATTTCGTACCCGCGCGAAGGCGACACGCCTGTGTGTTCATGCGCGGAATCCACGTTCCTGTCCGAAACGGGCGGCTAGCTCAGCTGGGAGAGCGCTGCGTTCGCAACGCAGAGGTCGGGAGTTCGAGCCTCCTGCCGTCCACCACTTTTCTTCAACAATTCAGCGATTTCTTCTGCAGTCGATCGATCGGCATTTTCCAATTGTGACCATCTTGTGACCACCGCGCGAGCAAGTCGAGCGCGGGGCCTTCCGTTCTTCGCGCGGATGTTTATCGCGCGCCGAGCATGCGCATGGCGAGTGGTCGCTGATTTCCAGCACGGTGTCGTCGTCGTACCGAGCGGCGATCATTCGGCCGACGACTTCGGAGAGCCTCTTTAGGCCGCGCTCAATCGATTCTATAAAACGCGCGCGCTCGTTTGCGCTCCGTAACGCTTTGTTTGAGAAGATCGCGTGCGGATGATCGCTCCTCAAGAACATCCTGCCGTGCAGGCTGGCTTCGTTGGCATCGCCAGCGAGTGATTAGCTTGATCCCGTGAACGTGTTCTGCATATGAAACGGAATTCGGTATCGAATTGCGCTTGCCCGTACGGGATGATCTAAGCCGCTCAGAACTGTATCGCGGTGTCGGTCGCGATGAACACCTAGCTGAAACTGCATCGACCTGGCGACTCGCGCTTCTGGAGAACGGAATTTACGGAACATGAGCCATGATTTCCCGGCCGCGTGCGCGGCCATCCCGTGCAATCTCGGAGCGGTGCGCGATAAATCACGTATTTGAGCCAATTACAGATCCCGCCCTTGCTCCGTCTTCAAGCTCTGCACTACGATCGGCACCCCGGCCATGCCGAATACGAACACCCCTCTCCCGATCGTGTGTCCTGAGTGTCATTACGACGGGTGCATGCTCGTCGTACGAAGCCTCACCGTCATCATGGTGAAGTGCGTTCGTTGCCGTCATGAGTGGGCGACTGATTTCGACAGTCTGACTCCCGAGATCCAGCAGAAGGTCGACGAGGTGCTGCAAGACCATTAGCGGTTCTTCGCCGCCTTCCGCTTCTGTCCTTCTTCGAGTTTCCGCACAGCCGTCGATACGCCTCGAACGTTTCGTCATGTCGGTACCGCGCGCGGGCCCGGCGTGGCCGAATCCAGCAACTCTTCGGGTGTGGAGTCGACCAGTTGTCGAACCGCCATCAGCTCAGGCATCCGCATCAATCATTGCCACAGACGAGCTTTTCCGGCGGAGCACCTAACTTGCATGTGTTTACTCGTTGTGCAGGTCCGAATCCTCAAACGCTCAGAAGGCATCATAGCGAGCGTCAGTTTGAGTCATCTGATTCCTACGTTTGTCTACGATGTAGAGCCATCCGTGGCGTGGCATCTCATTGCCTCCGGCAGCGGTCAAGAAGTCCTACCGTCAACGCCAGCGCTGGTTGTGGCCATCGACGAGCCGAATGCGCTCGAGGTGCTGACACGCGGTGTGAATGTCACTGCTGCGCCGGCGACCGCTGCTGACAAGCCCCGACGGCCGCGGAAAAAGCGTTAGCATTCCGAGCCCTCGTCAGCGTCGCGCTCGGTTTTCGTCTTGACCGACCAATCTGTTCACCCAGAAACCGAGGTCGTACACTCCCAGCTATGCAATCAAACCGCGTCCGCACTTGGCGTGAATGGCTCTTTGAGACGTTCGGCAAAGGTGGATACTTTTCGCTGCGTCCGATGCCAACAACGCAGGCGGAGCGGCGGCAACAAGCCGAGAATCAGGCGCCGCCTGAGGACATCACACGGCTTGACCTCGACGCGGATCCGCCCCGCCGTTCAAACTGAGTCAGTGTCGGTTTCGCTTTGACGAGACGGTTCCGGTGGGTCGCGTTCGCAATGCAGAGGTCGGGAGGTCGAGCCTCCTGCCATCCACGACTATCGTGCTCGATTCCACACGCTGAAGTTGCGGATGACCCGTCCCTGCGCATCGCGTCCCGTGGTCGTGATCGTCCGGGTCTTTCCGTCGGAGGTGACCGCCACGCGCGATGTGGTCGTGATCGCACTCTTCACCTTCGTCGAATAGGTGTAATGGTGGTCGTCGACGCGAGTAAATACGCGTGTAGTGTTCGCGTCGGGCGCACCCTTGTACTCGTAGTCTTTGCCGTCGAACTTATACGTGATCTCCGTGTGAATCTTCTTTCCTTCGGCATCGGTGCCATCGGTGATCGCAGTCAGCATGTCTCCCACTGACGTGATACGTGTCGTCTGATTCTTCGGTGCAAGGGTCGCCGGATCGTATGAAGACCCCGCTAGATTCAGCGTCCAGATCCCAATCCACGCATCGGTGGTCTGTGAAGCAACGGGAGAAACAAGAGACCCGACAGCGAGCAAGGCGAACGCGGCAACGACTACAAGTGCCCGCATACCGTACCTCCTGGCCGCACACTCTACCCCAGCCGTGGTTTTTCATGTACAAGCCGTCTTGAATGATCGACAGTCCCCGCCCGGCGGAGATTACGAGGCTGCTGATCGACTGGCGCGGCGGCGATCCAGCCGCGCTCGAGCAGTTGATACCCCTCGTTCACGAGGAATTGCGGCGCCTGGCGCGCCGCCATATGGCGCACGAACGGGTCGGCCACACCCTGCAGGCGACAGCGCTGGTCAACGAAGCCTTCGTGCGGTTGATCGACGTGCGACAGGTGAAGTGGCAGGATCGCGCACATTTCTTCGCCATGTCCTCGCGGTTGATGCGCCGCATCCTCGTCGACTTCGCCCGATCGAAGGGTTACCAGAAGCGCGGAGGCGGTGCACAGAAGGTCTCGTTCGACGAAGCGCTTCTCGTCGCGCGCGAGCCGGGTCAGGATCTGGTCGCGCTCGACGATGCGCTCACCGCGCTTGCGGCGTTTGACGGACGGAAAGCGCAGGTGGTCGAAATGCGTTTCTTCGGCGGTCTCTCGGTCGAAGAGACCGCCGAAGCATTGAACGTGTCGGTGGACACCGTGATGCGCGACTGGAAGCTTGCCAAGGCGTGGTTGCTGCGTGAGCTCAAGCAATCCGCGACCTAGCGCTGAGATTGGTAGACGAACTGGTGTCCGATCGTCTGGCCGACGGGAAACCACGCCTTGACCGGCGGCGTCGTGCCCGCAGGAACCTCGTTGAACACGATTTGCCGATTCACGGGTAATCCCTTGGGCCGCTGCACGTTGACGGTGAACGTCGTCAGGTATGTCCGCAAGCCGTCGCGGCTGGTCACACGAACGACGTGGTTTGAGCCCGTGGCGACCACGTCGAACACATACGTGCCCGCTGGAAGGGAAACACCCGGAAGGGCGAACGGTGAGTTGAAGGTGAGGTAGTTCGTGTGCGGGATGCTTCCGCTGGCGGCACTAGTCGCCAAAAGAGCGGTGACGATCGCGATGCACGACACGAGAACGAGCTTTGAGTTCGACATGACATCCTCTCTTTCGCTGGTGTGGCTCACGGCCACGATCACTGTGCTTGCTGGTGAAGGCGAGAACCGGCGCCGAAAACTGGCAACCGGTCTACTCGGATCCCATCTGACGGTTGAACCGTCGAACTTCGGTGCGCACGGTGTTACCCGCATCGACTGCCGCCTGGGTCTCACGTGCGGTGGCCGTTCCGCGAGTACCGATTTGCAGGTAGAACAACTGCTTACTGGCGTCGTCGCGAACGCGCGGTGCGCCGATCACTTCGATCGTGTGGCGCAGCTCGTGACCGATCGACCCTATCAAGTCCCAGTCGCCCTTGCGGGTGTCGACCACGACACGCATGTAGCGATAGCTCGTTGTGGCATGCACGCTCACGAAGCACGCGCGGACGCCGTGGCCGCAGTCGCCCGCTTCGACGAACACGATGCTGTCACTGGCGTTGATCGTGTCGACGAGACTGCGGAATGTCGCGGAGCGCTCGCCGGCCTGCTCAATCAGCGCGAGCAGCTCCGAATTCGATGACCGCACGTGCGAACCCGGCATTGGCTGATAACCGGGAATCGCGTCGGCCGCCGCGCTGAGACCCGGCGTTCCCAGAACCATTGCCGCCATCGCTGCCATCGCCAGGTTTCGCGTCCGCTTCGCCATTTCCACTTCCTCCTCGCTACCGGAGGCGGGAAAGGCCGCCGAAAACTGGCATCCGCGAAATGGCGTGGGAATCCGGAGGAAATCAGGGGGCCATGCGCCGCCCGGCTTACAATGCGCGCGTCCACACCATGACCACGAGCCCTGATCGCTGGGCGACGGTGGAACGGCTCTATCACGCGGCGCTGGCTCGCCCGCTCAATGAACGCGTCGCGTACCTGGCGGAAGCCTGCGCCGGTGATGAGGAACTTCGCAGTGAGATTGAGTCGCTGCTCGCGCAGGAGGGGTCGGCCGACGACGGGTTCACGCAGGGAGCCGTCGTCGCAGCTGCAGGACTCGTCACCAACGTCGGTCAATCAGTGCTGACGGGCCGACGGCTTGGCGTGTATCAAATCCTCGCACCCATTGGGGCCGGCGGCATGGGCGAGGTCTACCGCGCCCGCGACACACGGCTCGGGCGCGACGTGGCGATCAAGATCCTGCCGCGCGTGTTCACCGCCGATGCCGGTCGGTTGGCGCGGTTCGAGCGCGAAGCCCGCGTCCTTGCGTCATTCAATCACCCGCACATCGCGGCGATCTACGGCATTGAGGAGACCGCGGATGTCGGGTCTGGCCTCAGCCGGCCCACGCGCGCGCTCATCCTCGAACTGGTCGAAGGCGAGACGCTTGCCGAACGCATGGCGCGCGCCGGATCGAAGGGGCTACCAGTCCAGGAGGCACTCGGCATCGCCCGGCAGATCGCCGATGCGCTCGACGCCGCCCACGAAAAAGGCATCGTCCATCGCGACCTGAAGCCCGCCAACATCAAGATCACGCCGCACGCCGTCGTCAAAGTACTCGACTTCGGCTTGGCGAAGCTCGAGGCGGCGAGCGAAGGCGCCGATGGCGTCACCGAAGCACCGACCATCACGGTCAACGACACACGCGAAGGGTTGATCGTCGGCACCGCCGCCTACATGAGTCCCGAGCAAGCGCGCGGGCAGGCGGTCGATAAACGAACCGACATCTGGGCGTTCGGCTGCGTGCTCTACGAGATGCTGACGGGCCGATCGCCATTCTCGCGCCAGACGGTGACCGATGCGCTCGCGGCCGTCGTCGATCGCGAGCCAGACTGGCAAGCGCTGCCAGCGTCGACACCGATCGCGATCCGCAACCTTCTGCGACGCTGTCTGACCAAGCCGCTCGGGCATCGTCTGCGCGACATCGGCGACGCGGTGCTCGAACTCGACAGCGTTGGTGGATCCGAAGAACCAGTACTGGCGCCATCGCGCGCGAACCGAACGACGCGAACGGTTCTCTATTCCATAGCAGCGGTCCTCTGCATCATCGCTGCGGCCGCTGTGTTCATGTTCTGGCCTGGCCGTCCGGCGCGCGCGCCTTCGCTTTCCTTTCAATCGATGACTCGCCTGACATCCGACTCTGGCCTCACCACTGAGCCGAGCGTCAGTGCCGACGGCCGATTCATCGGTTACGCGTCCAATCGAAACGGCGACAACCTCGACATTTACGTTCAGCAGACCTCCGGCGGCCCCGCCATCCGTCTGACGAATGATCCCGCCGACGATCGCCAGCCGACCCTTTCGCCCGATGGCAGCTTCGTTGCGTTTCGTTCTGATCGCAACCCCGCCGGAATCTATCTCGCACCTGCACTCGGTGGCAGCGCTCGTCTCATTGCACCAGAGGGGCGCGGGCCACGCTTTTCGCCCGATGGTCGATCCATCGCGTATTGGACCGGCCCGTGGTTGGCGTCTCGATCGGTGGGAAACAATCGTCAGGTTTTCGTCATACCGGCTGCGGGAGGCTCGCCAACGCGCGTTGCCGCAAGTGTGGCTGGCGCCGGTGATCCCGTATGGGCGCCTGACGGAATGAGCTTATTGATCTTTGGGCGCGACAGACGAAACGAACCCGACTGGTGGTGGGTGCCCATCAGTGGCGGCCAACCGATTTCAACCGGAGTTTACACTCGAATCGCGGCTCAACAGCTAGACGTCACGACCACAACTCGGTACCCACTTCCGCAAGCGTGGGATGCCGCTGGCGTTTTGTTCTCTGCTGCCAATCGGGACGACGATACACGCTCGCTCTGGAGAATTGCGATAGATCCTCGATCGAGACACGTTTCCTCTGATGCCATCCGCTTGACACGTGGGACAACGAGTGACGTATTGCCATCGGTATCGAATGAAAACCGCGTCGCGTTTGCCGCTCAGACTGAAGCCGAGCTGATCTTCGGGCTGCCCATTGATGTCAACGCCGGGAAGGTCACAGGTCCGATGCGCCGCCTCCGAGACGATACTGCGGTAACGGGGCGCGCGAGCGTAACAGAAGACGGTCGCGTGATGGTGTTTCCGAAGTACGAATTCGCGTCCGGAGGCATCTGGGCTCGTGATCTCTCCACGGGGCGCGAATGGCAGTTGGCTGCCACACCGCGCACCCCTTTGAATCCGGTCGTTACAGTTGACGGACGCTTGACCGCCTACACCATCACATATGTCGACACCGGCGGCACCGACGGCCCCGGCGATGGCTACGTGGTGGACACGTCCGGGGGTGCTCCTCGCAAGGTCTGTGAAAACTGCCAACTCGGCCAGTGGACTCGTGATGGACGCTTCGTCCTCGTCGCGGAACCAAGCCATCGCCGTATCGACCGATTGGAGATAGCGACCGGGAAACGTATCCCGCTACTCCAAAGCTCTCTAGGAATGGACCGGGTGCTGTTCGGACCTGACGGTCGGTGGATGACGTTCAATGTGCCGCAGCAGATCTATGTTGCACCTGTCCATCAAGACCGCGGGTCATCGGAGGACGAATGGACGCCGATCCTTGCAGCGTCGTCGACCGCGGGACGGACAGCAGGCCTGTCACCCGATGGAACCCTTCTTTACGCCCTGCTTGAAACCGACGGCTGGCGGTGCCTCTACGGGCTTCGACTCGATCGGATGACGGGACAATCGCACGGCGGTCCTTTCTTGATCGCGCACTTTCACGATGCTGCCCGCTTCTGGGGGTCCACAGGTCTCGGCTCGGCAGCGGTGAAGGGGTTATTTGTCGCCGAACTGTACGAGACGACGAGCAACATCTGGATGGGATCACTGGCGAACCCGAGTCAGTAGCCCGCTCGGCGAGTCACGCTAGCGCACAAGTCCGCGATTCGCCTTCCGCACCTCTGACCGCACAATTTCCCCCGCGGCCATGGCGGCACGGGTCTCGTGGGTACCGCCGGGCGCATGCATCGCGGTCCGCTCGTAGAAGTGGTACTTCGCCGCGCTGTCCCGCACGCTGGGCTCCGCAATCACTTCGATGGTGTGCCGCAATTCGTGCGCGATGAGCCCCATCAACTCCAACTCGCTCCCGCTGCTGTCGACGATGACACGCAGGTATCGATTCGTGCTCGACGCGGTGACGCTCACGAAGCAGGCCCTGACGCTGTGGCTGCACTGTCCTCCCTGGACGTACACGTAGCTGTCGCTCGCGTCGATGATGGCGACCATCTTCCGAAACGTGACGGAACGATCGAATGCGGTCTGCACGACTGCGGCGACTTTCGGGTCTGCCGTTCTGATGTGTGACATCGGAGGTGCGGCGGAAACCGGCGCGTCTGACGCCAGGCTCGCCGTCGGCGTCGCCAGGGCCGCTGCCACCATCACCGCCACGACCGTCAGGTTTCGCGCCGTCTTCGCCATGGCCGTGTCCTCCTCGCTCGTAGAGGCGGGAAACGGCGGTCAGAACTCGCATCGCAAAGCGTTAGACATGTCAAACGGCGTCGCGCGGCCCTGCTGACGCTCGGCTTACAATGCGCGCGTCCACATCATGACCACGAGCCCCGGTCGCTGGGCGACGGTCGAACGGCTCTATCACGCAGCGCGGGCGCGAGATGCTGACGCGCGCGCCGCGTTTCTGGCGGAAGCCTGTGCCGGTGATGAGGACCTTCGCCGTGAGATTGAGTCGCTGCTCGCGCAAGAGGGATCGGCCGAAGGCGGGTTCACGCAGGGTGCCGTCGTCGCGGCTGCAGGACTCGTCAGCAACGTCGGTCAATCAGTGCTGACGGGCCGACGGCTGGGCCCCTATCAGATTCTGGCGCCGCTCGGCGCGGGCGGCATGGGCGAGGTCTACCGCGCGCGCGACACACGGCTCGGACGCGACGTGGCGATCAAAATCCTCCCGCGCGCTTTTACCGCAGACACGGATCGACTCGCACGGTTCGAGCGCGAAGCTCGCGTGCTCGCCTCGCTCAACCATCCACACATTGCCGCGATCTACGGAATTGAGGAAGGTCCGGCTGAAGCTGGACCCCACAAAGCACTCGTTCTGGAACTGGTCGACGGCGAGACGCTCGCGGAGCGCATTACGCGCGCAGGATGCAAACGACTGCCAATCAAAGACGCCCTCGAGATCGCGCGACAGATCGCGGACGCCCTCGACGCCGCGCACGAGAAGGGGATCGTCCACCGCGATCTCAAGCCGGCCAACATCAAGATCACTCGGCAGGGTGTCGTGAAGGTGCTCGACTTCGGCCTCGCCAAACTCGAGGCCGACAAGACGGGTCGGGACGTCACGGCGGCTCCGACCATCACCGTCAACGATACGCGTGAAGGATTGATCGTCGGCACCGCGGCCTATATGAGTCCTGAGCAGGCGCGCGGCCAGGCCGTCGACAAGCGAACGGACATCTGGGCGTTCGGGTGCGTCCTCTACGAAATGCTGGCGGGCCGTGCGGCATTCAGCGGTGCAACCCTGCCTGACACGATCGCCGCCCTGATCGATCGCACTCCCGACTGGTCTCGGTTGCCAGCCGCAACGCCTTCGACGGTACGCCGGCTGCTGGAGCGCTCGCTGCGCAAGGATCAACGAGAGCGTCTCCGCGATATTGGCGACGTTCGAACTGAACTGGCCGACGCGCTTCACGGCTTCCCGGCTGGCGGTGCACGCGTCTCGAACGCGACTCAAATCGCGCTCGCCGCATCTGCGATTGTTCTAGTTATCGTCGCAATCGCGTACGCCGTGTACGGTCGGCGATCGACTTCAAACGTCGGCACGGCGTCGACTGTTCGGGCGACCTTCAGTCAACTGACGTCATCACCGGGCGTCGAGTGGTTCCCCTCGATTTCATCCGACGGGAAATGGGTGATCTTTTCCGGCGACACAGCGGGCAACCGTGACATCTTCCTACAGAGCACGACCGGTCAGAACGCGATCAACTTGACTGCCGACTCGTCCGACGATGACGACCAGCCGGCCTTTTCACCTGACGGCGAACACATCGCGTTTCGCTCCGAACGCGATGGCGGCGGCATCTTCGTGATGGGCAGAACGGGCGAAGCGCCGCGCCGCGTCACGCGGGCCGGTTATCGCCCTGCGTGGTCACCCGATGGCTCGATGCTCGCGTATACGACCAAAACGGTAGACGTCAACCCGCAGAATGGCGTCGGGCAGAGCGAGTTGTGGACCGTCGACGTGAGGTCCGGCGCCGCGCGTCGTCTCAGCGCCCTGGCCAATGCCGTCGCTGTCAGCTGGTCACCCCATGGGAACCGTCTGGCAGCATCTATTCAGGCATCCGGCACTCGACAGTTGGACATCGTGACCGTTGAGGCGACACGCGGCGAGATCACGTCTCTGCTTACCGATCCAGATATGGAATGGAGTCCCGTCTGGTCGCCTGATGGCCGTTTCGTGTACTTCACGAGCGATCGCGGCGGAAGCATGAACCTGTGGCGCATTGCCACCGACGAACAATCCGGCCGGGCGCTCGGGAATCCGGAGCCGCTCACCACGCCATCGTCGTTTGCCAGTCACGCATCGATTGCCGCCGATGGGCGTCATCTGGTCTACAGCTCGGTGCTCATCACCAGCAATGTCACACGGCTGCGGTTCAATCCGACGACGGGCACGGTCGAGGGCGCGCCGTCGGACGTCACAACGGGATCGCGGCCGTGGGCTAATCCGGATCCATCCCCCGATGGGCAGTGGCTGACGTTTTATTCGCGCCAGAATCCCGAGGGTCACGTCTACGTCGCGCGCTCGGACGGAACGGGGCTGCGGCAATTGACCGGCGACAGCTTTCAGGACCGGGTGCCACGATGGTCGCCTGACGGCCGGTGGATAACCTTCTTCTCGAATCGATCGGGCCTTCCGTACGTGCTGTGGAGGATTCGTCCCGACGGAAGTGAGCTGATGCAGGCGACGAAAGCGGGCGCTATCTATGCTGCGTGGTCGCCGGACGGAACGCGCCTTGCGGTCAGCGAAGTCTCATCCGAAACGCACCCGGCAGCCACGTACCTCGTCGACCCCAGGATTCCGGTCGCGGATCAGAAGCCGGACCCGCTGCCGCCATTCCGTAGTTTCGTCGTCAACTCATGGTCGCCTGACGGCGACATGCTCGCGGGCCAGACGACGATCTCCGCGACGGGGATCGCAACCTATTCGTTGCGAAACCGCGGGTACGATGAGCTCACCGATTTTGGCGAATTTCCTGTCTGGTTGCCAGATAGCCGTCGCCTGCTGTTTGTCTCGCGCGGACGAGAGATCATCCTCATCGACCGACTGACAAAGGCGCGACGAACCATCTTCGTCGATCCACGCAGCGTGCTCGGGCCACCGCAGATGACACGCGATGGGCGAACCCTCTATTTCACCCGCCGCGTGACGGAGTCCGACATCTGGACGGTGACGCTGAACTAGGTTCTCCTACACGCCCCGGCTGGCGGGCGGGACAATGCCGTTCAGACGCAGATACACCGCCATTTGACCGTAAATGTCCATGCTGTGCGCAAGCAACGTCCAGAGAATGCGCGCGCGCGACGAGGGTCCCAGGAACGAAGGCGCGTCCTTCACCGGTTCGAGGACCGTCGTTTCCGACAGCTCATTGAGCAGCGCCGTGCCGTAATCATAGGAGTCGCCAAGCGCCTTGAGGATGTCCGCTTTGGTCTTCGCACTCTCTGCGGTGAAGGCCGGCGCCGCCGCGCTTCCTCCGAGAACTTTCAAAAGGTCCACGTTCGCGGAAGCGACATGCATGATCTGCTCGCCGTAATTACGCTGCGGAGGCGTCGACCTGTAGCTGAACTTGTTCTCCGGCATCGCGTCCGCAATCTTCATCATCATGTCTTTCTGCGCCTGCCAGTCGGAGCGCAGCTGCATCAGCACTTGTGAGTTCGGGGCAGGGGCCGCGGGCGCCTGCTGCGGCGCTGGCGGTGTTCCGCCGCCACATCCGGTGAGGATCAGCAGAACCATGAGAATGCCTGTCGCCACACGGGTTACGGACATCGCGTTTTCCTCCTTCGAAGCGGCGAAGTGAGCATACTCGCGAGCCGGTGTCCTCGGGTACTGAAATAAGATCGACACTTCCGTTGGCCGACGATTCTCTTCCACTCGGACGCGCGCATCAGCTCGCCTCGATCGTCGTCAAGGAAACGCGGCGCGCCGGGCTCGCAATCGACACGTTAGTATCGGCCGGGGACATTCGCCGCTACGAACCGGACGTGAGCGCGGTCGAAATCCTGGCGGTGGCGGCGGCATCGGAGCATCGCGCTGTCCTGTCACGTCTCGCGCGACTCCCCATCGTCGTCGTGTCGCGTGCACGTGACGACCGCAACATCACACTCGTGACGGACCGTGGTCCGGTCACCATCCATCTGACGATTCCTGAGGATGCGGGTGCCGCACTGGTGTGGCACACCGGTTCAGTGGGGCACATCGCGGCGCTTCAGCAGCGCGCAGCGACGCGCGGCCTCCAGTTCCGCGATGCGCAGTTGACCGAGAAAACCGGTCGGCCGGTGCGGTGTCCGTCGGAAGACGACCTGTACGACCGTTTAGATCTCCCGTTCATCCCTCCGGAACTCCGTGCGGGCGACGACGAAATCGTGGCGGCGGAGCGCGACGCTCTTCCATCACTCGTCCTCGAACGGCATATGCGTGGTGATCTGCACACGCATTCCAACTGGAGCGACGGCCGCGACAGCGTGGACACCATGGTGCGTGCCGCGAAGCAGCTCGGGTACGAGTACCTTGCGATCACCGACCATTCGCAGCGCGCCTGGTCGAGCCGCAAACTGGCGCTCGACGAGGTGCCGCAGCAGCGTGCGGAAATCGAGTCGCT
>Ga0068867_100002592_pt1 | contig 12743 bp, 12 predicted proteins | sample KBSMisM32_FD_65649 | JGI IMG/M metagenome (GOLD analysis project Ga0068867, IMG submission 65649) | Miscanthus rhizosphere microbial communities from Kellogg Biological Station, Michigan, USA - KBS Miscanthus M3-2 | ecosystem: Host-associated > Plants > Roots > Rhizosphere > Soil ...
GTTTCCTTGCAGCTCATCAACCAATTGCGCGACATGGGTATTGCCTGCGAAATTTATCCCGATCCGGTGAAAATGGATAAACAGTTTAAATACGCAGACAAAAAAAATATACCTTGGGCAATCATTATCGGTACCCGGGAAACAGAAACGAAAACCTGCACCGTCAAGGATCTGTCAAAAGGCGTACAAACCGAAATTCCGTTCAGCGAATTAGCGGCATTTTTAAAAAATAATTGAGCCGAAGGTTACCTAAATATCATTCGGAGCATTAACCAAAAATAAATTTTTATGCAAAAGAGAACGCTCTCTGTTTTAGCAGCATCAGTAATTGCTGTGATTCTTTTTTCTTCCTGCTCAAAGACCAATAAGCAGGGCCGTTATATCCCGGTAAAAGCCGGCGCCGTGTTTCATCTCAACGGAAAGTCGATCAACGAAAAGCTTACCTGGGACGAGATCAGGCAGAACGAAGCTTTCAAAGACATGAGCAGTGACAGCTCCGTGCCTGCTTATGCAAAAGTGATCCTCAACAATCCCGACAGCAGCGGGCTGGATATTAAGAACGATATAGAGATATTCATTGTAAAAGATTCCGCGGGCGGCTATGCAGGCGTGGAAGGATTCATTAAGGATAAAACGAAATTCAAACAGTTCCTCGGCAATGCGCACAAGGACGCGAAAGAGACCACGAAGGACGGCTACACTTATTTAACCGATATGCATGCAAGCGTTGCGTACAATGATGATAAATTCTTTGTAGCCATCAACGTTCCGCAAATGGCCACGATGGGCAAAATGCCTTCTATGGACAGGCCTACCGATTCTGCATTTGGCGGTATTGACGAAATAAAATACGACAGGGACATGGCAGGCGTAGCTGCTTCACTGGTATCCCTGAAGGAAGATGAAAGCCTCGCTAAAGATGATCATTTTACCGAACTCATGAAGACCACGGGTGATGTACACATGTTCTACAACGCGCAATACCTGAATGCCGCAGGCAACCTGGGTGCGATGAGCGCTATGGTGAATATGGATAAGGTCACCAACGGTGCGCAGGCTACGGCTACTGTAAATTTCGATAACGGCAAGATCAATATCGACCTGAAATCTTATGGCAGCAAAGAGCTTACCGATCTCATGAAAAAATACAGCGCTGAAAGCTTCGATAAGACAATGGTGAAAAACATTCCGTCAAAGAACCTTGCGGGCCTCTTCGCATTCAGCTTCAAGCCGGAGGGCCTCAAAGAATTCTTAAAGCTCATGAACCTCGACGGTCTTGCAAATATAGCCCTGGCACAAATGGGTTTTAACCTTGATGATTTTGTACAGGCTAACAAAGGTGACCTTGTATTTGCAGTTACCGATATTAAAAAAGACAGCAGCGCGGCTCCAACTGCTCAATATCTTTTCGCTGCTTCCATCGCAGATAAAAATGCATTCAACAAGCTGATCACTGCCGGTAAAAAGATCGGCGGACCAATGATGGGGAATGATGCTTCCAACATAGCTTACAATACCAATGATAAATATTTTGTGCTGTCCAATAACAAGGATGCATCAGATACTTACCTGGCGGGAACGGCAAACAATTCTTTTGCTTTCCTGGATAATATTTCCGGCGGACCGATGGGAGGCTATGTGAATTTTCAATACATTATGAATTCGATGAAACCAACTGACAGCCTGCAAATGCAGATCCATGATGCTTCTTTGAAATTGTGGGATAATATGATGATCAGCGGCGGAAATTTCAGTGACGGCGGGATCAAGCAGCACTGGGAGATCAACCTGGTGGATAAGAATACCAACAGCCTGAAGCAGCTGAATACTTATGCCGGCATAATGTCTGCAATAGAAAAAAAGCAAAAAGAAAAAGATGAGGCCATGTGGAGATCGGAAGACGTGATCAACCCGGCTTTTAAAGATACAAGCACAATGGTGCCCGGCACAAAATAACCACTACTTTTTAAAAAGCTGCCGCTGAAAAACGGCAGCTTTTATTTTAATATGAAGATCGAGCTAAACAATGTCGTTCCAAAGTTTTTGGAAAAGGAAAAGATCGCCGCTTCGGAGATCTGGAACAGCGGGCATATTTTTTCCAAAGGAGAAAGCATACAGGTGGTGGCCCCGAGCGGCAGCGGTAAAACATCGCTGATCCATTTTCTTTATGGCATGCGAAAGGATTACTCCGGGAATATTTTATTTAATGATACAAAGATCAAAAGCCTGAATGCTGTAAAGCTGGCAGATATTCGTGCGCTGCATTTCAGCATCATCTTTCAGGACCTGCGCCTGTTCCACAATTTCAGCGTGCTGAATAATATTGAGATCAAAAGATCATTGGCGCCTTACCACGAGCCTTCGAAGGCAAAGGAAATGGCAGAGCGGCTGGGGCTTGGCGGCAAGCTTTCGCAAAAGGCCGGCACCTGCAGCTATGGCGAGCAGCAGCGCATTGCCATCATCCGCGCATTGCAGCAGCCCTTTGATTTTATATTAATGGATGAGCCCTTCAGTCACCTCGATGAAGTAAATGCCGGGAAAGCCATGGAGCTCATCGAAGAAGAAGCGACAGCAAGAGGTGCGGGCATAATACTCGCCGATCTTCAGCCCATCACACATTTCAATTCAAACAAGACCCTGCATCTATAATATGCCCGCACCGCAAAAAATATCATACAGAACGATCGCCCCCTATCTTTATTCGGGCAGCTATATCTCGCGCTTCTTCAGCTACGCGGGACTGGCCGTGGGTGTAATGCTGTTGCTGAGCTGCGTACAGATGTATATTAATATCGATCAGTTGCTGCGTGATAAGAATCCCCGCAAGAACGGTTATGATTTTATTTCCGTCACCAAGACCATCAGTAATGAGAATATGGGCAGGGACAACCGTTTCAGCGATGCGGATATCGAGGAACTGAAAAAGCAACCCTTTATTTCCGATGCTGCCCCGATGCTCAGCAATCAATTCCGTGTGAAGATGAGCGCGGGAAATATCATTCCCTTCAGCACGGATCTTTTTTTAGAATCGGTAAGGAATGAGTTCATCGATACCCTTCCCCCTTCTTTTCAATGGCACGAGGGACAGGAAGACGTGCCCATCATTTTCTCCGCCGACTTTTTAGAAATGTATAATGTTTTTGCACCTTCGCAGGACCTGCCGCAATTATCGGAAAAGACGATCGGTGCGGTGAACATTGTTTTGGAATGTTATGCAACAGATGGCACCTCGCATAATTTCCGCGGGCATATCGTAGCCGTGAGTGACCGCATCAATTCCGTGATCGTGCCCCAAACTTTTTTAGAATGGGGAAATAAAACTTTCGGCAACGGTACAGCACAAGCGGCGGCACGTGTATTTGTAAAGACAACGGATGCCAACAGTGCCCCTCTGCAGCAATATCTTACACAAAAAGATTATCATGTAAATAAGGACCGCACAAAATTCGGACGCATCAAGACCACATTGCAGGCCATTGTAGCCGGCTTGGGCGGATTGGCTGTATTGGTGGTGCTTCTTTCGGTATTGTTGTTCTCTTTTTACCTGCAGCTGATGATCAGCAGGAGCAAAGACAACCTATATCTCCTGCTCACACTGGGTTATTCGCCGCTTTGGCTCAGCAGAACGATGACGAAGAAATGGCTCCCCCTGTACGGAACGATCATTATCATCGCGCTTGCAGCAACAGAATTCTTTCAATATATGTTTCAGAAAAATTTTGTTGCAGGACAAGACCTGCTTTCACCTTACCTGAACGGTTATGTGCTTATTTTAAGCGGAGTGCTGTTCTTATTGTGTGTTCTGGCAAATTACAGTTTGATCAAACGGCAGTTGCATAGGTTATAGATGGTTGAATAGTTAGATGGCTAAATGGTTGGGCACTCTGCGGATCGAAACTATTTTCAATAATTGAGACACAGAACCATTCAACTATTTAACCATTCATTCCACCCCCTGAAATACGACCGCCGCGCCCTGTCCCACCCCCACACACATCGTAGCAAGGCCGTATTTGGAATTTCTCTTTTTCATTTCATGCAACAGCGTCGTGGAAATGCGCACACCGCTGCATCCCAGCGGATGTCCGAGTGCAATGGCACCCCCATTCACATTTACCTTTTCAGGATCAAGTCCGAGATCATGCATGCACGCGAGGCTTTGTGAAGCGAATGCTTCATTCAATTCGATGAGATCAATATCGGCTGTTTTTAATCCTGCTCTGTCTAATGCTTTTTTAACAGCCGGCACAGGACCGACGCCCATGATCGCGGGATCAACACCGGCAACCGCCATGCTTACAATTTTTGCGATAGGCTTAAGTCCGTATTTTTTTACTGCTGCTTCTGATGCAAGCAACATGGCCGCGGCACCGTCGTTGATGCCGCTGCTGTTTCCCGCCGTCACCGTTCCGTCTTTTATAAATGCAGGTTTTAATGTAGCCAGCTTTTCCGGCGTGGATACGCGCGGATGCTCGTCCTTATCAAAGCTGATCGTTTCTTTTCCGTTCTGCACAGGCACCGCTACGATCTCATCTGTAAACTTTCCCGCCTTGTGAGCCGCATCATATTTGGTCTGGCTGCCCGCCGCAAATTCATCCTGTGCCTCGCGACTGATCTTCCACTGCGCCGCAACGTTCTCTGCGGTCTCCCCCATCGAATATGGATGATGCAGCTCACTTAATTTTTTATTGATAAAGCGCCAGCCCATAGTGGTATCAAACATCTGCGGGGTACGGTCATACGCGCTGCTGCTTTTTGCAATAACAAAAGGTGCGCGGCTCATGCTTTCCACACCGCAGGCGATCATCAGTTCCGCATCACCACAGGCGATGGTGCGCGCACTGTCCATAATGGCCTGCAGACCGCTGGCACATAAACGGTTCACGGTATTACCCGCAACCGTTACCGGAAGTCCTGCCAGCAAGGCAGCCATGCGCGCTACATTTCGATTATCCTCACCCGCCTGGTTGGCTGCACCGGCGATCACGTCTTCAATGGCATCCACATCCGCAGCGGGATTACGCTTCAATAATTCTTTGATCGTATGCGCCAGCAGGTCATCCGGCCGCACCCCGCCCAATGTCCCGCCGTATTTCCCGATGGGAGTTCGCACAGCATCTATTACATAAACATTTTCCATATACTATTTTTTATGGGCCCGGCAGATAAACCCTGATCAGCTTCGGTGGCGTCGCACACTTCAGGTTCAGTTCTTTAGTCAGCGCTGCAAAATTAGTGTGTATTACTCACAATGTTTCAATACAAGCCGATGGCTTCAAATGTTAACAAAAGCCTTTAAACTGTACGATCAGCAATGAGTTTCGGTGGTCGGTTGTCGGTCGTCTTCCTATCTTTGCAGGATGTCAACGAAGAAGAACATACGCGATTTTGATCTCAACGGGCTGAAAGAATATTTTGAGGAGATCGGCGATAAAAGATTTCGCGCTATGCAGGCTTACGAATGGCTTTGGAAGAAGAATGCCCGCAGCTTCGATGATATGACCAATCTTTCCCTCGACCTGCGGAAAAAAATGCAGGAAGAATTCACCCTCCCCGCAATTACCGTTGACACCACACAACACAGCAGCGACGGCACATTGAAATCCCGCTTCCGTACCTGGGACGGCCATCTCATGGAAGGTGTGCTCATTCCAACAGAAAAAAGGTTTACAGCCTGTGTTTCTTCACAGATCGGTTGCAGCCTTACCTGCGCTTTTTGCGCTACGGGCAAAATGGACCGGATCCGCAACCTCGGTTTCGACGAGATCTACGACCAGGTAGCCCTGATCAATGAGCAATGCGAAGAAGTGTACGGGCACAAGTTGACCAATATCGTGTACATGGGCATGGGCGAGCCTTTACTGAATTATAAGAACGTCCTCAAATCAATTGATAAGATCACTTCTGCAGAAAGCATGAATATGAGCCCGAAACGCATTACGGTCTCTACTGCAGGCGTAGCAAAAATGATCAAACAGCTCGGCGACGACCAAGTGAGGTTCAACCTCGCAGTATCGCTTCATGCGCCTACTGATGAACAGCGCAACGAGATCATGCCTATTAATGAAAGCAATCATATTTCCGTGTTGATCGAATCCCTGAATTATTTCTATCAAAAAACAGGCAATGAGATCACCCTGGAATATATCTTATTCAATGACCGTAACGATTCTTTAAAAGATGCTGAAAACCTGCTCGCCATTTACCGGCAGGTACCCACCCACCTCATTAATGTGATTGAATACAATCCCATCGCCAATGTCACTTTCATCAAGCCCGATGAAGATAAAACGCAGGCCTTTACTGACTTTTTGATGAAGCATAAGGTGAATGTGCGCGTACGCCGCAGCAGGGGAAAGGACATCGATGCTGCATGCGGGCAGTTGGCGAATAAGGATAATTGACAAAGGAGATGTACCTGTGGCAAATGTTCTCACCGTAGAGAGCCGGAGGGAGGGAAGGTTTCGCAGAGAAAAAGATGATCGCTGCGTAAACCTCTTTGATCTCCGGCTCTCTCGGTAAAGAACGGTTGCAACCGGCAAAACATCTAACTGCCTCTCCCGCCCCATAATTAAAATTTAAAATAGCCGTTTAAACATTTTCTATTTAAAAGAGTCTATTTAACAGTTCATTAGTGAGCGATAAGGATAACCCGTCGTCTGACTGATATTACAAAATTAAAAACACTATCAAATGAAAAAAATCTTAGCCTTATCCCTTGCTTTTGCCGGGTTCGCATTTGCTGCTTCAGCACAAACAGACCGTGTAGTGGCATCCCCTTCTGATAATGCCCCTAAAGAAATTCGCGGCGGCGGCCCGAACCGTATGCAAAACGAGCAAATGATGAAGGACCTCAACCTGACAGATGTTCAGAAAGAACAAATGAAAAAGAACATGCAGGAAATGCGTGCAAAAATGGAGGACCTCCGAAACAATACTACCCTCAGCGAAGATGACAGGCGCACACAAATGAAAGCTCTGCGCGAAGAGCAAAAAACTAAAATGGATGCGCTGCTTACACCGGAGCAAAAAGAGAAATGGCAAGCGGCCAGGAAAAAAATGATGGAAGAAAGAAAGAATAACCCCAATGGCTTCGGCGATCGCGGCCCTAAACCAACAGACAACAATACAGCAACTCAATAAACCGGCAGCCGCGTCCCGCGGACTGTCCATCAAAATCATAAAACAGGATAAAATGAAAAAATTATTAGTATTATCTCTCGCAGCAGTACTCGGCTTTGCGTCATCTGCACAAACAGAACGCCCCACGGCTGAAGGCATGCCAAAGCACGGGCATCATCATAAAGGCCGTCATGAGCGCGAAGAAATGATGAAGCAGCTCAACCTTACCAAGGAGCAGAAAGCTCAATTGAAGGCGCAGCACAAAGAAATGAAAGCGCGCAGGGAAGAATTAAAAAAGCAGGACAATATTACCGTTAAGGAATGGCGCGAAAGGCAGAAAGCCATGCGCGATGAGCAAAAGTCAAAAATGGATGCCATCCTTACTCCCGATCAAAGAGTTAAGATGGATGAAATGAGGAAGAAGAAAATGGAGGAGCATATGAAGCACGATAAAGGCCCTGAAAAGCCCAACCCATAGTTTGTAAGTTTGGATTAGGATAAAGGCTGCAAAAATGCAGCCTTTTTTATTTGAACACGGACGTCGCGGATGACACGGATCTATCAGGCCACAAACTCATACCCTCTGGTAGTGCCTTTGTGGCTTTTTCTTTATTTACTTATCCGTGTCATCAGTGCCATCCGTGTTCTAAAAATCACTGTTAAGACAAATCTCTTTACCTTTGCGGTTCATCTACTGTTGTAAAACAGCAAAACCATCCCACATGAGCCAGGACGCATTCCGCAAATTCATCAATCCCAAAAAGAACAGTGTAGTAAAAGAAGAGATCCGGCAGGAGAAAAAAACTGCCCGCAAGGAAAAACGTGCATACTTTGAGCAAAAGAAAGCTGAGGAATATAAAGCGCGGCAGGCGAAAAGAGGTGCGCCCATAAAAGAAAATGCGCCCGCACCGGTTACAGGGAATACCAAAGACAAAACTGCAAAAGTTCCCGGCAAAGATCAACTGACCACAGACGCCGCCATGCCACTGAATAAATTTTTGGCGCATTGCGGCATCTGTTCCAGGCGAGATGCCGTTGCTATCATTGCGGAGGGCAATGTAAAGGTGAACGGGGCCATTGCTTCGGAACCCGGCTATAAAGTACAGCCTACCGACGAAGTGATCTACAACGGCAAAAAATTATTTGTCACAAAGAACCTGGTTTATATTTTAGTAAACAAGCCGAAGGATTATATCACTACCACCGATGATCCGCAGGGAAGGAAGACCGTGCTGCAGCTTATTCAAAAAGCCACGGCTGAAAGAGTTTATCCTATCGGCCGGCTGGATCGCAATACGTCCGGTGTTTTATTGATCACCAATGACGGCGACCTCACACAAAAGCTTTCTCATCCCGCCTACGAGATCAAGAAGATCTATGAAGTGAAGTTGGACAAACCTTTGGCCAAGAATCATTTTGAAGATATATTGAATGGCCTTATTCTTGAAGACGGCGTGATACATGTGGATAGCCTCGCTTATGCCGATGCAAAAGATAAATCCGTGATCGGGATCGAGATCCACAGCGGGCGCAACCGCATCGTGCGCCGGATCTTTGAAAGCCTGGGATATGATGTAAAGGGACTGGACCGCGTGATGTATGCGGGCCTAACGAAGAAAAATGTAGAGCGCGGCAAATGGCGTTACCTCAGTGAAAAAGAGATCCGCTTATTGAAATACATGAATGAATCGAAGAGCGGCAAAAAAACAGCTGCTGCACCGGCAACAAAAAATACAGCTCCCGCAAGAATTCGTGAAAAGAAGCTAACGGATGAAGAGATCGCTGTTGCGATAGGCGAGCCGGTGATCAGTGCCGAAAAGCCAAAAAGGGAAAAAGAAATAAAGATCCCGCAGGCAAGAAAATTCAAAACACATTCTGAGAAAAAGCAACACAGGACTCAAGCTGGCAAAAAATAAATACGATATCATTTTTGAGAATGAGGACCTGGTTGCGGTGAACAAGCCCGGCGGCATGCTTACGATCCCCGATCGTGAGCAGACAGAAAAATCACTGAAAGAATTTCTTACGGATAAATACGGCAGCATCTTTACTGTTCACCGCTTGGATAAGGACACGAGCGGGCTGGTAGTCTTTGCTAAAACGGAAGAAGCACATAAATTTCTGTGCAAAATTTTTGAAGAGCGCAGGGTAGAAAAATATTATCTCGGCATCGTGCTGGGTGAGCCCGCAGAAAAGACAGGGCTGATAGATGCTCCCATTGCCGAACATGGCACACGCAAGGGTTTGATGACGGTGAACCGGAACGGTAAAGCATCTCAGACCGGCTATGAAGTGATCAGCGGCAACCGGCATTTTTCCCTGGTCTCCTTTCAATTGCATACAGGCAGAACTCACCAGATACGCGTGCATTCAAAAAACATTGGCCATCCCCTGGCCTGTGATCCTTTATACGGAGATGGCAAACCCATCCTGCTTTCAGCCGTAAAGAAAAATTTCAAAATAAGTAAGCACGATGAAGAGGAACGGCCTGTTATCAGCCGCCTGGCATTACATTCTTATAAACTGATTTTTACCGATATGCATGGTAAGCAATTATCCCTCACAGCAGAAACGCCGAAAGAATTTCGGGCACTAATGAATCAGTTGGAAAAAATTTAAAATGGATTCACGGATCAAACGGATCGGGCAGATCAGGACGGATATTATCCGTTTTAATCCACGTGATCAGTTTGATCAGTGAATCAATATAAAAGCCCTCACTAAAAGTAAGGGCCTGATCAACATTAACCAAAACATTAATCGATATCCGGTTGCGGTGTGTAGCGCAAATAGGGCTTTACTATTCTTAATCCTTTGGGGAATTTCTTCTCTGCATCTTCCGTGCTGATCGCAGGCACCACGATAACGTCTTCACCGTGCTGCCAGTCTGCCGGCGTAGCCACACTATGCTTTGCTGTGAGCTGCAGTGAATCGATCACCCGCAGCACTTCATGAAAATTACGCCCGGTGCTTGCGGGGTATGTGAGTGATAATTTTAATTTTTTATCCGGTCCGATGATAAATAAAGAACGAACGGTAAAAGTTTCCGAAGCATTTGGGTGGATCATATCATACAGCGTAGCCACTTTTCTGTCCTCATCGGCAATGATGGGAAAATCTACGAAGCAACCTTGTGTTTCGTTGATATCTTTTTTCCATCCTTCATGTTTCTTCAGGCCATCCACACTAACCGCCAAAACTTTTACATTACGTTTCTCAAATTCATTCTTCAGTAAAGCGGTCCTGCCCAGCTCGGTAGTACATACGGGCGTATAATCTGCGGGATGTGAGAACAACACACCCCAACCGCTGCCGAGATAATCATACAAATTGATCTCTCCTTCTGATGTCTGTGCCGTAAAATCGGGAACTGTATCTCCTAAACGTAAGCTCATCATATTAATTTATTTGTGTAAAGATACCAGCCTACTGAACACATAGACTAATTATTTTAAAATAATTTCTTTTAGTTTTGAAAATTACGGCTACCGTTTTTACCGCAGAGGCGCTAAGGGGCAAAATTTATCTTAGCGGCTTAGTGCCTCATGGCTGACGGCTCACCTGACAGACTATGCTTTCAAAGAAAACACAATACGGCTTAAAGGCTTTGGGCTATTTAGCTGAGCGCTACGGCAAGGGTCCCGTGCTCATCGCAGATATCGCCGAAAAAAAATGTATCCCGCTAAAATTCCTGGAAAGTATCCTCCTGCTGCTCAAACAGAATAATATATTGGAAAGCAAGAAGGGTAAAGGCGGCGGTTACTATCTCGCTGCTTCACCAAAGAAGACCACTATTGCGCAGGTCATACGCATCATTGGCGGACCTATTGCCCTGCTACCTTGTGTGAGCCTCAATTTTTATGAAAAATGCGGTGATTGCGATGAAGAACATTGCGGCTTGAGGAAAACGATGGCAATTGTACGGGATGCAACATTAAAGGTCCTGGAGAAAAAAACGCTCTGTGATCTTTCGGATATATCATTTGCCTGATGAAGCGCGCCGAAGAAGATTCTTGCCATACCTGTTCTTTACATCATCAATGCTTTTATAGAGCTCGTTCTTTTTTTCCGTGTCGGAAAACAGGTTGGCCTGAACGGCATCGCCGGTAAGCTCACTCAATCGCACGCCCAACAACCGCACGGGCTGCCCTTTCTTATGAAGTTTTTTAAATAATTCTTTTACTACGGGAATGATCTCGTCATCGGCGCAGGTAAAATCAATGCTGCTCTGCCGGGATGTTGTTTCAAAATCGGGGTAACGGATCTTTACTGCCACGCAACCTGCTACTTTGCCGTCCTGCCGCAGCTCATAACATATCTTTTCCGTGAACCGAACCAGTTCACTGTCGATGAATTTAAGGTCGGTCACCGGCTTATCAAAAGTATTTTCCGTAGAGATGGATTTGGATTCATGATAAGCTGAGACTTCGCCGAAATGCAGGCCCCCACTTTTTTGCTTGAGATCCGTGCCCCATTTACCCAATCGTTCTTCCAATAATTCTATCGGTGTTTCGGAGATCTGCTTAATGGTTTTGATGCCCATATATTCAAGGATCTCCTTTGTATGTGCGCCTACGCCCGGTATCTCGCCAACAGGCAACGGGGCTAAAAATTCTTTTTCTTTTCCGAAGGGAACCTGCAGGTAACCGTTGGGCTTGGCCTGGTTGGTAGCGATCTTCGCCATCATTTTATTGGAGGAAAGTCCGAAAGAAATGGGCAAACCCGTTTTATCCATGATCTCTTTACGCAGGTCGATCGTCCATTGCAGCGGATTGAAAAATTTATTCATGCCGGTAAGGTCCAGGTAAAATTCATCTACCGATGCTTTCTCAAACAAGGGTGCTTTTGCTGCGATGATATCCGTCACCCAACGGGAATAGCGGCTGTATTCACCGCGGGTACCTTTTACAAAAATAGCCTGCGGACAAAGCTGCCCGGCTTTTGCTGAAGGCATGGCAGAATGTATCCCGAACTTGCGTGCTTCATAGCTACAGGCCGCTACCACCCCCCGCTCCCGCCCGCCTACGATCACGGGCTTACCCTTCAATGAAGGATCATTTAAGATCTCCACGGAAACGAAGAAAGAGTCAAGATCGAAATGGGCGATGATGCGCTGCAATTTGGTTCAAAGTTTAAAGTTCAAAGTTCAAGGTTTTTCCGGGTTCAAGATTATAATATCTTGCGAAACATCATGAACCTTGAACCTTGAACTAACCGTATATTTCAAGCAACCCCTCCGGCACTTCCACATACACCCTCTTCTTCTTATCATCCATTTTAATAAGGTTGCCTTCGTGCACGGGGATAAGGGCCTCATTACCTTTATACATAATTGTACAGAGGATCTGGTGCGGCTGTTCATTCACTTCAATGATCTCGCCGAGATTGGTCTCCCCGTCGATCAGGTCGTAGCCCAACAGGGCAATAGGCGCTGCTTTTGCAGCAAACTTTTTAAAGTCGGCTTCCTGCAGCCATACGTCTTTGGGAGTGAATCTTCTTGCGGATTCTTTAGTATTCACACCCTCCAGCTTAATATAAGTTTCTGTATCTGTTTTAGCAGTTGCAGATTCAATAAAATGAGGCAGGAAGTTATCTTTTGTCTGCTCGATAAAGACAGCTTC
>Ga0068867_100002594_pt1 | contig 12741 bp, 11 predicted proteins | sample KBSMisM32_FD_65649 | JGI IMG/M metagenome (GOLD analysis project Ga0068867, IMG submission 65649) | Miscanthus rhizosphere microbial communities from Kellogg Biological Station, Michigan, USA - KBS Miscanthus M3-2 | ecosystem: Host-associated > Plants > Roots > Rhizosphere > Soil ...
TGACGGTCGCGGCCGCGAGCCTCCCCGAGGTTCCGGTCCCTGATTTGCTTGATCCCAACGGAGAGCCCGAGCTCTCCGGACAGAGCGCTGACCAGCTGAAGGCAGTCGCGCCCGACACCGACGCTAGCGACGACACCGACGCGGCCGTCGCGCCCGTCACGCGCAACGCCGACCTGGCGAGCCTGGTCGACCAATACCGCGCATCTGATGCCGGCAGCCATGAGCTCGATTGCCTCGCAGTTGGCGTCTACTTCGAATCGAAGAGCGAGCCGCTGAACGGCCAGCTGGCCGTCGGACAGGTTATCGCCAATCGCGCTAAGTCCGGTGGGCGCTTCCCGTCCTCTTATTGCGGCGTGCTGTTCCAGCGCGGCCAATTCTCCTTCGTGCACGGCGCCAGCCTGCCGTCGGTGCCCCGCGCCAGCCGCCAGTGGCAGAACGCGGTCGCGATCGCGAAGATCGTCGACCAGGAGCTGAAGGGCTCGGTCATTGGCAACGCGCTCTTCTTCCACGCGCGCTATGTTTCGCCCGGCTGGCGGATGAAGCGCGTGGCGTCGATCGGCAATCACATCTTTTACCGTTAAGCGGACACGAAAGCGGTGGGGTAGCGGGCGGGCTTCGGCTCGCCCGTTTTCTTTTGCGCGCGCGATTGGCCACGTTCTCATATTGTTCTAGGTTGGGCCGATGGCCACCCAGCCCGATTCTCCCTGCTTCACTGATGAGCCGCCGATCGCGGCGGAAGTCGCGCGGGGCGTTACCCGCCTGTTCTGCCGCCAGGACCTGTTCGGCATTTGCGAGATGCCGCTGCCCAACGGCCGCCGCGCCGACATCATGGCCATCGATGCCAGGGGCGGCCTCACGATCGTCGAGATCAAGGTGTCAAAGGCGGACCTCGTGGGCGATGGCAAGTGGCAGGATTATCTCGACTATTGCGACCGTTTCTTCTGGGCGGTGCCGCCGTCGCTCGCCGCGATCTGCGAAGGCGAGCGCTTCTTGCCGGGCGAAGCGGGACTAATCGTCGCTGACCGCTACGATGCCGCTATCGCGCGGGAGGCGGGGGTTCGGCCGTTGGCTCCGGCACGGCGCAAGGCCGAGTTGCTGAGATTTGCGCGCCGCGCCGCCCGGCGGCTCGCAGCACAGATCGACCCTTCGCTTGGTGAGGGAAGTTAAGGCTTCGCCGCCCCCGCCTTCGGTTTCCGCGCTTCGATCACCTGCTGAATGTCCCGCGCTCGCGTATCCCGCGCCGCATATTCGCGCGCCGATAGCCCGGCAGCATGGTCCGTCTTATCGGGATTGGCGCCAGCAATCAGCAGCAGCTTCACCAGCGGCAGCTGGCGCGTCTGCACGGCGATGATCAGCGGCGTCTCCCCCATGCGGTTGGTTGCATCGACCTTGGCGCCCTGGCCGATCAGCCATTCCGCAGCCTGTTCATAGCCGATGCGAGCAGCGGCAATTAGTGGCGTGTCTCCGTCCTTCCCGGGCAGGTTGGGATCCGCTCCCTGGTTGAGGAGGAACGCCGTGAAATCCTCGTTGCGGTCGCCGATGGCGAAGATGAGCGCGGTATTGCCGCTGCCATCCTTGGCGTTGACGATCCCGGCGCCGTCCTTGTTGATCAGCTCCATCACCTTGCTGCCGTCGCTTTTCTTGACTGCGTCGACAAACTCGACCCCGTCGTAGCCGCCCATCTGCGAATAAGCAGGCGCGGCGATCGCGCAAATGGACACAGCGATTACCGCAAACTTTAGCCGATTCATGGACTTAGGCCCTCTTGCACCCCGCTTGATCGCGATCGGTTAGCAGAGCATGGGTGGCTTTGTCATGAATGACCGCACGCCCTTCTGGGAGAAGTCCCTGCCGACGCTCGACCGCGGCGAGTGGGAAGCGCTGTGCGACGGCTGCGGCCGCTGCTGCGTCCACAAGCTCGAGGACGAGGAAACGGGGCTGCTCTATCCCACCAACGTCGCGTGCAAGCTGCTCGACCGACGCAACGGCCAGTGCCTCGACTACAAGCATCGGATGAAGCTGGTCAGTGACTGCGTGAAGCTGGATCGCACGAACCTCTCCGGGCTCGACTGGCTGCCGGATACCTGCGCCTACAAGCTGCGCGCTGCGGGCGAGCCCTTGCCGGAGTGGCATTACCTGATCTCGGGAAGCCGCGAGACCGTGCATGAGGTGGGGCAATCGACGCGCGGCTGGACGGTCAGCGAGGAGGACGCCGGGGAGCTCGAGTGGCATGTGGTCGAGCGCCCGCTCTGAAGCCGCGCTCCTCGCGCAGCTTCCCGCTCCGATCGAAATCAAACCGATACGCGGCGCGCGGCGCCTGCGCCTTCGTTACGATGACGTGCGCGGAATCCTCAAGCTGACCTGCCCGACCCGGACAAGCCGCCGCTCGGCCCTATCCTGGGCCTTGGATCAGCGCGAATGGATCGAGGCGCAGCTCGCGCGGAGCGAACCGGTCGAGCCATTCCTTCCCGGCAAGACGATCCCGATCGAAGGGTGCGAGATTCGTCTCGTCTGGGCGGAGGTTGAGCCGCGTACGCCGGTGCTGTCAGAACGGGAGCTTCGGTGTGGCGGCCCGGAAGACGGTTTCGAGCGGCGGGTGACGAGCTGGCTCAAGCGACGAGCGCTCGACATCATGTCGCGCGAGGTCGCCGAATATTGCGAGGCCGCCGGCGTGACAGCGACCGGCGTGAGCGTCGGAGATGCGGGCTCGCGCTGGGGGAGTTGTTCGTCGGACGGCCGAATTCGCCTTAGCTGGCGTTTAATCCTCGCGCCGCCCAACGTGCGGCGTCATGTCGTATCGCACGAGGTCGCCCACCTCGTGCACCTCAATCACGGGCCGCAGTTCAAGGCACTCGAAGCGCGGTTGTTCGGGACGGGCCTCGCCGAAGCGAAGTCGGACTTACGCGCCGTAGGGCCGCGGCTCCGTCGGCTCGGGCGGAGGGGCTAGGCGGGGGTCCTGCTGTTGCTGTGGCGGCGGTTGCGGCCGAGGTTGCGGCTGAGCCGGCGGGAACGCCCGATCGAGATCGTCCTGGGTCGGCGCGCCAGTTCCATCGGGGCGGACCATCGACGGCGGCACGTCGGTCGGAGGCGGCAGGGGCTGCCCGCCAATGGGATTGCCATTCTCGTCGACGAGCGTCCCCATGACATTCGCGTCGACGTCGGTGTCGCCGTAAACTTCCTCTTCGGGCGTCAGTTGCCAGTCGGGCAACGGCACCTGGGTTTCGAACTGCTCGACCGGACGATTGGCGACCGCCACCGACATGAAATCGTGGAACGCCCTGGCCGGCGCGGTGCCGCCCTGCAGGCCGGGGATGGTGCGCGCATCGTCGCGGCCCATCCATACGCCGGTGGTCAGTCCGCTCGAAAAGCCGATGAACCAGCCGTCCTTGTTGGAGGTCGTGGTGCCGGTCTTTCCGGCGACCGGGCGACCGATTTGCGCGGCGCGGCCGGTACCGGACAAGACTGCCGACTGCAGCAAATCCGTCATCTCGGCTGCGACCCACGGCGCAACGAGAACGCGCTCGTCGTTGGACTCGTGCTGGTAAAGCAGCCTGCCGTCCGCCGTGACGACCTTGCGAATCGCATAGGGGGTGACCGCAACGCCTTTGTTCTCCACCGCGGCGAAAGCCTTGGTCATGTCGATCAACCGTACGTCGCTCGTTCCGAGAACCATGGATGGATAGGTCGAGATCGGCGTCGTGATGCCGAACCGGCGTGCCATGTCGGCGATGGTCCCGAAGCCCAGCTGTGCGCCGATCTTGGCGCTGATCGTGTTGATCGACCGGGAGAAAGCCTCGCGAAGGGTCACGGGGCCCAGGTTGGTTCTGGTGGAGTTGCGCGGAGTCCACCCACCGATCGTGACCGGCTCATCGACGATGGTGTCGGTGGGCTTCATGCCGGACTCGAGGGCGGTCAGGTAGACGAACAGCTTGAACGACGATCCGGGCTGGCGTGTCGCCTGCGTGGCGCGGTTGTAGATGGAGGAAACGTAATCCTTGCCGCCGACCATTGCGCGCACGGCGCCGTCCCGGTCGATAGCGACCAGGGCGCCCTGAGCTCCGTTGGGGGCGTTGGCCTGGATCGCTTTGTCAGCGGCCACCTGCATCGACGGGTCGAGCGTGGTCCATACGTCGATCGGGTCAGTGCTCTGGTCGATCAGGGTCTCGAGCTGCGGCAAGGCCCAGTCGGTGAAGTAGCGGACGCTGTTTTGCTTGGTGGTCGGCTGGATGCGGACCTGCGCCGGGTTGACCGATGCGGCCACGGCGTCGCTGATGAAGCCATTGCGTGCCATGGTCTGCAGCACGACCGCGGAACGCGACCGTGCTGCTTCGATGTCGGCGGTGGGCGAGTAGCTCGACGGTGCCTTCACCAGGCCGGCGATAATTGCGGCCTCGCCCAGGCTCAGATGATCGGCGCCGTGACCGAAGAATTTTCGGGAGGCGGCATCGATGCCGTACGCGCCGCCGCCGAAATAGACGCGGTTGAGGTAGAGTTCGAGAATCTGGTCCTTCGAGAATTTGGCCTCAAGCGCGAGCGCCAGCACGCCTTCCTTCACCTTGCGGGTGATGCTGCGGTTGTTGGTCAGGAAGACGTTGCGCGCGAGCTGCTGGGTGATGGTCGACGTCGCGCTGATCCGATGGTTCCCGCTCAGCGCCGAGGCTAGCGCGCGGACGATGCCGATCGGGTCGACGCCCGGATGGCTGCGGAAGCGGCGGTCCTCGGTCGAAATCATCGCCGCCCGCATCTCCGGCGGAATCTGCTCGTAGGTTAGCCAGCGGCCGAAGCTTGGGCCGAGCGAGACCAGCACCTGCCCGTTGGCGGCGCGGACGCGGATCATCTGGCCAAGGTTAGAGCGCTTCTCGAGCTCGGAATAATTGGGCAGCTGGGTATAGGCGACGCCGACCAGGATGATGAGCAGGGCCAGGCCTGCCAGCGCGGCGTACAGCAGCCACCTCATGATGCTACCGAATGTCGAGCGCCCTGAGGCGATGGCGGAGGGCGGACGGGCCATTCAGTTGGATGGATAGAATCTCGAAGGGCGGGCGACAATAGGCTGATCGGGCGAGTGTGCCGTGCGGGCGGTTAGCGGCGCATTAACCCTGTTTTAGCGCCTCGCCCCGTAGAGTGGATGGATGATTGCCCGCATTGCGCTCCCGGGATTGCTGCTTGCCGCGCTGGTCGCGAGCTTCGGAGTCTCGTCATCGGCGGTCGCGCAATGCCGCCTTTGCAGCAGCCCGACGACCGTCCGCGACGCCGAGAACGGTAAGGACGAGGTGCAGCTGGAGGTCGAGAGCAGCATCGCCTTCGATCGCCTGGTGCTCTTCGGCGCTGGCGACGGCACCGCTGTGCTTCGTCCCGACGGGTCGAGCTCGGGCACAGGCTCCATCGCCGACATGAGTCCCCGGGCGATGGTCGGCAGCGCTACCGTCCGTGGTGAGCCCGGACGGCCGATCCGCGTCGAGCTTTCGCACCGCATCGTGCTTCATTCGATCAGCGGCGGGGAGATCACCTTTGACGACGTGGTTAGCGACCTGCCGTCGCTGCCGCGTCTCGATTCGGCCGGCAACCTCACGTTCCGGTTCGGCGGGCGGCTGAAGATCAGCGGCGATGCCGAGGGAGAATATCGCGGCGATCTGCCGATTACCGCCGAATATCTCTGAACGGGGTCGCAATCGGACCGAAACCTAATGCGTCCTTAACCATGCCCTTGAGCAAAGCCGAAAGCGGCTGTGGTTAATTGGTAAACCCACGGGTGACCGTGTTCGGCCAGCCGGATTTTGAAATCCAAGTGGGGAAACTACCAATGAGCAAATTCCTTCGCATGACGACGCTTGCGGCAACGGTCGCGGCGCTTGCTTTCAGCGCCACGCCTGCCCTCGCCGTCGGTCCGTCCGACAAGAACGCGACGGCCACGGCACGTGTCGTGAAGCCGCTGACGCTGAGCTGGCAGCGTGACCTCGACCTCGGAACAATCGTCCTGTCGGGCGCTGGTTCGTGGTCGGGCGCCAACGTCGGGATCACCCGCGGCGGCGTGTTCAGTTGCGCCAACGCCAACACGACCTGTTCGGGCGCGGTGCAGACGGCGCAGTACAAGGTGACCGGCACCAACAACCAGGTCGTCACCGTGACTGCTCCGAACGTGACCCTGACCAACCAGAACGACAACGTCTCGACGCTGCTTCTGACGGTCGACAATCCGGGCACCGTCAACCTCGGCAACTCGGGCTCGGCCGGCCTGGTCTTCGACCTCGGTGGCCAGATCACCGTTGCGTCGAACACGCCCGACGGCACTTACTTCGGGACGTTCAACGTCACCGTGAACTACTAAGACCGCTCCGGCCCAGCCGGAACGTGGACCGAAGGGGTCGCCGGCGACGGCGGCCCCTTTTTCGTGTGCTCGCCAGCGCGGGCGCAAAATCATGGTTGAGACAAAATAAACCATTCTGGACGTAATCCGCACGGTCGGGACAGTCCCGTCCGGGAGATGACGACGTGCGCCAGCAGGCCCTGAGGGGCTTCACGGCATTGATGATGGGCTGTGCGGCCTTGGCCGCCACCCCTGCGCACGCCGCCAGCAGCCAGGTCGCCACGGTGTCGGCGACGGTGGTAAAGCCGCTCGCGCTCAAATGGGTGCAGGATCTCGACCTGGGCACGATCGTGCTCGGGCCGGGCATTTGGTCCAACGCTACCGTCGGCATCTCCAGGACCGGCGTATTCAGCTGCAGCAACGCCAACGTCACCTGCAGCGGCGCGACGCAGGTCGCCCAGTACAACGTCCAGGGGACCAACAATAACACGGCGCGCATTACCGCGCCCAACGTCACGCTCACCAACCAGAGCGACCCGACCAAGACGCTGACGCTGACGGTCGACAATCCCGGCTCGATCCCCATCCCCAATTCCGGCCAGCCCGGGGTCAATTTCTCGTTGGGCGGCTCGATCACCGTGAGCTCGACCACCGCCGGCGGGGTCTATTCGGGCACGTTCAACGTCACGGTCGACTACCAATAGGGTCGAATAGCCCGATTCCCGCGCATTTCTGCCGAATAAACAGGCATGGTTGACTGAAAATAAACCATTACGGACCAAACAGGACGGCGATCGCTCCGAAGTGGAGCTAAGTGGGGGATCGCCAAAATGAATCGCTGGACCCAGTCCATCCTGTCCGCCGCTGCCCTGGCAGCGCCATTGCTTGCTGTTTCAACCCCGGCGCAGGCCGGAATCGGTGACCTGCTGGTCGCTCCGACCCGCGTCGTCCTCGACGGCCGCAAGGGCGCCGAGATCATCCTCAACAATATCGGCGAGGAGCCGGCCACGTATCGCGTCTCGATCGAATGGCGGCGCATGACTGAGGACGGTGGCCTTGTCGACGTGGAGAATCCGACTGCCGACGACCAGAAAGCGGCCGATATGGTCGTCTATGCGCCACGTAAGGTCGTCCTGGCGCCGCACTCACCGCAGGCCATTCGCGTTCGCGCCATCCCGCCCGCAGGAATCGCGGACGGCGAATATCGCGTCCACCTGCTGTTCCGCGCCATCCCACCCTCCAATCCGGTGGTTCAGCCGGCTGCGGCGGTCCAGGAGGAGAAGGGCCTGAAATTCCAGCTGACGCCGGTCTATGGCGTGACCATCCCGGTCATCGTCCGCCTCGGCAACCTTCAGGCGGCCGCCGAGATCAAGAACGTCCGTCTCGACCACAAGGACGGTAAGTCACTGGTAGACATGGACATTTCACGGTCTGGCCAGCGTTCGACCTTCGGCGAGATCCGCGTCTTCAAGGCCGGCGTGAAGAACCCGATCGCGTTCCAGAAGGCGGTTGCGATCTACACCGAGATCGGCGTCCGCCATGTCAGCCTCCCGCTCGACGATGCGTACAAGGCGGCCGGGCCTGGCGAAGTCACCGTCCAGTATGTCGAAACCTACGACGACGGCAGCAACGTGCTCGCCGAGACCAAGGCGGTCCTGCGTTAGGCGGAGCGGGCTCGAGCGGAGATCCTCATCTTGTCCGGCGGCCTCCACTGGCTGCGCAAGGCAGCAACGCTGCTGGCGCTATGCGCCGGCGGCGTTTCTGCATCTGCGCCACCGCCGGTTGCAGCCGTCAGCAACTGGACCGCCGACCCTGAATCCCAGTTCCTGCTCGACGTGAACATTCGCCAGCTGAAGCTTGGCGACGGCGTTCGTGCCTACAACACCCCCGAAGGCACATGTGTCGTCTTAGGCGACTTTTTGACCACGCTCGACGTCCCGATGAAGATCGATGTCACTGCGAAGAAGGTCAGCGGCTGGGCGTTCAAGGAAAAAAACCGCATTTCAATCGATTACGCGGGCATGACCGCCACTTACGCGGGCAAGAGCGAGCCGATTGCTGCCGGCACCATTCGTGAAACCCCCGACGGCTGGTGCGTTCAGACCAGTGCACTGACCCGCTGGTTCGGCATTGGCGTGAAGCCCATCACTTCCGGCTCCGTCCTGATCCTCGAGTCCGAAGCGAAGCTTCCGGTCGAACTGGCGATGGAGCGCCAGGAACGCTCGCAGCATATTCGCACCGCGAGCTACGACCTCAAGAGCCTGCCCCAGGTTCGCCTGCCCTACCGCATGTGGCGGGCGCCGGCGCTCGATTTCGTCGTCAGTGCCGGCGTCACCTACCGCGCCAGCGACGGCGTGCGGGTGGACCGCCAGATGTCGGTCTATGCCGCGGGCGAGATCGCCAAGCTGTCCTACGATGCGCAGCTGACGACCGACCAGAAGGGTACGCCCAGCCTGCTCCGCGTCCGCGCGTACCGCTCGGACCCCGACGGCAACCTCCTCGGGCCGCTGCATGCGACCCATTTCGGCTTCGGCGACGTCGAAGGCTTCGATACCCGCCTGACCGGTACGGCCGCGAGCGGGCGCGGGGCGGTCGTCACCAACCGCCCGCTGACGGCGCAGGCCGCCTTCGACCGAACGCATTTTGAAGGCGACCTTCCTGCAGGCTGGGAAGCCGAAATCTACCGGAATGGCGAATTGCTGGGGTTTGCGAAGGCGAACTCCAGCAATCGCTATGTCTTTGACGATGTTCAGCTTTTGTATGGCGAGAATACGATCAGAATCATGCTCTACGGGCCCCAGGGCCAGATCCGGACACGCGACGAGACTATCAACGTCGGGCAGGAGAACGTCCCCAAGGGCAAGACCTGGTACTGGGCCGGCGTCAGCCAGCCGGCGCAGGACGTCCTCACCCTGCACAAATCGCCGGACCTCGTGGGCCTGCCCAAGGCCCAGGCAACGTTGTCGGTCGAGCACGGCATCGACGATCGAACGTCGGTCGGCGTGCTTGCCCGCGCCATGCTCATCGACGACCAGCGCGTCACCTTCGTCGAAGGCTCGGTGCGCCGCTCGATCGGCCCGGCGATGGTCGAGCTGGCCGCCGCGCGCGAATCCACAGGTGGAACCGCCGCGCGTGCGCAGATTCTGGGCAAGTTCGGCGCTGTGAACGTAAACATCGAAGCCCTTCTTGCGAATGATTTCCATTTGCAGGGTGGCCGACAACGAAGCCTGCGCGATGTTCGGGCCATGGTCGACGCGCCGCTGAAGATCGGGCGCAGCGTCATCCCCGCCCATGCCGAAGTCCACGTCACCGATCAGATGGACGGCACCAAGCAGCTTGAGGCCGCGGGGCGGCTGTCGGCCAATATCGGCAGGTTCAACCTGTCGAGCGAAGTACGGTACCAGAAGCAATATGTCGCTCACGCCAGCACAGCCGGCGAACTCAGCCTCGGCCTGATCGGCAGCGGCCATATCGGCGATGTCCGATTGCGAGGCTCGCTCGACTTCTATGCCACGCCCAGGGCGCGGTTCCGCGATGCCGAGCTGTCGGCTTACTGGTCGGCGTCGGAAAATGCGGATTGGGAGGGCGCGATCGCTTACGATGGCGCCGGGCACCGCGGCCGCTTCCGCCTGTCCCACATCAGGCGGTTCGACTCGATGGGCATCGCCCTCACCGGTGAAGCAGCGACGGACGGCTCGGTCGCGTTCGGCGTGAACATCAACTTCTCGCTCGATCCGAACCACGGATTTGGCCTGTCGCGCCGCCCGCTTGCGCAGGCGGGCGCCGTCCATGCCACGGTCTACCGCGATCTCAACGACAACGGCATCCACGACGCGGGCGAGCCGTACGAAAAGGACGCGATGGTCACCACCGGTACCAAGCAGGCCGAGCGGACCACCGATGCCAAGGGCTCGGTCGTGGTCGGCGGCCTCACCGCTTACCTGCCGATCGCGGTCGGGCTGGATGCGACAAGCCTCGACGATCCCATGCTCGTGCCGAAGAAGGCGCTCCAGGTCGTCGTGCCGCGGCCCGGCGTGCCGGCGGACGTCGAAATCGGCCTGGTCGGCGGCGGCGATATCGAAGGCGCTGTGGTGAAGAACGGCGGTCTGGGCTTCGAAGGCCTGGACCTCGAGCTGGTCGATCCCTCGGGCAAGGTCGTGGCGACCACGCGAACCGATTACGACGGCTTCTTCCTCTACGAACGGGTGCCGTACGGCGACTACACCATCCGTGTTTCCAAGGATTCAGGCACTGCCGCCCGGATCGCAACCGAGCTCGGGCTGCATGCGACGCTGAGCCCACAGAAGACGGTGGTCCGCCTCGGGGTTGTGCACGTCATTCCCCTTCCAAAGATAGCATCGGCAGTTGCATCAACGGCAGCCACTCCGTAGTCCTCGCTACTGCTTCGCAAAAACAGAACGAGTCCTTGCGGCTTCGCTCAGCGACTTCGAGGCGAGGGCTAGGAACTCTTTCTCCCCATCTCCCGAAAACGCGCGGTAAGGGACGGCGAAGGTGGCCGTGTCGACCTGGATTAGCCAATGCTGTTTGCCCGGCATCAAGAACAGCACTGACGACCAGGGCATGCGATATCCGATACGCTCGCTGTCGATTGCGATCTCCTGTTCAGTGAACCGGAAATGCGTCGGGAAGACTTCGGGTGAACCCATTCGCTTCAAGCCGGTGAGGAAGTCGCGGAGCCGGTTCCGGTAAAGAATGCGCAGGGCGACGATGATCCCGAGCAGGCCGCCGCCCGTCCACAGGACGGTATCAAGCCCCTGCAATCGAAGGCTGATCAGCGGCAGTAAGGTCGAGATCAGGGACGCTACGACAACGATCCCGAGGAAGCCCAGCACCGGTGAGATCACCATCCGGGCATCGCCCCGATAGACTCGCGAATGCGCAAGGGTCGCCGGCTCGATCGCTTCACCCAGCCCGATGTCCGCCTGCGCCTCGACCATGACAATCCCCCCTCGGGAGAAATTGCCACGGGATCCATCGAGTAGGAAGATGGTGCGGTCGAGAAGACTCGAACTTCCACGGCCTTTCGGCCACAGCGACCTCAACGCTGCGCGTCTACCAGTTCCGCCACGACCGCACGTCATGAGATGACCGGCCTTGAGAGGAGCCGGTACTGGCAAGGCGCGGCCCCTAGCAAAGGCCCTGTGGGGACGCAATGCCGCCGCCACGCGACTTTTTCGTCCCGCTGCGGGACTATGCTTAAGACCTTGTTTACCATTGGGGCGGCGGCACGTTACGAGCGGTACCGTGATCCTGTTGCTCACCGCCTCGATCGTCGCATCCGTCCCGACCCACGGTCCTCCGCCCGGGCTTCCCAAGGGGCCGCCGCCCTGGGCGCACGGCCCCCCGGGCCATTCCACAGGCGCCAGCGTTCAGGCTCGAGCGACCATCCGCGTTATTTCAGGCGCGCGCCTTCATCTCGGAAAGCTCGAAAGCAGCGACCCATTCGTTGTGCGGGATGCGATTGTGCGCTCGACCGGTGTGCCCGAACCGCTGAAGCTATTCGAATTTCAGTAGGTTAGGCCTTCGGCGATTCCAGGCTGATCGTGACGCCTTCGGCGCCCGACGGCACATTCACCTCAGCGCTGTTGAACGACGCACTCGATTGCGGCGCAAGGACCGGCGTCGGCGGCTGGATCGTCCAGCTCTTGATGACCTTCCCGCCGCGTTCGTACAGCTCGGCATGGATCGGCGGGACCGGGTGCGCCTTGTCCGTCGGATTGATCACGCGTCCGGAAACGGTCAGCAGCTGCTGGCCACTCGCGAGCTGCACCAGCTCCATTTGCGGCGGGTTGGAAAGTTGTAGCGGTGTCTTCGCCTCGACGAGGCCGAGCTTGGCCTTCCACTCGGGCGGCGCCAGGAACCAGAAGGCGGCTGCGGCGGCAGCGATCAATACCACCAGCAGCAGGATCGCGACGATCGGGCTCCGGCGCTTTCGTTCGACCACGTCGCGGGAAGCGAAGGGACTGAATTCGTCGTCCCGCACACTGTCATGGGTGACCGGCGCGACATCCTCGGCGGCTACCGGTACTGGCGCTTCGGCCTCCGGCGGCACGCCGCCTTCGATTACCGCTTCTTCATACGCCCGCTGCTCCGCCTCCGGGCCAGCGCTCGGATCGATGATCGCCGCTTCGGCGTAGGTCTCTTCGTCGGTGGGCTCGGCTTCCGGCTCGGCGGACGGATAAGGCTCGGATGCCTCGGCCGGGATGTCCGCGGCGGCTTCGGTACCGTGCTCGCCCAGCTCCTGCTCGTCTTGCAGCCGAAGCTCGCCGCCGTCTTCGGGTTCCTGGTGCCAGCTATGCTTGCAGGATGCGCAGCGAACCTGTCGCCCCTGGGGCGGAATCGCGCCATCCTTCACCACATATTGCGTTGCGCAATTGGGGCAGGTCAGGATCATGTCTTGCAATTGCCCTCTT
>Ga0068867_100002596_pt1 | contig 12739 bp, 10 predicted proteins | sample KBSMisM32_FD_65649 | JGI IMG/M metagenome (GOLD analysis project Ga0068867, IMG submission 65649) | Miscanthus rhizosphere microbial communities from Kellogg Biological Station, Michigan, USA - KBS Miscanthus M3-2 | ecosystem: Host-associated > Plants > Roots > Rhizosphere > Soil ...
AAAGGGGAAGACGGGGATGAGTTTCGCCTGGGCAAAGCCCTACGAACCGAAGACTGGCCTTGGCCGCTGGTTCGACGAGCGCCTGCCGCTTCCGCGCCTGGTCTATGGCGCGATCGGCGGCGGTTATCCGGTACCGCGCAACCTTAACTATTGGTGGAATTTCGGCGTTGCAGCCGGCATTTTCCTGACCGTCCAGATCGTCACCGGCATCGTGCTGGCGATGCATTATTACGCATCGGCCGACGGCGCCTTCAATTCGATCGAACACATCATGCGCGACGTGAACGCGGGCTGGTGGCTCCGCTATGCGCACATGAACGGCGCCAGCTTCTTCTTCATCGTCGTCTACATCCACATCTTCCGCGGCCTGTTCTACGGTTCGTACAAGGCGCCGCGCGAGTTGGTGTGGATGCTCGGGCTCGTCATCTACCTGCTGATGATGGCGACCGCGTTCATGGGCTACGTCCTGCCATGGGGGCAGATGAGCTACTGGGGCGCGCAGGTCATCACCGGCTTCTTCTCGGCCTTCCCGGTGGTCGGCGACCCGATCCGCATCTGGCTGCTCGGCGGCTATGCGCCGGACCAGGCCGCGCTGACCCGCTTCTTCTCGCTCCACTATCTGCTGCCATTCGTGATCGCCGGCGTCGTCATCCTGCACATCTGGGCGCTGCACATTCCAGGATCGGGCAACCCGACCGGCGTCGACGTCAAGAGCGAGAAAGACACGCTGCCGTTCCACCCGTTCTACACGGCCAAGGACGGCTGGTTCGCCGCCTTCTTCCTGCTGCTCTACGCGATGGTCACCTTCTTCGTGCCCAATTACCTCGGGCACCCGGACAATTACATCCCAGCCAACGCGTTGGCGACGCCGGCGCACATCGTGCCCGAATGGTATTTCTGGCCGTTCTACGCGATCCTCCGCTCGTTCACGCTGGACTTCATCCTGCCGGCGAAGCTGTGGGGCGTGCTGGCGATGTTCAGCTCGATCCTGTTGCTGTTCTTCCTGCCGTGGCTCGACAAGTCGCCGGTGCGCTCGGGCAGCTACCGCCCGATCTTCAAGCGCTTCTTCTGGCTGCTCGTCCTCGACGTGCTGATTCTCGGCTTCGTCGGTGGGGCGCCGATCTCGCCGTTCCGGACCGCGCTCGGCCAGATCGCCGCCGCTTATTATTTCCTGCATTTCCTCGTGATCCTGCCGCTGATCGTGAAGTATGAGACGCCGCTGCCGCTGCCGGACTCGATCAGCAGCAGCGTCCTCCACGGCGAGGCCGCGGAAGCGGCGCCGGCGGGACAGACCACCAAACGCCGCGGCTCAAGCGCCGTCGCCGTCGCACGTTAAGGGGCCAGACCAACATGGGATCCATTCTCGCCTTTCCCGCGGCAGTCCTGGCCTATTTCGCCCGGATGGGGTGGGTGCGCAGCATCGCCCTGTTTGTCGGCGGCGGGTTTGCATTCGTGCTGCTCTATTCGATGGTCGGCAATGCCTGGACCTATTTCGACAGCCCGCCGGCGCCGCAGGCTGCCGAAGAGTTTCACAAGGAGCACAAGCACCTTGCGCTGAAGAGCGACGGGCCGTTCGGCAAGTTCGACAAGGCCCAGCTGCAGCGCGGCCTGCAGGTCTACACCGAGGTCTGTTCGGCCTGCCACAGCCTCAAGCTGGTGTCGTTCCGCGACCTGAAGGACCTTGGCTACAACGAGGCCGAGATCAAGGCCTACGCTGGCTCGGGCAAGCAGTGGAAGATCGAGGTTCCGTCGATCAACCCGGAAACCGGCGAAGCAACGACGCGCAAGGCGTTGCCGTCCGATAACTTCCCGGGGCCGTTCCCCAACGAAACCGCGGCGCGCGCAGCGAACAACAATGCGCTTCCGCCTGACCTGTCGCTGATCACCAAATCGCGCGAGGGCGGGGCGGCCTACGTCTATTCGCTGCTCACCGGCTACCAGAACCAGCCGGCCGAGCTGTTGAAGAAGTTCCCCGACGCCAAGACGCCGGCAAACCTCCACTACAATCCCTATTTCGCGAACCTCAACCTCGCGATGCCGCCGCCGCTGTCGACCGACGGGCAGGTGACCTATGCCGACGGGACCAAGGCGAGCGTCGACCAGATGGCCAAGGACGTCTCAGCGTTCCTGGTGTGGACGGCCGAGCCGAACCTAGAGCGGCGCCACGCCGCGGGCTTCTGGGTGACGATCTTCCTGCTGTTCGCGTCGGTCCTCGCCTATCTCGCCTATCGCCAGGTGTGGCATGACGCGAAGCGGCAGGTGGTGGTGACGGGCGCGCTCGACCCCACCAACCAGGCGAAGACGCGCAAGGCGAAGGCCAAGGCGGGGGTCGCGGGCTAAGTTGGCGTCCTGCTGGAGGCGGCGAACAGCACGAAGGAATTGCCGCGTCCGCCGGTGCCGGTTCAGCCGACCCTGAGCGACCCGTTCAAGTACGACTACCCCGAGCCCAAGTAACTGGGGGCTTAAGGAAAATTCAGCAGCCGTTCACGCGGCGAAGCGCTTGCCCGTGCGTTGTTCCTGCGTGTTCTGGAGTCTCGACATGCGCGTATTCAATCTTCGACTCGCCGCCGTTGCACTTGCCGGCGGCCTCACCCTCGGCGGCTGCGCCTACGGCTACGACCCTTATGGCGGCGGTTATGGCGGCCTCGGCGTCGGCATTGGCTACAATAGCGGCTATGGCAGCTACGGCTACGGCGATCCCTATGGCGGTTATGGCTATGGTGGATACCCGTACGGCGGCTACGGCAATTACGGCGGCTACGGCAATTATGTCGGCTACGGCTATGGCGGTTACCCGTATGGCTGGAACGACGGCTGGTATTATCCGGGCAGCGGCTATTACGTGTACGATCGCAGCCGGCACCACCGCCAGATCACCGATGCCGAGCGGCAATATTGGCGCGACAAGTTCAGCCGCTACCACGCGACGTCGGGGACGACGGTCACCACCAGCTCGATCGCCCCGCGTGAGAACTGGAGCGGGTTCAACCGCACCCGCACCCGCAGCTCGGACGCGACCAGCGGCTCGACCACCAACGACCGGTCGAACCGCGGCTCCTGGCGCCGGTCGGAGACGCGGAGCACGACGACCTCCGACAGCGATTCGACCGGAACGCAGCAGCAGCGCGGCGGCTGGCGGCACCGCGACCGGTCGAACAACAAGTAAGCGGTCTAGGCGGCGGCGCCTTCGGGTGGCCGCCGCCGGATCAATACGATGGACGTGAAACGCATGACCGGGACACCGTCCTGGTTGGTAACGGTCGTCTCGGTCCGGAACGAGCCGAGGTCGGGCTTCGAGCGCGACGGCGTCCTGTCGACAATCCTGCCGCGCACGTGCAGCGTATCGCCGGGATAGACGGGCTTCAGCCAGCGCAGCTCGTCGATGCCGGGCGAGCCGAGCCCGGCCTGCTCCTCGGCGACGACCTTGCGGGCGATCACCGCCATGGTCATCGCCGCCGTGTGCCAGCCGCTCGCCGAGAGCCGCCCGAAATGGGTCTTGGCCGCGGCCTCGTCGGAAAGGTGGAACGGCTGCGGGTCGTATTTGCGGGCGAACTCCAGCACTTCTTCGCGGGTGACGTCGTAGGTGCCGAAATCGGTTTCGGCGCCCTCCTGCAGGTCTTCGAAATAGAGCATGGCCTCGGCGATAGCGGCGCGCGGGCGATGACGCTACGGTATGCATCGTGGCGACCCAGGCACCAGCATACGGCCGATGGCATCCGCGCCTGATCGAGGCGGCGATGGCGATGAACGAGAACCGGCTCGACGTCGCCGAGCGGCTGCTCAAGCCGCATCTCAACGAAGACCCGTTCGACGTCGCCGCGATCCGCATGCTGGCCGAATTGGCGGCGCGGATCGGGCGCTGGCGCGACGCCGAGAATTTGCTGCGCCGGGCGGTTGAGTTGGCGCCGGGCTTTACGGCGGCGCGCGCCAACCTCGCGCTCGTGCTCGGGCGCATGGGCCGTCCGGCCGAAGCAATGGAAATGATGGACGACGTCCTCGCGGCGGAGCCGGACGATCCGGGCCATTTGAACCTCAAGGCGGCGACGCTCGGGCGTCTCGGCGATTTCGATCAGGCAATTCAATTGTACGAGGACGTGCTGCAGCGCTCGCCGCGGCAGCCGCGCGTCCTGCTCAGTTATGGCCACTTGCTGAAGACGGTTGGCCGGCAGGCGGAGGGCATTGCAGCCTACCGCAAGTCAATCGCGCTCAAGCCGGCGCTGGGCGAGGCCTGGTGGAGCCTCGCCAATTTGAAGACCGTCAAATTCGACGATGCCGATGTCGCCGCGATGCAGGCCGGGCTGGCCCGTGACGACCTTGAGGACGATGACCGGCTCCAGCTCGAGTTCGCGCTCGGCAAGGCGATGCATGACGCGGGCCGGATTGAGGAGGCGTTCGCACATTATGCCGCGGGCAACGCAATCCGGCACAAGCAAGTCCCGCACGATGCCGACAAGGTCGCCCGCACGGTTTCTCGCTGCATCGAGCAGTTCACCGCTGCTGCGTTTGCCGAGCGCGCGGGGGGGTATGACGCGCCCGACCCCATTTTCATCGTGGGGTTGCCGCGCGCCGGGTCCACGCTGGTCGAGCAGATCCTGTCGTCGCACAGCCTGGTCGAGGGGACGTCGGAGCTCGCCGACCTGCCGGCGTTGGCGCAGGGCGTCGGACGCTATCCCGCCGACATCCTGAAACTGACCGCCGACGAGCGGCGCGACCTCGGCGAGCAATATCTGAAGCGAACCAGCGTCCAGCGCCGCACCGATCGTCCGTTGTTCATCGACAAGCTGCCGAACAACTGGCTGTTCGTGCCCTTCATCCAGCTGATCCTGCCCAACGCCAAGATCATCGACGCCCGGCGCCACCCGCTCGGCTGCTGCTTCTCCAACTTCCGGCAGCATTTCGCGCGCGGGCAGGCGTTCACCTACGACCTGACCGATGTCGGACGCTATTATGCCGATTACGTGCGACTCATGGCGCACGTGGACGCGGTGCTCCCGGGCCGGGTTCATCGCGTAATCTACGAGCGGATGGTCGACGATACCGAGGCGGAGGTCCGGGCGCTGCTCGCTTACTGCAATCTCGAGTTCGAGCCGGCCTGCCTCGAGTTTCACAAGACCGAGCGCGCGGTGCGGACCGCCAGCTCCGAGCAGGTCCGGCAGCCGATCTATCGCGATGCGACGGACGAATGGCGGCCATATGAGCCCCACCTCGGCCCGCTGAAGACTGCGCTCGGCGAGGTGCTCGACGCTTATCCGGAAGCACCCGCGTCCATCACGCAACGGTAAGTCGATAATCGTCACGCATTCGTCACAACTCCCGTTGACAAGGCGACGGCGGTCTGTCGCTATGCCGACACATATTTCTCATGGGGGGCACCATGACCGACCGTACGTATCGCGCTGCAGTATTCGGCCTGCTGGCGACAACCGCTCTTGCCGGTCCGGCATGGGCGCAGACCGACCCGGGAACGGGCCAGGCGGCACCGGCCGCTGCCCCGGCGGCGGCGCAGCCCGGCGCGGACCAGAGCGAGATCATCATCACCGCGACCAAGCGCGAGGAAAATCTCCAGAACGTGCCGATCAGCGTCCAGGCGATCGGCACCCGGCGGCTCGACCAGCTGAACATCTCGAACTTCGCGGATTATACCAAGCAGCTGCCGTCGGTCAGCTTCCAGACCGCGCAGCCGGGCGTCACCGTGGTTTACATGCGCGGCGTTGCGACGGGCGGCGACGGCAACCACTCGGGCTCGCTGCCGTCGGTCGGTTCTTACCTCGACGAGCAGCCGATCACGACGATCGGCGGCACGCTCGATGTCCACATCTACGACATCGCGCGGATCGAGAGCCTCGCGGGCCCGCAGGGCACCCTTTACGGCGCCTCAAGCGAAGCGGGCACGATCCGCATCATCACCAACAAGCCGGAGCTGGGCGTTACCAGCGGCCGCATCGACGGCGAGATCAACATGGTCGGCCATGGCGGGACCGGCGGCAAGCTGGAGGGCATGATCAACCTGCCGGTGGCGGACCGCATCGCCTTCCGCGCTGCAGCCTTCTGGCAGAAGGACGCCGGATTCATCGACAATATCCACGGCGAGCGCACTTATTACGGGTTCATCGACGACCGCCCGGCCTATGACCCGCCGCAGGACGTGCCGTCGCTGACGGTGACCAACACCGGGCTCGAGAAGAAGGATTTCAACGACCTGAGGACCTACGGCGGCCGTGCCGCGCTCAAGGTCGACCTCAACGACAATTGGACCGCGACGCCCACCTTCATGTACCAGAATATGAAGGCCAACGGCATCTTCTTCTACGATCCGAACCTTGGTAACTTCAAAATCGACCGCTTCCGCGACGACGTCCGCAAGGACAAGTTCTGGCAGGCGGCGATGACCATCCAGGGCAAGATCGCCAATTTCGACGTGACCTATGCGGGCGCCTACATGGACCGCAAAACGTACACGCTGAGCGATTATTCCGACTACGCCGACGCGTACGACCAGCTGTACGCCGATTATTACGACGGCGCGTACGGCCGCGGCCTCGGTATCTTCTATTACCTCGATTCAGCCGGCAACCGGACGATCAATCCGCAGCAGTACATCATCGGCACCGACCACTTTAAGAAGATGAGCCAGGAGCTGCGCATCGCATCGCCGGCGGAAAATCCGTTCCGGGTGATCGCCGGCGCCTTCTACCAGCGCCAGTCGAACCTCATCCACCAGGATTATAAGGTCGACGGCCTGGCCGACTTCGTGTCGGTCAACGGCTTCCCCGGCACCTTGTGGCTGACCCAGCAGCACCGCGTGGACAAGGATTATGCGCTGTTCGGCGAGGCAAGCTTCGACGTGAACTCGCAGATTACGCTGACCGCCGGCGGCCGTTGGTACAAGTTCGACAACAGCCTGGTTGGCTTCTTCGGTTTCGGCCGCAATCCCGCGGACGGCGGCGACGGGCCGTTCTCGGCCTTCCCGCGCAATGCCGCCGGGAGCAACCGGACCGGCGTTGCGGCCTGCTGGACGGCGAGCGGCGAACGTCTCTACGATCGCGACACCGATACTTATGCCAGCGACCGCACGCTCCTGCCGCCGGTGGTCTCGGGAAGCCCGTGCACCAACCTTGGCGATTTCGTCGATGGCAAGGTGGTGCCCAAGCGGGTCAAGGATTCGGGCTTCATCCATCGCCTGAACGCGACGTGGAAACCGCGGCCGGGCCTGATGTTCTATGCGACCTGGTCGCGCGGCTTCCGGCCGGGCGGCATCAACCGGCGCGGTGACATTCCGCCTTATGACGCCGACTTCCTCAACAACTACGAATTGGGGTGGAAAACCACGTTCGGGAAGCTGCGGTGGAACGGTGCGATCTATCACCAGCTGTGGAAGAAGTTCCAGTTCAGCTTCCTCGGGCAGAACAGCTTTACGGAGATCCACAACGGCAAGGATGCCAAGATCGATGGCGTCGAAACCGACATCAACTACATCGACGGCGGCCTGACCCTGAATGCGGCGGTGGCCTACACCGACGCCAAGACCAAGGGGAACGTGTGCGGCGACTTCTCCGACACGACGAGCGATTGCAGCCTCAGCTTCAACTCGGTGCCGAGCGGCAGCCGGCTCCCCGTCACGCCGAAGTTCAAGGGCAGCACCACGGCCCGCTACAGCTGGAATGCGTTCGGCGATACCAAGGCGCACGTCCAGGCGGGCCTAGCCTACCAGGGCTCGGCGCGGGCGTCCTTGCGGGCGTTGCAGCTGCAGTCGGGCACGTTCGCGTTGGTCGATCCGAACGCCTACCTCGGCCGAATTCGTTCCTCGACCGTCATTGACCTGTTTGCCGGGCTCGACTTCCGCAAATGGAATATCGAGGCATTCGTGACGAACGTCACCGACAGCCGCAATGAGCTGTCGCGCGGCGTGACGTGCGGCAGTTGCACCCGGACCTTGATCGTTCCGGGCCGGCCGCGGACCTTCGGTCTCCGGACGGGGGTCAAGTTCTAGCGCAACCGGGGGCCGCCCGGATTTGGTTCGGCGCCTCGATCGTGGCGCTGGGGGCGCTGTGGCTGGCGATGCTGGCTTTCGGCGGCGGCGCACTCGACCGCCAGCTGTACGAAGCGCTCTATGCCGGGCACCGGCCAGCGCTGCTGATCGCGGCCCGATGCTTCACTGCCCTGGGCGAGCCGACTGTGTTGATCGGGGTCGGCTTGGCCACGGCCCTTTGGCTGTGGCACGTCGGGCATCGCCACCTGCCGTGGGTTTTGACCGCCATCGTGCTCATCGGGCGCGGCCTCAGTGAGATGCAGAAATACATGGTGGCGCGGGGCCGGCCCGATCTCGAGCCGCATCTCGTGGTCGTGAAAACTTCGTCCTTCCCCAGCGGACACGCGACCAGCTCGATGATCTTCTACCTCACTGTGGCGATGACCTTGTCGGTGGGGACGCGATGGCACCGGCCGGCGGTCGCGGGCGCTGTCGTCCTATCGCTATTGATTGGGCTGAGCCGGGTCATGCTCGGCGTCCACTGGCCGAGCGACGTCGTTGGCGGCTGGGCCTTCGGGCTGCTGTGGGTGCTGCTGACGCTGAGGATCGCGCAGCGCTTCCTGGCGGGCGACGTCAGACGTTGAAGCGAAACAGCAGGATGTCGCCGTCCTGCACGACATATTCCTTGCCCTCGGCGCGCATCTTGCCGGCGTCCTTGGCCCCGGCCTCGCCGTTGCAGGCGATGAAGTCGTCGTAAGCGATGGTCTCGGCGCGGATGAAGCCGCGCTCGAAGTCGGTGTGGATCTCGCCCGCCGCCTCGGGCGCCTTGGCGCCGCGGTGGACGGTCCAGGCACGCGCTTCCTTGGGGCCGGCGGTGTAGAAGGTGATCAGGCCGAGCAGGGCGTAGGCCGCGTGAATCATGCGGTTGAGGCCCGTCTCGTGGAGCCCGAGGTCCGATAGGAAGCTGTCGCGGTCTTCGGTGGGGAGCGTGGCGATCTCGGCTTCGATCGCGGCGGAGATGACAACGGCCTGTGCGCCTTCGGCGGCCGCCTTCTCGGCGACGCGTTGCGACAGCGCATTGCCATCGGCGGCGTCCCCTTCATCGACGTTGCAGGCGTAGAGCACCGGCTTGGCGGTGAGGAGCTGGGCGCGCTGCAGCGCCTTGGCCTCCTCGGCGTCCTTGGGTTTGGTCAGGCGCGCCGGCTTGGACGCCTGGAGCAACTCGAGCGCTTGGCCGAGCACGGACGCCTCGATTTTCGCTTCCTTGTCGCCCTGCTGGGCCTTCTTGACGAGGTTGGGGACGCGCCGCTCAAGCGATTCCAGGTCGGCGAGCATCAGCTCGGTCTCGACTGTGTCGGCGTCGGCGATCGGGTCGACCTTGCCCTCGACGTGCGTGACGTCGCCGCCCTCGAAGCAGCGCAGCACGTGGACGATCGCGTCAACCTCGCGGATGTTGGCGAGGAACTGGTTGCCGAGGCCCTCGCCCTTGGACGCGCCGCGGACGAGGCCGGCGATGTCGACGAACTCGATCTGTGTTTCGATCTCCTGCGCCGACTTGGCGATCGCCTTGATCTGGTCGAGGCGCGGGTCGGGGACGGCAACGCGGCCGACGTTGGGCTCAATCGTGCAGAACGGATAGTTCGCCGCCTGCGCCGCGGCGGTTTCGGTCAAAGCATTGAAAAGCGTCGATTTGCCGACGTTCGGCAGGCCGACGATGCCGCAGCGGAAGCCCATAGTTTCTCCAATAGGGAAAGCGTCATCCCGGCCCTGAGCCGGGATCCGCCTGTTCTTTCCACAGTCGCTAGAAGGAAGGCAGGCCCCGGATCAAGTCCGGGGTGACCGAGTCAGGCGAAATTGAAGCTGACCGACAGCCGCTCGCCCTTGCCGGACTTGCGGTTATTGCCGTTGCGAGCGATTGGAGGTTGGTATGCGTGGCACGTTGGTAATGGCCCTTTTGTTCGGCGGGATCGCTGGCAGCGCGAAATCCATCGCCGTAAAAACTCCGGGCTGCCGATCGGCCCAGGTCGTCGCGAATGCCCAACCGCGCGGCACCGGTCCGGCGGTCTTGCTGCGGGTGCATTGCCTTGCAGTGCCGGCGACCTCGTTTACCAGTACGCCGCCCATGGTTTCGCCCGATGGCCGACGGGCGTTTGTTCATCAATACGCTCGAGGACTCGGTGTTTATGACCTCGAAACCGGCATGCAGACAGCATCGCTTCCATTCGATCCGACCTTCCTACAACTTGAGGTACTACGCGGCCCGACGGTGTTCGAGTGGGCGGCGGACTCGAAGTCGATCTGGGGTGCCGATCAGCAATTCGCGCTGCCCAGCCGTTTCGCGAAATCGCCGCTGCAACCAATTCGAATCTGGTCTTCGAAAAAAGTCATCAGGCTTCCAGCTACAGGTGGCGCCAAACACGACCTGGACGGATTGCGATGGCTTGATGGGCGCGGGAACGCGATCGCACTCTTTGACGCGAGGGGAGGGTTCTATCGGCCCGAGCGGCCGGTCAAAAAACCGATCTTAGCCTATATCGATGCTTCAACCGGTCGGGTTCGGCAACAAATACCGGTCGCCGACTTGCCGGGATATTCGGGTGGTCCCGTTGACCTTGCATATGTTTCAACTCGGGCGATCGCCACGTCCAGATTGCCTGACGGACGGTCAAGGGTGCTTATCCAATGGGCCAAGCGAGGTTGGACCGAATGGACTGAAGGCGGGCTGCCAAGGAGTTTGGCGCTCGGATACGACCGGCAATCCGTTCGACCGGCGCTGACCCAGGACGGAACAAGTATCCTGGTGTCAAACCCGCTCAGCGCTTCCGGGATGATCTGCGAAATTTGGAGTCGACAGAAATGTCCGCCGCCGACGCCGGTGACTGGGCTTATCGCGGCAGCGCACAGCCTTTCGTCGGGCAAACGGATCTGGGTTTTACGCGGTACGGCGACCAGGATGGGCGGCTCCTATCCGACGCCGGCTGTCAGTCCCGATGGCCGGTTAGCGATGATCGGCCTTCCCGCGAACGATCAATTTCAGATTGCACTGATTTCGATGAAGGACGGCCAAATTCTGCAGCGATTCAGGCCGCCCTGGACGAGCGAAGTAGTGGTGTCCTTCAGTCCGAATGGCTCGTTGGCCTTCGTGAGCGGCGGATCAACCGTGGTGGTCTACAAGATCAGGCGAAATTGAAGCTGATCGACAACCGCTCGCCCTTACCGGTGCCGGCGAGCACCTCGTGGCGGAGCCAGCTTTCCCAGAGGAGGAGCAGGCCGGGGCGGGGTTCGGCGGTGACGAAACTGTCGGGCCGCGGCGGGGCGGCCATCATCAGCGGCAGGCGCGGGTCCTCGAAGCGGATTGCGCCGGCGCCTTTCGGGACTTCGACGTAGAAAGTGCCGGAGAGGATGCTGTGCGGGTGGATGTGTCCACTGTGCTGTCCACCGGATTTCAACAGATTGACCCACAGGCTGTCGAGCTTCGGCTTGCGGTCCCAGCCGAGTTCGCGCGCGAAGGTGGCGGCGTGGCGGGTGAGGAGCTTGCCGAGGTCGGCGAAAGCCGGGTCGCGCCGCGGCAGGTCGTTCAGCGAGGCGTAGCTCGTATAGCCGGAATAGGCGTGGTCCTTCGACCAGCGGATGCCCGCGCCGTCATCCTGCGCCAGCGTCCGGATCGAATGGGCGAGGTCGGCGAGCAAGGCCTCGTCGCCGATCTCGGTCTCGTAGAGCTGGGTTGCGAAGAGATTGCGGGTCATGCGCCGTCCTGCTGCCGCATGGCGACGTCGCTCATGAAGCGGGCGTCGTCGCCGTCGGCGAGCCAGCTGGCCTCCGCCGCAATCGCAGCGAGCATGTCGCTCAGGGCTTCCATTTCGCTCTTCGCGTAATTGCCGAGGACGTGGGGGGTGACGAGGTCTTTGCGCCCCGGCCCCGGGTGGCCGATGCCGATGCGGACGCGGCGGAAATCGGGGCCGAACACGGCGTCGATCGAGCGCAGGCCATTGTGGCCGGCGAGGCCGCCGCCGACGCGGACCTTGACCTTGAACGGGGCGAGATCGAGCTCGTCATGGAAGACGGTCAGCGCGTCGAGGTCGAGCTTGTAGAAATTGAGCGCCTGCTGAACCGCGTCGCCGCTGTCGTTCATGAAGGTCTGGGGCTTGAGCAGCAGGATGCGCTGGCGACCGATGCGGCCTTCCGCGATGAGGCTACGGAATTTCTTCGACCACGGGCCGAAATCATGCACTTCGGCGAGGATGTCGGCCGCCATGAAGCCGACATTGTGCCGGTGCAGCGCATATTTCGTTCCGGGATTCCCGAGGCCGACCCACAATTGCATCGACGGGCGTTAGCTTAGCCGCGGGCAAAGAAAAACCGTTCGCCCTGAGCTTGTCGAAGGGCTGTTCTGCCTTCCCGACAGGAAAAGCAGTCCTTCGACAGGCTCAGGACGAACGGTGGATGCCGTACCTGAAAGCCTATTCTTCGCTCTCGCCTTCGGCTTCGCCGCCTTCGGCAGCTTCCTCGCCCTCGACGGTCGGGACTTCGCCAGCCGCCGCTGTCTCTTCGTCCTCGGACTTCATCGCCGACGGAGCGACGATGGTCGCGACGGTGAAGTCTTCCTCGGCATTCGCCGGAGTGACGCCGTTCGGCAGTTTGACCTGGCTGATGTGGATCGAATCGCCGATCTCCAGCCCGTCGAGCGGGATGTGGATCTCAGCCGGGATGCTGGCCGCGTCGCAGACGATCTCCAGCTCGTGCAGGACGGTGTTGAGCACACCACCGCGC
>Ga0068867_100002601_pt1 | contig 12725 bp, 9 predicted proteins | sample KBSMisM32_FD_65649 | JGI IMG/M metagenome (GOLD analysis project Ga0068867, IMG submission 65649) | Miscanthus rhizosphere microbial communities from Kellogg Biological Station, Michigan, USA - KBS Miscanthus M3-2 | ecosystem: Host-associated > Plants > Roots > Rhizosphere > Soil ...
TTGAGGATTCCTCCTATGGATAGAACTGATCTGACGCGTCTTTCATCACCAGCGGCTGTGGAGGACGCACCGTTGGCCGAATTTGATTCGCCGCCCTCGACTCAGCAACAGTCATTCCGAGATCGGCGCCGCGTACAGCTCAGCGCGCTCACGCGAGGTCATCGCGCCCCACACTCCCCACAGCTCGGGGGTGCTCAGGGCGTGCTCGCGGCACTGAGTCACCACGGGGCACTCAGTACAGATCCGCTTGGCCCGATCTTCGAGCCGGTTGAGGTCAGCTCCGCGCAATCCTTCGGGGAAGAACACATGCGCGGGCAGGCCGCGGCAGCGGGCCTGCTGTTGCCAGGCCCATATCTCGAACCGTGGCGGCGGCAGCCGCACCGATCCGAGCGCAGGCAGCGATTCGCGGTGTCGAACCGGTGGAGGCTTACCCAAGTTCATATGCTGCAGACCCAAGTCACTGCGCGAGCCGCTATCAGCTCAGCCGAGACGTACGCCGACGGGCCACCATCGCGTTGCGCGTTGCATCGATCGCCGCTATTGGTTAGGACTTGGCCAGAAAACCCGAGTCCAGCAGCATGGTAGTGCCTGTTGCGTAACGGCCGGCGTCAGACACCAGGTACAGAATGGCGTTGCTGATGTCCTGCGCCTGCATCCACGGGATCGGCAGGAGATTGGTGCCTGTGAAGGAACCCACCACGTCGTCCTTAGTTGGCTTCTCCAGATCCGGCCGGAACAACTTCCACACGAACTCGTTACCGAGCATGTCGGTGTCCACGTGCCCCGGATTGATCGAGTTCACTCGGATACCGTACTGGCCCACCTCGTTGGCCAACGACCTCATCAGACCGGTGACGCCGTGCTTGGACGCCGCGTAAGAGGATATGTTGGCTGAGCCTTTCAGCGCATCAACGGATCCGGTGAACACGATCGAACCGCCCTCGCCCTGCTCGATCATCGTCGGAATCGCAACACGCACGGTGTTCCACGGACCGGTCAGATTGACGTCGAGCATCTCCTGCCAGGCTTCGGGGGCGATCTCCCAGGTCAGCCCACCCGCGCAGATCCCGGCGTTGGGCAACACGATGTCGACGCGGCCGAACTGGGCGATCCCTGCTTCGAATACAGCACGAACTTGCGCGAGGTCGCGCACATCGGCCTGCTCGGCAACGATCTGGCGACCTGTTTTCTCGACAAGCCGAACGGTCTCCTCAAGATCTTGCGGCGTAGCGCCTGGATAGGGGGTGGTCGCCGGCTGCGTACAGATGTCGAGTCCGATGATGTCGGCGCCCTCGCCCGCGAGCGTAACTGCGTGCGAACGACCCTGTCCGCGTGCGATTCCGGTGATGAACGCTACCTTGCCGTCGAGTTGGCCCACGGTCGGCGCTCCTTTCCAATTACGATCACGTCTCACTTGTCAGCGAATACGCTGCCAAATCGCCGCGCCGAGCAGCAGACGCATACTGCGCAGTTATCCCACGCACTGATTGCGCGAAACGTGTACCCCCAGAGCCGATGCAGGCTGGTAGCCGAACTCTTGTCGACGACCCGACACGGTGCGCACAGTGTGTAGCTCGGTGCGCCCGCATCCCAACACGGGTGCATGTCGTTGGCGATGCGGGCGAACCTCGCATGCTCGCGGACGCTTTGCTGGAGGGAGCACGCACCGCACAGGCGCTCTAACCTCGGCTCGGCTACCCCTAGCTGGGGTGCGGGCGACAGATCTCTCCACCCGCATCGCGGGCGACGCCGATCCGAGTTCAGCGCAGCCTTCTTTCCTCCGGCGTGTTCGACAGGGGCGCTGACCAAGACGTGCCATCTGGCGCGGGCCAATGCGTACGCGGAGGCAGCTTCAGCACGGCACATATCGTGCAGAAGCTGCGCCCAGAATTTCGCGTCCTGAGTAGCGATCCCCGCCGTCTCCATGATTAGTCTCGAATTGTGCTGCGCAATGGTTATTTTCGATATCAACGCGGATAACGCCAACCGGCAAATCAGATACGCGATCGTGCGAAAAACTGCGAGGTGAAACCGAGCCATGAAAGTGTCCGATACCAGGGTCAACGCTCGATCTGGTCTGACGTTCACCGCGCTGAGCTTCGGGGGCGCACCGATCGGCAACTTCAATGGGGCGTTCACTGAAGATGAAGCCCAACACATGGTGTCGCAAGCCTGGGATCAGGGCATCAGGTACTTCGACACCGCCCCCGGTTACGGTAACGGGCTGAGCGAGCATCGTCTGGGCCTCGCGCTGCGTCAGCGTGACCGCAAAGATTATGTGTTGTCGACCAAGGTTGGCAGGGTGCTCACCCCCCGATTGGACGCGCCCTCGACCAACGGTCAATACCTCGACATCCCGCCGTTGGTGGCCGATTACGATTACTCCTACGACGGTGTGATGCGCGCTGTCGAGCAGAGCATGCAGCGTATGCTCACCGACCGTTTCGACGCCCTGTTCATCCACGATTGCGACGTTTACACCCACGGTTCAGCAGCGGCCGAATACTTCCGCCAGGCCATCGTCAGCGCCTTCCCGGCGCTGGAATCCTTGCGGGAGCAAAACGTGGTCAAAGCGATCGGGTTCGGAATCAACGAGACCGATTTGATGATCGACGCTGTCAAGGCCACCGACGCCGATCTGTGCCTTCTGGCCGGACGATACACACTGCTCGAGCAGGAACCGCTCGACGAGCTGTTCCCCATTTGCGAAGAGCGCGGCGTCGGGATCGTGTTGGGCGGCGTCTACAACAGCGGGGTGCTGGCCACCGGACCCGTCCCCGGCGCGCGGTTCAACTACGCACCTGCAGACGCGGACATTTTGGCCAAAGCCGCTGCGTTCGAGGGAATCTGCCGCCGTCACAACGTGGCGCTGCCGGCGGTGGCCCTGCAGTTCGCCTACGCACACCCCGTCGTCGTCAGCGCCTGCATCGGGGCGCGCAACGAAAAGCAACAAGCCCGCAACGCCACACTGTTCGAATCCAACGTGCCGGCCGAACTGTGGGACGACCTACGCGCGGCCAACATGATCCGACCAGACGCCCCAACCCCACACGCATGACACGGCCACCCATCCCGAGCTCGACGACAAGATCGTGGCGAAACCCGCACCGTCGCGTCCGTCCGTGGCAGCGCACATGCCCAGCCTGGCACGGTGGCCCCATATCTGCCGCCGTAGCGCTACCGTGAGCCAGCTGCACACGGTGTGTCACGAACCGGCTCTCCGCTGCGCGGGTTGCGTCTGATGATCGTGATCAGAATTGGTAATGCTTAGGGCACAGCCCATTCTGTCGCGTCCCACAGGCCGACACCACGATCCGCGACGTCGACTTATGCGCACCAACGCCATCGCACTATCCCGTCAACCGGAGAGGAGCGCCACCAGTGCCCACCACCGTGCCGCGCAGCGTTTCGCGACCCTCCCGTGACCACTACGACGTCATCATCGTTGGCAGCGGGATGGGCGGGGGCACGCTGGCCTTTGCGCTCAAGGACGCCGGGATCGCCGTTCTGCTCATCGAGCGGGGTGGATTTGTGCCGCAGGAGCCGCAGAACTGGGACGCTCGCGCGGTCTTCGGGCAGGGCCGGTACAAAAACGCCGAGCATTGGTATGACGAGCACGGGCAACCGTTCAGCCCGGGCACCTACTACTACGTGGGCGGTAACACCAAGTTCTACGGTTCATCGCTGGTGCGGTTCCGACGCGAGGATTTCCAATCCAGCACCCACCATGACGGGCAATCGCCGGCATGGCCATTCGGTTACGACGATCTGGCCCCCCACTATCTGCACGCCGAGCACGTCTACAAGGTGCATGGCGACCCCGACGACCCCACCTTGCACCGAGGCGAACCGTTTCCGTTTCCCGGGATCGGCCACGAACCGCCGGTGCAGGCGATTGCCGACCGACTACGGCAGCTGGGCAAAACACCGTCGACGATTCCGCTCGGGCTGGATCTTCGCCAAGGCGGCAGTTGTATCCGATGCGCCACATGCGACGGATTCCCTTGCAGAACACTGGCCAAATCAGATGCCGACGTGTCCTGTGTCCGCCCCGCCGTGGCCAGCGGCGCGGTTGAGCTGCTCACCCACACCACAGTCGACAAGGTGCTGACCGACGACACCGGTAACCACGCCACCGGCGTCGAATGCATCATCGCCGGGACGGCCGCGACGATCACCGCCGGCGCGGTCGTCGTGTCCTGCGGAGCTGTCAACTCTGCGGCTTTGTTGTTGCGCTCAGCCACCGAACACCACCCGAACGGGCTGGCGAACTCGTCTGACCAACTCGGCCGCAACTATATGGTCCACAACAACTCGATCATGGTCGGCATCAACCCCTTCCGCCGTAACCGCTCGGTATTCCAGAAAACGTTGTACTTCAACGACTTTTATCTCCACGGCACACCGGACCACCCTTACCCCCTGGGCCACGTTCAACTCATCGGAAAGCTTCAAGGTCCCATGGTCAAGGCCCAGCAGCCCCGTATGCCGATGTGGGCGCTGAACATGGCAACCCGCCGCAGCATCGACTGGTGGCTGTTCACCGAGGATCTCCCCGACCCCGACAACCGGGTGACCCTGCGTGACGACGGCACAATCCAGATTGCATGGACGCCGAACAACGTCCGCGCCCACGAAGTACTCGTCCGCGAGACCGGGCGACTGGTCCGCAAGTTGGGCTATCCGATCCTGTTCACCAGACGAACCGGAATCGAGGTCAACTCCCATCAAGCGGGCACGGTGCGCGCTGGAGCCGATCGCGCCACCTCGGTGGTGGATCTGGACTGTCGAACCCATGACATCGAGAACCTTTTCGTCGTGGATTCGGGGTTCTTCCCGTCGTTACCAGTGATGAATCCCGCCCTGACCATTGCCGCCAACGCCTTCCGCGTCGCACCGGCAATTGCTGCCTGCAGTTTGTATCGCCGCTCCCAGGCGGCCGAGAAACACCGTCCATAGCCACCTCGACCCACGAAAGTAATGCCATGACAACGACCAAAATGACCGGCGGCCAAATGGTCGTCGACATCCTGATCCGCGAGGGTGTCGAGAAAGTATTCGCCATTCCCGGCCACGGCAACACCGCTCTGCTGGACGCGTTTGTCGACCGCGCCGACGAAATCGAACTCGTGCCCGCCATGCACGAGCAAGGCGCTGCACACATGGCCGACGGCTATTACCGCGCGTCGGGCAAGATTGCCGCGGTCTGCACGTCCATCGGCCCCGGCGCGACGAACACGCTGACCGGATTGGCTACCGCATACGTCGACTCCCAGCCTTTCCTGCTGCTGACAGGCGCCGTGCACACCTACATGGAGAACTATGGGGTGCTGCAGGAAATCGACCGTCCGCATGGCAACAACTTCCCCCGGATGGCCGAACCTGTCGTCAAGCGCTGGTGGCAGCCGCACCGTGTGGAGTCGATTCCCACCGCGTTGGCCCAGGCCTTCAACACCATGCACGAGGGTCGCCGCGGACCGGTGCTCGTCGACATCCCTCAGGACCTGCAAGCCGAGTACGGCGAGTACACCCCGCCACCGGCGGGAATGCGGCGCGGGGCGACGCGGTCCACCGGTGATCCCGTGGCCATCGGGCGGGCTGCAGCGCTGCTGGCGAGCGCCAAGCGGCCGGTCATTCTGGCGGGCGGCGGAGTAATTGCCGCCGACGCATCGCCGGAACTGCTCACTGTTGCCGAGCATCTCGGCGCGCCGGTCACGCACTCGTTTCAGGGTAAGGGCGCGTTTCCCGCCGACCACGACCTGTACGCATGGCCATGCGGTGACATGGGATCCATCCCTGGCAACGGAATGACCCGCACCGCCGACGTAATCCTGGCCATTGGGTGCCGGTTCAGCGACCGGGTCACCTCGTCCTACCGCCCGGGGGTGACATTCAATATCCCGAACACCAAACTGATTCAGATCGATATCGACGGCTTCGAGATCGGCCGCAACTATCCGGTCGAGGTTGGAATCGTCGGCGACGCCAAGACGACACTGCAAGCGCTCGCAGCCGCCTTGGCCGCCGAGAAGCCGGCCGTGAATTACCGCTGCACCGACTATTTCGCTGAACTGCAAGATCTCAAGACACAGTGGGATCAACACCTGCGCCCGATGCGTACCACCGACTATCTGCCGATGACGAACTCTCGCGCCATGGTCGAAATCCGCAAAGCCCTTCCCCGAGAGGGCATCCTGGTTACGGACTCCAGCAACCCGGCCAACCAGGCTTTCAACGAGTTCCCGATCTACGGTCCCAAGACCAACATCGTGGCCGGCGGCTTCTCCGGTATCGGTTTCGGCCTGCCGGCGGCCATCGGTGCCCAAGTCGCGCGCCCGGATACACCGGTCTTGGCGCTGATCGGCGACGGCAGTCTCCTGCAGACTGGTACCGAGCTCGCCGCCGCGGCGATGCTGGGTGTGCCGCTGGTGGTCGTCGTCCTCAACAACGGTGGATGGGAAGCGATCAAGGATCTGCAGATCAATCTGTTCGGCGCAGAGCGCAAGGCCACCACCAACTGGACGACGCCCGACGGCAAACCCTACTTCGCGGATGTCACCAACTTCGCGCAGTCACTGGGATGCCGCGCAGAACGCGTCGAGGATCCTGACAAGCTCGCCGACGCCGTTGAACGTGCCTTCGCCACCCCCGGACCCGTCGTACTCGAGGTCATGAGCGCCACCGAATTGCCGTGGACCGAGATGCATCCGACCGGCTGGTGGGACATCACCGTCCCGGCGTACCACGGCGAAACCCGCGACTACTACGTCAGCAAGCGCGGCTTCTGAGCGAGGAGGGCACCGACGTGGGGACCATCAAACTCGGTTTGAACCTGGAGTTCGCGCGCCTGGAGAACCAGGGTTTCGATTGGGCGATGGATCGCGCCGCCGAAATCGGATACAAGTACGTCGAGCCGATGGTGCACTGGGGGCGCGAACTTCTCAGCGCAGCAGGATATTTCCACAGCCGCTCCATGCTCGATGACCCGCTGATCCTCAAAAAGGCCGCCGACGAGCGCGGTCTGAAAATCTCGTCGTTGTCCAGTCACGCGCCGCTGGCCAAGCCCGACGTCGCTGTGGAGTATCTGCGCCAATCGATCCGATACGCCGTCGAAGTCGGCGCGCCGATGATCATGGTCGACGACGGTCCGACGCCTGCCTGGACCACCGAAGATGAGAACTACACCCTGATGCGGTACACCCTGCAGGAGGCGGCGCTGGTCGCTGAACCCCGGGGCATCAAGATCGCGATCGAAACTCACGGCCCTTACACCGCAACCCCGCAGCGGCTGCAGAAGATCATGAGCCTGATCGACAGTCCAGCGCTCACGATCAATCTCGACACCGGCAACAGTTACCTCAGCGGCAACGATCCGCACGAATGGCTCGAGCAGATCGTCGGTCAGGTGACGCACATGCATGCCAAAGACATCAGCGTCCAGGACGCCCGCCGACTACGCGGGAAAGTGCGCGGCATGCTCGGATGCGCCTGCGGTGAAGGAGTCATCGACTGGGAGCGCATCGTCACCACGCTGTCCAAAACCGATCACGACGTCGTGCTTTCCGTTGAATGCGCCAGCTTGGACGCCGCGCAAAAGAGTTACGCCTACCTGCGTCACCTGATCGAGCAGGTCCAAGGCGACGTCGATTGACGGACCCAGCCCTATCTACCTGTTCATTTCCGAACCACACGCGCAGCACAGCAAGGAGAAACTCTGTGCCGACAATCACCCACTGGGTTAACAACGAGATCTTCGCCGGCGCAAGCAGCGCCACCTCGCCGGTCACCAACCCCGCAACCGGTGCGGTGACCGGCGAGGTGGCGCTGGCAAATGTCGATGACGCCCGCGCCGTTATCGATGTCGCGGCCGCAGCCTACCCCGCGTGGCGTGACACATCGCTGGCCAAACGCACGCAGATCCTGTTCGCGTTCCGCGAACTGCTCAACGCGCGCAAGGAGGAACTCGCCGCGATCATCACTTCCGAACACGGCAAGGTGCTCTCCGACGCGCTGGGAGAAGTCAGCCGCGGTCAGGAGGTCGTCGAGTTCGCCTGCGGCATACCGCATCTGCTGAAAGGCGGATTCACGGAGAATGCGTCGACCAACGTCGACGTGTACTCGGTCCGCCAGCCGCTCGGTGTTGTCGGCGTCATCAGCCCGTTCAACTTCCCGGCGATGGTGCCCATGTGGTTCTTTCCCGTCGCGATCGCGACCGGAAATACCGTGGTGCTCAAGCCATCAGAGAAGGACCCCTCGGCCTCGCTGTGGCTGGCCAAGCTGTGGGCCGACGCGGGTCTGCCACCCGGCGTGTTCAACGTTCTGCAGGGCGACAAGACCGCCGTCGACGAACTACTGACTAACCCCAAGGTCAAATCGGTCAGCTTCGTCGGGTCCACCCCGATCGCCAAGTACGTCTACGCTACCGGCACTGCACACGACAAGCGGGTGCAGGCGCTGGGCGGTGCGAAGAACCACGCGGTGATCCTGCCGGACGCCGACTTGGACCTGGCTGCCGACGAGATGGTCAACGCCGGGTTCGGCTCCGCGGGCGAGCGCTGCATGGCGATCTCCGCGTGTGTGACCGTCGGCCCTATCGCCGACGACCTCGTCGCGAAGGTGGCCGAGCGGGCACGCACCATCAAAATCGGTGACGGCACTCGCGATTCGGATATGGGGCCGCTGGTCACCAAGGCCCATCGTGACAAGGTCGCCTCCTACATCGACGCTGGAGAGACCGACGGCGCCAAGATCGTCGTCGATGGCCGCACTGTTGCCGCCGACGGCGGGAAGGAAGGGTTCTGGCTCGGCCCGACGCTCATCGACAACGTCACCCCCGGGATGAGTGTCTACACCGACGAGATTTTTGGCCCCGTGCTCTCGATCATTCGCGTCGAGTCCTATGACGAGGCAATGGATCTGATCAACTCCAACCCCTACGGTAACGGCACGGCGATCTTCACCAACGATGGCGGCGCCGCCCGACGCTTCCAGAACGAGGTGCGGGTCGGCATGGTCGGCATCAACGTGCCAATCCCGGTTCCGATGGCGTACTACAGCTTCGGCGGCTGGAAGGCATCGCTCTTCGGCGATTCGCACGCCCACGGCATGGACGGTGTGCGGTTCTTCACCCGTCAGAAGGCCATTACGCAGCGCTGGCTCGACCCCAGCCACGGCGGGCTCAATCTCGGCTTCCCCCAAAACGGCTAACGCTCTAACTCCCCTTCCAGCGCACCGCCAAATCGCATGACGCCAAGCTCGGCGTCAATCCTGAAGACAACGAAAGTCCCTCTCGTGATCGCAAATATCGCTTTCCCCCGTTATTCACGCATCGGCGCAGGCGCCGTCAATGAACTGCCGTCCCTGATCGACAGCCTCGGTCTGCGGCGGCCCCTATTAGTCACCGATGCCTATCTAACCCAGACGGGTGCTGTCGACCGACTGCTAACGCTGCTGCGCGGGGCGGGGATCAATGCCGCTGTCTTCGACGGCACGGTTCCTGACCCGACTACTGAATCTCTGGATAGGGGTGTCGAGGCGCTGCGCGCGCATCTCGCCGACTGTGTGATCGGATTCGGCGGCGGCAGTCCCATGGACTCGGCGAAGGCACTGGCCGTCCTGGCTTCCCAGGGTGGACCCATGCGCAAGTTCAAGGCTCCCAGCAGCTACGGTGGCTCGGCGCTGCCCATCATCGCCATCCCCACAACAGCTGGAAGTGGTTCGGAAGCAACCCAATTCACTGTCATCAGCGACAGCGACAGCGATGAAAAGATGCTGTGCCCGGGCTTGTCTTTTCTTCCCGTCGCCGCGATCATCGATTATGAACTCACGATCTCGATGCCACCCAGGCTCACCGCCGACACGGGTGTCGATGCGCTCGCACACGCCGTGGAAGCCTATGTCAGCCGCAAAGCCAATGCGATCAGCGACGCGATGTCGCTATCGGCGATCAACCTTATTTCGGCCAACCTTCGTCGCGTCTACCACGATGGGACGGACCTGGCGGCACGCGAGGCAATGATGTCGGCCGCAACGCAGGCCGGCATGGCCTTCTCCAACTCCAGTGTCACCCTCGTGCACGGAATGAGCCGGCCGATCGGCGCGCACTTCCATGTCGCGCACGGCCTGTCCAATGCCATGCTCTTCCCCAGAGTCACGGCGTTTTCCGTCTCCGGTGCACAACCGCGGTACGCCGACTGCGCGCGCGCCTTCGGTCTCGCCGATCCTGCGACCAGCGATGTGATCGCCGCCCAGCGGATGGTCGATGCCCTGGACGAGTTGTGCCATGACCTGGAAGTCCCTACGCCCAAGAGTTACGGGATCGATCACGATACGTGGACGAGGTTGACTCCACTGATGGCGCAACAGGCAGTTGCGTCGGGCTCCCCCGCCAACAACCCGATAGTTCCCAGCCTCGAAGAAATCGAGCGGATCTACACCGAAGTCTACGGGTAACCCTGTCGAACTGCGCTCATCCCTCCGCCTTGCTATCCACCCGCCGTCGCGAATTAGCCACCGATTGCGATATATGTCGGAATAGATTTCCGCCGACCTGAGGATCATCGAGTGCGCACACGCCGCATTCCCACGTGGCACTTGATACCAATTTGGCTCTGCCTGTTAAGTGCCCAGCGAATGAGCCTCGGTGCGAGAACGAGCGACAGGGCCACCGGTGGGATCGAGCTGACATCAGCGCGAATGTTGACGGGGATGTTGACGAAAGCGAAAGCAGGCCAAGCCTTTCGGCCTGGCCTGCTTCACTAGTGGAGCTGCCGGGAATCGAACCCCCTTCAGAAAGGGTGCTGAGCTGCGGAAACGCTGAATCTGGCTACGCGAAACGACGCGAAGGCACGCGAAATGACCTGCGGATACGCGAAAGGTGTTGATGACATCAACACGCGGGATGAGCTTCACGAGGGCCTGATCCACACGCTGCCTCCTGCACTTCGCGGTTACGCTCGGCCATCAGATGCGGAGGTGCATGACGGTTGTTGACGGTTCCCGAACCCCTGCGTGGATACAGGCGCGAGCGGCATCGAGGAACTGTCTGTTCCTGCAAACGCCGCGCGCAGCGCGTACAGAACCCACAGCCCCTCGTGAGGCGCAGTCGTCGGCAGTTCGCGCATACCCACCCCGGCCCTCGCCTTGCCGTAACACCACTGTGCTGGGGTCGATCAAGTGGTTACGGACCGCCGCTGGCGCGGAACAGATCGCTGGCCTGGGCGCTATGCGACACTGCTTCCAGAAAGTGACTGGAGGGATGCAAATGTCTGGCTGGACGAGGGGAAGCCTCTTCGCCGCTCTGAAGGCAGCCGGAGTGGCTTCGATATTGGGCTGGGTGCTGGTGCTGAGTGCGGGTCCCGCGCTGGCGGAGCCGGATCCGGCTCCGGCTCCGGGCGAACCCGGGGTTGTCGCGCCGCCCGTCCCTGGGTTGCCGCCTGCCCCTGACCCGCTGGCGGTACCAGTTGTCGCGGGGCCCGCTGCGGGGCAGGACCCGACACCGTTCACCGGCACGGCGCCATTCGGGCCGCCGAGGTTAGCCCCTGCCAACGGCTCGACGGTGGGTGTGGCCCAGCCGATTATCATCGACTTCCCCGGACTGGTCGATGACGCCGGCGCAGCCGAAAACGCCGTCCACATCTCTTCGGTCCCGCCGGTTCCCGGCAAGTTCTACTGGAAGACCCCCACGCAGCTGCGCTGGCGCCCGCTGAGCTTCTGGCCCGCCCACACCGCGGTGACCATCGATGCGGGCGGCACGGTGTCCAGCTTCCAAACGGGAGACACGCTGGTGGCCACGGCCGACGACGCCACGCACCAACTGACCGTCACCCGCAACGGGACCGTGGAGAAGACCATCCCGATGTCAATGGGTATGGCAGCTGGCGGCCACCAAACCGCAAACGGCACCTACTACGTTCAGGAGAAGATGCCCTCGGTGGTGATGGATTCCTCGACCTACGGGGTCCCGGTCAACTCGACGTACGGGTACAAGGTGACGGTCGACCTAGCCGTCCGGTTCGATGACAGTGGCAACTTTGTACACAGCGCACCATGGTCTGTGGATGACCAGGGCAAGCGCGACGTCAGTCACGGCTGCATCAACATCAGCCCGACCAACGCAAGGTGGTTCTTCGACAACTTCGGCGCCGGTGATCCCATCATCGTGAAGAACTCCACCGGCACCTACACCAGAAACGACGGCTCCAACGACTGGCAGAGCTAGACATCCCAGATTTTTCGAGACCGCGGTGAGTTCTGCTCGGGCCTGGTCGATTTGGTCGTAGGCGTATGTCACCATGGCTGCGGTCGTCATCGTCTCGCCCTGGCGGGGATGGTTGAGCAGTGACACTTTCCCCTCGCCCGATCGCGTCAACCCTCGACCGCGAACAGCCCCCATTCGCCCGGCACACCCTTGAAGGCGTGCTCGCCGCGAGCGGTAAAGCCGAGGCCCGACCCGGCGACCAGGTCGACGACGATGCGCGAGACGAGCACCTCGCCCGCCGCGGCCGCTGCTGCCACACGCGCGGCGACGTGTACGGCGATGCCGCTGATGTCGTCGTCGCGCAGCTCGATCTCGCCCGTGTGCACACCCGCCCGCACCTCGAGGCCCAAGCCCCGCAGCGCGTCGCGGATGGCCGTGGCGCATCGGATCGCGCGGGCGGGTCCGTCGAACCAGGCGAGGAAACCGTCGCCCGTCGTGTTGACCTCACGGCCGTGGAAGCGTTCGA
>Ga0068867_100002617_pt1 | contig 12696 bp, 15 predicted proteins | sample KBSMisM32_FD_65649 | JGI IMG/M metagenome (GOLD analysis project Ga0068867, IMG submission 65649) | Miscanthus rhizosphere microbial communities from Kellogg Biological Station, Michigan, USA - KBS Miscanthus M3-2 | ecosystem: Host-associated > Plants > Roots > Rhizosphere > Soil ...
CAAAACGCCAAGGCATTCACGCTAGCCGGTTGACGAACGTGTTTGATGTCCTGCTGGAATGTCCGCTTTGGGTCAAAAGCGGTCATTCCCATCGGTCTGACCTATGACCGCTTTGCGCCAATAGCGGACATTCCGGTGGCATCATCTCAGCAAGGAACGCCATGTAAACCCACCGCAACGGTGGTCTCGATCAAGGCGTGAAATTTACCGCCCGACCGCAGATGCAATTTGAACCGTCACTCCTGTAAGGCAAAAGTCGACAGGATATTACCCGCAATCACAGAGACATACTGCTTGCCATCGATCTCATAGGTGATGGGCGCATTGACGATCGAGCCGCCGAGATTTGTCTTCCACAGCAGTTGGCCGCTCGCGGCGTCAAGGGCATAAAAATATCCCTCGCGCCCGCCGGTGAAGAGCAGGTCCGTCGCGGTGGTCAACATGCCGGCATCGGTGATGTCATATTGAAAAAAGCTCCAGGCACGCTTGCCGGTGCGCGGGTCCATCGCGACCGTCGCGCCGTTGCCGACCTCGCTGGTCCAATAATCGATCGGTCCGCGGCGGCCGATGCCCAGGGTGGGCGCGCCGGGCGCCGGCGCGATTCCCGCAGGCGCGCCGCCGACGAAAACGCGACCGGGCTGATAGATCGCTTCCTCGCGCTGATAGGTGGTGGCGTAATTCTCCCAGACCGAGAAATAAAACAATCCGGTGCGGGGACTATAGGCGGGCGGGTACCAGTTGGTCCCGCCCTGGTTGCCGGGCCAGACCGGCATGCCCGCGGGCTGCGGCGTCGGAATGGGGCGGCCATTCTTGTCCAGCCCACTTGCCCAGTTCACTTTCACAAAGGGCGTTCCTTGCAGGAATTGTCCCGTTACCCGATCCAGGACGTAGAAAAAGCCGTTGCGGTTCGCAAACAGCATCAGCTTCGCAGGCTTGCCGTTCCAGTCCATGTCCGCCAGCACGGGCACCTGGGTGGAGTCATAGTCATTGCCGTCATTGGGCGTGAACTGGAAATGCCATTTCAATTTTCCGGTGTCCGGGTCCAGCGCCACAACGCTGTCGGTGTAGAGATTGTCGCCCGGCCGCTGGGACGGATTCCAGTCGGGACCGGGATTGCCCGTCCCCCAATAGACCAGATTCAATGCCGGATCGTAGGAGCCCATGGTCCAAATCGATCCGCCCCCGGTTTTCCAGTCGTCACCGCTCCAAGTTTCAAAGCCTGGTTCACCCGGACCGGGGATGACGTTGAAGCGCCACAACTCCTTTCCCGAGCGGGGATCAAATGACGCCACAAAGCCGCGTATGCCGTATTCGCCGCCGCCCACGCCGACCAGAACCTGGTCCTTCACGATCAAGGGCGCCATGGTGATGGAATAGCCGCTCTTCAAATCGCCCACGACGGTGTTCCACAACGGCTTGCCGGTCTTGGCGTCGATGGCGATCAGATGGGCGTCCAGCGTGCCCATAAACAGCGTGTGGCCCAAAATCGCCACGCCGCGATTGTTGGAGCCGCAGCAGACGCGTGCGCCAGGGTCGGGCGCCCAATGATAGATCCAGAACAGCCTGCCGGTCTTGGCGTCCAGCGCCATCACGTCATTGGGCCGCTGGGTCACATACATGATGCCGTCAACAACCAGCGGATTGGATTCCCAGGCGCCCGGCACCTGGTTCTGCACAACCCAGGTCTGAACCAGCTTTTTTGCATTGCTCCGGTCGATCTGGCGCAAGCCGCTATGGCGCTGGTTGTCATAGCCGCCGCCATAGGTCATCCAGTTTTTTGGTTCGCTCGCCGCGCCTTCAAGCCGCTGCGAGGTGACTTGTGCCAATGCGGGAGTCAGTGCCGGCGTGAAGACCAGGACGGCAAACAGAAATGATATCGCGCGAAGCATTATTTCCCCCTCAACGAAACGAGATAGGCAAGGAGGTCTGCCAGTTCCGCATCGTTCAACCGTCCCCGGTAAGATGGCATCTGAGACGTCATGCTGACGTCATATCGGCGGATATTCGATTTATCGATCGACTGCACATTCTCGTGGCTGTCAATCAGCTGCACGGAGAAAGTATCTTCGTTGAATCGCCGCCCCTGAATCGTGCGCCCGTCGGTGGTGACAATGGTGACCGCCCGGTTGATCGGCATGGTCCCTTTTGTGGGATCGGTGAGCGAGGTCACGATCTGTCCCGGGCGGCGGGCAGAGCCGATATCGTCGAGGGCCGGGGCCGTGCGCGGCCCTTTGCCGTCCAGCCGATGGCAGGTGGCGCAACCGGCATTTTCATAGACGGTCTTGCCATGCGCCGCATCTCCCAGCCGGAAGCCGGTGCCGGCCTGGTCCATGCCGGAGCGAATAAAGGCGACAAGCCCATCCAGCTCTTCTTCCTTCAAGGCGAAAGGCGGCATGCCCGCGGGATTGCCGGTGGCGATCGCCTTGCGGATGTCGTCGTCGGTGACGGCGCGCGGAAACTGTTGGCGGGAGAGACTGACGCGCGCGATGCCGTCGCCATTGAAGCCATGGCAGAGCTGGCACTGGCCGACATAAGTGCGGTAGCCGGCCTGGATCTGTTCCGCGCTGTACTGATGGTCCTGCGCGGCGACCGGCGAAGCCAGCGCGATGCAGATGCCCAGCACGGATCCTTTTATGAAGGTGCGCCAGGTTGGTTCGGGCTTGTGGATTTCCATCTATTTCACCTCGACCAGCATCGCGTGAATGGTGCCGCCGGCGGAGGCGAAGGTTCGGGCCTGCCCTCCGGGCAGGAAAATCGCCTGACCGGTCTCAACATGCTGCACTTTGGCGGGCTGACCGGGGGCGGCGATGGAAAAGTCGCCGCCTTGCGCAAAAGCAAGAAACATGTCGCGGCCATCGAAGCTGGAAATCCCCTCCGCTCCAGGTGACCATGCGCAATCCCAAATCGCTACGCGCTCATTGTCGACCACCTTACTTTGGTAATCGGCGTACTTGCCCTCAGGCAATCCGGACGTGTTCGCCGCTTGCGGGATGTGTTTGTCCTTTATGTCGATCACGACGGTGTGGCGGCCGGGATCGGTGGTGGACATTTCCTGATGCGTCAGGTCCCTGGGCAAGAACCACATGCGATTCTTGATAACGGGATGCAGCGCGAATTTTCCATCCGGTTGCGTCACCTTGATGGTCGCGGTGTTGAGGTCGAGCCCTGCGAAAAAATAGCGATGCCGGTGCAGCGGCGTTGGCTGATCCTTGGGATATTCGACGTTATAGGCCGCGCCCCTGTCATTCTCGACCAGCAAGGTGGCGCCGGGACGGGGCCAGCCGGGAGGATAGTCCTTGGCGGGCTGGGCAATTCCCGCCGGTACCAGCACAAGCCAGAGCGAACAGAGGCCGGCCTTTGCCAAGCTGCTCGCCGTCCTGCTCCCCATAACGTCACGGCGGCTCAATTCCATGGCGCTCTCCCCTTCGCGCTGGCGATCATCGGCGGCAGCGGCTTTTTTCCCGATTACTGTAGCCGAGCCGAAATGATAGCGTATGGCCATAAATTAGAAATGTCCGGGGAGAACCTCATGCGCCTTGCCGTCCTTACCATTTCCTTTTGGGCCATTGCCGCGTCCGTCACCGCTGCCTGGGCGCAGCCTTTGCCCTCGCCAGCCAGCTATCCGCCGGTGGTGGGGGAGAAGGGCGTGGTCACCACCCATGAACTATCCTTGGACATGGCGGAAAAGATCGCCCGCGCCAGCATCGAGGCTTGCCGCAAGATGGGTTTCCACACCACCATGGTGGTGGTGGACTCCTCCGGCACCATGAAAGCCTTCCTGCGCGACGACAAGACCGGCCCTCACACCATCAACCTGGCCCAGGACAAGGCCTATACCGCCCTGACCCTGGCCGGCCGCTTCGCCACCTCGCTGGCCTTCGCCACGGCGCGCAATTCCACTCTGGGTTCGCCCATGAGCAATATCCGTGGCGTGACCGGTGTGGGCGGCGGCGTGCCGATCAAATATCACGGCGAGGTAATCGGCGCGGTGGCCTCTTCGGGCGCGGTGGGCGGCGACAAGGACGAGCTTTGCTCGCAAGCGGGCATTGATGCTGTGGCCGACCAGCTCAAGTGACGAATTCACCATTGCGCCGGCGCGCAGCGTAATCGAGCTGACATCGGCGGCGGCGCTGTTTCGCGCCTATGCCAAGACCTTGCCGGTGGATTTGGCGCCCCAGGGATTTTCGCAGGAGCTTGCTTCCTTGCCCGGCGTCTATGCGCCGCCGGCCGGCGAATTGCTGCTGGCCAAGCGCGGCGACCATGTCCTGGGCTGTATCGCATTGAAGCCGCTGGAGCCGCCCGCAGTTGCGGAGATCAAGCGGCTGTTTGTGCGCCCACAAGCGCGTGGCAAGGGCGTGGGCAAGGCGCTGGTCGAAGCGGTGATGATCACCGCCCAACGCCTGGGCTATGGCGAAATCAAGCTGGACACTTTGCCGGAGATGACGGGCGCGATCGCGCTTTATCAAGCCGCAGGCTTCGCGCCCATTCCTCCTTACGGCAGTCATCCCTACCCAGGATTGGTGACGTTGGGAAAGAAGCTTTAAAAAGAAAACGGCGCTCTCAAACAGAGAGCGCCGTTTCCCATTTCAATCAAAACTGCCTTACTGGTTGGCGAGCACCAGGCCCATGATCAGGCCGGTGGCTGCGGCGGCCAACACGTAATTGTTGTCCACCCGGCGCCATTCATAACCGCGCGGCGGGCGCTGCAAGTGGTAGCGGCGATAATCGCTCACCCGCTGGCCACGATTCCAGTCGCTGCGGTCGATGCGGCCCCCTTTGTACCAATTGTGATGCCGGCCATTGTCGTTACGGGCGTTGTCGTGCCGGTCGTTGTCGCGATGCTGCATGGCCATCGCGTTGGGACGGCCATTGTCATGGCGATCATTATTATTCCAACCCTGGGCGAAAGCCTCGCTCAGCGGCGCGACCAAAAGCGTTAGGGCAGTGGTGGCGATAAGAAGGCGTTTCATGGGGACTTCCTTTCGTGGTGCTTCATTACGTGCGGGAGACTAGGAAGTTCCCCGTGAACCGCCACTGAATGGTTTACGGCGGAATTAATCCAATTGTCGCAAAGTGTGCGGTTGCCGCTGTAAGCGCAAACCGCTGCGTCAAGCAGCCGTCCATCCGCCATCAATCGAAATGATGCTGCCAGTGATAGAACGCGCCATGTCGCCCGCGAGATACAGCGCCAGCGCGGCGATTTCTTCCACCGTGACGAACTGTTTGGTGGGCTGGGCTAACAGCAGCACGTCGTTGATCACCTGCTCGCGGGTCATTTTGCGCGCCGCCATGGTGTCTGGGATTTGTTTTTCCACCAGCGGCGTCCAGACATAGCCGGGACAGATGGCGTTGCAGGTAATGCCGAAGGTTGCGGTCTCAAGCGCGATGGTCTTGGTGAAGCCGGCGATCCCGTGCTTGGCCGAGACATAGGCCGACTTGAAGGGCGAGGCCACCAACGCATGCGCCGATGCGGTGTTGATGATGCGGCCCCATTTCTTGGCTTTCATCCCCGGCACCGCGGCGCGGGTGGCATGGAAGGCCGATGACAGATTGATGGCGATGATCTGATCCCATTTTTCCGGCGGGAATTCCTCCACCGGCGAAACGAATTGAATGCCGGCATTGTTGACAAGAATATCCACCGATCCCAACTGTTTGATGGTGTCGGCGACCATGGCCTCGGTCTCGGGCCCCTTGCTCATATCGGCGCCGCTATAGATCGCTGCAACCCCGAAATCCTTTTCGATGCCGCTGCGCTCTTTCTCGATGGCTGCGGCATCGCCAAAGCCGTTAATGCAGATGTTGGCGCCTTCTTGGGCAAAGGTGCGGGCGATGGCCAGCCCAATGCCTGAGGTTGAGCCGGTAACCAGGGCAACTTTGCCTTTGAGCGACATGACATTTCTCCAAAAGGCGTTAGGCGTTAGCCGGACCGCCTATTTAATAAGGGGGCAGTGAAACATGGCACATAAGCATTGCCGTCCTAGACGCAATAAGGCCGCACCAGTGGAGCGGATTTGACATTCGCTACCCTGCTTGGCGCGAACACCGAAGCGAATGTCAAATCCAAAGCTCCACTGGAATCATATATTTACTAGTGGTCCTTGATTCCAACATTCGCAAAGTGCCACGCGCAAATGGGTTGCGAATGTTGGAATCGGACCACTAGGTCGGAATATTTAACAATTTCGGCTATGATTCGATGATGGACACCAAGCCCATGCATCCGCCCCATCCTTCCGGCCACCGCTATGCGCCGGTCCCCCGTCCCGAAAATTGCGGCCGCATCACTTTGGTGTTGCAGGGCGGCGGCGCGTTGGGCGCTTATCAAGGCGGTGTCTATCAGACGCTGCATGAATCGGGATTGGAGCCCGAATGGGTTTCCGGTGTTTCCATCGGCGCCATCAATGCCGCATTAATTGCCGGCAATGCGCCCGACCGCCGGCTGGCGGCGTTGTGCGAATTCTGGGACCGGGTCACCAACCGCACCATCTGGCCCTATACGCCGGACGGCGACATCTATCGCCAGACACGCAACGCCGTGTCGGCGCTGACCACGGCATTGTTCGGCCAGCCCGGCCTGTTCAATCCCCATAAGGTCAATCCCTGGTTCTTGCCGCCGGGCGCCAAGGATGCCACCAGTTTCTACGACAACACGGCGCTTCGTGCGACGCTGGAAGAATTGGTCGACTTCAAACGGCTGAACGACGGCGACATTCATTTCTCGGTCGGTGCCGTCAATGTGATGACTGGCAATTTCATCTTCTTCGACAATCGCGTGGAGGAGATACGGCTGGAGCATGTGATGGCCAGCGGCGCGCTGCCGCCGGCTTTTCCCATGGTCAAGATCGGCACCGATTATTTCTGGGACGGCGGTATCGTCTCCAACACCCCGCTGCAGCATCTGCTGGCCCAGGATGACGACGTCAACAGCCTGGTGTTTCAGGTCGACCTGTTCAGCGCCCGCGGCGAGCTGCCCCGCACCATGTCGGACGTGCTGGGCCGGCATAAGGACATCATGTATTCCTCGCGCACCCGCGGTGTAACCGACAATTTCGCCCGGCTCCAGCGCTGGAAGCAGCGCGCCTATGAGGCGTTGATCAAGGTGCCGGAAGATCAGTTGAGCGATGAGCAGCGCGCCATGCGCGACAAGCTTTCCAGCCTGCCCCAGGCCACCATCCTGCAGCTGATCTATCAGCAGAAATCCTATGAGGGCAATGCGCGCGACTATGAATTCAGCCCGGAATCCATGCATGAGCATTGGAAGAACGGTCATGAAGACACGCTGAGCACCCTAAAGCGCAAGGACTGGTTGAAAATGCCGCCCAAGAATATCGGCGTCGTCACCCACGACGTGCACCGTGAAAATGAAGGCCGTTAAGAGCTGAGCGCCGCCGCCATCACATCGCGACTGGAAGCCTTGCCGGCGACGCGCGGCTTTTGGCGGCGCATCAGTCTGTTGTCGCTGGGCGGCTTTTTTGAATTCTATGACCTGTTCCTGGCGGCCTATGTCGCGCCGGGGCTGGTCAAGTCGGGCATTCTCACCACCACCACACCGGGCTTGTTCGGCACCAGCGGCGTCGCCTCTTTCGTTGCCGCGTTTTTCCTGGGGCTGTTTGTCGGCACCGCCTTGTTCGGCTTTGTCGCCGACCGGCTGGGGCGGCGCGTCATCTTTACCGCTTCGCTTTTGTGGTATGCCGCCGCGTCTTTTGTGATGGCATTCCAGCAAGACGCCTTCAGCCTCAATCTGTGGCGCTTCATCTGCGGCATCGGCATCGGGGTGGAGCTGGTGACCATCGACACTTATATCGCCGAGCTGGCGCCGCCAGCTTGGCGCGGCCGCGCCTTCGCCTTTTCCAACATCATTCAATTCGCCGCCATTCCGGTGGTGGCGTTCCTTGGCTGGCTGTTGGTGCCCCGCACCTTGTTCGGCCTGGACGGCTGGCGCTTTGTGGTGATGGCGGGATCGGTGGGCGCCCTGCTCGCCTGGTTTGTGCGTACCCGGCTGCCGGAAAGTCCGCGCTGGCTGGCGCACCACGGCCGGTCTCAGGAAGCGGAGGCGATTGTCGAAGCTTGGGAAGTGGAGGCGCGGCTGGAAGGGGCGCAACTGCCCGCACCCAAACCGCATGCGACAGAACCGGGCAGGGGATCGTTCTGGGAGATTTGGCGTGCACCCTATCTGGGCCGCACCGTGATGCTGATTGCCTTCAATCTGTTTCAGGCCGCCGGCTATTACGGTTTCGCGAGTTGGGTGCCGACTTTGCTGATCGCCAGCGGCATCGAAGTCACCAAAAGCCTGGGTTACACCTTCATCATCGCCATTGCCGCGCCCATCGGTCCGGCGCTGGGGCTGCTTTTTACCGACCGCATCGAGCGCAAATGGGTGATCGCGGGCGCTGCCCTGGCGATTGCCGCCGCCGGCCTCGCCTTTACCCAAGCGCATGGCATGGCTGGCGTAATCGCCTGTGGGTTGGCGCTGACCATGGCCAACAACATCCTGTCTTTCGCCTATCACGGCTATCAGCCGGAGCTGTTTCCCACCCGGATACGGGCGCAAGCCGTGGGTTTTGTCTATTCCTTCTCCCGCCTCTCCACCATGTTCAGCGCCTTTGTCATTGCCGCCATCCTCAAAAGCTTCGGTCCGCCAGGCGTGTTCGTCTTCATCGCCGGCTGCATGGCGGTGGTGGCGGCGGTAATCGGGCTCTTCGGGCCCCGCACAAAGGGCCTGCCGCTGGAGCACATCTCGCGCTAACTCGGCTGACCGCTTGCGCCAGGCTTGTGATAGTCTGTTGCGGCTTTGGGGGAGGCATGGATGCGCAACATCGGCTTTGTGAGCATATGTGTGTTGCTGCTGGCGGGCTGCGAAAAAGAGGAGGCGCCCCCGGTGGAAAGCAATGCCGAGTATCAGCGCGGCTATGACATGGGCCATGCCGCCGGGGTTTTGGAGGAGCGCGCCCAACTTTGCGGCCAGATCGCCAACTTCCAGGCTGCCATGGCCGCCGCGCTGCGACAGGCCGATATCTGTCCCAAGGCGTAGGAAGGGGCCAAACATCTTATATTTGGCGTTTGGCCCATCACGGCCTGTATTGGCACGGGCGCAACTTTATTGCGCAACTTATGGCTTGAGCGGCAAAGGTTGGCGCGCGCAATAGTTGTGAGCTATTTAGCACACTTGGGTTAATAGGCCCCGCGGGACCGGAACATACTCTCGGCGACGCTCTTTACTCAAATTGAGTAATCACCGTTGGGTGGCATGTGGCCGATACGATTTTGCTGGTCGAAGACCAGACCCTGGTCCGCATGGCTATCTGCCAGCACCTGGAAGAGTGCGGTTATAACGTTCTGCAAGCGGACGACGCCGATCAAGCGCTCGCGCTCCTGCAACGTCATCCAGAAATAGCAGTCATGTTCACCGATGTTCGGATGCCCGGCTCAATGGACGGGTTAGGGCTAGCGCGGTGGGTTATCGAGCATAAGCCACGGATCGCAGTGATTGTTGCAAGCGGCCATGTTGCCCAAGAGACTGTGATGAAAGAGTTGTGCGGCGCCAAGGCGTTTTCAAAGCCCTACAATTTCGAGGAAGTGACGAACCACATACGGGAAGCCATTCAGACCCGAAGGATCAATTAGGATTCCTTGGTTTTGCCCAGCCCATCAGCGCGCTTTTGAAGCTGAGCCGCACGCCTTCAAATGCATCTATCCAAAAGCCGCCTCAAGGCTGGAAAAGGCTGTTGGGTTTGTGGAAGCTGAATGGAAGATTGCCCAGCAAACCCCAGACACCCGCATGTTTGTGGAAATCCAGGGCGCGGCCCTGCGTACCGTCCGTTGACGCGACTTTATTGCGAGCGGCTCATACATGCCGTGGCGGGCCAAACATCTTATATTTCAATTGCTTGAGTGAAATATCAGAAAAATCAATTTTTCCAGCTTGAAAAATTGATTTTCTCAAGTATCTCTACGGCGTCCCAACGAGGCCGCCCATGGCAGACGCACCCTTAAAAGACTGGCAGGAGTTGACCAAGCTCACCCAAGGCGCAGCCTTGGTGGTGGAGCGGGTCCGGTTGGGCGACATCGCCATTGAAGGCCAATTCGAGCTGCCGCAATTGGCGCGGCTCACCTGGGAAGACCAGATCTTTGTCGCCGCCTTTTTGAAGAGCCATGGCTCGATCAAGGAAATGGAGCAGGTGTTCGGCATCAGCTATCCCACCGTGAAGGCGCGGCTGAATCGCATCGCCGGGCAGTTGGAATTCGTCGATACCAATCCGGCGCCGCTGAAAACAGGGCGCCATGAAATTCTCGACCGGCTGGAGCGTGGCGAGATCACGCCCGCGCAAGCCATCCGCCATTTGGAGGGAAACTGAGATGAAAGCCGAAATCCTGCCTCCGCTGACCGCCACCGTGCATGTGAAGCCGCGCGGTTGGAAATCCGGCTTCAAGCTGTGGTTGCCGCTGTTCCTGGTGTGGCTGCTGGCGCTGCCGCTTTTCATCCTGGCGCTGCCCTTCCTGTTTGTCGCCGCGCTGGTTTTCGGGGTGCGCTTCTGGGCCTCCATCCGCGGCGCGCTGGCGGTGCTTCACGCTTTCCACGGCACCAGTGTCGAAGTCGAAAAGGCCGACACACGCGTCTTTATCAATCTGCACTGAAAGGATTCCACAATGACCGACAATCGCCGCCAGATCCTCGACATGCTGGCCAGTGGCAAGCTCACCGCCGAGGAGGCCGAGCGCCTGATCGCCGCGCTGGAGCGCAATGGCGCTGGCGCCACGGCCTTAAGCGAAAGCGACAGGACCAAATATCTGCGGGTGCTGGTGGACACCAAGGATCCGCTTGATGGCCCCACCAAGGTGAATGTGCGCGTGCCCATGCAGTTGTTGCGCGCCGGCGTGCGGTTGACCGGGGTGATCCCGGCCTCGGCGCGGGAAGAGGTCAATGCCGCCCTACGCAAGCAAGGCATCACCTTCGACATTAACAATGTCACGCCGCAAAATCTGGAAGAGCTGATCGAGCAGCTGCGCGAGCTGACGGTGGATGTCGACAACGAAAATACGAAGGTCCGGGTTTTCTGTGAATAGCCAATGAATTATCGTCACGGCTATCACGCCGGGAATTTCGCGGATGTGGTGAAGCATGTCGCACTGGTGGCGATCCTGCTGCATCTCAGAAAAAAAGACGCCGGTTTTTCGGTGGTCGACAGCCATGCCGGCCGCGGGTCGTATGATCTGGCGGGCGATCAGGCGGCACGGACCGGCGAAGCGCAGGCCGGCGTGGCGCGGCTGACGGATTTGACTGGCGCGTTGCCGGAAGCCCTGTCCAGCTATCTGTCACTGGTGCGGGAAAGCGTGGCCTATCCCGGCTCGCCGCTGATCGCCGCCAAGCTGCTGCGCCCGCAGGACCGGTTGACGGCGATCGAAAAGCATCCCGAGGAATTCGCCGCGTTGAGGGATGTGCTCGCGCCCTATCGCAATGCCGTGGCGGAGCATGCCGACGGTTATGCGCGCAGCGTGAAATTGCTGCCGCCGCCGTCGCGTCGCGGGTTGGTGCTGATCGACCCGCCCTTTGAATCGCCGGATGAGTTTTCTGCTTTGGCGCAGGCGGTGCGCGAGGCCACCCGCAAATTCGCTACCGGGATTTATCTGATCTGGTATCCCATCAAGTCCGACGCCGAAGCCAAGGCGTTTGCCGGTGAGGTGTTGGCCGGCGGCATAGACAAAGCACTGATCATCGAAGTCAAAGTGCCGGCGCCGGAAGGCAAGCTTGGCCGCGCCGGGCTCTTGGTGGTCAATCCGCCTTATGGTTTTGACGCCGCCATGCGCGAGGCGGGGCGGCTTCTCGCCCCTTTGCTGAATGGCGAGATCACCACGGCCTGGCTGGCAGGCGCCGAATAGCGCTTTGCAGTCAATGGCTTGAAACATCTTGCCATTGCCGCCTTGCTCCCTTATCACCGCCGGCGGACGGGTGGTCGAGTGGTTGAAGGCACCGCACTCGAAATGCGGCGTAGGTGCAAGCCTACCGTGGGTTCGAATCCCACCCCGTCCGCCATAAAAAGGTCCCCGAAGCGGGGCCTTTTTTATTGGCGGATTGAGTTCGGTGAACGAACCCGCCCTTCGCTTATGCTCGGGGCGTTCGTCGCTCAAAACGGTCCACCGGACCGTTTTGTTTGCTTCGCAAACCGCTCCTCACTCAACAAAATTGCCGACAGGCAATTTTGGGCGCGAGCGAAGCGAGCGATCCGAACGAAGTGAGGACGAGGAACATGCCAAAGCATGGTCGAGCAATCCCACCCCGCTTCATTTAGCTGCTCGCAGCGATGACGTGCCAGCTTGTTCCGGGATTTGGTCCGATCGCGGCGTTTGTCAGGATGTTGGTGCCGCTCATCTGCCAGACCACAGCTTGCCATTGGTGCCCTCGCGGTGCGCCCTAGCATGGCAGTCTTAATCCTCTGTCATGCGCACAATTGTCACGGAACCGTTTTCACGTCTTCGTTTTTCCCAAATTGGGGAGGCGTGGAGAAACTGTATGAAATCGGCTTTTGTTATTTCGTCTGCTTTGATCTTGTCGCTGTCAGCCGCGCAGGCGGCGGAAACCGGCGCGCCTTTGGCCGGCGGCAAACCGGCCGGCGTGCATCAGGCGCAACTGGAAAACGGCAATGGGATGTTTGTCGTGGCCGGCGCGGCGCTGATCGGCATAACTATTGCGCTGGC
>Ga0068867_100002658_pt1 | contig 12614 bp, 15 predicted proteins | sample KBSMisM32_FD_65649 | JGI IMG/M metagenome (GOLD analysis project Ga0068867, IMG submission 65649) | Miscanthus rhizosphere microbial communities from Kellogg Biological Station, Michigan, USA - KBS Miscanthus M3-2 | ecosystem: Host-associated > Plants > Roots > Rhizosphere > Soil ...
TAGACCAGCGCCGGCATGCCCATCGTCACGACGACGCGTGCCGAACGCCCCTTCAGCAGCTTGTGCGGCAGGCTGCCCTCGGCGGCTGCGGAGATCGCGAAGCCGGGGCGCGCGACCTGCTCCAGAAAGCCCTTCAGCAACGCCGGCATCCCGCCCAGCCAGAGCGGGAAAAACAGCACCAGGTGCTCGGCCCAGCCGATCGCCTGCTGCGCCGGCGCCAGGCTCGCGGGCAGCGCACCGCTGTCCCAGTCGGGCTTGCTGCGCAGGATCGGGAAGTCGAGTGTCGCGACATCCACGGTCTGCACGTCGTGGCCGGCATCGCGCGCGCCCTGCGCATAGGCCTGCGCCAGCGCATGGTTGAAGTGCTGGCCGCCGGCCTGCGGATGCCCCTGGATGATCAGGATGCGCTTGCTCACTGGACTACCCTCCGCACTGCGTGCTCCGGGATGAGCGCTTGGGAACGGCCCGGCGCGCTCATCGGTGAACCTCGGTATGGCACGCGGCGCGCGCGGCGCGGTGCGTGAAGCGGCCATCATTCAGGCGTGCGGCGGTGCCGGCGTTGACGCAGCGCAAGCCGCGCGGGTGCGCTGCGGCGGCGGCGCCGACGGGCGGGGCGTTGCGTTGACACAGATCAACCCGGCGCCGGCGCCGACGACCGACCATCGGCGCACCCAAAGTCCGCCCGATGGAGGCACGCCGATGAAGATCCTGTTGCCCGTGGATGGCAGTCACGTCACCAAGAAGATGCTCAGCACCATCGCCGCCCGTGACGAGCTGCTCGGGCGCGGCCACGACGTCACCTTGCTGACGGTGGTCGACGCGGTGCCGCAGTACGCGGCGAAGTTCCTCGACCGCAAGACCCTCGACGATTACTACATCGAGCAGGCCGAGGCGGTGTTCCGCCCGATCCGCGCGTTCATCGAGCAGCAGGGCTGGAACGCCCGCACGGTGCAGGCCACCGGCGAGCCCGGCGAGGTGATCGCGTCGCTGGCCGAGAACGAGCACTTCGACCTGATCGTGATGGGCGCGCACGGTCATTCGTCGCTCGGCAACGTGGTGCTCGGCTCGGTCGCGACCCGCGTGTTGGCGCGCTGCAAGACGCCGGTGCTGCTGGTGCGCTGAGGCGGCATCGGCTGCAGCATCTACAGCGACAGCGACATGGCGGCGTCCGCACAGGCCATCGACCGCATTGCTGCAGCGCCCGCGATGGCGCTGCTCGACGATGCCGCCGAACTCGCGCGCTTCACGCGCTGGCTGCCGGCGCGCGACGGCCAGCGCACCGGCGAGTCGTCGCTGCGCATCGGCGGCATGCACTGCGCGGCGTGTGCCGGTTTGATCGAGGCGGCGCTGCGGCGCGTCGACGGCGTCGTCGATGCGCGCGTGAGCGCCGCCGCGCAATCCGCGACCGTGCAGTGGGACGCGACCCGCACCCGGCCGTCGGCGCTGGTGCGCGCGATCGAGCAGGCCGGCTATTCGGCGCTCCCCGACACCGCGGCCGGCGCACGCGCGCTGCGCCTGAAGGAATCGCGCGCCGCGGTCTGGCGCCTGTTCGTCGCCGCGTTCTGCGCGATGCAGGTCATGATGCTGGCGACGCCGTCGTACATCAGCGGCCCGGGCGAGCTCGCGCCGGATCTGAAGCAGTTGCTCGATTGGGGCAGCTGGCTGCTGGCGCTGCCGGTGCTGCTGTTCGCGGCGGCGCCGTTCTTCACCGGCGCGTGGCGCTCGGTGCGCGTCGGTCGCATCGGCATGGACGTGCCGGTCGCGCTCGGCATCGGCGTGGCCTTTCTCGCCAGCAGCGGCGCGGCGTTCGCGCCCGGCGGGCTGTTCGGCACCGAGGTCTATTTCGATTCGCTGACGATGTTCGTCAGCTTCCTGCTCGGCGGGCGCTATCTCGAGATGCGGGCGCGGCACCGCGCCGCGGTCGCGCTCGAAGACAGCGTCGGGCGCCTGCCCGAGACCGCGTGGCGCGAGTGCGCCGACGGCAGCGTCGAGGCGGTCAGCGTGCTGCGCCTGCAGCGCGGCGACACCGTTCGAGTGGCGGCCGGCCAGGCCTTCGCCGCCGATGGCGTGCTGCTGCGCGGTGCGACCCGGGTCGACGAATCGCTGCTGAGCGGCGAGTCGGTGCCGGTCGACAAGGGCGTCGGCGCGGCGCTCGCCGCCGGCAGCATGAACCTCGATGCGCCGGTCGTGATGCGGGTCGAGCGTGTCGGCGCCGACACCCGCTTCGAGGCCATCGTCGCGCTGATGCGCGAGGCGCGCACGCAGCGCCCGGCGATGCTGCGCAGCGCCGACCGCTGGGCCGCGCCGTTCCTCTGGAGCGTGCTGCTGCTCGCCGCCGGCGCGGCCGCGGTCTGGAGCGTGATCGACCCGTCGCGCGCGGTCTGGGTCGCGGTCTCGGTGCTGATCGTCACCTGCCCCTGCGCGCTGTCGCTCGCGGTACCGTCGGCGATGCTGTCAGCCGCCGCCGCGATGGCGCGGCGCGGCGTGCTGCTGCGCCGCCTCGAGGCGATCGACGGCCTGGCGCGGATGGACACCTTGTTCATCGACAAGACCGGCACCCTGACGCAGAAAGAATCCGGCGGCGTGCAAATGATCCGGGTCGACGACGGCGCGCACTGGAGCGAGGCGACGCTGCGCGGCCGGGCCGCCTCGCTCGCCGCGTGGTCGACGCACCCGGTCGCGCGCGCGCTCGCCGCCGACCGCGCCGGCGACGCCACCGCATGGCGCGATGTGCGCGAGCTGCCCGGCCAGGGGCTGGAAGCGCGCGACCCCGACGGCACGCGGTGGCAGCTGGGGCGCTGCGCCGCGGCAACGCTCGACGAGCGCGGCCTCTCCAGCATCGCGGTCGATGCCTGGCTGAGCCGCGATGGCCAGCCGCTGGCCGGCTTCCGCTTCGCCGAGAGCCTGCGCGCCGATGCAGCCGCCGCGGTCGCGGCGCTGCAGCGCGACGGCGTGCGCGTCGCGCTGCTGTCGGGCGACACGCCGGCGCGCGTCGAGCGCATCGGCCGGCTGCTCGGCCTGACCGATTGCCGCGGCGGCCTCGCACCCGACGCCAAGCTCGCCGCGGTGCGCGCCGCGCAGGCGCGCGGCGAACGCGTCGCGATGATCGGCGACGGCATCAACGATGCGCCGGTGCTGGCGCAGGCCGACACCTCGCTGGCGATGGGCGAGGGCGCGCAGATCGCGCGTGCGCAGGCCGACGGCGTGCTGGTGTCGAACGCGCTGCACGACGTGGTGCGGGCGCGCGCGCTGGCGCACCGCAGCCTGCGCGTGATGCGCCAGAACCTGGTCTGGGCCGCGGTCTACAACGCCGCCTGCGTGCCGCTCGCGCTGCTCGGCTGGCTGCCGCCGTGGGCGGCCGGGCTCGGCATGGCGACCAGCTCGCTGGTCGTGGTGCTGAACTCGCTGCGGCTCGCGCGCTAGGCCTGCTGGAGCACCGCATGGACATCCTCTATCTGCTGATCCCGCTGTCGACCGTGCTCGTGCTCGGGATCATCGGCGTGTTCGGCTGGGCGCTGCACGGTGGCCAGTTCGACGACCTCGAGCAGCACGGCGCGCAGATTCTTCAAGCCGACGCCGGCTCGGTTGATCCGTGTCAAGGTCCCTGAGGACCGCTCGGCAAAGAATCCCTCATCTCGTTATTGATTTGCGAAGAACGGAGGTTCTCGATGGTTGAAAGAACGCAGCCTGGCGCGTCGGTGCACTATGCCGATGGGCCCGTGCGCGGTTTCGCGCTCGCTGCCGTGGTCTGGGGCGTGGTCGGGATGCTGGTGGGCGTGATCATCGCCGCGCAGCTGACCTTCCCCGACATGACCTACGGCATCCCGTGGCTCAGCTACGGGCGGCTGCGGCCGCTGCACACCAACGCGGTGATCTTCGCGTTCGGCGGCTGCGCGCTGATGGCCACCAGCCTGCACGTCGTGCAGCGCACCTGCCAGGTGCCGCTGTTCGCACCGAAGCTCGCGAGCTTCGTGTTCTGGGGCTGGCAGGCGGTGATCGTCGCGGCCGCGGTGAGCCTGCCGCTGGGCTACACGCAGGGCAAGGAGTACGCCGAGCTCGAGTGGCCGATCGACCTGTTGATCGCGGTCGTCTGGGTCGCCTACGCGATCGTCTTCTTCGGCACGATCGGCGTGCGCAAGGTGCGCCACATCTACGTCGCCAACTGGTTCTTCGGCGCGTTCATCATCGCGGTCGCGCTGCTGCACATCGTCAACAGCGCGGCGATGCCGGTGAGCCTGACGAAGAGCTACTCGGCCTACGCCGGCGTGCAGGACGCGATGGTGCAGTGGTGGTACGGCCACAACGCGGTCGGCTTCTTCCTGACCGCGGGCTTCCTCGGGATGATGTACTACTACATCCCGAAGCAGGCCGAGCGGCCGGTGTACTCGTATCGCCTGTCGATCGTGCACTTCTGGGCCCTGATCTTCACCTACATGTGGGCCGGCCCGCACCACCTGCACTACACCGCGCTGCCCGACTGGGCGCAGTCCGTGGGCATGATCTTCTCGCTGGTGCTGCTCGCGCCGAGCTGGGGCGGCATGATCAACGGCGTGATGACCTTGTCGGGCGCCTGGCACAAGCTGCGCGACGACCCGATCCTGAAGTTCCTGATCGTCGCGCTGAGCTTCTACGGCATGTCGACCTTCGAGGGGCCGATGATGTCGATCAAGACGGTGAACTCGCTGTCGCACTACACCGACTGGACCATCGGCCACGTCCACAGCGGCGCGCTCGGCTGGGTCGGCTTCATCTCGATGGGCTCGCTGTACTACCTGATCCCGCGCATGTTCGGGCAGACGAAGATGTTCAGCACCCGTGCGATCGAGCTCCACTTCTGGATCGCCACCCTCGGCGTCGTGCTGTACATCGCGGCGATGTGGATCGCCGGCGTGATGCAGGGCCTGATGTGGCGCGCGCTGAACGCCGACGGCACCCTGGTCTACACCTTCGTCGAGAGCGTCAAGGCAACCTGGCCGTTCTATTTCATCCGGCTGTGCGGCGGGCTGCTGTACCTGGGCGGCATGGGCGTGATGGCCTGGAACGTCGTGATGACGGTCCGCAGCGGCCAGGCGCGGCCTGCGCTGATTCCGCGTCTGGCCCCCGCCTGAACCACGCCTGAGGAGATTCGAACCATGTCTGAAGACACCCCCATCCGTGGTCACGCGCGCATCGAGACCAGCAACTTCCTGATGATCGTGCTGATCCTGCTGGTGATCGCGGTCGGCGGCCTGGTCGAGATCGTGCCGCTGTTCTTCCAGCGCTCGACCACCGAGCCGGCACCGGGCATCAAGCCCTACGAAGCGCTGCAGCTGGTCGGGCGCGACGTCTACCTGCGCGAGGGTTGCTACAACTGCCACTCGCAGATGATCCGCCCGCTGCACGCCGAGACGCTGCGCTACGGCCACTACTCGACCGCCGGCGAGTTCGTCTACGACCACCCGTTCCAGTGGGGCAGCAAGCGCACCGGGCCCGACCTGCATCGCGTCGGCGGCAAATACAGCGACGAATGGCACCGCCTGCATCTCGAAGGCCCGCGCGACCTGGTGCCCGAGTCGAACATGCCGGCCTACACCTGGCTGTCGCGCACCGCGGTCGATCCGGCCAGCGTGCCGCCGCGGCTGAAGGCGATGCAGCGCCTGGGCGTGCCGTACAGCGACGCCGAGGTCGCCGCGAGCGCCGAGGCCGTCAAGGGCAAGACCGAGATGGACGCGGTCGTCGCGTACCTGCAGTCGCTCGGCACCCACGTGAAATAGCAGGAGCCACCGAATGGACCTGAACGACATCCGCAGCCTGGTCACGCTCATCAGCCTGGCCCTGTTCCTCGGCCTGATGGCCTGGACCTGGTGGCCCGCGCGGCGCGCCGCCCACGACGCGGCGGCGCTGCTGCCGTTCGACGACGAGTTGTCCGAACCCCAACCCCACGCATCCCGCGGAGAACCGTCATGAGCGATTTCTTCAGCAGCGGCTGGTCGATCTACATCGCCGCTGCCACCATCCTCGGCCTGGTCGCCTGCCTCTGGCTGCTGATCATCGCCGCGCGCCGCCGCGTGATGGCCGACGACAACACCACCGGCCACGTCTGGGACGAAGACCTGCGCGAGCTCAACAACCCGCTGCCGCGCTGGTGGATGTGGCTGTTCGTGATCACGGTCGTGTTCGCGGCGATCTATCTGGCGATCTACCCCGGCCTGGGCAGCGCGCCCGGCAGCCTGAACTGGACCAGCGTCGGCCAGCACCGCGAGGAGCAGGCCAAGGCCCATGCCGAAACCGCGCCGCTGTTCGCCGGCCTGGCCGCGACGCCGGCCGCCGCACTGGCGCGCAACCCGCAGGCGATGGCGATCGGCGAGCGGCTGTTTGCCAACAACTGCGCCACCTGCCACGGCGCCGATGCGCACGGCAGCAAGGGCTTCCCGAACCTCGCCGACACCGACTGGCTGTGGGGCGGCACGCCCGAGAAGATCAAGGAGACGATCACCAACGGGCGCCAGGGCATGATGCCGCCGGTGGCCGCCGCGGTCGGCAGCGCCGAGGACGTGCGCAATGTCGCGAACTACGTGCTGAGCTTGTCGGGCAGTCCGCACAACAGCATCGCGGCGCAGCTCGGCCGCGCCAAGTTCGCGGTCTGTGCCGCCTGCCACGGCGCCGACGGCAAGGGCAACCAGGCAATGGGCACGCCCAACCTGACCGACAACACCTGGCTGCACGGCTGGGGCGAGGACGCCATCGTCGCGATGATCACGCGCGGCAAGACCAACGTGATGCCGGCCCACGGCGAACGGCTGACGCCGGAGCAGATCCATGTGCTCGCGGCGTATGTCTGGAGCCTGTCGAACGCGCCGGCGACCGCGGCGCAGTGACGGCGCGGTGACGGCGCAGCGACGATGAACCCAGGGCCACATCGATGACCGCCCCCCGCAGCGCGGCCGCGCGCGTCATCCCGATCGTGCCGGTCGCCGGCGAGCCGCAGATGGTCTCGCTGTACGAGAAGCAGAAGAAGATCTACCCGCGCTCGGTGCACGGCTGGTTCGCGCGCTGGCGCTGGGCGATGGTGTGGCTGACGCAGCTGCTGTTCTACGGGCTGCCGTGGCTGAACTGGAACGGGCGCCAGGCGGTGCTGTTCGAGCTGACCTCGCGCCGCTTCTACATCTTCGACCTGGTGCTGTACCCGCAGGATTTCATCTACCTGACCGGGTTGCTGGTGATCTCAGCCTACGGCCTGTTCTTCTTCACCGCGGTCGGCGGTCGGCTGTGGTGCGGCTACGCCTGCCCGCAGACCGTCTACACCGAGATCTTCCTGTGGGTCGAGCACCGCATCGAGGGCGAGCGCGGTGCGCGCATGAAGCTCGACGCCGGGCCGTGGACGCCGAACAAGCTCTGGCGCAAGACCGCGAAGCACGCGGTCTGGCTCGCGATCGGTCTGTGGACCGGCTTCACCTTCGTCGGCTACTTCACGCCGATCCAGACCCTGTGGGCCGAGGCCTTCACCTTGGCCTTCGGCCCCTGGGAATGGTTCTGGGTCAACTTCTACGGCCTGGCGACCTACGGCAACGCCGGCTTCCTGCGCGAGCAGGTCTGCAAGTACATGTGCCCGTACGCGCGCTTCCAGAGCGCGATGTTCGACCACGACACGATGATCGTCAGCTACGACACCGCCCGCGGCGACCCGCGCGGCACGCGTGCACGCGGCGCCGATCTGAAGACGCTCGGCCTGGGTGACTGCATCGACTGCGGCCTGTGCGTGCACGTCTGCCCGGTGGGCATCGACATCCGCGACGGCCTGCAGTACGAATGCATCGCCTGCACCGCCTGCATCGACGCCTGCGACAGCGTGATGGACAAGATGAAGTACCCGCGCGGGCTGATCCGCTACGCGACGCAGAACGGCCTGGCCAAGCGCCTGTCGCGCGCGGCGATGTTCCGCCACGTGCTGCGCCCGCGGGTGCTGATCTACGGCGCCGTGCTGGTCGCGATCTCGGTCGCCTTCGTCGTCAGCCTGAACCTGCGCCACACGTTCAAGGTCGACATCGTGCGCGACCGCATGACCCTGGCGCGCCTGGTCGGGCAGGGCCAGATCGAGAACCTGTACCGGGTCCAGCTGATGAACGCGACCGAGCGGCCGCAGCGCTACCACCTCGCGGTGCAGGGCGTGCCGGGCATCGCGCTGGCGAGCGTGGGCGGTGCGGCCGATGCCGCCGATGTCGACGTGTTGCCGGCGCAAGCGCGCTGGGTCACCGTCGCGGTGCGGGTATCGCCGCAGGCGGCGCGCGAGATCGGCCCCGGCGCGCACCCGATCCGGTTCGAGGTCGCGGCGGCCGACGATGCGGCGCGCGTGGTGCGCGAGCGCTCGACCTTCGTCGTGCCGCGCTGAGAAGCTGTGAACGAAGGAGAACCATGATGCGTTCCGAGAAGATGGGCCCGATCCAGCCCTGGTGGCGTGTGCGGATGGTGTGGCTGGTGTTCGGCCTGCCAGCGGTCGTCGTCGTCGCCAGCTTCATCACGCTGGGGGTCGCGATCCATGGCGGCGACACGCCGCTGAGCCATGCCGCAGCAGCCGATTCGACCCCGGCCATCCCCGCGATGCAGGCGCGCAACCATGCAGCCACAGCGCGCCGTTGAGCCGGCCGCGCGGCCGTTTCGCGAACGCGTGCTGCTGATCCTGTGGCCCGCGTTCCTGATGGCGGGCGTGCTCGAGATGCTGGTGTTCGTGGTCGTCGATCCGGGCAGCCTGCACTGGTACGGCACCGACCCGATCGGGTGGTCGGCGAGCGCGGTGTATTCGGTGACCTTCCTGATCTTCTGGGGCGTGATCGCGACCTCGGGCGCGCTGACGCAACTGCTCGAGGCCCCCGGCCCGCACGAGTAGCCGCGCGGTGCGCGGCGTGCCGTGGCGGGCGTGAGGTGTCTTGTGCCAGATCAAGACGCTCGGGGCGCGCACTCGGCACCATGGCGGCATGCCCGAGACCCCGACGATCGCCGCCGCCGCTGCCACCACCGCGACGCCCGCACTGCTGCCCGCCGCGCTGCTGCCCGATTCGCTGCTGCGTCGCTTCGACACCCCGGGGCCGCGCTACACCTCGTACCCGACCGCCGATCGCTTCGGCGCCGACTTCGGCCCGGCCGACGCAATGCGGGCGCTGCTGCAGCGCGCGCACGCCGTGCAGGCCGGCGCGGCGCCGCCGCTGTCGATCTATGTGCATATCCCGTTCTGCGAATCGGTGTGCTACTACTGCGCCTGCAACAAGGTCATCACCAAGCACCACGACCGCGCGGCGCCGTACCTCGATGCGCTCGATGCCGAGATCGAGCTCGTCGCCGCCGCGCTGGGCGCCGGCCAGGTGCTGTCGCAGCTGCATTTCGGCGGCGGCTCGCCGACATTCCTGTCCGACGCCGAGCTGAGCCGCGTGATGGCCGCGCTGCGCCGCGTGTTCCGCATCGAGACCGATGCCGAGGTGTCGATCGAGGTCGACCCGCGCACCGTCACGCCGGCGCGCCTGGCGCACCTGCGCGCGCTCGGCTTCAACCGCGTCAGTTTCGGAGTGCAGGATTTCGATCCGCAGGTCCAGAAGGCGGTGCACCGCGAGCAGTCGTTCGACAGCGTGCGGCTGCTGCTCGACAGCGCGCGTGCGCTCGGGTTCGAGTCGATCAATGCCGATCTGATCTACGGCCTGCCGCAGCAGACGCCCGCGAGCTTCGCGCGCACGATCGAGTCGATCGGCGCGCTGCGGCCCGAGCGCATCGCGCTGTACGCCTATGCACATCTGCCGGCGCGCTTCAAGCCGCAGCGCCGCATCGATGCGCAGCAGCTGCCCGATGCCGCGCAGCGCGTCGCGATGCTCGGCGACGCGATCAAGGGGCTGCAAGAGCGCGGCTACGACTACATCGGCATGGACCATTTCGCGCTGCCCGATGACGCGCTCGCGGTCGCCAAGCGCGAAGGCCGGCTGCACCGCAACTTCCAGGGCTACAGCACCCGGCCCGACTGCGACCTGATCGGCCTGGGCGTGTCGGCGATCGGCCGCGTCGGCGCGAGCTTCTACCAGAACGCGAAGACGCTGCCCGAGTACTACAACGCGCTCGGGAACGGCCACCTGCCGGTGGTGCGCGGCTATGCCTGCAACCACGACGACCTGGTGCGCCGCGACATCATCATGGCGCTGATGTGCCAGGGCCGCGTCGAGTTCGCGGCGATCGAGCAGGCGCATGGGGTGCGGATGCACGAGGCCTTCGCGGCCGAGCTGGCGGCGCTGGTGCCGCTGGTCGAGTCCGGGCTGGTCGAGATCGAGCCCGATGCGATCCGGGTCACCGCGGCCGGCTGGTACCTGGTGCGCGCCGTGGCGATGGTGTTCGATCGCCACCTGCGCGCCGATCCGCAGCGCGAGCGCTTCTCGCGCATCGTCTAGGGCCGGGCGCGCCATGGAGTGGCCGCTGATCCTGGCCGGGCTCGCGATGGGCGTGGCCGCGACGCCGCATTGCGCGGTGATGTGCGGCGCGCCGTGCGCGGCGCTGACCCAGGGCTGCGCGCGCACCGCGAGCGGCTTTCACGCCGGCCGGCTGTTCGGCTACATGGCCGCCGGTGCGGTGGCCGCGAGCAGCGTCGCCGCGCTCGGCACCTGGAGCCAGGCGGCGCCGGCGTTGCGGCCGCTGTGGACGATGCTGCACCTGGCTTTTCTTGCGCTCGGGCTGTGGTGGCTCGTCACCGGCCGGCAGCCGCTCTGGATGCGGCGCAGCGCGGCGGTGTCGGTGCCGGTGCGTATGGTCGGGCGCCGTGCGCGGCCGCTGCGCGCCGGTCTGGCCGGCCTGGCCTGGGTCGCCTGGCCGTGCGCCGCGCTGCAAGGCGCACTGCTGCTGGCCGCGCTCGCGAACACGGCGCTCGGCGGCGCGCTGGTGATGGGCGCGTTCGCGCTGGTCTCGCTGCCGGCGTTGGCGGCCGCACCGTGGGCCTGGGCGCGCTGGCAGCGCCGGCGCGGCGGGGCGCTCGCGCCGGGCCAGGTCGCAGTGCTCGGCTTTCGGGTCGCCGGCATCGGGCTGGTGGTGGTGTCAGGCTGGGCGCTGACCCACGGGCTGTGGCTGCGCGTCGCGGCCTGGTGCGCGAGCTGACGCTGAGCGTCGGCCGGCCGCGCCGGTCAGCGCGACGTCGTCGTCAAACCCAGCAGCCGGTAGAGCGGGCACAAGCCGACGATGCCGGTGAGCACCGCGACCACGCCCAGGTAACCCCAGGCGCCGATGCTGCCGACTGCGGCGAGCACGATCAGCACGAGGCCGAGCAGCACGCGCAGAGCGCGGTCGAGATTGCCCAGGTTCAGCCGGCTCATGATGTCGACGCCGCATTGACGCCGTGCGCCGGCGCGCCGGCGGGCCGCCCGCCCAGGCCGATCGGCGCCGGCACGAGGTTGACGATGCGGGTGAAGAGGGCGCGGTAGGGCGCCTCGGGTTCGTGGCCGGTGAGCGGGTCGCGGTTGGCGGTGAAGGCGTCGTCGAGATCGGCCCAGTCCTGCGGCGTCAGCACGCGCTCGGCCAGCGGCAGGATCTGCTGCTCCTCGAGCGCCATGTGCATGCGGTAGAACTCCACATAGCGCTCGAGCTGGCGCTCGAACTCGGCGCGGCGCGGCTCGCCCATCATCTCGTAGCCGAGCAGCGCATGCTCGAGTTCGCGGATGCGGCGCTCGCCTTGCGCGTGGTCGTGGTCGAGCTGGTCGAGAAGTTCGCGCGACAGCGGCGTGCGTGCGCGCAGCTTCGGGAACAGCAGCTCCGATTCCTTGCGGTGGTGCCGCTGCTCCGGAAATTCATCGAGGTAGAACAGCATCGCGCGCAGCGCCGTGAAGTCGGGCATCGTGCCGAGCCGGCGGTGCTCGTCGAGCAGCATCGGCACCGAGCGCAGCATCGCCGACAGGGCCGAATGCTCTTCGCGGATGATTCGGGTGGTGAGGTGGGTCATGGGGGCTCCCCGGTGGTGTGGGTCGTCAGGTCACCGCGCTGAGCAGCACGGCTTGCAGCACGGTGCGGCGGTTCTCGGCAGACGTGGTGTCGACGTGGTCGAGCTGGGCGGCCAGCGCGGCGGTCGGGTGGTCGGCGCAGGCGATGCCGTCGAAGACCGGCACGCCGGCCCAGCGGCTGACCTGCGCGACCAGCGCCGGCGCCATGCCGAGGCACTCGACCGCGTCGTAGAGCCGGCCGAGCACGCGCGCAGTGTGCTGCACTTCGAGCAGCGTGCTGTTCGCCGTCAGGCTCGGGCGCACATGCGCCACGTGCGCGCCGAGCTCGGTCGCGGCGCTGCGGAACAGCGCCGCATCGGCGTCGTCGATCGCCTCGCACCACAGGCCGAAGTTCTTGCCGCGCAACGGTGACGGCGACGCCGCACCGGCGCGCGCGGCGCGCTGCAGTGCGCGCGCGTTCGCGAGCACCGTGCGGGCATCGACCGTCGGCATCGGGGCGACGATGTCGCCGCGGTTGAGCTGGGGGGTCGGGAGCATGGCGGCGGTGGGTGGGTGCATGCGGCATACCTCTCGCACGATGGAGCAAGCCTAGCCACCCGCCGGGCATCTGACCTTGATGCCCGTCAAGGGCGAAACGCACGCGATGCGGCGCGCGGACACCGTCCGGACACACACCGTTCA
>Ga0068867_100002661_pt1 | contig 12602 bp, 13 predicted proteins | sample KBSMisM32_FD_65649 | JGI IMG/M metagenome (GOLD analysis project Ga0068867, IMG submission 65649) | Miscanthus rhizosphere microbial communities from Kellogg Biological Station, Michigan, USA - KBS Miscanthus M3-2 | ecosystem: Host-associated > Plants > Roots > Rhizosphere > Soil ...
CGCGAGGAGCCCGAGTTCAGCTGGGAGCGGACCGACAAGGCCAACACGCTGCGTGCAGCGGCCGGGCTGTAGGGCCGGCGGTCGCGCGGCGACTGCAGACGGGCGGCTTCGGCCGCCCGTCTGCATTGGGTGGCTGAACGGTTCTGGTGGCCGTCCGCCGGCCGCGACCGGTCCCGTGTCGGCCGGTCGGCCTACAGCGTGCCGGTGGGGCGCGTGATCTACTGGCGTGGGTCAATCCAGGGGGTTCCGATGCCTTCCTCCAGTGCTCCCATCGCTGCCGACACGCCGGCCACGCCGGCCGCGTCGGCGTCGACACGACGCTGGGAGATCGACGCGTTGCGCGGGCTGATGCTCGTGCTGATGACGGTCACGCACATCCCGACGCGCTTTTCCGACCCGTTCGGGCAGCCGCTGGGCTATGTCTCGGCGGCCGAAGGGTTCGTGATGCTGTCGGCCTATGTCGCCGGCATGGTCTACACGCAGCGCCAATTGCGCGACGGCGCCGAAGCGATGCGCTCGGCGTTCCTGCGGCGCGCGTTCAAGATCTACCTGTGTCAGGCCGTGCTGCTGGTGTTCCTGCTCGGCCTGGTCGCGGTGCTCGGGGTGGTGGTGCGGCAGGCCGCGATCACCGACATGGTGTCGTTCTTCCTCGACCATCCGCTGACGGCCTTCTTCAGCGGGCTGCTGCTGCTGTACAACCCGCCACTGTTCGACATCCTGCCAATGTACGTCGTGTTCATGGTCGCGGGCCCGGTGATCCTGCTGGCCGCGGCGCGGCGCGGCTGGAGCGGTCTGCTGCTCGGCAGCGGCGCCTTGTGGCTCGCGACCCAGTTCGGCCTGAGCCAGGCGGCCTACGACACGCTCGTGCATCTGACCGGGATGCCGGTGCCGTTTCGCGAGACCGGCTCGTTCGAGATCCTGGCCTGGCAGTTCCTCTGGATCATCGGCATGTGGATCGGCGCGGGCCAAGCCGCGGCGCGGCCGGTGCAGCCGCGCCCGTTCCCGCGCTGGGCGGTGCATGCGGCGCTCGTGTTCGTGGTCGTGCACCTCGTCTGGCGCCATGCGGTCGGGCAGGTGCCGTTCCCCGGCGATGCGTCGCTGAACGCGCTCTACGACAAGTGGCAGCTCGGGCCGATGCGCCTGCTCAACTTCATGGCGCTGATGCTGCTGGCGATCTACTGGGCGCCGCTGCTGTCGCGCAGCCTGCCGCGCTGGCGCGCTCTCGAATGCCTGGGGCGACAGTCACTGCCGGTGTTCTGCGCCCACCTCGTGCTCGCATCGTTCACGCTGGTGAGTTTCGGTGGCGCCGATGTGCGCCGGCCGTGGCTGCTCGACGTCACGATCCTGGCGACCTGCTTCGCGGTGCTGTGGGCCGTCGCGCTCGTCAGCGAGCGCATCGACCGGCATGCGGCCGACGCACGTACGCGCTTCAGTGCGCGGCGCGCGGCGCGGCGCCGACGGCGAGCGTCGGCACAGCCGGGGCATTGACGAGGTTCGACGCGCCGGCGGCCGGCTCGCGCAGGTGAGAGGCGATCTCGGTGCGCCACAGCGAATAGCCGCTGCGGTTCAGGTGCAGCATGTCCGGGCGGAACAGCTCGGCGCGCGGCCGCCCGTCGGCATCGATCATCTTCGAGTAGATGTCGATGTAGTCGAGGTTCGGCAGCGTCGCGCTGTAGGCCTCGATCAGCGCGTTGGTCTGGCGGATCCGCTCGATCAGCGCGGCGCGCAGCGGGCTCGGCTTGATCGACAGGTAGGCAATGCGGGTGTCGGGCAGTTCCTTGCGGACGGCCGCGACGAAGTTGACGAAGCTGGCGGCCACCTCCTGCGGGGTCGCCCCTTCGGCGAGGTCGTTGTCGCCGGCGTAGACGATCACCACCGAAGGCCGGTAGGGCAGCACCAGGCGCGCGACCTGCTCCGAGCAGTCCGAGAGCCGTGAGCCGCCGAAGCCGCGCTTGGTGACGACCGGCAGCGACTGGAAATCGCTCTCGAGGCTGTCCCACAGCCGAATCGACGAGCTGCCGACGAACAGCACACCGCCGGCCACCGGCGGATGCGCGCGGTCGGCCGCGGCGAAGGCGTCGAAGCTCTCCTGCCAGCGCGCGAGGCGCGCCTCGCGCGACTCGCCGCTGCGCTTGGCGTCGACCGCATGCGGCGCGACGCCGGCCTCGGCGCGCGCCAGGCCAAACGCGGCACAGCAGATCGCCGCCGTGGTCAACAGCGCGTTCCGGGCGCGCCGGCGTGCCTGCTGGTGGTGGTGGACGCGATGCTTGGCGCGTGGCTTGAAACGGTGCTTGAGTTTGTGCATGGGCCGGTTCCTCAGCCACAGTATCGCGCCATGCGCGGCCGCGCGCATGGCGCCGCGCGGGATTTCCGCGCTTGCCGTGCGGATGCCGGGAGCGCGCCGTGCGCCGACCGCAGGTGCTCGCCCTGCGGGGGTCGCATGAACCGTGCCGCGCGACCGCGCCGGCGGCGAATCGCGGCATCATCGTGGCGATGACGACCCTCACGCTTGACCACCTGCGCCGCTACGCCGTCGCGCGCACGCTGTTCGCGCCGACCACGCTCGGCCGCGCGATCGAGCGGCTCGGTTTCGTGCAGGCCGATCCGATCCGCGCGCCCGCACGCGCGCAAGACCTGACCCTGCGTCACCGGGTGCGCGACTATCGCGCCGGCGATCTCGAACGACGCTACGCGCGCCTCGCGATTGAGGAGGACTTCTTCGTCAACTACGGCTTCCTGCCGCGCCGTCACCACGCGCTGATGCACCCGCGCACACCGCGCGACGCGTGGTCGGCGGCGCGCGCCGAGCAGGCCCGCGCGGTGCTCGAGTTCGTGCGCGCGCACGGCGCGGTGCACCCGCGCGAGATCGATGCGCACTTCGCGCATGGCAAGACGACGAACTGGTTCGGCGGCTCGTCGAACGCGAGCACGCTGCTGCTCGACGCGATGCACTACCGTGGGCTGCTGCGGGTGGCGCGGCGCGACGGCGGCACCCGCGTATACGCCGCGCGCGACGCCGGCCCGCCCGGGGTCGACACTCGCGCCGACGCCGACGCCGAGACCGCGGCGGCGCGCATCGATGCGCTGGTCGACATCGTGGCCCACAAGTACGCGCCGCTGCCGCTCGCGACGCTCGGCCAGCTGGTCCGGCACCTGCGGGGCGGCGCGCCGCAATGGGATGCGCTGCGCGCGGGCGGGCTGGAACGCGCGAAGGCGCGGCTCGCGCACGGCCGCATCGACGGCGTCGACTGGTACTGGCCGGCACACGAGAAGCCGCAATCGGCACGCTGGCGCCCCGACGCCGGCGTGCGCCTGCTGACGCCGTTCGATCCGGTGGTCTGGGACCGGCGTCGCTTCGAGATCTTCTGGGGCTGGGCCTATCGGTTCGAGGCCTACACGCCGGCGCCGAAGCGCCAGCTCGGCTACTACGCGCTGCCGCTGCTGTGGCACGACCGGGTGATCGGCTGGGCCAATCTCGCGGTGGTCGGCAATGCGCTGCGCAGCGAGTTCGGCTACTGCAGCGGGCACGCGCCGCGCGACCCGGCCTATCGCGTCGCGCTCGCGGCCGAGCTCGACCGGATGCGGCGCTTCCTCGGTCTCGCGGATTGACCGCAGCCCGCGTCCGCGCCATGCGCGTCGCCAGCGATCGTCAGTCGATCGCCTCGGCCGGTGCCGTTCCCAGCGGCCGCTGGCCCCAGGCAATCAACGCGCCGAGCGCGAGCACTGCGGCCGAGCACGCCAGACCGCCGCGCAAGCCGCCGGCCCCGTCGGCGACCCAGCCGACCAGGACGGGACCGACGATCTGGCCCGCGGCGAACACGATCGTGAACGCGCTGATGCCGGCCGGCCACGCGGCCGGCGGGGCGTTGTGCCGCACCAGCGCGGTGGTCGCGGCGACGACCGACAGGAACACCGCGCCGAACAGCAGCCCCGACCCGAACACCGCGAGCGGGTGAGCGCTGAGCACCGGCAGCAGCGTCGCGACCGCGAGCAGCACGTTCAGCAGACGCAGCGCGCCGCCGCCGCGCTCGCGCTGCAGCAGTCCGGCCCAGAGCCACGGCGAGCCCATCACCGCGATTCCGAGCAGACCATAGAACACCGTGATCGAGGCGTCGCTCAGGTGCTGCTCGCGCAGCAGCGTCACGACGAAGGTCATGTAGCCGATGTAGCCGAGCCCGAACATGAAGTACGCGAGCAGGCCGCAGCCGAAGCGCGGCCATTCGAACACTGCGCGAGCCGGCGCGCCGCCGCCGGCCGGGTCGAGGCCGCGCGTCGCCGCCGCGGTGATCGCGGTCGCGGCCAGCGCTGCGGCGCCGAGTGCGATCCAGGCCCATTGCCACGCGTGAACGCCGGGCCGCGCCACGAGCGGCGGCACGAGCAGCGCCGAGATCAGGATGCCCACACCGGTGCCGCCGTAGTACACGCCGAGCACCAGGCCGGCCGAGGGGGCGCTGCGGCCTGGGCGCGGCGCCCGGCTGGCCAACTGCGCCGCGAGCACGCCGCCGGCGACGAAGGTCGCGGCGCTCGCGAGACCGGTCAGCGCCCGCATCATCAACAGCCCCGCATCGGCGACGAGCGCGCCGTGGGCCATCAGCAGCAGCCCGGTCGCGACCGCGCCACCGAGCAGCGCGCCGCGCGCACCGAAGCGCCTCAGCCAGGCCGGCATCAGCAGCGCGCCGACGAGGTAGCCGGCCGCGTTCACGGTGTTCATCGCACCGCCGGTCAGGTAGCTCCAGCCGAGGTCGCTGCGCATCGGTGGCAGCAGCAGCGCGTACGAGAAGCGCGCCAGCCCGAGCGAGACCGCCGCCGCCAGCGCCAAGGCGAATGCGACCGCCAAGATCGGCAGGCGCGGCGCTTCGGTCGGCGGGGGAGGGGTCATCGGCGTCGGCTGCAGTGCGCGGCGATCAGGGGCGACGCGCCGCAGTCTTGCACATGCCGGAGCGCCTTGCTTCGGCCCGTGTCGAAGCGTCATTGCGCCGGATCGACGCCGCCAATGCCGTCAACGCCGCGCCAGCGTATGCGCCACTTCGGCGAAGCCCGCACCGCGGGCGTGTTTGGTGAGGTAGGCCGGCCAGACGGTCAACGCGTCGGCGAAATCCAGCAGGTTGGCGACGCCGACGCTGAGCGGGCAATGCGCGAACATCAGCTGATCGTTGGTCGAGTCGCCGACATAAACCCACTGCGTCGCGTCGAGCGCGCGCCCGAGCAGCCGCCGCACGATCCAGTGTGCACCGCTGAGCTTGGTGTGCGCGCCAAACCAGCCGTTGATGTGGATCGAGCTGACGGTCGCGTTCATGCCTTCGGCGCGCATCACCCCGACGACCGCGTCGATCTGCGGCGCCGAGAGCCGCGCGAACTCGCCATGGTCGATCGCGATGTCGGTGACGCGACCGGCGCTGTCGCGCGCCAGCATGCTGCCCGGCACTTCGCGCAGCACGCGCGCCGCGGCCGCGCGCAGCCGGGTGGCATGGCGCGCCCGGGTGGGCGCGTCCTGCGCATAGTCGATCACGAGGTCGCCGTCGCCGTCGCGAAACAGCGCGACCGCGCCGTTCTCGGCGACGATCGCATCGATCGGCCAGGCGCGCGCGAACGGTTCGCTCCAGCCCATCGGCCGGCCGGTGATCGCGATCACGTGCAGGCCGGCCGCCTTCAGTTGTGCCAGCGCGGCCAGCGCATCGGGCGTGATCGCGCCGGCGGTCGTCAGGGTGTCGTCGATGTCGGTCAGCACGCCGATCACACTGCGCACGGCCGCGGCGGGAACGTCGGCCCAGGGCCGGGATGGGGGAGCGCGCATCGACCGAAGTCTTGCACACGCGGGCGCTGCGACTACAATTGCGCCTCTTTCCGAGGAGCGTTGCAAGGCCCGCACAGATCAGCAGAAGCGATCGGCGGCCCCAGGCTCGGAATGGAATTGCAACCGCGTTGCAACCGCGCTCACCCGCACGATGTGTCCTCGTGGGTGAGCCCTGATCCCCTTCGAGCCGCGCGTGCGGGTTCCCTCAATACCGGAGCCTGACCATGAACGCCGTTCTCAAACCCGCCCACGACCACGCCATCGCCGATCCGTCCCTCGCCGCCTGGGGCCGCAAGGAAATCAAGATCGCCGAGACCGAGATGCCCGGCCTGATGGCCATTCGCGAGGAGTTCGCGAAGACGCAACCGCTCAAGGGCGCGCGCATCACCGGCAGCATCCACATGACGATCCAGACCGCGGTGCTGGTCGAGACGCTGCAGGCGCTCGGTGCCAAGGTGCGCTGGGCCTCGTGCAACATCTTCTCGACGCAAGACCACGCCGCCGCGGCGCTGGCCGCGAACGGCGCCGGCGGCGTCGGCACGCCGGTGTTCGCGCACAAGGGCGAGACCCTGGCCGAGTACTGGGACTTCACGCACCGCATCTTCGAGTTCGGCGAAGGGCCACGAGGCGGAACCCCTGGTGCCGCGGGCGCGGACGGCGAAGGCCCGAACATGATCCTCGACGACGGCGGCGACGCGACCTTGCTGATGATCCTCGGCCAGCGCGCCGAGAAGGACGCGTCGGTGATCGCCAAGCCGACCAGCGAGGAAGAGACCTGCCTCTACGCCGCGATCAAGGCCAAGCTGGCCGTCGACCCGACCTGGTACACGCGCAAGGCCGCGCAGATCATCGGCGTGACCGAAGAGACGACGACCGGCGTGCACCGGCTGAAGGAGATGAGCGCAAAGGGCACCTTGCCGTTCCGCGCGATCAACGTCAACGACTCGGTGACGAAGAGCAAGTTCGACAACCTGTACGGCTGCCGCGAATCGCTGGTCGACGGCATCAAGCGCGCGACCGACGTGATGATCGCCGGCAAGGTCGCCTGCGTGGCCGGATATGGCGACGTCGGCAAGGGCTCGGCGCAAGCCTTGCGCGCGTTGTCGGCCCAAGTCTGGGTCACCGAGATCGACCCGATCAATGCGCTGCAGGCCGCGATGGAAGGCTTCAAGGTCGTGACGATGGAATACGCCGCCGACAAGGCCGACATCTTCGTCACGACCACCGGCAACAAGGGCATCATCCGCCACGAGCACATGGTGGCGATGAAGGACCAGGCGATCGTCTGCAACATCGGCCACTTCGACAACGAGATCGACATCGCGTCGCTCGAGAAGTACGAATGGGACGAGATCAAGCCGCAGGTGGACCACATCACCTTCCCGGACGGCAAGAAGATCATCATGCTGGCCAAGGGGCGGCTGGTGAACCTGGGCTGCGGCACCGGCCACCCGAGCTTCGTGATGTCGAGCTCGTTCGCGAACCAGACAATCGCGCAGATCGAGCTGTTCACGCACAGCGACGCCTACGACGTCGGCAAGGTCTACGTGCTGCCCAAGCACCTCGATGAGAAGGTCGCGCGGCTGCACCTGAAGAAGGTCGGCGCGATGCTGACCGAGCTGACCGACGAGCAGGCCGCCTACATCGGCGTGCCCAAGCAGGGCCCGTACAAGCCCGACACGTACCGCTACTGAGCGAGCGTGCGTGCCGACCAACTGCTGGTGCAGCGCGCCCTCGCGCCGACGCGTTCGGCCGCGCAGCGGCTGATCGATGCCGGCGCAGTGCGCTGGCTCGGCCCGAAGGGCTGGGCAGTGCCGCGCAAGGCGGGCGAAGACCTGCCCGAGGAATGCCAGCTCGAGGTTACCGACGATGCCGAGCTGCGCTTCGTGTCGCGCGGCGGCCTGAAGCTCGACGGTGCGCTCGCGCACTGCGGCTTCGCGGTGCAGGGTGCGAACTGCCTCGATGTCGGCCAGAGCACCGGCGGCTTCACCGATGCGCTGCTGCGGCGCGGCGCGGGGCGTGTCGTCGGTCTCGACGTCGGGCGCGGCCAGCTCGCCGCGGCATTGGCCGGCGATGTGCGGGTGCACGGCCACGAGGGCGTCAGCGCACGCGACGTGGCCGGATCGAGCTTCGCGAACGAGGAGCCGGCGCATTCGTTCGATCTGGTCGTTGCCGACCTGTCGTTCATCTCGCTGACCCTGGTGCTGCCGACGATTGCGCGCTACCTCGCGCCCGGCGGCCAGGCGCTGCTGCTCGTGAAGCCGCAGTTCGAGCTGCAGCCGGCCGACATCGGCAAGGGCGGTCTGGTCAAGCACGCATCGGCGTATCGACGCGTCGAGGTGCGCATCCGCGAGGCCTGCGCGGCGCTCGGCCTGGCGGTGCGCGACTACTTCGCCAGCCCCGTGACCGGCGGCGACGGCAACCATGAATTCTTCGTGTGGGCGACGGCCGATGCCACCCCACCGTCCCAAGGAGAGGCGCGATGATCGCCAGCAAGACCCCCGTTCCGATCAGCTTCGAATTCTTCCCGCCCAACACGCCGGTCGGCGACGAGAAGCTCAAGACCGTCGTGCAGGAGCTCGGCGCACTCGCGCCCGAGTTCTTCAGCGTCACCTACGGCGCCGGCGGCTCGACCCGTGCCAAGACCCTGGCGACCGTGAGCGCGATCGCCGCCGCCGGCTTCGAGGCGGCGCCGCACCTGTCGTGCGTCGGCTCGACGCGTGCCGGCCTGGCCGAGATCCTCGCGACCTACCGGACGCAGAACATCCGCCGCATCGTCGCGCTGCGCGGCGACATGCCCAGCGGCACGCACATGGCCGGCGAGTTCCGTTATGCGGCCGAGCTGGTGCGATTCATCCGCGATACGCAGGGGCCCGACTGGCGCATCGAGGTCGCGGCGTATCCTGAATACCACCCCGAGCAGCGCTATGCGGCGCGCGACCTGCAGCACTACGTCGACAAGGTCAACGCCGGTGCCGATGCATCGATCACGCAGTTCTTCTTCAACGCCGACGCGTACTTCCATTTTGTCGACGAGACCCGCAAGCTCGGCGCCACGGCGCCGGTGGTGCCCGGCATCATGCCGTTCCACAACTACGCGAAGATCGCGCAGTTCGCGGCGCGCGACGGCATCGAGATCCCGCGCTGGGTGGCGTTGAAGATGGAAGGCTTCATGGACGACGCGGCCTCGGTGCGCGCCTTCGGCATCGATGTCGTCACCGAGCTGTGCGAGCGCCTGATCCAGGGCGGCGTGCCGGGGCTGCACTTCTACACGATGAACCAGTCCGCCCTGACGCGCGACATCTGCCAGCGGCTCGCCGCCTAAGAGCTGAGACGCACCGGGTCAGGGCTCGGCCCGCCGGTGCCACGCGGCGCCGTCAGAGTGCCGCGCTCTGCCACATCACGCCGTCCTCGGTCAGCATCGCATCGAGCGGGCGCTCCGGCGTGTCGGCGCGCAGCAGCGGCAGGAAGCCGTGCGCAAAGCCGACGCCGACCATCACCGGCCTGGGCGTCAGCGCCGCGAGCGTGCGGTCGAAGAAGCCGCCGCCGTAGCCGAGCCTGACGCCGCCGGGCCCGAAGCCCAGGCAGGGCACGACCAGCACTTCGGGCGCGAACTCCTCGGTGTCTTTCGGCTTCGGGATGTCGTAGGCATCGAGCTCCATCGGGCAGCCCGGATACCAGACATGGAAGCGCAACTGCCCGCTCGCGCGGTCGGCGACCGGCAGGCCGATGCGCCGGGCCACGCCTTCGGGGGCGCCTTCGGTCCAGCGGTAGAGCGCTGGCAGCGGATCGAACTCGCCCTTGATCGGCCAGTAGGTGCCGATCGAGAGCTCGCGCCGGCCGACGAGCCAGACGCGCAGCACCTTCTGCAGTTGCACCGCGCGTTCGAGCCGGTCAGTCAGCGCCAGCCGCGCGGCAATCAGTTTGGCGCGCAGGGCGGCGCGATCGGGCTCGGTGGGCGGCATGCAGGCTCCGGGTTGAAGAGGGCGCGCCCATTGTGCAAGACTGCGCCATGGCCGCCGCCCACCCGGAGTTCATCGATCACTGCCTCGAGTTGTTAGGGAGTGCCGGGCAGCCGCGGGCGCGCCGCATGTTCGGCGGCCACGGCCTGTACGTCGACGATCTGTTCGTCGCGATCGCTGTCGGCGAGCGCCTGTACCTCAAGACCGACGCCCAGACCCGGCCGCGCTTCGAGGCGGCCGGATGCGAGCCCTTCGTCTATCGGCGCGACGCCGTCGCCGGCCAGGCGGTGTCGATGTCTTACTTCAGCGCGCCGCACGAGGCGATGGAATCGCCGCCGTTGATGCAGCCCTGGGCGCGCCTGGCGCTGGCGGCCGCGCTGCGCGCCAGGGCCGCGAAGCCGCTCGCCAGCAGGCCCGTCAGCAAGGCCAGGCCGCGCAAGGGCGCCGCGAGCAAGGCGCCCGCCAAGCTCTGACGACGCGGATTCCAACGCAGCGCGACCGGCTCGCCGGTGCGTGCCGATTCGACGACCGCCTGCTCGTCGATCCCGAGCCGGACGGTCTGGCCCGGTTCGATGAAATGATCGCCCAGATCGCCGTCGCGCGTCAGCCAGATGCGGCCGCTCACCACGGTGAGTTCGCCGCCGAGCCGATCGAGACGCATGGCTTCGGAAGGGTCGATGCGCAGCAGTTCGCCGCGGCCCGTATCGGCCGCCGCCGCCAGCTGGAAGGTCCCGCCGTGGTACACGTTGAATTGCGTATTCATCATCAATCTCCTGTCTGCGATGTAGCTATGATCCTCGATGACAGGGCCGTAATCCAATGAAACCCATGGCGCTCATTGATGCTGAATTGATATGAATAACCGATTCCGGCGTCCGCTGTCGCTGGGCAGCCTGCGCGCCTTCGAGGCGGTCGCGCGGCGGCTCAGTTTCAGCGACGCGGCGGACGAACTCTTCGTCACGCAGTCGGCCATCAGCCGCCAGATCAAGGGCCTCGAAGACGAGCTCGGCGCGCCGCTGTTCGTGCGCGGCACGCGCCATGTCGAGCTGACGCAAAGCGGGCAGGTGCTGCTGCGCGCGGTCGAGGCGAGCCTGCAGAAGATCGATGTCGGCGTGCGCCAGATCCGCCAGACGCGCAGCCGCAAGCGCGTCAGCGTCACGACCTTCGCGTCGTTCGGCTCGCTCTGGCTGCTGCCGCGCATCGAGGCGTTCCAGCGCCAGTACCCCGACATCGACATCCGCGTCTCGGCCGCCGATGCAATCGCCGACATGGACGACCCCGAACTCGACCTGGCGCTGCGCTATTGCAGCCCGGCACAGGCCGACCCCGGCGCGACGCTGATGTTCGGCGAGGTGCTGACGCCGGTCGTGAGCCGCTCGCTCGCCGAGCAGATCGCCCGCGGGCAGGCACCGCCGCTGTCGCGGCCGGCCGATCTGGCCCAGCACACGCTGTGCGAGGAGGACGACACCAAGGTCAGCACCGAGTTCCTGAGCTGGCGCCGCTGGCTGACCGCGCACGACCAGGCGGCGCTCGAGCCGAAGCGCTGGCTGTATCTGAACTTCACCTACCAGCAGGTGCAGGCGGCGCTGGCCGGCCACGGCGTCGCGCTGGCGCGCATCGCGCTGGTGTTCGAGGCGCTGCAGCGCGGCGAGCTGATCGAGCCGTTCGGCGACGCCGGCCGCATGGACAGCCCGTACATGTACTGGCTGATCGTCGCGCCGGCGAGTCGGGCCCGACCCGAGGTCGTGCAGTTCTGCGACTGGGTGCTCGAGCAGGCGCGAGTGACGCGCCAGGCGATCGGCGAAGACGATGCACCGGCGCTGCACGCGGCCGGCGCGACCGCCTCTCAGCCTCTCAAACCACGCCGCGTTCGGTGACGACGAGCGTCAGTGCGAGGTCATGCGGCTGCGGCTGCAGAGCGTGCTCGTCGAGCTCGCTGCCGGACCAGGCCACGCCGATCGACGTGACATCGGGGTGCAGTGCGAGCCAGCGGTCGAAGTAGCCGCCACCGTAGCCCAGCCGGTATCCGGCGCGCGTGAAGCCGACGCAGGGCACGAGCACCACGTCGGGCAGCACCTCGGCGCCAACGCTGCACGGGATGCCGCAATCGTCGACCGTGTCCAGCGCTTCGCCCTGCCAGGCGCGGTAATGCAGCTGCACCGGTGCGCGCTGCGCAAATGGCAGCGCGAAGCGCCAATGGGTCACGTTTGGCGAATTCGCGGCCGCCACCAGCGCGGCTGCTGCGTTAAATTCGCGGCGATGCGGCCAGTACAGGCCGAGCAGTTCCGGCTCCAGCTCGGCGAGCACCGCACGCAGATGGCGCACCAGCGACGCACCGGCTTCGGCTGCGAGCGGGCCGGCCATGAATTCCTCACGCTGTGCCAGCAGCGTCTTGCGCAGTGCCTGCCGCGGCGTCAAGCCGGGGTCGATCGAAGCCGATACCAAGATGAATCCGTGATGACGTTGAACTTGAAGAACTCTCTCGAACCAGTATATGGGCGCGTGGTGCAGGTGCTGCAGGCGGTGCTGGCCTGCGGCCTGGCGCTCACGGCCGTGCCGGCATGCGCCGGCTCGAACCCGCCGACGCTCGCGGCATCGGCGCTCGACAGCCGCATCGTCGACGCCCGCGACGCCTTCCGTCAGCGCGACCGTGCACGCCTGATCGGCTTGCGCAACGAGGCGATCGCCGCGAACCATCCGCTCGCGATGTGGGCCGATTACTGGGAGCTGAACAACCGCCTCGGCGAAGTCCAGCAGGCCGAGGTCGACACCTTCAGTGCGCGCTGGAGCGGCACTTATGTCGACGACCGCTTCCGCAACGACTGGCTGCTCGAACTCGGGCGCCG
>Ga0068867_100002664_pt1 | contig 12595 bp, 4 predicted proteins | sample KBSMisM32_FD_65649 | JGI IMG/M metagenome (GOLD analysis project Ga0068867, IMG submission 65649) | Miscanthus rhizosphere microbial communities from Kellogg Biological Station, Michigan, USA - KBS Miscanthus M3-2 | ecosystem: Host-associated > Plants > Roots > Rhizosphere > Soil ...
GGTTCGGCAACGGGCGTGAAGGGTGAAGCGCTTGCCGGATTGAACCTCGGTGGCACGACGCACACGAATGCCGGCGACTACCCGGCTGACCCGTGGACGTTCACCGACGTGACCGGCAACTATTACAACGCCAGCGGCACAGTGCACGACCATATCAACAAGGCCAATGCGACGATCGTCGTCACGCCGTACCACGTCACCTATGACACGTTCCCGCATACGGCGACCGGTTCGGCCACTGGCGCCAAGGGCGAAGCGCTTGCCGGCCTGAACTTGAGCGGCACGACGCACACGAATTCCGGCAGCTACACCGATACTTGGACGTTCACCGACGTGACTGGCAACTACAACAATGCCAGCGGCCAGATTACCGACGTCATCGATCCGCGCGACGCGCTGGTGCGCTACATCGGCCAGCAGACGTTCGTGACATCGGGATCGAGCAGCACGACGGCACAGGTCACGCTGAGTGCGAGTGTGCAGGATCCGACTGGCGTTGCCCTGGTTGGTGCGAAGGTTGATTTCATCGACACCAGCACCGGCCAGGTCATGGCCGGTGGCGTTCCAGTAAGCCCGGTCGCGAATTCGCCGGCGAATGTCGGCACTGCGAACAAGATCGTGACGCTGAGCACCGGCCAGTTCGGGGCGCAGTCGTACCTGATCCTCGTGCGCATGACCGGCAACTACGACAACACCGATCAGGTCATGGCGGACAAGACGGCGGGCGTCGTCGTGATGAAGCCGGCGGTAACCAATACGACGACCGGCGGCGGCACCTATGCAGCGCTCGGTACGGCGGCGGGCACTTACGCCGGGGGCGGCAGCGGCGTGCCGAGCTTCAGCGTCGGTATGACCTACAACAAATCGGGCACGAATCCGAAAGGTCAGATCATCGTGACCGTGCCCCAGGCCAATGGCGTCCTGTACATCAAGTCGAATTCGATTTCGTCGATGGCGATCAGCGGCAACAACTCGACGATCTACACGAAGTCGACCGTGTCCGAGGTTCTGAACAATGGCTCCACGGTTCTGATCGACGGCGGTGTTTCGCTGCGCCTGGACACGGTCGAAGGCTCGCCCGGCCAAGTCGGCGTCACCGTGCTGTCGTCAACCAGCGCGCTGTACTACTCGAACAACTGGACGATCGTCAACAATGCCTGGAGGACCGGAACGGAGGTGCTGAGCACGGGCTCCATTTCGGTCGAATGATCGGCAGCATGACGTGCGGCCCGTGGCCCAGGTGCCACGGGCCGCGGCAGCAAATTCGCGTGTGGAGGTTGCGACGCGTTGCCTGGCTCTGAAGCCGCTACACTGTTCCGGTTGGCGAACGGGTAGCAGCGATGACGAGTACGCAACACAGTGATGTGCTGATCTTGGGCGGTGGCTTGGCGGGCCTTTCGCTCGGCATCCAGTTGCGCCGAGAAATGCCGGCGGCGAGCGTGCGCGTGCTCGAGCGCAACCGCCATCCGGTGGCCGAGGCGGCGTTCAAGGTCGGCGAGTCGACGGTCGAGATCGGCGCGCACTATTTCGACACGGTGCTGGGCCTCAAGCAGCATCTCGACGAATGCCAGATTCGCAAGTTCGGCTTTCGCTTCTTCTTCAACGACGGCGTCGACGAGGTCGATAGCGTGACCGAACTCGGCGTCAGCCGCGTGTTCGCGACGCCGGCCTACCAGCTCGACCGCGGCATCTTCGAAAATTACCTGGCCAAGCACGCCACCGGGCTTGGCGCGGAATTCGTCGACGGCGCTGTCGTGCGCTCGATCGATCTCGCCGACGATGGCTCCAATCACGTCGTGCGTTACACGCGCGACGGCGCCGAGCACGCAGCGACCGCGCGCTGGCTCGTCGATGCGAGCGGCCGCGCCGGCCTGCTCAAGCGCAAGCTCGACCTGGCCGAAGCGAACGGCCACGACGCGAACGCGATCTGGTTCCGCATCGCCGACCGCATCGCGATCGACGACTGGTCCGAAGATCCGCCGTGGCGCTCGCGCTGCAATCCGGCCGAACGCTGGCGCTCGACGAATCACCTGTGCGGCCCGGGCTACTGGGCCTGGCTGATTCCGCTCGCGTCCGGATCGCACTCGGTCGGCATCGTCGCCGACGCGGCGCTGCATCCGCTCGAGACGATCAACAGCTTCGACAAGGCGATGGCCTGGTTCGCGCAGCACCAGCCGCGCCTGCATCGCGAGCTCGACGCGCGCCGCGACAAGCTGCAGGACTTCGCCTTCCTGCGCCACTTCTCGCACGGCTGCAAGCAGGTGTTCTCGGCGCAGCGCTGGGCGCTGACCGGCGATGCCGGCCTGTTCCTTGATCCGTTCTATTCACCCGGCAGCGATTTCATCGGGATCAGCAACACCTACATCACCGACCTCGTCGGCCGCGACCTGCGCGGCGCGCGCATCAATCGCGAAGCGCGGTTCTATGAACAATTATACTTTTCGTTCTACCGCAACACGCTGGCGCTGTACGAGGGCCAGTACCCGATGTTCGGTCACGCCGAGCTGATGCCGCTGAAGGTCATCTGGGACTACGCGTATTACTGGGGCGTGCTGTGCCAGTTCTTCTTCCAGCGCCGGCTGACCGACAGCGCGCTGTTCCTGCGCCTGAACGCGCCGCTGCAGGCCTGCGAAATCCTCAATCGCGAGATGCAGCTGCTGCTGCGCCGCGCCGCCGGCTCGGCGATCGGCAACAACCCGGCGAGCATGATGGATCAGCAGCGCCTGCCGTGGTTCCGTGAACTGAACCGCGGCCTGACCGACCGTCTCGACGAGACCGCGCTCGAGCAGCGCATCCGCGACAATGTGCAGATGTTGCACGCGCTGGCCGGCGAAATGCTGGCGCGCGTGCAGGCGATCAATCCCGTCGCGCTCGACGATCTGCTGACGTTGGCGGGGCTCGACAAGAACGCCAGTTCGAATCTGCTGCGCGAAGCGGCTTAGCCGGATCACGCAGCAAAGCGAAGGCGCGCCGGTCTATTTCGGTTGGTAAACCGCCTGCGCCTTCAAGTCCTTCTTGATGGCTGCCGCAATCTGTGCGTATTGCGACGACACCTCCGCTGCGCAGACCGGTCCGGGAGTCTTGTCGACGACCGATCGCAGCAAGTGGATCGTATTGCCCTTGCGCTCGTAACGCGCGTCGTATTGCACAAGCTCGGTCTGCGCATGCACATTTCGCGGAATCGCCAGCAGTTTCACGTTGTCCGGAAAAGTGATGGAAAGCTCCTCGGTCTTGCTGTCGCCGCTGCATAGGAAATCGTGCGTGTACGGTTCGGCCGCGGCATATGCCACCAGACCGGCGATCGGCGCGGGATTCGGAAAGAAAGCCGACAGAGTCACGCCGTACGGGTTTTCCGTATCCAGATAACCGTCCACGCGATAGCGCATCGCATAGGAAAACTTGTCTTCGGCGCCCTGGGTTTCCTGGATGTCTACATAGAGGCCGCTGCCCTTGTAGCCGGATTCCTCGATCTGGCGCTTGATGTATTCCTCTCCACCGTCGAAATTTTGCGACTTCCGCCACTCCGTGAAACGCTTGCTGTACTCGTGCGCGAGCGTGCCGGTCATCTGGTATGAAGCGGTTGCATCGACGCTGCCATCGGCGAGCACGGTGACCTTGTCGATCGACTTGCTCGACTCGGCGCTGGCAGCCCGGGGGGGCGTTTGCTTGATGCCGGCGTATGGGCGCGTATGAATGACAAGCTTGCCGGCCTCCTGATCGGGAAGCACGCCGAACGGGGAGGACGATGATGTCGCGTCGAGGTAGACGTCGAACGCGGGTACGTAGTTGATGACGTGGTTGAAAGCCTGCCAGCAGGGAATTTCCGGCAGTTCGTAACCAAGCCTGCCGGCGTTGATCAGCACCTGGGTACTCTGGATTCCCTGCGCGGCAAGCAGCGCCTGGACCAGGGTCGCGTGATCCTTGCAGTCACCCATCTTCATGTTGAGGATCAGATCGGTGCTACGCGGAACAACATCGCCACCGCTCAGGCAGTTGCCAGCGAAGCTGATTTCCTTCGCCACCCACTTGTAGATTTTCTCCGCGCGCTCCCGTTCCGAGCTAGTCCCTTTCGTGATCTCATCGGCCAAAGCCTTGATGCGGTCAGTGACGGCGGCCCTTGGCGCCGCTTCGGCTTCGTATGCGGCGGCTATCGCGTCATAATCCTTGAAATTGGAAATCTCGATCGTCGGCCAGTCGCTGTAGCGCCAGGCGCGCTCGAACAACGAGGAACTCTTGCTCGGATCTTCCGCCGAGGCGTTTTGATACGTCCACTTCCAGCGACGCCGATCGGCGTCGACATCGCTGACCTCGGGATCGGCGAGGTTATGCGCCTTGTACTTCAGGTCGAGACTGCGTGCCGCGGTGACGACGAGTTCGGCCGCGTCGTAGACGTAAGCGGGCGAATAGTATGTGAGAAGCGAAAAGTAGCCCTTGAACGTCGGCTTCTCGTTTCGGATCGTGTACGCGAGCACGACGGTGTCGCCGACCTCGACGCTTGGATAAATCAGACGTCGGTTTTTCAGATCGGAAAACGCAGGCGGTGCGCCGTTGACGCCGTTGTGCGTCGTCACCTGAATGTTGGTCTCAGGGACTTCGACCTTCGTCCCGTCTGCCTTGCGCGTGTAAGCGACGACGTCGTCGAGCGTTCCGTTGTTCTCGTGATACGAGATGCCCTGCTCACTGAGCGACTTCAGCGCGGCCTCGGCAAGGACCGTACGCTCGTATTCGTAACGCGTAGTACTCGTCCCATCGGCCTGAATGTCGACGGCAACGCGTTGCAGGTGGATTTTAGAACTCGGCGCGTATGGCTTCTCTGCGGCGTGGCCGTGCGGCAGCCCGGCGGCACCCGCGGCCAGGAAAAACGCTAAAAATCTCGCGGCGGTTTGCGGCGGCGAGCGAACCCCTGAGCGTCCCTTCACGAGCCTAGCCTCCCTGCGATGCTGCCGTCACTGGACGATACAGCCACGGCCTGCGGCATGCAATTGGACCCGGGCGATCAGTTGTCGACTGTCTGCGGTTTCGCCCGAAACGGAAACGCCTGCTGCGGCAGGAAGCCATCCGGCATGTAGTCGCCGACGACACCGTACTTCGCTGGGAACGGCTTGTCCTTGGGCACCTTCACCGCGGTCCCGAACAGGTAATCGAGGAACGCGTAGTGCGCTGCGTAGTTGCGGTCGATCGCCTCGGTGTCGCTGGAGTGGTGCCAGTGGTGGAAGTCCGGCGTCACGATCAGGTATTTCAGCGGGCCCCATGGCAGGTGCACGTTGGCGTGATTGAACACGGCTTGGAAGCCGACGATGATGATGTAGGCGTTCATGACGCCCTCGCCGAAGCCGAGCACGAACAGCGGCGCCAGGACGAGCACGCGCGTGGCGACGAGCTCGAGGATGTGCTGGCGCGAGCCCGCCAGCCAGTCCATCGTCTTGGCGCTGTGGTGCACCGAGTGGAATTTCCACAGGTACGGCACTTCGTGGTACGCGCGATGCGTCCAGTACTGGGCCAGATCCGCGGCAAGTATACAAAGCAGCAACTGCCAGACGAACGGAATGGCGCGCACTGCCTGCTGGAAATCGCCGCGCACCATCCAGCCGAAGGCGTGATTCAACGTGAAGTTCACGGTCAGCAGGATCAGGCCGACGAGGAAGTGGTTGACCGCGAAATGCTTCAAGTCGGTCTGCCACTCGGGCCGAAACACGGCCTGGTTGCGGTACAGCGGGAACAACTTTTCGATCACGACGAACAGCACGGTCGAGCCGAGCAGGTCGAGGATGAACCAGTCCAGGCCAATGTACGGCGTGTTGTCTGGAAAGTTGCCGACCGGCACGCGCGAGCCGCCGAGCGCGACGGCAATCACGACGAACACGAACGCGAGCGCATTCAGGCTGCGCCGGTTGTTGATGATGATGCTGGCCAGCGACAGGCCGCCGGCAACGATCAGCGCGACGAACATGGCCTGGCGCAGCACGTCGACCGAATACTGGTGGCGCAGTTCCGGCGTCGTCAGGTACTCCGGAAAATGAAACGCAATGACGCCGAGCAGGCACAGGAAGCCAAGCGAAAGCGCCAGCACGGTCGCGATGATGCCTTGGCCGAAGCGCATCGGTCCGCTGCGCTTGAGCAGTTCGGCGGTGTCACCGACGACCTTGACGGGCGCCTTTACCGAGCCGGGAAGGTTCGTTGCAAGACGGATTCGAGATGGTCGCATGACGTCGGCACCATGACACTCGGGTTGCCAGTGTATCAACGCAAAAGGGAGGCTGTTCCGGACAATGCCAGGACGACTAGCAACAAGCCGTCACGCCAGCGCAGGCTGGGATTCAGTCAACAAAAAGCCGTCATCCCAGCGAAGGCTGGGATCCAGTTCTTCCCAAATCTGCCCTAGGAGCTTAACAACTGGATTCCAGCCTTCGCTGGACTGCGAAGGCAGGATGCCGGAGCGAACAGCGAAGCTGGCCCGAAGGGCGAGCTGCGGACGCGGCGAGTAATGACGAGCAAGAAGGGCTCTTTACGCAGCGATCTCCGCAGCAACAAGCCCAAGCTGCCGCAGAATCGACTTCGCCGCCTCGCGCCCGTCGAACGCAGCGCGCACGACGAGGTCGGCGCCGCGCACCGTATCGCCGCCGGCGAACACCTTTGGGTTGCTGGTCTGCATCGGCAGGCGGCCTTCGCCGCTGTTGCTGATGCGGCCGTTCGGCTCGAGCGCGATGCCGGATTCTGCGCACCAGTCCGGTGGGCTGGCCAGGAACCCGAATGACAGGATCACGACGTCGGCCGGGATTTCTTCCTCGCTGCCGGGCACGATTTCCGGCCGCGCGCGGCCGTGCGCATCGGCGACAAGGCGCGTCGTCGCGACGCGTACGCCGGTGACGCCATCGGCGTTGCCGACGATCTCGAGCGGCTGCCGGTTGAACAGGAACTGCACGCCCTCGTCGCGCGCGTACTTCACCTCACGCCGCGAGCCGGGCATGTTCGCCTCGTCGCGCCGATAGACGCAGCTAACGCTCTCGGCGTCCATGCGCACCGACGTGCGCACGCAGTCCATCGCCGTATCGCCGCCGCCGAGCACGACGATGCGCTTGCCGATGACGTTGGGCAGGAGCCCGAGTGCCGCGGAGGCCATGGATGGCCGAGAGCGGCCGTTGGGCAATTCCTCCACGGCACCGGTCGGGGCCCCCGGGGACGAGCCCAGTATCCGCCGCGCGTTCGCGATCAGGAACGGCAGCGCCGGAAAGACGCCGGCCAGATCCTGGCCCGGCAGAGCCGCATCGACGAAGCGGTACGCGCCGGTGCCGAGAAACACGGCGTCGTAGTCATGCAGCAACGTGGAAAACGCGACATCCTTGCCGACTTCGACATTGAGGTGGAACGTGACGCCCAGGCCTTCGAGCACCTCGCGGCGCTTGCGCACGATGTCCTTGTCGAGCTTGAACGGTGGAATGCCGAACGTCAGAAGGCCGCCGATTTCCTCGTAGCGGTCGAACACGTGCGCGGCGACACCGGCCAGTGCGAGCCGATCGGCAACCGCGAGACCGGCCGGACCGGCGCCGATGACGGCGACACGCTTGCCGGTCGGCGCCGCGGTCACGGTCGGGCGCCAGCCGCGGCGCAACGCCTCGTCGGTCGTCCAGCGCTCGATCGCGCCGATCGTCACGGCGTCGAAGCCGGTTTCGAGCGTGCAGTCGCCCTCGCACAGACGATCCTGCGGACAGATGCGCCCGCAGATCTCCGGCAGCGGATTGGTCTCGTACATCAGCTCGGCCGCTTCGATGATGCGCCCGTCGCGCACGAGCTTGAGCCATTCCGGAATGCGGTTGTGCAGCGGGCAACCCCACGAGCAGTACGGATTGCCGCAATCGATGCAGCGCGAGGCCTGGTCTGCGCTGTCGCCGTTGGTGAAGTCGCCGTGGATCTCGCCATAACCGAGCACGCGGATCGGCACCGGCACCTCGCGCGGCAGCTGTCGGTGGAACTTGAGGAACGGGAATTCTTTGTCGGCCATTTCTATTCGACCGCGCGCGCAAGCAGAAATTTGGACGCGGATGAACGCGGATCGACGCGGATAAACGCGGATAAGAGCGCAGAAGAGCAAATCCTTCCAAAATGCTCTATCCGCGAAAATCCGCGGCCATCCGCGTAATCCGCGTCCAAAGCTTTCGTTTCGAACGAATTACGCAGCACGGCGCAACTCCTCGGTCAGCGCTTCGAGGCTCGCGGCCTTCGGCTTGACCAGCCAGAACTTGTGCAGCGCGTCGCGGAAATCGGCGAGCAGGCGGCCGGCCCAGACGCTGCCGGTGTGCTCGATGTGATTGCGCAACAGCGCACGCAGGTGCTGCAGATGATTCTCCATGCCTTCGAGCGAGATGCGGTGGATGTCGACGAGCTCGTGGTTATAGCGGTCGACGAACTCGCGCTTCTCATCGAGAACGTAGGCAAAGCCGCCGGTCATGCCGGCGCCGAAGTTCACCCCGGTGCGGCCAAGCACGACGATCACGCCGCCAGTCATGTATTCGCAGCAATGGTCGCCGACCCCTTCGACCACGGCGAGCGCGCCGGAGTTGCGAACGCCAAAGCGCTCGCCGGCGCGACCCGCCGCATACATCTCGCCGCCAGTGGCACCGTACAGACAGGTGTTGCCGACGATGACGGCATCGTGCGGCGCATAACCGGCGCCCTGCGGCGGACGCACGACGATGCGGCCGCCGGCCATGCCCTTGCCCACGCCGTCGTTCGCCTCGCCGTCGAGCAGGATGTTCAGGCCACCGGCGTTCCATGCGCCGAGGCTCTGCCCGGCCGATCCGCTCAGGCGCAATTCGATCGGATTCGCGGCCATGCCCTGATCGCCGTGCCGGCGCGCGATCTCGCCTGACAGGCGCGCGCCGATCGTGCGGTCGGTATTCGCTATCGCAAAGTGGAAGGTTCCACCTGTGGAATTCTGTACGGCATCGCTCGCCGCCGCAGCAATGCGCTGCGCGAGGTCTCCGCCGGCTACCGGCGTGACGCAGAGATCGAGCGGCTCGGGCAGTAGCCCCTCTCCCCTTGTGGGAGAGGGGTTGGGGAGAGGGGTGGGTGCCTGCGAAGCAGGCGCCTGTGGCGCCTCCCCCTCTCCCGCCGCGCTGCGCGCGGCGACCTCTCCCACGAGGGGAGAGGTGAGAGAACTCGGACGGCGAGCCGCCTGCGAGAGGGGTTCAAAGAGCAATGCCGACAGGTCGACGCGCCGTTGCTTGGCCGTCACGCCGTCGCGTTGCTTCAGCCATCCAACGCGGCCAACGAGCTCTTCGACACTGCGTACGCCAAGCTGCGCCAACCGCGCGCGCACGTCCTCGGCGACGAAGCGGAAGAAGTTTTCGACCATCTCCGGCACGCCGGCGTAGTGCTTGCGCCGCAAGACATCGTGTTGTGTCGCGATGCCGGTCGCGCACGAATTCAGATGGCAGATGCGCAGATACTTGCAGCCGAGCGCGACCATCGGTGCGGTGCCGAAGCCGAACGAATCGGCGCCGAGCAGCGCCGCCTTGATAACGTCGAGACCGGTCTTCAGGCCGCCGTCGGTCTGCACGATCACGCGATCGCGCAGGCCGTTGCGCGCAAGAACCTGCTGCGTTTCACTCAGGCCCAATTCCCACGGCACACCGGCGTAGCGGATCGACGTCAGCGGACTCGCGCCGGTGCCGCCGTCGTGGCCGGAAATCGTGATCAGGTCGGCGCCGGCTTTGGCGACGCCGGCCGCGATCGTGCCGACGCCAGCGTGGGCGACGAGCTTGACCGACACGAGTGCTGTCGGGTTGACCTCCTTGAGGTCATATATCAGCTGCGCGAGGTCCTCGATCGAATAGATGTCGTGATGCGGCGGCGGCGAGATCAAACCAATGCCCGGCCGCGCATAGCGCAGGCGCGCGATCAGCGCATTGACCTTGTGGCCCGGCAGCTGGCCGCCTTCGCCGGGCTTGGCGCCTTGCGCGATCTTGATTTGCAGGACCTCGGCATTGACCAGATACGCCGGCGTCACGCCGAAGCGGCCCGACGCGACCTGCTTGATCTTCGAGGTCTTCTCGGTGCCGTAACGCGCCGGATCCTCGCCGCCCTCGCCGGAGTTGCTGCGCGCGCCGAGCCGGTTCATCGCGATCGCGAGTGATTCGTGCGCCTCGGGCGACAACGCGCCGAGCGACATTCCGGCCGAATCGAAGCGCTTGAGGATCGCCTCGACCGGTTCGACTTCGTCGACCGGAATTGGCTGCAGCGGTGATTCGACCGCGAGCAGGTCGCGCAGCGCCGACGGCGCGCGGCCGTTGACCGCGTCGGCATAACGCCGATACAAACCATGATCGCCGGTGCGCACGGCCGCCTGCAGCGAGCCGACGACTTCCGGATTATACATGTGGAATTCGCCGTCCGGCAGCGCGTGCAGCAGGCCGCCCGGCGGCAGCGCGTAGTTCGGGTCGCGCGCGGCGACGAGCTGCGCGTGATATTCGGCCTGGATCTCGTCGAATCCCGCGCCGCCGATGCGCGACGGCGTGCCGGGGAAGCACAGGTCGACGACCTCGCGATGCAGGCCGACGATTTCGAACAACTGCGCGCCGCGATAGCCGGCGATCGTCGAGATGCCCATCTTCGAGATGATCTTGAGCAAGCCCTTGCGGATGCCGCGCCGGTAGCTGCGGCCGATCTCCGACGGCGCCTCGCCTTCGCGGCCCTTCAGTTCGCCGCGCCGGTTCATGTCGAACAGCGTCTGGTACGACAGATAGGGATACACGGCGGTAGCGCCGAATCCGATCAGGCAGGCGAAATGATGCGGATCGCGCGCGTTGCCGGTCTCGACGACCAGGTTGCAATCGCAGCGCAGCTGCTTCGCCGTCAGGCGCGCGTGCACTGCGCCGACGGCCAGTAGCGCGTGGATCGGCAGGAATCCGGGCACCGGGAAGCGGTCCGACAGCAGCACGAGGATCGCGCCGCCGCGCACGGCCGCCTCGGCGTCGTCGCACAGCTTTTCGATCGCGGCTTTGAGGCCGATGTGTTCGTCGTAGTACAGGTCGAGCTTCAGGTGTTTCTCGACGACATGCGGCAGCGCCATGATCTGGCGCAGCTTGCGCTGCGACAGCACCGGCGAGGTCAGCAGCACCTGCTTCGCATTCTCCGGCGAGGCGTCGAACACGTTGCGCTCGAGGCCGATCTGCGTCGTCAGCGACATCACGAGGCGCTCGCGCAGCGGATCGATCGGCGGATTCGTGACCTGGGCGAAGGCCTGGCGGAAATATTCGTACAGCGGCCGCGACTGGCGCGACAGCACGGCGATCGGTGTGTCGTCGCCCATCGAGCCGGTCGCTTCGGCCTCGTCGAGCGCGAGCGTCTTGAGCACGACATCGCGCTCCTCGCGGGTCAGCGCGAACTGCTTCTGGAAACGCGCGAGCATTTCCGGCGGAAACGGCTCGGCCGCGAGCCCCGGATCGATCAGGTGCGATTCGAGGTACGTGACGCCTTCACGCAGCCACTTCTTGAACGGCGCGCGCGCGCGGTTCACGTCGTCGATCGCCGCGTTGTCGAGCACGCGGTGCCCGACCAGGTCGACCGCGATCATCTCGCCCGGACCGAGCCGGCCCTTGGCGACGATGCGTTCGGGCGGCAGGTCCCACAGGCCGGCTTCGGAAGCGACGATCAGGTGGTTGTCGTCGGACCTTGCCCAGCGGGCAGGGCGCAGGCCGTTGCGGTCGAGCGTGCAGGCGGCATAGCGCGCATCGCACAGCACGATGCCGGCCGGGCCGTCCCAAGGTTCGGTGTGCAGCGCATAGTATTCGTAGAACGCTTCGAGGTCTTCGTCGATATCCTCGCGCGAGGCCCACGCCGGCGGAATCAGGATGCGCATCGCCGCCAGCACGTCGAGGCCGCCGGCGACGAGCACTTCGAGCATGTTGTCCAGACTCTGCGAGTCCGAGCCGTCGAGGCTGACCAGCGGCGCCAGGTCGGACAGTTCCACGAGTGGAGATTTATACTTTCCCGAGCGCGCGCAGACCCAGTTGCGGTTGCCCTTGATCGTGTTGATCTCGCCGTTGTGCGCCAGCATGCGGAACGGCTGGGCCAGGCGCCAGCGCGGCAGCGTGTTGGTCGAGAAGCGCTGGTGGAACACCGCGGCGCAGGCGCTCAGTTCCGGGTGGGAGAAATCCGGGAATGCATCGCGCAGCCGGCCCGGCGCGACCATCGCCTTGGCCACGAACGTCGCCGCCGACAGGCTGACGACATAGAAGCGGTCGTCGTCGGCGCGGACTTTCTCGGCCAGGCGGCGCGAACGGAACAGCGCGCGCTCGAACACGGCTTCGTCCATGCCGTCCGGCGCGTCGACGAAAATCTGGCGGATGCGCGGCTGACCCGAAGCGCCGAGCGGGCCGCACGCGGAGCCGTCGACCGGCACGTCGCGCCAGCCGGCGACACGCAGTCCGGCGGCCACGAGCTGACGTTCGAGCTCGGATTGGGCCAGCGCCGCGCGCGCGGCGTCGTTCGGATCGAGAAAAACGTGCCCGGAGGCGAACACCGGCGCCGGCGCGATGCCGGCCTCCGCGGCCAGGGCGCGCAGCCAGGCGGTCGGCCGGTACAGCAGCATGCCGCA
>Ga0068867_100002665_pt1 | contig 12592 bp, 15 predicted proteins | sample KBSMisM32_FD_65649 | JGI IMG/M metagenome (GOLD analysis project Ga0068867, IMG submission 65649) | Miscanthus rhizosphere microbial communities from Kellogg Biological Station, Michigan, USA - KBS Miscanthus M3-2 | ecosystem: Host-associated > Plants > Roots > Rhizosphere > Soil ...
GCGTGTGCGCCGCGTTGTAGGCTGGTCCCATCGACGGGGGTGAGGTACGACCGTGTCCAAGCTGCGCTTCCGGATCTCGATGTCGCTCGACGGTTACGTGGCCGGGCCCGACCAGAGCGTGAAGAACCCCCTCGGCGTCGGAGGCGAGCGGCTGCACGAATGGGTCATTCCGCTGGCGGCCTGGCGGACCGCGCACGGCATGACGGGCGGGGAGGTGAATCCGAGCTCGGCGGTGATCGAGGAGTCCCTCGTGAACGTGGGGGCCACGATCATGGGCCGCAACATGTTCGGCGGCCATCCGGGTCCCTGGGACGCCGCGAAGCCATGGAAGGGCTGGTGGGGAGCCAACCCGCCCTTCCGCCATCCGGTGTTCGTCCTGACGCACCACGCGCGAGCGCCCTTGGAGATGGAAGGCGGGACGACGTTCACGTTCGTCACGGACGGCATCCAGTCCGCGCTCGAGCAGGCCCGGCGCGCGGCCGCAGGGAAGGACGTGGCTCTGGCGGGAGGGGCGAAGGCGGGGCAGCAGTACCTGGTCGCCGGTCTCGTGGACGAGATGGAGATCAGCGTGGCGCCGACGCTGCTGGGCGGGGGAGAGCGCCTGTTCGACGGTGTCCACGATCTGCAGGGCCTGCGGCTCGTGCGGACCGTCGCCGCACCGGACGTGACGCACCTGAAGTTCGCGCGATGAGCGCTATCGACTTCCACCTGAAGCGACGGGCGGGCGGGAGCTGCGGTGCGCCGTCCATCCCTCGCGCCCCCCGACCTCGTTCGAGTATTCGCCCGTGATCGCGTCGCCCTCGATCCGCCCTTCGTATTCGGCGTAGCAGTCGTTGACCTCGATCAGGATGACGGGGCCGTCCTGCCGCCAGGCGCCGCCCGTGTCCTTGGCGCCGCCGGTGTACTGATACGTGAGACGGTTGCCCGCGAGGAACTCGAAGGTCGTGCCGGAGCCTTCCCAGGTGGTCCCCTCCAGGCTCGGGACCGAAGAGGGGAGGCTCACATGCGCCGCGGCCGCCCACTTCGCGTCGCCGCGACAACCGGCGCGCTCGAGCCAGATGTTCACGCTCTCGGCCCGGTCGACGTAGGCGCGGGTCACGTACTCCAGAGCGACTCGCTGGCCGGGCTTCAGCCAGGACGGCCCCGCGGGCGGACCCTTGACGAGCGCCGACCCGGGACCACGGAAGTCGAACTTCGTCTCCGGGCTCAAGCGGAAGGACCTCGTGGCCCCGCTGGCCAGGCGCAGGCTGAGCTCTCCGGGAGACGCGGAGACCACTTCGCCGTCCTCAGGGGAGACCGAGTTCGGCAGCGAGTAGCCGATGACCTTGGAGATCAGCACCGGGACCACGCTCAGGGCGACGGGAATGCCCACGAGCAGCCCGCAGGCGACGACGCTCAGGATCAGGGTGATGCGCGGTCCCGACGATCGCCCGAGCGGCCACAAGTGGCCGCCGACACGGACGAGCCCCGAGATCCCGAGCACGAGGGGATACATCGAAAACGGCAGCAGGAAGATCATCGAGTCTTCCCGAGGGTGGCGCACCGCCTCGACCACGCCCATCATGGTCCCGAACACCACGAACCATACGAACGCGGACACGGCCGCCGCGCGCCACCACGAGGGACGCGCGAGGATTCGAGGCACGTCGAGGAGCGGGTACAGGCAGAGCGCGAGCGTCGCGGTGAGGAGCGCCCAGTCGGGCCACAAGATGACGAGCGGGATGCTCACGAAGGCGATCGCCACGCCCGCGACGCCCGGCCGGCGCCAGAAATCGCGGAGATCGAGCGGCCGCCGCCAATAGCCGGGCGTGCCGAGCTGGGCGATCCCGATTCCGGCGGCGACGGGGACGAGACACATCAGGAACACCATCACGCCGGCGAGCGGGCCGTCCTGGAAGTACGCGGCCCCCAGGAAGATCAACGCGAAGGCCAGCGCGACGACGACCAGGAAGGCGCCCGCCGCGGAGACGGCCCTTCCGACCAACCGGCGCCCTACGTGCGCGGGGTCGGGTTGGTGGCTCGGTGCGCCATCGCCATCTTTGGACAAGGTGTCGGAGACGGGGTGCATGTTAACGTGAGACCCCGATGCCCGCGAATATCCCCGCCCACGAAGCCCTCCTGCGCCTGCAGGAGGGGAACCGCCGTTTCGCCACCGACACGCGCAACGCGGACACCCTTTCCAGCCTCACGCGGCGCGCGCTGGTGGTCGGCCAGCAGCCGTTCGCGATCATCCTCGGATGCTCCGACTCGCGCGTGCCCGCGGAGATCATCTTCGACCAGGGCCTCGGCGACCTGTTCGTCATCCGCGTGGGCGGGAACATCGTGGCTCCGTCGCAGATCGGCAGCGTGGAGTTCGCGGCCGACCGTTTCGGGACGCGCCTCGTGGTCGTCCTCGGCCATTCCCAGTGCGGCGTGGTCTTGGCGACGCTGCAGGAGCTGCAGGCGCCGGACCCGACGCACTCGCGGAACCTGCGGTCGATCGTGGACCGTGTGCGGCCCTCGGTGGAGGGCCTCCTGAAGACGAACCTCGTCAACGACCCGGAGGCGCTGGTGCGCGAAGCGGTGCGCGCCAACGTGCGCGTCTCGGCCAACCAGCTTCGTCACGGCTCCGACGTGCTCGAGCGCCTGATCGATCAGGACGGGCTGCAGGTCGTGGGCGCGGAGTATTCGCTGGAGAGCGGGGTCGTCAACTTCTTCGACGGTGTATACGGAGGCTGACGTCGATGCTGAAAGCCATCCTGCAACGGCTGGCGGCGCTGATGGCGCCCAAGGAAGTGCCGCAGCTCGGCCGGAACGAGCCCTGCCACTGCGGCAGCGGACGGAAGTACAAGAAGTGCTGCCTCGAGAAGGACGCGGGCCGGCTCCGGTCGGAGCGTGAGGCGGGGCCGATGGCGACGGGTAGCGCCGTCAGCGCGCGTGGAGCGGCCGCGAACGCGGGCCCGCAGCGCGCCAACGACGTGCATGCGCCACGGACCCGGCAAGGAAATCTCGGTCGCGGGAGAATGCCATGAACGCACTGCTCATCCTGTTGCTCTTCGCCGGGCCCACCAAAGACGAGCTTGCGGAGGCTCGCAAGTTACAAGGCCCCCTCATGCCGCCGTCGGCCGGGGGATACGGTGAGGCTCTCAAACACGTCCCGGCGGTCTGGGAGTGCAGCGTCATGGTGACGGTCAGCCGCCGCGTCGAGGAGGTCACGCCGGCGAACCTCCCGGGATCCGCGGAGGACGAGGACCGCCTTCAAGAGGTGCTCCGGCCGATCGCGCACAAGACGGGCCTGGCCAGCGGCCTCATCGATACCAAACTCGGTGCCAACGACCCCGAGCTCGCGATCGAGGTCCATCTCTATCCCGTGGACGAGGAGACCGAAGAGATGTGGAGCGTCGAGGTCAAGGCCGAGCTCCTGGTCCCGGCGCGTCTCAACACCGGGGGCGCCAGCGTCCGGGCGGCCGTCTGGAAGGTGGATCTGAGGGGCGTCATCCGGCAAACCGATCTCGACACCGTGCTCGCCCACGCCGTCGAGAGCGAGGTCAAGGCGGCGGCGGGATCCGTGAAGAAGGCTCGCTCGGCCGGGCCCCGCGCGGACGGCGCGCGGTGACGGCGCCGGTCGACGGCGACCTGGCGCTGTTGAACCGCGAGGCCCTCGTGGCCGAGGTGCGACGGCTTCGCGCCGGCATCCGCAAGCATCGCGACAGCACCGCGCAGGAGCTCTGCTGGCACCATCCGGAGCTCTGGGGGCTTCTGCCGGAGAAGGTCGAGCCCGTCGTGGCCGTCCCTCCCTGGCCCAACTTCCTGCGTGGGTGCCTCAAGTACCGGGAGTCGCTGGACCGCGAGCTGCCGAACGCGCCCGTCGCCGACGTCGAATACGAGTAGGGGCACGGCGCCGTGGGCTGGGTCTACGGAATCCATAGCCTGAGCCCGGCGGTCATCCGCGAGATCTCCGCGCTGTCGGCCGATGAGATCGGGCCGCGGCTTCGGGCCGCGGGCCTCTCCATGGCCGACGCTGGCGGCGAGGAGGGCGACCCTGTGCACCCGAATACAGCACTCACGCTTCTCGCCACGACGCGCCAATGGGAGCTCGACAAATCCCTGGACGACATCGAAGGCCTGATCGACCTCGTTCCGGACCTGGCGCCGGTCCGGGCGCTCCTGAAGGAGATGGAGGACTTCAGCGCGTCAGGCGTCGCGAACCGCTTCCATCCGGAGGAAATCGGCCTGATGGGGATCGCCATGCCCGCGACGATCGCGAGCGCCCTGGCGGCGGCGCGACCCTACGGCGGGGCAAGCGGACGCAAGAAGCTCGAGGAGGCGCCGATCTCTGCCATTCGCCGGTTGCTCTCGGCGGGACTGCGCAAGCGCCTCCTTGCTGACGATTACGTCTGGGACAACTGGAACCGCATCGTCGAGGCGATGGAATGGGCCGACCAACGAGGGGAATGGCTCGGCCTCGCCATGTCGTGAGCCGCGCTTCGGAGTGGGCTCGTGTGCGACGCGCAGCGGGAGATGGGGTGAGTCGAAGAAGGAGGTCGAAACGCGCCACCTGAAATTTGCCGGCAAGTTCATCCTCGGCATGATGGCCATCGGCCTGACCTACGATTCCGTGATGCGCTACTGGGTCTTGCCGCGGCAGGCGCGGGAGAATCTCGCGCAGCGAATCCAGCCCGTCCGTCTCGAGAACGTCGAGCTTGGCTCCGCTCTCCAACAGCTCGCCGATTCCACCCACCCGGCCCTTCATCTCTCGATGTGCCCGGATGTCGCCTCGACTCGCGTGACCGTCAGGACGACGAGCGAGATGCCCTTCCAGGATTTCGCACTGCTCGTGGCGAGGACAGCGGGGGCGGAGGTCGATCTCGTTCGCCCGCGGCACCAGCTCGGCGTGCCGTTTCCCCATCTTTATTTTGCGCGCTCCGACTGCGGACACCGGGGCTACGTGTACGTGTACAAGGGGCGTACGAACTGACCGGCCCTAGAACACCCGCCGCTTCAGCCGGTCCAGCCGGAACTTCGCCGTGTCCGCGATCGCCATCACCGCCATGACTCCGGCCTGCACGGGATCGGTGACCACGAGATCCGCGGCCTCCGGCACGCTGCCCGCCATGTTGAGGCTCAGGACGAGCAACCCTTGGGCGCGGATCTCGCGCACCGCCTTCTCGATGTCGCCCCCCATGAGGGCGCCGGCCAGGACCAGCACGCGCGCGCGGGGCAGGCGCGCGACCGCGCGCACGGCGTCGGCCAGCGTCTGCTCCCCGACGAGCGGGATCGTGTCCACCGAGATGTGCTCGCCGCGGATGTTGTGGCGGTCGGCCTCCGAGATCGCGCCCAGCGCGACCTGGCCGACCTGGGCCCCGCCGCCCACGATGATGATGCGCTTGCCGTAGATCCGCTGGAACGTCTTCACCACCGTGACCCGGCGCGCGATGGGCAAGGCGGTGAGGTCCTTCTCCAGCGCCTCCGCGGACGACGGCACCGTCGTCTCGAAGTAGATGCGGCTCTTCGCGGGCCCGCTCTCCAGGATCTCGACGAGCGTGATGTCCGCGTGATGGCGGGCCATCACGCCCGTGAGCTCGTGGAGGACACCCGGGCCGGGCGCCGTCTCCACCATGAGGCCGATCGTCTCCGGCGCGGGGGCGCCGGGCGGGCTGGCTGATTCGGTCATGCGCGCGGAGCGCCGGTGCTCAGATCTGCGAGTAGTCGGTCGGGCGGAGCAGGACGTTGTCGATCGTGGTCACGATGTCCTGGTACTCGGGCAGCCCGCGCAGCTTCACCCAGTCGGGATCGTCGCGGAACGCGGCCCAGGCCTTGTCGTAGGCGGCCAGGTTCGCGAAGACGAGAAGGTAGGTGAGGCTCGGCAGGGTGTTGCCGACCACGTCCTTGGCGAAGAAGACCCAGTTCAGCCCCACGCGCCGGAAGATAGGGAACTCGCCCTTCTCGAACATCTCGATCTTCTTGGCCCCGGCCCGGTCGTTGTGGCTCTTGTAGGTCCGCAGCTCGAAGACGCGCGAGGGCACCGCGTTGGGACCGCTCGGCAAGTCGAGAGTGGGGGAGCCCGCGAAAGGCGTCATGAGCGACGACTCGCGGCGCAGGTACGGCGGATCGCTGGCGGGCAGCGCCCGGAAGGCGGTGGCGGCCTTCTGGTACTCCGCGTCGTCGTTGAGGCGGCTCGTGAGCGTGAGCATCGAGTCCGCGCTGGAGTGCGGGAGCAGGAGGTAGACGGTCGGGCTGTCCGGGCCCACGGCCACCGAGAACGCGCCCACCGGCTTCACGCCCGCGCGGTTGAGCGCGGGCACCAGCGCGTTCTTCGCGTACTCGTGGTAGCGCGTGACCATCTGGCCCTGTTTCACGTGGACGCGGCGCAGCTCCAGGACCTGCGGCTTGCCCGCGGGGACGGTGGGCTCCGGCGTCTGTCCATTCGCGGCAGCCTGGCCGAGCACCGGGACCAGGGACGCGCCGACGGTTCCGGCGACGAAGTCGCGGCGATTCATGATTCCTCCTCGAACGCGGAAGGGCCAAGCCTATTTCGGGTGGCGCGGAAGTCAACATGTCGGTACGAAACCGACGCTTCTGTGGCCTTCCCCGGGCACACCCACAAGGTTGGAGCCTCGCCCGCGGCCGCGGGCCGCGTCGGTCGCGAGGCGTAACCGGTTCTAACGCGACAGGTTCCGGAGACGGTGACGTGCGGCGCGGCACGTGCGAGCGTGCGGAACGGCCATTGCAGAAGCAAGGCCGCATGTCCGCCATCGAGCACCGCACCGATTTCCTTCCATTCGCGCCCGGCGACCTGCCGGGCTTCGCGGTGACGCACCTGACGCAAGCACATTGGTCGGTGCGCATCTGGGGAACGCTGGGCCCGTTCTGGGCGGACGCGTTCTCGCTGGGACTGTCGGACCTCGGCATCAGCATCCTGCGTGGGTTCGCGCGGCAGGATGGCGCCGGGCGCTGGATCGCGGACTTCGTCCTCTCGCCGGGCGCGGCCTCACCCGCGCCCTCTTCTCTCGACTTCCTCTTCCTGGCCTCACGACCGCCCGCCGTGCGCGACGGCGGGCCGATCGTCCTCTCCCACTACGCCCTGGATGGCGGGCCCGACGTGGGGCCTTCGCTGTACCTCGAGGTGCGAGGGCCCGACCGGCTCGGCTTCCTCGGCAGCCTGCTGAACGCCCTGGCCGGCCTCGACCTCTCGCCGCGGGAGATGATGATCTCGACGCGCGACGGGCAGGCCTTCGATCGCTTCTTCCTCAAGACCACGTCGGGCGCGGTGCCGTCGCAGGAGGTCCGCCGGCAGCTCGAGGCGCGGTTGGACCTGGCGGTTCTCGACGCCGAGCCCCACGCCGCCATCGCCTGAGCGCTGCGGTCTACGTCTAGGGCGACGGCGGTGCCGTGAGCGCGCGCACCCAGGCCGCGTAGAGGTCGCGGACGAACGGCTCCTTCGCCACCGGCGCCACCCTCTCGAGCTGGAGCAGGCCGTCGCCGGCGGCCACGAACGTGCCCTCGATGGCGTAGGTCACGCCCATGCGCTCGGAACGGAGGGCGTAGGACGCGGGCCGCGCGGGCTCCCGCCGCAACCCGCAGGCCGCGGCCGCCTGCTCCGGACTCTGTCCACCCGACACCGACCGCCAGGCCGCGCGCAGCGAGACCGTGAAGTCGCCCTCGGGTGAGGCTTGCAGCACGGCCTCGGGAGCGGCGAGGCCGCGACACGCCGTCGGCGCCTCAGGCTCCCTGGACCACCCGGGCGGCATCATCATCTGAGGCGCGGAGCCCAGCGCGACGCGCTCCAGGGCGGTGGGCAGTGGAGCGCGCACCTCCGCGGTGAGCAGCGGATCCGCTTCGACGCTCGCGAGCCAGCCGTCCAGGACCGAGCGGTTGAACGCGGCCTGGTCCCCCGGCCCCGTGTACGCGGCCACCACCTTCTCCTTGCCGAGGTCGAGGACGGCGTAGCTGACCTCGGGCGGCAGGTTCCGGCCCGTGTCGACGTAGCCGAGGCCGATGACGGCCGGCCGTCCTCCGATCTTGCCCTCACGAGTGTCGGCGCCGGCGAGCGCGCCCAATCCCACGAAGTCGCGCCCGGTCCGAAGGCGGTTCTCGAAGTCCGCCAGCGCGAGCGGGCTGGCCACGCGCTGGGCGACGAGCGCCACCTCCTGGGGCGGCGCCCACTCGACGCGCAACCGCGACGGCGACGCGTCGTCGAACGTCTCCGGCGCGTGGAAGCGGATGCGCTTCCAGTCCAGCGACTGCAGCGCTCCCAGGTGCAGGCGCGGCGCGGGGAAGACGCGCTCGAGGCTGTTCGCGGCCAGGAAGTCCTTCACGAGGTTGACGGGGATGGCGAATCCGGGCCCCGCCGCCGCGTTCCGCTCCAGCCGCATGCGCACCACGCCGATGACGCGCCCGTGCTCGTCGAACATGGGGCCGCCGCTGCTGCCGGGGTAGACGGGCGCGTCCGTCTGGATGTAGCGCGCGTCGCCTTCGCTGCCGGCGCGGAGGGCGCCGATCGTCCCCTTGCTGATGGTGGCGTTCGGGATCGTGTCCGCGTTCACCGGCCCGCCCACCTCCACCGCCTGTCCGTACGGAAAGCCGATCACCTTCACCGGTTGCCCCGGAGAGAGCGCATCCGAGTCCCCGAGCGCGAAGAAGGGCAGGTCCGAGCCGCTCACGGACAGGATCGCGAGGTCGAGATCGGGATCGGTCGCGTCCACGCGCGCTTCCAGCCGCGTGCCGTCCGAAGGGAAATCGACTTCGATGCGGGTGACGTTCACCTTGACCCGCACGGTCACGCCGCCTCGCCGCACCGTGCGCTCTTCGGCGCTGACGACGTGATCGTTCGTGATGACGTATCCGGCGGGCGAGACGAGGAACCCGCTGCCCGTCGCCACCTCGACCTCTTCCGACTCGACCGTCTCCTTCCAGGCGCGCTGGTATTCGGCGCGCACGACGCCGAACATCCGGATGAAGACGGTGGCGTCGGAAGGGGGCCGCTGGGCCTCCGCGGCCCGTGCGAGACCGATCAGGGCCAAGGGCAGGAGCACCGCGCGGCGGAGGGAGCTCGGCGTCATTTCCCGGGCGGGCTGCCCTGGCCGCGCACCCCCGTGCGGATGCGGAAGAGCGATGCCGTGGTCGTCACGTAGAGGATGTCGCGCCGCAGGCCGCCGAACGTGCAGTTCGTCGGATCCTCCGGCATCGCGATGAAGCTGGCCATCTCGGCTTTCATCCGCGCGCGGTCGGGGGCGAAGACGTAGATCCCGGCCTTCTCCTTCGTGCCCGCCGTCGCCCAGATGCGGCCGCTCGCGTCGAGGGCCATGCCGTCGATGCCGCGGCCTCCACCGAAGTCGTGGAGGACGCGCCCGCGGCTCGCATCCCCGCGTGCGTCGAGATCGAAGGCGACCAGGGTCACGACTCCGCCCGGGCTCGCGTTGTCCGCGACGTACAGGGTTGCCCCGTCCGCGGTCACGACGATGCCGTTGGGTCGCGTGAGGCTGTCCGCCACGCGCGTGAGCGTGCCGTCGGGGTCGATGCGGTAGACGCCCTCCTTGTCGAGCTCGAGGTTCTCGCGCTTCGAGTAGCGCGGGTCGGTGAAATAGATCCGGCCCTTGCCGTCGATGGCCAGGTCGTTGGGGCTGTTGAGGCGCTTGCCCTGGTAGCGGTCGGCGAGGACGGTGCGGCGTCCGTCTTTCTCGATGCGCGCGACGCGCCGGCCGCCGGTGCCGCCGTTGCCTTCGCAGGCGATCAGCAGACGGTCGCGGTCGAAGGCGAGCCCGTTGGCGGCGCCGGTGTCCGTCCGGTAGACCGAGACCTTGTCGTCCGCGCCGAGCTTGAGGGTCCGATTGGCGGGCACGTCCTCGAACAGGAGATACCCGTCCGGATGCCAGGCCGGCCCCTCGCCGAACTGGAGATCGCCCACGACCTTCTCCCATCTGGCCCCGGCCGGGAGCAGGGTCTGCATGGCCGCCGAGCTTAACGCACGTCGGGGACAGGCGCTCGCGACGGTGATAGCCTCGTCGCTTCCGGAGGAGGAATCATGAAGCGGCGCGAGCTGATCAAGGGCGCGGCGATGGTCGCGTCGATGCCGGTCACGCGGCTGGCGGCGGCGGAGATGGCGGACCCTCCGGCGGCGGCGGGCGGAGACCGCTGGCGCGGGTTGAAGGCGGGCGTCGCCTCCTACACGTTGCGCAAGATGCCGCTGGAGGCCGCGATCACCGCCATCAAGCGTGTCGGTCTCTCCTACGTCTCGATCAAGGACTTCCACCTCTCGCTCGACAGCACGACCGAGCAACGCAAGGCGGTGGCCGCGCAGTTCAAGGCGGCGGGCATCACGCCCCTGAGCTGCGGGAACGTGGGGATGAAGAACGACGCCGCCGACATCCGCCGCGCCTTCGAATACGCACGCGACATCGGCTTGCCGACGATCGTGTGCAGCCCGGAGCCGGAGTCGATGAAGATCCTCGACGCCATGGTCAAGGAGTTCGACATCAAGCTCGCCATCCACAACCACGGCCCCGAGGACAAGAAGTTCCCCTCTCCGTACGACGTGTGGACGGCGGTGCAGCCCTACGACAAGCGCATCGGCCTGTGCATCGACGTCGGCCACACCGCGCGGGCCAAGGTGGATCCGGCGGAGGCCATCCGCAAGTGCCGCGAGCGGCTCTACGACTGCCACCTGAAGGACATCGACAGCACGGCCCCGGACGGCAAGACGATCGAAGGCGGCCGCGGCGTGCTCGACCTGAAGTCGATCTTCCGCGCCCTCCTCGACGTGAAATATCCGTACCTGGCCAGCTTCGAGTACGAGAAGGACGAGAACGATCCCGTTCCCGGCCTCTCCGAGACCATCGGGTACTCGAAGGGGATCCTGGCCGGGCTCGCCTGACCGGATGAGGACGCGGGTCGGACGGGCCGTGGCGGCGGTCGCGGTGTGCGCCGCCGTCTCTGCGTCCGCGCGCGCGGCCGAGCGCCCGCCCATCGTCGGCGTGTCCCACATCGCCTTCCACGTGAGCGACATGCCCAAGGCGCGCGCGTTCTACGGGGGACTGCTCGGGTACGACGAGGTCGCGGGCAAGGCGTCGCCGGCCGGCCGCGTGCGCTTCCGGATCAACGGCCGGCAATACGTCGAGATCGTGCCCGGCCTCGTCGCCGGCAGCGACGACCGCCTGGATCATGTGGCGTTTGAAACGACGGATATCGACGCGTTGAAGGCGTATCTTGACGAGAAGGGCCTGAGGTCCCTCGTACCCGCAATAGAGGCTGGTCACCGCGGACTGTCTGTCATCGATCCGGACGGCCACAAGGTCGAGTTCGTTCAGTACAGCGCGCCATCGCCAGCATCGGGCGCCCGTGGGACGGCGCGCGACCGTCGCGTCTCGGCGCGCCTCCTCCACATCGGCCTGACCGTGCGCGACCAGGGCGCCGCCGATGGCTTCTACAAAGATGTCCTCGGCTTCTCCGAGATCTGGCGCGGCGGCCGCAACGACACCGTGACGGACTGGATCAACATGAAGGTCCCGGACGGGACGGACTACCTCGAATACATGCTCGTCGGTGCCGATCCCGTGGACCGCGTGCGGCTGGGGTCGCTGCACCACATGGCCCTGCTCGTGCCGGACATCCAGGCCGCGCTGGAGACAGTGCGTGACCGGCCCGGCGGCCTCGACCCCAAGACGGTACGCACGCCCCAGGTCGGCCGCAACCGGCGCTGGCAGCTCAACCTGTTCGATCCGGACGGGAGCCGCACGGAGCTGATGGAACCGTTCACAATGCGGTGATGGCCCGCCGGCTGCGACGACCGTTCGCGCTCCTCCCGCTCGCGCTCGCCCTGGCCGGGTGCGGTGGCGGCGACACGGCCACGGGCAGCAGCGCCGGCGTGGCGCCCGCGCAGGTCACCGCCTTCCTGCGCGACCGCGCCGTGCCCTTCGACACCGACGACCCCACGCATCCCACCGCCGACCTCCAGCCCTTCGAGGTCATGGTCGGATCGGCGCGGGTCGTGTCCCTGGGCGAGGGGACGCACGGCACGGCCGAGTTCTTCCGCATGAAGCATCGCCTGCTGCGGGTGCTGGTCGAGGAGATGGGCTTCACCGCCTTCGGCATCGAGGCCAGCTTCCCCGACTCCGAGCCCATCAACGACTACGTGCTTCACGGCCGGGGCGACGCCCGCCGGGCCCTGGCCGGGCAGGGCTTCTGGACCTGGCGGACGGAAGAGGTCCTGGCCATGGTCGAGTGGATGCGCGCCTACAACGCCGCCCATGGGCCCGTGCTGAGCTTCCGCGGGTTCGACATGCAGCACCCGCTCACGGCCATGGACCTGGTCATCGCGTACTTGCAGCGGGTGGACCGCGCGGCGGCGGCGCAGGCGGAGCAGCTCTACGCGCCGTACCGACCCTATGCCGACTGGCCCACCATCGGGAACTACCGCACCGCGCCCCCGGACATACGCGCGCCCATCCGTGCCGGTGTGGCCGAGGTGGCCGACATGCTCGACCGGGAGAGGACGCGCTACGAGGCGGCCTCCTCCGCGCGCGCGTTCGCGGATGCCAGCCGCAACGCCCGCACCGTCGTGCAGGCGGAGGCGCTCTACGCCGGCACCGGCGACCGTGACGCGTTCATGGCGGAG
>Ga0068867_100002675_pt1 | contig 12567 bp, 8 predicted proteins | sample KBSMisM32_FD_65649 | JGI IMG/M metagenome (GOLD analysis project Ga0068867, IMG submission 65649) | Miscanthus rhizosphere microbial communities from Kellogg Biological Station, Michigan, USA - KBS Miscanthus M3-2 | ecosystem: Host-associated > Plants > Roots > Rhizosphere > Soil ...
GTCTGCGTCCCGGTGGTCGCGAAGTACATCGCCGCGCCGAACCCGCCGTAGGAATCATCCGCCCAGCCCCAGTTCGAGAGGCCGGCGTTGGTGCCGTCCTCGATGCTCACCGTCGCGGCGCCGGCCGTGCCGATCCGGTTGATCGCGGCGCCGGTCGCGTCGACGCTGCCCGAGAACTGAACGAAGACCGAATCGTTCGCCCAGGCGTTCTTGTCGGCCTTGCCGCGCAGCCAGAGGTGATAGGCCACGCCCGCTTCCGCCTGGAAGGTGACCTCGAAGTAGTTCGCCGGGTTGGCCAGCGCCGTCGTCAGCTTCGCCGCGGCCAGATCCGGATTCGCCATGCGCGCACCGCCCGCCGCCGTCGGATCGGCGACCAGCGACCAGGCGCCGGCGACCCGCGTTGCCGCGGTCGCGTAGACGACGACCTCGCGCGCGGTGACCGTCAGCTTCAGTTCCGACGTGGCGGTGTTGCCTGCCCAGCCCGCGTCGGTCGCTTCGACCGTGAACGTGAACGTGCCGGCGGCGACCGGCGTGCCGCTGAGCGCGCCGTTCGCGCCGAGAACGACGCCCGCCGGCAGCGCTCCGCCGCTGACCCGCCACGTCGTCGTGCCGGTGCCGCCGGTCGCCGCGAGCGTGCCGTTGTAGGCCTTGTTGACCGTCGCGGACGGCAGCGTCGCGGCGTTCACCGCGAGCGCGGTCGGGGCGACTTCAATCGCCACCGCCGACACGACGAATCGCGACGCGTTCCACGAATCTTCCGCCTTGACCTCGGCGTTGAAGCGGCCGTACGCCGTCGGCGTGCCGCCAATCATGCCGCTGACCGGGTCGAGCCCGACGCCCGCCGGCAGCAGGCCCGACGAGAGCGACCACTTGACGTCGCCGACGTTGCCGTTGGCGCTGCCCGCGATCGTCTGCAGCCCGGCGCCGACGCGGCCCGAGACCGCAACCGGCGCAACCGCGGCGGTGAACGCCGGCGGCTGGACGTCGAAGGTGATCGTCTTCGTGTCCGCGTCGCCTTCCCACTTGGTGTCGACGGCGCGAACGTCGAACGCGAACGTGCCCGCCTGCGTCGGCGTGCCGGAGATCATGCCGCTGGCGGCATCGAGCGTCAGCCCCGCCGGCAGCGAACCCGCCGCCAGGGTCCACGCAGTGGCGCCGGTGCCGCCGTTGGCGCTCAGCGTCGCGCTGTAGTTCGTCTTGTAGCTGGCCGGCGCGAGCGTCGTCGTCGAAATCGCGATTGGCGTCGGCGACACGACGATGCTGAGCGTCGCGACGCCGGAGCGCCCGAGGCTGTCCATGCCCTGGCCGGCGACGGCGAACATGCCCCACGCCGTCGGCGCGCCGCTGACCGTTCCCGCAGCCGCGTCGAGCGTCAGGCCCGACGGCAGCTCGCCCGATGCGATCGTCCAGACGACGGTGCCGACGTTGCCCGAAGCCGTGAAGCTGGCACTGTAGGGCTGGCCGACCATTGCCGCCGGCGAAGCCGCGGGCGGGTTCACGCTGAACACCGGCGCGACAACCTTGAGCGCAACCGGCGCCGTGGCAACGTTCGCGCGCCAGTCGGCGTCCTGCGCCTGCACGGTGAAGGAGAAGTCGCCGAGCGAGGCGGGCGTGCCGTTCAGCGCGCCGTTCGCGGCGAGCGTCATGCCTCCAGGGAGCTGTCCGGATACCACCGACCAGGTCGTCGAACCGGTGCTGCCCGTCGCCGCCAGCGCCGCGGCATACGGCGCGCCGTAGGTCGCATCGGCCAGCGTGGCGCTGGTGATGGTCAGCGTCGGGTTCGCGACGTCCGCGGTCAGAATCGTCGTGTCGTTCTTCGTCGCGCCGGGTGCCCTGGCGGCGAAGCGATCGGCGCTGAGGACGACCTGATCGAGCGACAGGCCGTCTTCGCGCACCTGGATCCGGATCGTCTGCTTGCCGGTCTTCTCGAAGTACATCGGATTCGCAAAGCCGCCGTAGGAATCGTCGGCCCAGCCCCAGCCCGAGAGCCCCGCGTTCGCGCCGTCTTCGATGCTGACGGTCGCGGCGCCGGTGGTGCCGATGCGGTTGATGGCCGCCCCCGACGCATTGACGCTGCCCGAGAACTGCACGTAGATCGAGTCGTTGGCCCAGGCGTTGAGGTCCGCCTTGCCGCGGAGCCACAGGTGATACGCGGTGCCCGCGTCGGCGTCGAAGGTCAGCTCGAAGTAGTTCGCCGGGGTGGCGAGCGCCGCCGTCAGCTTCGGCGCGTTGTTGTCCTTGTTCCACACACGCTTGCCGCCCGCCGCCGAGGCATCAGCCACGATCGACCAGGTGCCGGCGATGCGGGTGGCGTCGGCCGCGTAGAGCACGATCTCGCGGACGGGCTTCGACTGTTTCACCGGGGCCGGCGCATCGACGGTCAGCGCGAGCGTGGCTTCCGCAAAGGTCGCCGCGTAAACCGCGTCCGTCGCCCGGACGGTGAAGGTGGCGTTGCCCGCCGTGGTCGGCGTGCCGCTCAGCACGCCGGTCGCATCGAGCGTCATCCCGTCGGGGAGCTGCCCGGTCTTGAGCGACCACACGTTCGAGCCGGTGCCGCCGGTCGCGGTCAGCGACGCGCTGTACGGCGCGCCCACCGTGGCGTTGGCCAGGGTGGTCGGATCAATCGACAGGTCGAGCGGCGTGACCGCGATCGTCACAGTGACGGCGGGTGCAGTCCGCGGTCCGCCGGTCCAGGAGTCGGTTGCGGTGACGCTGGCCGTGAACGAGCCCGGCGTCGTCGGCACGCCGCTGATCGTGCCGGAGACCGAATCGAGCCACAGCCCCGGCGGCAGAGCGCCCGACAGCGACCAGGACGTCGCGCCCATCGCGCCGGAAACCTGCGGCATCAGCGCGAAGGTGCGGCCCACCTGCGCGTTGGCGGCCGGCGGCAGCGCAATCGAGAAATCGGGCGGCGCGACGTTGAGGCTGAGCGTGACCGACGCGACGTTCTGCGCCGCATCGTGCGCGTCGATCGTGATCGAGCCGGCGCCCGGCTGCGAGGGAACGCCGGAGATCAGCGCCGCGGTCGCATCGAAGCTGAGGCCGGGCGCCAGCGTGTTCTCGCGCAGCGAGAAGACGCAGTCGCCGGTGTTGCCGGCGCACGACAGCGACTGGGCGTACGATTCGTTCGTCTTGCCGTCGACCAGCGTCGAGGGCAGGATGCGCAGCGGGTCGCCGTTGCCGTCCTTGCCGGAGAGCGCGATCGCCACATGCTTGTTCAGCGCGTCGATGTCGGCGCCCAGGTCTTTGCTATCGAGGCCGAGGAGCTTGAACGGGCTGGCGTCGCGCAGGCGATAGTCGCCCTGGTCGTAGTTCGGGAAATCGGCCATCCACGCGGCCACCGTCGGAAAGTAGTTGCCGGCCGGGTACTTCGATGCGCTGCCACCGGCGAACACGTTGGCGGTGACGTTGTTCACGCCCGGGAAGAACTGGTTGATCGTGTCGTTGCCAAATCCAACGCCGTTGCCGATGATGCCGTAGGCGTTGTGTTTGGCCATGTTGTTCGTATAGCGCGAGTTGGTCACCGGCGCGCCATATAGCCACACGAGCTGAGGGTTGTTCGACCAGACCGTGTTGTGATCGATCGTGATGTTGTCAGGCCCATCGCCGAGCATGAACGGCCGCGAGCCTGCCCCCCAGAGGTCCTTGTTCAAATCGTCGAACACGTTGTCCGACACCGTGATGCCGTTGGTCCGCTGGCTCGGGTTGAGGTTGTCGACGCCGAGGATGTTCACGCCGCCGGCTGTATGTCGAACCAGGTTGTTCTTGAACGTCACCCGCTGCACGATGGTCCACGGCGCGCGGCCCCCCTGGTTGCGCGGCGTGAACACAATCGGGAAGCCGCTCTGATCCGCGATCCAGACGTATTCGAAGACGTTGCCTTCGACCACGACGTCCTGCGCGTTCTTCAGCTCGAAGATGTTCTTGACCGCCCACTTCGTGCCGGCATAAGTCGGTTTCTCAATAGAGGTGGGAGTGCCCGCCGCGGTGCCGGCCGCGCCGGTGTCGGTGAAGCTCGTGTCGCTCGTCTTCCAGTACATCGTCTGGCCGCCAGGCGTGCGGCCGTAGACGAAGTACTGCTCGGTGCCGGGGATCGCGTTCCAGGTGACGCGCACGCCGCCGGTCGCGGCGGCGATCGTCGCCGAGACTTCGACCGACGAAGCAGAAGTCGCCTTCGCGGTCTGGTTCGACGTCAGGCGTGCGGCGATGCGGTAGGCATACTTGCCCGCGGGCAGCGACCCGCCGGCAACGACCGTGGCCGCCGCGCCGGTCGGCGTCGCGACGATCGGATCCTTCCACGCGACCGGCTTGGACATGTAGTTGTGGCGGACGAGGATATTGGCCGTCACCAGGTTCGGAATCGTCGGATCGGAGCCGCCGATCAGCACGTTCTCGGTCGCGCCCTCGAGGTAGTTGTTCTCGATACGGAAATTGCCGGGACCATTGAAGCCGCTGATCGCCTGCGAGTCCTGGCCGATCGCCTTGCAGTCCGACACGTAAGAGTTGAGCACGTCGGTGTCGCGGCCGTTCAGCGCGATGCCGCGCTTCTGCCCGAACAGCGGATCGCCGTGAACGTAGATGCGATCGAGGACCAGCGAGTACGGCGCCTGCGACGCCATCGTCTGCGTCGAATCGCCGGCGCCGAGCGAGATGATTTCCCCGTAGCCCATGTAGTTCGCCTGGAACTCGAGGAACTGCAGCTTCCAGTGGTGGGCGGCGGTCGCGGTCCGGAGCGCCGCCATGCTGTTCGACGACTTGATCTTCGGGAGGAACTGCGCGAAAGCCGGCGTGATGCGAGTGCCGGCCGGCGGCAGCGACGCGTCGGGGGCCGCCGAACGCACGGTGATGAAATCGTTGACCGCGCCCTTGTTCGGCAACACGAAGTTGCCGACGTAAGTTGCCCCAGGTTCGAGTGTGATGACGTCACCGGGCTGCGCCGCGTCCAGGGCTGCTTGGAGTTCGCCGCCCGCCGGAACCGAGATAGTCGCTGCACTGGCCAGCGACCCGGTCGCGAGCAGGCACACAAGGGTCGACACCAAGCCCCAGAACGGGGTCCTAATCCGCATCATCTACTCCCTGGGTTGTCTGGAAAATTGGCGGCGAACTGCGTCGAGAGTCCGCCGTGCCGGCCGAGGTTAGGGCAAGCGTAGTGCCATCTGTTCAGGACAGAGCTCGGCCGTGAAACCGTGTGCTTTACAGGGAAAAATGACCAGACTGTCGGTACGCCTCCGAGGAAGCCTCATGTCGACTCCGATCCGGACCTACGAAATCGTAATCGGACTCGACAGGATTGAAACTGCGGAGCTTGGAAGAACGAAAACGTTATTGCTGAGCTGCGAGGGCCTCGCGAGCCGCGGCGAGGATGGCGTCGGGCGACCCGGTCAGGCCGCCGCCCTGGGCGAAGTCTGCCTTTCCGCCACCTCTCCCACCGAAAGTCGCGTGGAGGGCAGACAAAAGTCGCTGCGCAGGCAGACTGACGTCCGTTGCCCGCGCAATGACAGCCAGCACCGGCGCGCCGGCGGAAACCAGGATGGCGACGTGTTGAGGTCGGGCGGCGATCGCTGTCGCGAGCGACTTGAGGGTGTTGGCGTCTGCCTCAACAATTCGAGCGACGAGACGGCAGGTCGCGGCGCCATCGACGGCTCCACCGAGCGCAACCGTTTCGGCCGACGCCGCGAGCTCATCGGCGCGGTAGCGTGCGAGCTCGCTCTGCAACGCGTTCAGCGCGCGCCTCTGATCCTTCGCCTCCGTCTGCAGGCGATCGATCGAGGCCGCCAGCTCTTCCGGCAGCACCGACAGCTTCTGCACGGCGCCGGTCATCGCGTCGCGCAGCCCGCGATAGGCGGAGAGCGCGCGGCCGCCGCACAGGAATGTGAGCCGGTGGCCGCCCTTGAATCGCTCCCACGCCGCCACGACGATCACGCCGATCGCGCCGGTGCGCGACACGTGCGTCCCGCCGCAGGCGGACAAATCGAACCCCTCCACGTCGATCAAACGAAGCGTTCCGCCGCGCGCGGCTTCCTTACGCAGCGGCATCGCCGCCGCCTCTTCCGCGCTCGCGAACCGGATCGCCACCGGCCGATCTTCCCAGACCACGCGGTTGGCCTCGTTCTCCGCCGCCGCGATCTCGGCGGTCGAAAGCTCGCGCGCGAGATCGATCGTCGACGCCGCCGCGCCGAGATGGAAGCTCACGGTGCGGACCTGAAACAGCCGATCGAACGCCGCCGACAGCACGTGCTGCCCGGTGTGCTGCTGCATGTGGTCGAAGCGGCGCGACCAGTCGATGTCACCATGCACCGCCTGCCCGGCGGACAGTGATCCGCCCTCGACGACGTGCGCGATCGACCCGTCGTCTTCGTCGACGACCTCGACGACGCGCGCAGGCCCGAGCGTGCCGGTATCGAAAGGCTGGCCGCCGGAGGTGGGATAAAAGGCGGTGCGATCGAGCCGGACGACGAGACGCCCGGCGCGCTCGTCGACGCGGTCGACGGTGGCGTCAAACGCCTTTAGATACGGGTCGTTGTAATAGAGGCGGTCGGTCATCGGGTTTCGGCAGGCCCCGGGGAGGCGTCAGCGGCCGCGCCGCCGGCTCGGTGACCGGCAGCTCGAAGAAGAACGTCGCGCCGCCCCATTCGTTGTTGCGGTAGCCGATGGCGCCGCCGTACGACTCGATGATGCCGTAGCTGACCGAGAGCCCGAGCCCGGTGCCCTTGCCCACCGGCTTGGTGGTGAAGAACGGCTGGAACAGCTTCGGCTCGTCTTCCGGCTTCACCCCCGGCCCATCGTCCTGCACTTCGAGCCGGACTTTCTTGCCGGCGTCGAAGACGCGAATCAGGATCCGGCCGCGCTTGCGCCCCGCCGACTCGATCGCCTGCTGGGCGTTGATGACGAAGTTCAGCGTCACCTGCTCGACCTCGGTGAAGTTCGCGTACACCTTCCGCGTGGTCGTCATCTCGACGTCGAGGGCGATCGAGAGGTTGTCGAGATCGCGCCGCCGCAGCTGGACGACCTCGCCGATGACGTCGCGGAGATCGACGAGCGTCGGCGGCCCCGACTGCTGGCTGCTGAAGCGGGAGAGGTTGCGGATGATTTCGCGGGCGCGGCCGCTCTGTGTCTTGACGAAGGCCACTTCCTCGAGCGCGTCGGGCCCGAGCTCGCGATGCCGCTCGAGCAGCTCGGCGGTGCCGAGGATCGCCTGCAGCGGGTTGTTCAACTCGTGGGCGACGCCGGACACGAGGACGCCGACGGCGGCGAGCCGCTCCTGCCGGACGACCTGGCGCTGCAGCGATTGCAGCGTCTCGCGCATCTTGCGCTCCTGCTCGACCTGCTTGTCGAGCGCGTCGTGCGCCTCGCGCAGGTTGGCGGCCATCGTCGCAAACGCGTCCTGCAGCTCGGCGAGCTCGCGGTTCGGCACGCGCATTCGTGGCGGCGGCGACAGGTCGCCGCCCGCGATCTTGCGTGCCGCATCGCGGACGGCGTTCAGGCTGCTGGTGATCTGCGTCGACAGCGCCAGCGCGAGGAGCAGCACCGCGCCGATCGCGGCAATGGCGATGAACAGGTTGCGGCGATAGAGCGGCGCGACCCGCGCCAGGGCGAGGCTGGTCGGGATGCCGACGCTGAGCAGCCACGGCCCGCGATCGATGACCGAGTTGCCGTAGGCGCGCTCGATGCGGTCCGGCCCGGTGAGCACCTGGGTGCGCGGCACCTGCTGGGGCGGCGTCGTGCCGCCGAGCGGCTTGCCGATGAAGAGGCCGGTATCGCGGCTGCGAGCGAGAACGCGGCTCTGCGCGTCGGTCAGCGTCACCACCGAGTCGGCCGGCAGCGGGACGCCGCGGAAGAGCGTCTCGAGGCGCTCGAGGTTGAGCGAGAGCGCCAGCGCGCCGTTGATCGATCCCGACTTGTCGCGCACGGGATAGGCGAGGGCGACGGTCGGCCGGCGTGAGACGGCGCCGGTCACGAGATCGCTCACCAGCGGTTTCCCGGTTGCGAAGACCTGTTTCACCTGCTCGATCGCCGTCACCTTCGTCACGCCGGCCGCAGGCAGGCCGCTGGCTTTGATCGTGCCTTCGGCATCGACGAGGAGGATGTTCACGAGCAAAGGCTGGTCGCGCAGCACGGCGGCGAAAACGTGGTCGGACACCTCCCGATCCTGGGCGACGACGGCGGGATGCTGCGTGAGCGTCGAGGCCATCGAGTCGAGGCCGCTGAGATATTGATTGAGGTAGGCGCCGGCGGTCGCGGCGAGCGCGCCTGACTGCTCGCGCAGTTCGTCGACGTGCTCGGCGCGCGTCAGTCTCGCGGTCCACGCGGAGGCGATCACGAACGGCACCAGCAGGGCGCCGGTTATCCCGACCACCTGGCGCCGGATGGGTTGGCCTCTCAGGATGTGCACCGCGTTTTTCGCGATCTTAGCCCATCGCCAGCGGGTCGGCGATGCCCGCTTCGCGAAACCCGCGGGCGCGCAGCACGCAGCTGTCGCACGTGCCGCACGGACGGCCGTCGGGCGACGGGTCGTAGCAGCTGTGCGTCAGGCCGTAGTCGAGGCCGAGCTCGAGGCCGCGCTGGATGATCTCGGCCTTGCTCAGCGTGATGAGCGGCGCGTGTACGCGGAAGCGCCCGCCCTCGACCCCTTCGCGCGTCGCCAGCTCCGCCAGCCGCTCGAACGCCGCGATGAACTCCGGCCGGCAGTCGGGGTAGCCGGAGTAGTCGAGGGCGTTGACGCCGATGACGATGTCGTGGGCGCCGACCGCCTCGGCCCAGCCGAGCGCGAGCGAGAGGAAGATCGTGTTGCGCGCCGGCACGTAGGTGGACGGGATGCCGTCGGCCGACAGGTCGCGCTCGTGCGGCACCGGTATGTCGGAGGTGAGCGAGGAGCCGCCGATCTTCCGCAGGTCGACTTCGAGCTCGAGGTGACGCTCGACGCCGAGGGCGCGGGCGACGGCGCGCGCCGCCTCGACCTCGCGCGCGTGCCGCTGGCCGTAATGAATGGTGAGCGCGAAGAGGGTGAAGCGCTGCGCTTTCGCAATCGCCGCGGCGGTGTACGAATCAAGCCCGCCAGACAGCAGAGCTACAGCGCGAGACATTGTCAGACGCCTCGCGTCGTCGGCGACCAGATGTACTTGTGCAGCTGCAGCTGGAGCCGTACCGCGAGGCGATCGGCGAGGATCCACTCCGACAGCGTCTTCGGATCGAGGACGCCGTGGACCGGCGACATCAGCACCGCCGCGGCGCGACCGGGCAAGCCGTAGCGGGCGATCACGTCCCGGGCGAACTCGTAGTCGGCGCGATCCTGGATGACGAACTTCACCTCGTCGTGCGGCGAGAGCCGGCCGAGATTCTCCCAGTCGTTCTTCGCCGCCTCGCCGCTGGCCGGGCATTTGATGTCGACGATCTTGACGACCGCCTTGGGCACGCGGTCGATCGGCCGATGGCCGCCGGTTTCGAGCAGCACCGTGCGGCCGCTGGCCAGCAGCCGATCCATCAGCGGGTAGACCTCTTCCTGAAGCAGCGGCTCGCCACCCGTGATCTCGACCAGCTCGCAGCCGGCGGCATCCACCGCGGCCACCACCTCGTCCACCGACATCTTGCGCCCCTCGTGGAACGCATACGGCGTATCGCACCACGAGCACCGCAGATCGCACGCCGTCAGCCGCACGAACACGCACGGCCGCCCCGCATGCGACGACTCGCCCTGTATCGAGTGGAAGATCTCGTTAACCGTTAACACCTTCCAACCTTGACCTTCCCGCCTTGACCTTCCAACCTTCCAACCCTCTCACCTTGCCTTCCCGCCTTCCAGCCTTCCCGCCTTGCGACCTTGCTATTATCGTACTCCCATGGCGAAACCGACCTTCTATACGAAGCCCACTTGAACGACCTGCAAGAACGCCAGAAGTTTTCTGGACGAGCACGAGATCGACGTCAACCAGATCGACATCAACAAGGAGCCGCCGTCGCGCGAGTTCCTCGAGAAGCACATCGACGCCGACCGCTTCCTCGACTACGTCAGCACGCGCAGCCCTGTGTTCAAGGAGCGGCCGCTGCCGAAGTCGAAGAAGGAGGCCATCGCGATGATGATGGAAAACCCCAACCTCATCCGGCGGCCGATCATGATCAAGGGGTCGCAGGTGATCTTCGGCTTCGACAAGGACCGATACGGAAAGCTCTGATCTGCGCATCGGCACCGCCGGCTGGAACTACCCGTCCGGCAAGGGCACCTGGAACGGCGTCTTCTACCCGCCCGCCCGCAGGCGGCCGAAAGGATTCGACGAGCTCGCTTTCTACGCCGAGCACTTCAATACCGTCGAGGTCAATTCCACCTTCTACGGCCAGCCGCGCGCGCAGGTGACGCGCGCGTGGGCGAAACGCACGCCGGCGAACTTCGAGTTCTCGGTCAAGCTGTTCCAGCAGTTCACGCACCCGCGGATGTTCCGCGAGCGCCTCGCGGAGGGCCTGCCCGGCGAAGCGTCGAGTGACGATGCGCTGCTCGAGGCGCTGGCGGCACCGAACGAGGCCGATCTCGACGCCTTCCGCCGCGGCATCGAACCGCTGGCGGCGGCGGGACGGCTGGGCGCGCTGCTGGCGCAGTTTCCTGCCAGCTTCAAGGACGCGCCGGCGTCACGCGACTACCTCGCGGCGCTGCTGCAGGCGTTCGCCGACTATCCGGTCGCGGTCGAACTGCGGCACAGCAGCTGGAGCGACGCGATCGGCGGCACGCTCGATCTGCTCAATTCGTTCGGCGCCGCCTGGGTGCAGATCGATGAGCCGAAGTTCCGCTTTTCGATCCGGCAGAACTACCTGCCGAACGTGCGCGGCTTCTACTACATGCGGCTGCACGGCCGCAACGCCGCGAAGTGGTGGCGGCACGAGAAGTCGGAGGATCGCTACGACTACCTCTACTCGGCCGAGGAGCTGAAGGAGTTCTCCGAGACGGCGGACGCGGCCAGGCAGCTGGTGAAGAAGCTCTATCTCTACACCAACAATCATTTCTCGGCGAAGTCGGTGGCCAACGCCGCGATGATCAAGCAGCAGCTCGGCGAGCCGATCGAGGGCGAGTACCCGCCGGAGTTCATCGAGCGCTACCCCGAGCTGAAGGGCGCGCTCACTCCTTCACGAACGCTCTTCTGATTTCGTCGCCTCGCTCGAGGCGCGCCGGGACGTCCACTCCCTCGATGACCTGGCCGAAGACGACGTACTTGCCGTTCAAGTCGGGCCGATCCGCGAGCGTGACGTAGACCTGGCTGTCGCCGCGCGTCGGGACGCCGGGGTGCGACATCGCCACCGCGCCGGCGCGGTGCAGCCGCTTCTTCGAGATCTCCGCCGCGCCGATCGGCGTGCCGCTCGACGCCGCCGCGCCGCGGCCCCACGCGGCCTCCTGCGCCAGATCGCGCGACCGTGGATCGCCCCACTGCACGAGAAACCCCGGCACCGCGCGGTGAACGCGCTGCCCGTCGTAGAACCCCCGCTTCACGAGGTCGACGACGTGCGCGACCGTCTTCGGCGCATCCTCGGGATAGGTTTCGAACTCGAACGTGCCCTTGGAAGTCTCGACGACGATCACCGGACCGGCCGGTTGCGCCGTCGGCCTGACCCACATCAGCCAGGAGCCGACCAGCAGCAACACGGCGAAGAAAGAAAAATTTCGCGCCCTCGTCGTCTCGGTCATCGCGGGGAAGAACGCTCGACGCCAATCCTTGGACAATGCTCGCGAATCGCGCACACGCCGCACCTCGGGTAGACCGGCCGGCAGATGTTCTGCCCCCAGGTCACGAGGTACAGGTTGATGAAGGGCCACCACTGACGGCGCGTCCGCTCGTAGAGCGCGTGCTCGGTCTCTTCCGGTGTCCGCGTCTTCACCCAGCCGAGGCGGTTCGAGATGCGGTGCACGTGGGTATCGACACAGATGTTGTGACGGCTCCTGAAGGAGAGAATCAGCACGAGGTTGGCGGTCTTGCGGCCAACGCCGGGCAGCATCAGAAGCTCCTCCATCGTGCCGGGCACGCGCCCCTTGAAGCGCTCGACCAGCAGGCGGCAGGTCTCGCGCACGTGCTTCGCCTTATTCCGATAGAAGCTGACCGGGTAGATCAGGCGCTCGATCTCCTTCTCGGCGAGCTTCGCCATCGCCCGCGGCGTACGGGCGCGCGCGAACAGCCGCGCCGACGCCTCGGCCGTCACCGCATCCCTGGTCTGCGCCGACAGCATCGTCGCGATCAGGATCTCGAACGGATCCTCGCGGCTTTCCTCGGCGATCTTCTCGACCGCGGGCAGGTCGAGCGTGTCGATGGCGCGCCGGAGCGCACGCATCACCGGGTTGACCGGGGCGGCGGCGCCGCGGCTCATCGCCGAACGGCAGGCGCGGCGACGTCGGACGCGCCCGCGCGCTTCGCGATCGCCACCGGATCGCGGCGATCGAGGTAGATGGCGGTCGCCTCGCCGCCGGCGATCTCGAGCGCTGACGCGCGGCCGCCCTGGGCGTACGCCGGCTGCATGCCGGTGTCGATCTGCACGACGCGGCCGCCGAACCGCGTGGTGATGCGTCCGGTCGCGGTGACGGTGTGGCCGATGACG
>Ga0068867_100002679_pt1 | contig 12553 bp, 10 predicted proteins | sample KBSMisM32_FD_65649 | JGI IMG/M metagenome (GOLD analysis project Ga0068867, IMG submission 65649) | Miscanthus rhizosphere microbial communities from Kellogg Biological Station, Michigan, USA - KBS Miscanthus M3-2 | ecosystem: Host-associated > Plants > Roots > Rhizosphere > Soil ...
TCGCGTTGCCGCGCGCAATCTGGCGCAGGTAGATGCCGCCGCCGCAGACGCCGATCGAGCGGCTGATGAAGAACGGCAGCGGCTCGGTGACGAGCATGTTCGGGACCAGCGGCTGCAGCGGCACGTCCTCGCCGAACGCCGCGGCGATGCGGCCCGCGCCGATGCCGGCGCAATTGACCAGGTAGCGGCTGTGCACCGCGAGATCGGCCGTGCGGGTCTCGAACTCGTCGCCGCCGCGCATCGCCGACAGCACCGCCGCATGCTCGCGCACGTCGGCGCCGAGCCGGCGCGCGAGGCGCGCGAACGCGGGGCCGACGAGGCGCGGGTTGGCGTGGCCGTCCTCGGCGCACAGCGACGCGCCGACCACGTCATGGCCGAGCCACGGCAGCTCGGCGCGCAGCGCCGCGGCGCCGAGCAGCTCGAGTCGCAGCCCGTGCTCGGCGACGTCGCGTGCATGGCGTTCGAGCTGGGCCGTCTCGCCGTCGGAGCGGGCCAGCTTCAGGTGGCCGCTGGCTTCGAACTCGACATCCTCGCCGAGCCGCTCGTTGAGCTGGTCCCAGAGCGGCCGTGCGCGCCGTGCGAGCGGCAGCTCGGCGAGGTTGCGCCCCTGCTGGCGCACGCCGCCGAAGTTGACACCGCTGGCGCCGGCGCCGCACAGCGCCTTCTCGAGCAGCGCGACCGTCAGCCCGGCTTCGCGCAAAGCGACCGCGGCGGCGCAGCCCGCGATGCCGCCACCGACGATCGCGACATCGACGCGCAAGCGCTCCGTCATGCGCCGCTCCCGACCACGATCGGAACCGGCTTGACCGGTGCCTGGCCACGCAGTCGACCGACGCGCTCGAGGTCGCTGTCGCAGGCGCGCGCGAGCAGCTCGGCGGCGGCTTCGCCGCAAACCCGTCCCTGGCAGCGGCCCATGCCGATCCGCGTGAACGCCTTGGTGCGGTTGATCTCGCGCGCGTCGCGCTCGTGCGCAGCCTGGCGCAGCGCGCCGACCGTGATGCCTTCGCAGCGGCAGACGATCTCGTCGTCGCCGACCGCATCGAGAAGATGGCTGGGGTATGGATAGGCCGCATCGAGCGCACGGCGGAAGCGCGCCTGGCGTGCCAGCCCCCGATCGAGCCGCAGCAGCTCGCGCCGATCGACGGCACGGCCGAGGTCCTCGAGCAGCGCGAGGGCCGTGCGCCGGCCCTGCAGCTCGGCGACGTCGGCACCTCCGATGCGGGCGCCGTCGCCGGCCAGGTAGATGCCCGGCACGCTCGAGCGGCCTTCTGCGCTGCGCTCCGGCATCCATTGCCGCGCGTCGACATCGAAGACGAAGCGGCAGCCGGCGAGATCGGCCAGCTGCGCCTCGGGGCGCAGGCCGAACGACGCACCGACCGCATCGCAGTCGACGCGGTGCTCGTGCCCGGCAGCGTCGCGCCAGCGCAGCGCTTCGACCCGCCCGTCGCCTTCGACGCGGATCGAGCGGACGCCGTAGCGCACGTCGAGCCGGCGCAGGCGATTGCGGGCCGTGTACCAGAGGCCCTTCGCCAACGTGCCGGCCGACGCCAGCATTCGCGGCGCTTGCGCGAGCTTGCTGCCGAACGCCGTCACATCGAGCGCGGCGACGACGCTGACGCCGGCCTTTGCGTACTGGTGCGTGACGAGCGGCAGCAGGGGCCCGGCACCGACCAGCGCGACGCGCCGGCCGATCGACACGCCCTGCGCCTTCAGCGCGACCTGCGCGCCGCCGAGCGTGAAGACGCCGGGCAAGGTCCAGCCCGGGAAGGGCAGCACGCGGTCCATCGCGCCGGTCGCCAGGATCAGGTGATCGAACGGCTGCTCGCGGTAGCCGTCGGCGGTCAGCAGATCGAGCTTGGGCCCGAACACGTTCCAGACCAGCGTGTCCGGGCGGTGGTCGATCCGGTCGGTGTGATCGCTGAGCACGCGGTGGATCGCCGTCGCCTTCTTCGCGTCGAAGCCGTAGATGTCCGTCGACACGCGACCGCTTGCGCCCGGCGGCTGGCGGTAGATCTGGCCGCCCGGCCGTGCCGCCTCGTCGAGGACGATGGGTCGCAGGCCGGCATGGGCCAGCGCCTCGGCGGCGCGCACGCCCGCCGGCCCGGCGCCGACGATGACGACGATCGGCTCAGTCAACGCCGTCACCCTCGATGAGAACGGCCATCCCTGGCTCGACGAGCGTCGAGCAGGCGCGCACGCGGCGCCCGTCGGCGAGCCGGACCCAGCAGTCCTGGCACGCGGCCATCATGCAGAAGCCGGCGCGCTGCCCGTCGCCGAACTCGAAGCGGCGCAGCGACGTGCGATGCAGCAGGATCGCGGTGATCAGCAGGTCGCCGGCCTGCGCCTCGATGGCCTCGCCGTCGATCGTCAGGCCCACGTTGGCGCCGCTTCGTTTGGTCGTCCGCTGGAACAGCCCCGCCATCGATCGCCTCTCTGAAGCCGTCGTTCGCCGCATGCGACGTCGTACCCGGCGTGGTGGTGGAAGGCGCCTGCAGACGACCCGAGAAGGAGTCTGTCGGCGATGCGCAAACTATAGTTCGCTGCCTTCGGTGGTTCGCTTGCGGACGCTCGATGCGAGCGGCCCGCGCCGGCCGAACCGAACCCGATCACGCTACCGGAGTGCGCATGCAAGTCGATGCCGTCAACATCTACCTCGTCACGACCGGTAAGCTCCATCCGGTCGTCGTCGAGCTGGTGACTGACGACGGCACCACCGGCATCGGCGAAGCGGCGATCGCCTACGGGCTCGGCGGCACCGCCGCTGCCGGAATGATCAAGGACTTCGCCGAACGCCTGATCCTGGGCCGCGATCCGGCGCGCATCGAAGCGCTCTGGTCGGAGATGTACGACCACTCGTTCTGGGCCAAGGGCGGCGGCGCGATCGTGTTCGCCGCGATCAGCGCGATCGAGCAGGCACTGTGGGACATCAAGGGCAAGGTGCTCGGCGCACCGGTCTACCAGCTGCTCGGCGGAAAGATGCGCGATGCGGTGCGCGTCTATGCGAACGGCTGGTACGGCGCGGCGCAGACACCGACCCAGCTGGCCGAGGCGGCGGAGCGGCCGCTGCGCGACGGCTACCGTGCGTTGAAGTGCTATCCGCTCGCCGTGCCCAACGAACATGGATTGCGGCACGTCAGCGCGCGGCAGGTCGACCGCGCGTTCGCGGACCTCGCGGTCGAGAAGATCAAGGCGCTGCGCTCGGCGGTCGGTCCCGACATCGAGCTGATGCTCGATCTGAGCGGCGGCCTGACGACGGCCGAAACGATCCGCCTGTGCCGGCGCTTCGAGGAGCTCGACATCACGTGGATCGAGGAGCCGGCCGATCCGTTCGACGTCGGCGCGCTGAAGGAGATCGCGACGCGCATCGAGATCCCGGTCGCCGTCGGCGAGCGCATTTACACGCGCCACGGCTTTCGCAAGATCTTCGAGCCGCAGGCCGCCGACATCGTGCAGCCGGACGTCGGCAACACAGGCGGCATCCTGGAGGTCAAGAAGATCGCCGCGATGGCCGAGGCCTACAACATGCGCGTCGCGCCGCACAACTGCGGCAGCTCGCTGTCCACCGCCGCGTCGGTGCAGGTCTCGGCCTGCATCGCGAACTTCATGACACTCGAGATCTATCCGTACTTTCCGGAGCGGCCGGGCTACGTGCAGGTGCTGGAGTCGCCGCCGGAGGAGCGAATCAAAGACGGCTTTCTCGATGTGCCCGATGAGCCCGGGTTGGGCGTGCGGCTTTGCGCAGAGCGTGTCCGGCCGTTCCTGTGGGCGCGCTGCGCGAAGTAGCAGCGCGCTGGGTTGCGCTCCCGAAGTCTCGACAATCAAGAGAGACGACGCGTCGCCGGAGCAGAAGCCGCACATCGCACGCGCCCTGCGCGATTGCTCACAATGATTCCCCATTCACGGAGTCGACCGGCATGCAGACGTTCCAGGCTTATCTGATCGAAGGCTCGCCCGCCAGCACGACGGCGCGCTTCGCCGAACTGACCGATCGCGACTTCGACGCGGGTGACGTGACGATGCGTGTCGCGTACGCCAGCATCAACTTCAAGGACGCGCTCGCGGCCACCGGCAAGGGCCGCATCATCCGGCGCTTTCCGTGCGTCGGCGGGATCGACGCGGTGGGCACCGTCGAGTCGTCGACCGACTCGCGCTTCGCCGCCGACGACATGGTGATCGCGCAGAGCCACGGCTTCGGCGTCTCGCAGCACGGCGGCTATGCGCAGCGCGCGCGCGTGCCGGCCGACTGGGTGACGAAGGTGCCGGACGGTCTGAGTCCGCTCGAGGCCATCACGATCGGCGTCGCCGGCTACACCGCCGCGCTGGCGATCGACCTCTGCGAACTCAACGGACTCGCGCCGCAAGGCGGCAAGGTCCTCGTCAACGGTGCCACCGGCGGGGTCGGCAGCGTTGCGATCGACGTGCTGGCGCAGCGCGGCTACGAGGTCGTCGCCGCAACCCGCAAGGCGGCCGAAGCCGACTACCTGCGCGGCCTCGGCGCGGCCGAGGTCATCGACCCGGCCAGCCTCGGCGCCGGCGACAAGCCGCTCGAGCCGGCGCGCTGGCAAGGCGCGATCGACTCGCTCGGCGGCGAGCCGCTTTCGCTGCTGACCCGCACGATGCAGAGAGATGGCGTGATCGCGAGCATCGGCAATGCCGCGGGACTGTCGTTCGCGACCTCGGTGATGCCGTTCATCCTGCGCGGCGTGCGCCTGATCGGCGTCAACTCCGACAACGATCCCGAGCTGCGCTCGCGCATCTGGCAGCGCCTCGCGAGCGATCTGAAGCCGCGCCATCTCGAGGCGATCGGCAATGTCCGGCCGTTCAGCGAGCTGCCGTCGCTGATCGATGCGGTGGTGGAAGGGCGCATCCGCGGACGCACGGTGATCGCGTTGCCGAGTTAGCCTCGTACCGATTCAACGGGGTAGGCTCGCGACTGACTCTGAAGGACCCGCATGAAAGCTGCCGAGTTGCTCGTCAAGTGCCTCGAGAACGAGAAGGTCGAATACATCTTCGGCATTCCGGGCGAGGAGAACATCGACGTGATGGACGCGCTGCTCGACAGCCCGATCCGCTTCGTGACGACCCACCACGAGCAGGGCGCCGCCTTCATGGCCGACGTCTATGGGCGCCTGACCGGGCGCGCCGGCGTCTGCATGGCGACGCTCGGCCCGGGCGCGACCAACCTGATCACCGGCGTGGCCGACGCCAACATGGACCGCGCGCCGGTGGTGGCGATCGCCGGCCAGGGCGCGACCACGCGGCTGCACAAGGAGAGCCACCAGATCCTGAACCTGGTGAGCATGTTCCATCCGATCACCAAGTACGCGACGCAGGTCCTCGATCCCGCGATCGTGCCGGAGGTCGTGCGCAAGGCATTCAAGGTCGCGCAGACCGAGAAGCCCGGGGCGACCTTCATCGACTTCCCCGAGAACATCGCCGAGATGACGGTCGACAAGGTGCCGATCAAGGTGCAGACGGCGTATTCGTCGGAAGCGCCCGCGGCGAAGATCCAGAAGGCCGCGACATTGATCAGCGCCGCGAAGGCGCCGGTGATCCTGGCCGGCAACGGCGTCATCCGCCAGGGTGCGGCGGAAGCGCTCGTCGCGTTCGCCGAGACGCTGAACATCCCGGTCGCCAACACCTTCATGGCCAAGGGCGTGATGCCGTTCTCGAACCCGCTCTCGCTCGGCACCATCGGTCTGAAGGCGCGCGACCTGCCGTGGTTCGCGTTCGAAAAGGCCGACGTCGTGATCTGTGTCGGCTACGACATGGTCGAGTACCACCCCGACACCTGGAATCCCGACGGCAACAAGACCATCGTCCACCTCGATGCGCAGCCGGCCGAGGTCGACGAGCACTACATCCTCGCGGTCGGCGTGCTCGGCGACATCGCGTCGTCGTTGCGCGCACTCGCCGAATACGCGACGCCGCAATCGGCGCCGCCGTTCAAGGCCCTGCGCGAGGCGCTCGAGGCCGATCGAGCCGAGTACGCGAACGACACCGGCTTTCCGGTCAAGCCGCAGAAGATCGTCTGGGACCTGCGCGAGGTGCTCGGCCCGGGCGACATCGCGATCTCGGACGTCGGCGCGCACAAGATGTGGATGTCGCGCATGTACCGCGCCGAGCGGCCCAACACCTGCATCATCTCGAACGGCTTCGCCGCGATGGGCATCGCGGTGCCGGGTGCGATCGCGGCCAAGCTCGCCTACCCGGATCGCACCGTCGTCGCGGTGACCGGCGACGCCGGCTTCATGATGAACTCGCAGGAGATCGAGACCGCGCTGCGCATGAAGACGCCGATCGTCGTGCTGATCTGGAACGACTCGGAATACGGCCTGATCACCTGGCACCAGCTGCGCCACTTCGGCCGGCCGAGCCACATCGCGTTCAAGAACCCGGACTTCGTCAAGTACGCCGAGAGCTTCGGCGCGAAGGGATACCGCGTCGAGCGGGGCGAAGACCTGGTGCCGACGCTGAAACGGGCGATCGCCGACGACACCGTCGTGATCATCGATTGCCCGGTCGACTATGCGCAGAACATGCTGCTCACGGCGCGGCTGAAGGCGATGACGTCGCCGCTGTGAACCGGGCTCGAGCATTGCAAAGCTGGAACGATCCGCGCTGACGATGGACCACCTGCCGCTGATCGATCTGCGGGCTGCCCGTGATGCGGTCGCGCAAGGCATCGGCGAAGCGTGCCGGGCCCACGGTTTCTTCTACGTCGTCGGCCACGGCATTGACGAATCGCTCGGCCTGCGCCTCGAAGACCTGAGCCGCCGATTCTTCGCGCTGCCTGAAGCGACCAAGGCTCGCTATGCGATGCCGCTCGGCGGGCGCGCCTGGCGCGGCTGGTTTCCGCTCGGCGGCGAGCTGACCTCGGGGCGGCCCGACTGGAAGGAAGGCCTGTACCTCGGCACCGAGCTCGGCGACGACCATCCGCGCGTCGCGGCGGGTGTGCCGATGCATGGCCGCAACCTGATTCCCGGCGACGACGTGCTGCCGGGGCTGCGGCAGACGATCCTCGAATGGATGGCCGCAGTGACCGCGCTCGGGCATCGCTTGATGGAAGGCATCGCCCGCTCGCTCGAGCTGCCGGCCGACTACTTCGCGAGCCGCTACACCGCCGATCCGCTGATCCTCTTTCGCATCTTCCAGTACCCGAGCCGGCCGATCCCAGACGGAATCGACGTGCGCCACGGCGTCGGCGAGCACACCGACTACGGCCTGCTGACGTTGCTTCGGCAGGATGCCGTCGGTGGCTTGCAGGTGCACACGAAGCAGGGCTGGATCGAGGCGCCGCCGGTGCCGGAGTCATTCGTCTGCAACATCGGCGACATGCTCGATCGGATGACCGGCGGCCTGTACCGGAGCACGCCGCATCGCGTGCGACTCAACACCAGCGGCCGCGACCGGCTGTCGTTTCCGCTCTTCTTCGATCCTGACTTCGACGTGCGCATCGCGCCGATCCGCAGCGCCGCGACCGACGACCACGCGATGCGCTGGGACCAGGCGAGCGTGCACGCGTTCGAGGGCACCTACGGCGACTATGTGCTCGGCAAGGTCGGCAAGGTGTTTCCGGATCTGCGGCGCGAGCTGCGGCTGGACGTCGGCGGCTGACGCCGCCGGCTTGTCGACCGCGCGGCGTCAGCCGCGCTTGAAGTGCTCGAGCAGGTGCGCCGCAAGCGCGCCCGGCTGTTCCTCGGGCACGAAGTGGCCGGAGTCCGCGATGACGACGCCGTGCACGTCGTCGGCGATCACCCGCAGCGACTGTTCCGGCTCGTCGCCGCGGCCGCGCGATTCGGCCCGTGCGCCGCCGACGGCCAGCACCGGCATGGGCAGCCGGAAGCCGCTCTCAGCGAGGCTCCGGTTGTCGGCGGTGTCGCGCGGGATGTTGCGGTAGAAGGCGAAGCCGGCGCGCAGCGCATCGGGCTGGCTGTAGGTGCGCAGGTACTCGTCGATGTCGGCGGCTCCGAATGCATCGCGCCGCCACGAGAACGACTGGTAGAACCACGTGAGGTAGGCCCGCTCGCGGCCCTCGACCAGCGCTTCCGGCAAATCGGGCGTCATGTGAAAGGCGTGGTGCCAGCGCTTGCCGCCTTGCGAGATGTCGGGGCCGATGCCGGGCAAGGTGACGTCGACGATCGACAGCGTGCGGATCGCGTCGGCGTGCGCGGCCGCGAGGGCGAAGGCGACCGGGCCGCCCCAGTCGTGGCCGACCAGATGCCAGCGCGTCAGGCCGAGCTCGCCGGACAGCAGCTGCCAGAGGTCGGCGGCCACGGTCTTCTTGTCGTAGCCGTCGCGCGGGCGCGAGCTGTCGCCGAGGCCGCGCAGGTCGGGCACGATCAGGCGGTGATGCGGCGCGAGCAGCGCCATGACGTGGCGCCACTCGTACCACGTCGACGGCCAGCCGTGCACCAGCACGACGGGATCGCCGGCACCGGCGGTGACGTAGTGCAGCGAGACGTCGGCGAGCTGCGCGTGGTGGTGTTCGAGGGTCATCGTCATGCCGGCAGTCTCGCCGATCGGGAGCGGTCGGATCAAGGTTGGCGCATCAGCTGCAGGGCGCCTTCTGCGCGCGTGGCGGGCGGCGTCCCGCGTCCGCCCCATTGCAGCCAATCGTCGGCCGTCAACGGCGCGTTGGGCTCGAAGCGCAGGCCGATGTCGAGCCGCTTCGCCATGAAGAGCGATTGCACAGCGCTGAACGCGGGATGCGCGACGCCGACATCGACGATCCAGGCGAGCGGTAGGCCTTCTGCGAGCAGGCTGCGCTGGAATGCCTCGAGCCGGTCCCGATGCACCTCGGCCGGGGTCGTGTCGTGCTGCAGCACGAACGCGGCGAGCGCACCGGCCGCCTCGCCGATGTTCCATTCGACCGGGTGGAGGCGGTAGCAGCCGTTGGTGATGTGCGTGGTGCCGATGTTCTTCGCCGCGGCGATCAGGTTCGTCATGCGCAACGGCACCAGCGCACCGAGCGGGATCTGGAACGGGCGCGTGCGGCAGCTCGCGCCGACGTCCTCCTCGCCGGCGCGGTGGATGTCGATCGGATACCAGCCGACGCCGACCGAGTCGACGCAATGCGCCGCGCGCGGGCCCGCCTGGAAGTGCTCCGACACGTCGTGCTCGCGCACCGTCGTCAGCGCGACGATGCGGCGCGATTCGCGGATGTACGGATGTTTCGAGAGGCCGTCCGGGCTGCCCATCGCGTCGGGCCGCAGCTTCAACTCGGGTGCGCCGTGCGCGCTGCCGGCGGTCGGCGCCTCGGTCTGCAGCCAGTGCAGGAAGCCGAGGCTGACGCGCTTCGCGTCCTGCAGCGCGGCCGCGGCTTCTGCGGCGGAGCAGTCGATGATGCTGCGGTCGCGGTAGTCGTTGCCGGGCCAGTTGAACATCGTCAGGTCATGTGCCGACAGCGCGCCGACGAGGTGCGCTGCGAGCAGGCGCCGGTACGTCCGCAGGCCACCCTTGGTGCCGGGCATCTGCTCGTAGAGCTTGTAGGCGAGGCGGCCGCTCTGCTCGCCGTAGATCTCGCCGCCGTGGACGTCGATGGTCAGCGAGTACGGCTGCGTCGCGCGGTAGTGCGCGAATTTCTCGGGCACGTCGATGACGTGGCGTTCGCCCTCGGGTCGGCGCTCGGCCGCGAATGTGTAGGTGAAGCTCTGCACGCAGTACGGCCGGGGCTCGTGCGGCTGGGCGTGCGCCTCGCCGGTCATCGCCGCTGTTTCTGCGCCGACGCGATACTCGGTGCCGGACAGCGGCAGCAGGTCGCCGAGCTCGGTCGCGTCGATCACCATCGTCGGACGAAAGCGCACCGCGACGCGCGTATCGAGGTGGAGCGCGGTCAGCGATCTAATGCGGTCATCGTCCTCGTCGATCGCCACCGCCTTGCAGCGCAGGTGGATGCTGAGCCGCCCGCTCGCCAGATGCGGCGCCAGCAGCCGCTGCATCTGTTGCGCGCCTGCCGCCGGCTCGAAGGCGATCCGGCTGACCCAGCAGTCGCCCGGATTAAACGCGGGCTCCCGTCCTGCCGCGCCGGCCGCATGGCGATAGTGGTCGCGCAGCGCGTTGCGGAGGGCGTAGTAGCTGGCCGTGCCACCAAAACTTTCGATGTGCTCGTGCTCGTCGAGCGCCGACACACCTTGGGCGCTGAGCTGCCCGCCGAGCCAGTCGGTCTCCTCGATCAGGCAGGTGCGGCAGCCGCGGCGTGCGGCCGCCAGCGCCGCAGCGACGCCGCCCAACCCGCCGCCGGCGACCAGCACATCGCATTCGATGTCGTCGGCAGCGGTCGTGTCGCCGACCTGTAGCACCGCGACGTTGGCGTCATCCGATGCCGGCACGCGCATGACGTCGACCACCGCGTCGAGCCGGCGCTCCATCGGTCGCTACCTCGCCATCGTGCTCGGCAGCCAGAGCGCGATCTGCGGAAAGGCGAGGACGAGGCCGAGCGCGATCAACTGCAGCACCATGTACGGCATGATCGATCGGAAGATGTCGCCGAGGGTGATGTCCGGCGGCACCACGCCCTTCAGGTAGAACGCGGCCGGACCGAACGGCGGCGAGACGTATGAGATCTGCATGTTCATGCAGAACAGGACGCCGAGCCAGACCAGGTCGAAGCCGAGCGCCGAGGCGACTGGCACGAAGATCGGTGCGGTCAGCAGCAGGATGCCGATCCAGTCGATGAAGCAGCCAAGGATGATCCAGATCAGCATCATGATCAGGATCACGCCCATCGGGCCGACTGGCAGGTTGGTCATCGCCTCCTGGATCAGCTTGGTGCCCCCGGCCAGGGTGTAGACGCCGATCAGCGCCGACGAGCCGAAGAAGAGCCAGTACAGCATCGCCGTGACCTTGGTCGTGTCGACGACGGCGCCTTTCACGCCCGCCCAGCTGAGCTTGCGGTTCCAGGCCGCGGCGATCACCGCGCCTGCAACGCCGACGCCGGCCGCTTCGGTCGGCGTGGCCCAGCCCATGTAGAGCGAACCGAGCACGCTGAAGGCGACGAGGCCCGGCAGGATCAACTCCTTTAGCAGCGCGAGCTTCTCGCCCAGCGGCATCGCCAGGTCCTCGGCCGAAGCCGGCGGCGCGAGGTCGGGCTGCAGCTTGCAGCGGACGATGATGTAGACGATGTACATGCCGGCCAGCATCAGCCCCGGGATCACGCCGGCCATGTAGAGCTGGCCGATCGAGACGCCGGCGGTCAGGCCGAACATGATGAAGACGACGCTCGGCGGAATCAGGGTCGCGAGGCCGCCGCCGGCGCAGATGCAGCCGAGCGCGAGGTCCTTCTTGTATTTTTTCGCGAGCATCGCCGGAAGCGCGACGACACCCATCGTGACGATCTCGGCGCCGATCACGCCGACCATCGCCGCCATCAAGGCACACGAGATGATCACCGCGACCGCGAGGCCGCCGCGCAACCGTCCGGCCCAGACATGGACCGCGCGGAAGATCGCCTCGGCGATGCCCGCTCGCTCGAGGATGCAGGCCATGAAGATGAAGAGCGGGACCGAGACGAGCACGTAGTTGCCCATCAACGTGTACATGCGGCTGACGATCAGGTTCAGCCCCGGCATGCCAAACAGCACGATGGCGAAGACCACCGCGACCGCGCCGGTCGCAAAGGCGAGCGGCAGCCCGGTCAGCAGGGTGACCGCGAAGACGGCGACGAAGAGGATGCTGAGGAACTCGATGCTCATCGCGACGTGCCGCCCGGCGCCCAGCCGAGGTCGCGGATGAGGTTGGCGACGCCCTGCAGCAGCAGCAGCAGGCCGGCGGCGGGGATCGCGGCCTTGACCGGCCAGACCACCGGGTTCCACGGCGTGCTCGTCGTCTCGCCGATCTGGAACGAGTTCCACGCGTCGGCGCCGCCGTAGACGATCAGAGTCAGCATGTAGGCCACGAAGAAGATGAACGTGAAGGCGTCGAGGCGCGCGCGCGTGCGCGGCGACAGCGCCTCGTAGATCACGTCGATGCGGACGTGGCGGCGGTGCAGCAGGCCGTAACCGCCGGCCAGCAGGTAGGCCATCGCGGAGAGGTAGATCGTCGTCTCGTTGCCCCAGCTGGTGGGCGCGCCGAACACCGTGCGCGCCACCACCTCATAGAGCACCGCGAGGGTGACGGCGACGATCGTGAAACCCCAGAACAGCCCGGCCCATTCGTTGAGCCGGTCGATCCGGTCGCAGAAGCGCTCGAGGGCGCCTTTGGGCTGGCGGGGAGGTGCGTTCTCGCGCGGGTTCGCGGTGAGCTCGCTCACGCGATCAGTCCGAGGTCCTTCAACCAGGCGACCTGCGAATCAAACGCCTTCTTGGCGAGCGGGCCCTTCTTCGACCAGTCTTCCCAGGTCTTGTGCGCGAGCTCGCGGACCTTGTGCATCTCGGCGTCATCCCAGCGGATGCGCTCGATGCCTTTCGCCTTGAGCTCCTTCATCACGCGGACATCGTCGACCGCGACCCGCTGCACCTGGTCCCAGGTCCACTGCCGCACCGCCGTGCTGACGATCGCCTTGGTGTCCTCGGGCAGCGCCTTCCAGGTCGCGAGGTTGACGGTGAACTCCTGC
>Ga0068867_100002686_pt1 | contig 12544 bp, 9 predicted proteins | sample KBSMisM32_FD_65649 | JGI IMG/M metagenome (GOLD analysis project Ga0068867, IMG submission 65649) | Miscanthus rhizosphere microbial communities from Kellogg Biological Station, Michigan, USA - KBS Miscanthus M3-2 | ecosystem: Host-associated > Plants > Roots > Rhizosphere > Soil ...
GGTCGCCGATCAGGACCTCCTTCAGGACGATCCCGCTCTCCGCCAGGCGTTCGCGGGCGGTCGCGGCCGCGACGGCGGAGAGTTCCTCCCGCTGGTCGGCGATGAGCTTGAGGACCTCGTACCGCGGCGCCGCCGTGCGGAACGCCGCGAAGAGGACCGGCGCGACCAGCTCCTCGCCCGGCCGCTGCGGCAGGGCCGACCAGGTCGCGAGGAGGCTCTTGCGGCTGATCGCCCAGCGCGCCTGCACGCTCACGCGCGCGAGGACGCCCTCCTTCGTCGTCACGTTGAACTGGCCCTCGTCCCCGGAGAGCAGCTGGTCCGAGATCCGGACGGGATGGATCTGGAAGAGCGCGGAGGGTCGCAGGAAGGTGCCCGGGTCGAGCACCGCGACGGAGCCGGTGAGGCGGTTTACGCTGACGCCGACCCAGCCGGGCGGAATGCTCCGGAGGCTCTTCTCGACGCCGCGCCAGAGGAGGACCGCGCCGAGGACGAGCAGGGCGAGGAGGGAGAGGCGGCGCAGAGGCTCCCACGGGATCCGCCCATGGATCCCCAGCTTCGGCAGCCTGGAGTGCAGCGCGCGCCACCAGGCCGGCTCGGCTTCCCGCTCGGGCTCGATCTTGGACGGCTCCTCGGGATCGGGCTCGAAGGGGTCATTGAGATTCAGGCTCGACGTCGACATGGCGTCCTCGCTTTCGTTCGGGTCCGCGCTCGCGGCGGCCCACGAGCCGTTGCCACTTCAAGCCGCGTGCCCGGAAAAACGGGCGATTTCGAGCTCTTTGTGCTCCGATTTGGAGTACCTTGTCCCAAATCGGAGATTTCGGTTTGCCTGCCCGCCCGCCCGCGCCGTATGCTTGGGCCGCCATGGGAGTCTCGGAGGCGGCGGAGCGTCTCAGGCACGATCTGGCGAAGGCGATCCGCTTCTCGGCGCCGGAGGTCCCGGAGACGGAGACCGAGGCGCTGCGCGAGCGCCTCCACGCCGACGTGGCGACGACCCGGCGGGATGATTCGGGCAGTCAATCCGCGGCCGAGGTCTTCGACGCCTGGCGGCTCGAGGAGGGACGGCATTTCGCCGGCGCGCTCGGACGGCGGGTGGACGACATCGCCTCGGCGATCGAGGAGGTCCGCGGGCTGACCGTCCGGCTGCCGTCGCTTTCGCGGCCGGAGCTCGAGAGGCTCGACGCCCTGACGCGACGCGTCGCCTCGGAGTGCCGCGCGCTGGCGAGCGAGGCGCGGCGGGACTCGCGACGATGAGCGCGCGGACCCGGCCGCGCGCCCGCGTCCTGGTGATCGACGACCAGCCCAGGACCGCGGAGCTGCTCGCGCGGGAGGCGCCCGAGCTCGAGATCCAGACCGTACGCTCCGGCGGCGAGGCGCGGGCGCACGCGCGGTCGTGGCGCGAGGCGGCGCCGGTTCTCGAGGGCCGCCGTCCTCCCGACGTGGTCGTCCTCGACCTTCGCTTCGATCTGCCGGACGAGCAGCTGCTCCCCGACGAGCGTGCGCTCGGCGAGTCGGCCGCGGCGCGCCGGCTGCGGCGGGAGCGCCGGGACCGCCAGGGCCTGTTCATCCTCGAGCGGCTCCGGCGCCGCCGCCCCGAGATCGCGGTCCTGCTGACGACCGCGTACGAGGAGATTCCGTTCGAGCAGGAGGCGCTGGAGCTCAAGGCGGACGCCTTCACGTACGCGGCCGCCGAGGAGGAGTCGGGCTCGGGCCGCCTCCTCGTCTCCCGCCTGCGGCGGATCCTGGAGGAGCGCGCCGCCCCGCAGCGCACGGGCCGGTTCTTCTGGGGAACGAGCGCCGCGATGCGGGAGCTGCGCCGCAAGGTCTCCGCGCTCGCGCCGACGCCGATGCCGCTGCTCGTGACGGGGCCGACGGGGACGGGCAAGAGCCTTCTCGTCCGCGACGTGATCCACCCTCTCTCGGGTCGCCCGGGCGCCTTCGTCGCCTTCGACTGCGCGACGGTGCCCGAGGGCCTCCTCCAGGCGGCGCTCTTCGGCGCGCTGCGCGGCTCCTTCACGGGGGCGGTCGCGGACCGGCCCGGGGTCTTCGAGGCCGCGGCGGACGGGACGCTCTTCCTCGACGAGATCGAGAACCTCGCGCCGGACGCGCAGAAGATGCTGCTGACGGCATTGAACGACGGGACGATCCGCCGTCTCGGCAGCGCCGCGGAGACGCCGCACACGGCGCGCGTGGTCGCCGCGTCCAACGCGGCGCTGGCTCATGCCGCGTCCAACGCGGCGCTGACTCATGCCGCGTCCAACGCGGCGCTCGGGCGCCGGACGGCGGAGGGGAGCTTCCGGTCGGACCTCCTGATGCGGCTGAACCCGTCCCTCGCGCTCGAGCTCCCGCCCCTGTCACAGAGGCGGGAGGACCTGCCCGAGCTCGCGCGCCTGACCGCCTCCGCGTTCTGGGACAACCCGCGGCACCGGCGCGCGATCGCATCGCTCGTCCGCGCCGCCGGCGGACCCGACCCCGAGCCCGCCGACGCCTTCACTCTGGCCGTCTCGGAGCGGGAGGCGCGCGACTCCGCCTCCGCGGTCGTGTTCGTCCTGCCCGGGAAGGCCTGGGCGGCGATGCAGCGGCACCCCTGGCCGGGAAACCTCCGGCAGTTCGAGATGATCCTGGCCGATTCGCTCGCGGCCGCCGTCTACGCCGGGCCGGGCGCCTCGCTGGACCGGGGCGGCCGCGTCCGGATTCCGCTCGACCCGCGCATGCTCTTCGACCTGCTCGCCGGCGCGCGCGCCTCCGAGCCGCCGCCGTCCGGCGCAGGTTTCAGCGGATTCGCCGGATTCGGCTCCGGCTCCGCCGAGCGGCCGCGCGCCTCCTCGGTGGCGGGCTTCCGCCGCGAGCTCGAACGCTCGGCGCTGCGCGCCCTCTTCCGGGAGGCGGGCGGCGACTTCGCGCGCATGGCGGAGCGGATGACCGGCTCCGCATCGGCGAAGGAGGCGCGCGCGGTGCGGCTGCGCTTCAACAAGCTCGGCCTCTCGGCGCGCGACGAGAAATGATCCTCGAGGCTCTTCTCGCCGCGCTCGCCTTCACGGCGTCTCAGGACGCCGCGCCCGCTCCGGAGGCTCCGGCGCCCGCGGCCGGAGACTGCTCGTCGGATCCCGCCGCGCTCGCCGCCCAGGCGCGCTCCCTTCTCGAGGACGCGGGCGCCGCTCCCGATGCCGCCACGCTGCGGCGCGCCCGCGACCTCCTGCGCCGCGCGCGCAAGGGATCGTCCGATGCCGCCTTGATGCTCTCCTCCGCCGACGTCGCGTTCGCCGCGGGCGACGAGGAGGAGGGAGCGGATCTCCTCGCGGCCGCCGCGGAGCGGGACGCGGCCCGGCTCTCGCCGCCCGAGCTGCTGCTGCTCGCTCGCCGGGCCCAGGCACGCCGCCGCTGGCGCGAGGCGATCGCGCGCTACCAGGACCTCGGCCGCGCGCTCGAGGCCGGCGGCGAGGCCGCGGACTGGATTCCCGGCCGCGTCCGAGAGCTCGAGCTCGAGGCGCGAGCCGACGCGATCGCGCCTCCGTCCGCGGGCCCGCCCGCCGAGGCGCGCCTCGCGCTGGCCGACGGGAAGCGCGCGCTCGCGGCCGGCCGGCTGCAGGAGGCGCGGGAAAGCCTGCGCGCGGCGCTCGACGCCTCGCCGGACTACACGGAGGCGCTGCTCGCCCTCGGCGCGGTCGAGACGCGCTCGCACCGGCCGGCGGCGGCGATACGCGCGTACCGCGGCGCCCTCGCCGCCGAGCCCGACCGCGTCGAGGCGCTGACCGCGCTCGCGAACCTCCTGTGGGAGGAGCCGGATCGGCGGACGAAGGAGGAATCGCTGCGGCTGCTGGACCGCGCCGCGGCCTTGCGGCCGGACTTGCGGCCGCTTCTGCGACTGTCGGCCAATCGCTGGGCGGAGTTCGGCGACGCTCCCAAGGCGCTCGAGCGGTTGGACCGTTTCCTGGAGCAGGCGTCGCCGCCGGAGCGCGCGGAGGCCCAGGCGCTGCGCGACGCGCTGTCGCGGCGCGTGCGCGGAGCGACCGAGGAGCCGACGCCGGCTCCCGCTTCTCCGGAAGAGACCGCTTCCGCCGCGGTCGACCTCTGGAAGAAGGCGCAGGTCTACCTTCAGCGCGGAGGAGACGGTGCGGACGAGGAGGCTCTCCGGCTCCTCGCGGAGTCCGAGCGCCTCGATCCGCGCTTCGCCGGCGCTCCCGAGCTGGCGGCCTCGATCGCGTTGCGGAGGGAGCAGTGGCGGGAGGCGGAGGCGGCGCTGCGCCGAGCCGTGCGGCTCGATCCGTCCCGCGTCGCCAACCACGAGCAGCTCGCGCGTCTGCTGGATCGTTTCCCGGAGCGAAGCGCCGAGGCGCTCGAGGCCTGGCGCGGGGCCGAGGCCGCCGGCTCGACCGAGGCCCTGATCCGCCTGGCGCGCGCCGCGGAGCGCGCGGGATCGCCCCGCGAGGCCCTCCGCCTGTACAGGCGCTACGGCAACGAGGCGCCCGCGGGTCCCGGAGCGGACGAGGCCGCGGCGTCCGCCGCGCGGCTCGAGGCCGGCGAGCGCAAGACCGTCCTCGCCGTGTCCTCCGTCTTCGCGCCTCTGGCCGCCGCGGCGCTCTGGCTCGTCTGGCGCCGGCGCGCCGGAATGAGCTTCGCCGAGTGGCTCGCGCGCGATCCGGGCAAGGCGCGGGACGCGCGTCCGGTCGTCGGGCGGCTCCGCCACGAGGTGCTCAAGCACGGAGGGATGCTGCTCTCGGACGCGGCCGCGCGCCTCCAGGACGGCGACGCGGAGACGCGCCGGGCGACCGCGCAGCTGCTGTCGGCGCGGCTCTACGGAGACTCCGGCGCGCGGGGCCTCCTCGACGAGGCCGACTCCGCGGTCGCGCAGCTGCGCGCCCTCGCGCGGGAGAGCGGCGTTCGGCTCAACCTGCGCCACCGCGATCCGGTCTTCTCCTGGCTTCTGCGCGGCCTCGCCGTCCTCCGCGGAGCGCGGCGCGGCCTCCGCCGCGTGGCGGAGCGCCCGACCCGCACCTGGGACGCGGCACTCGCCCGCCGGCTGCTGCGCCGCGCCGCGGCGTGCTTCGCGGTCTCCTCGGGGCCGGAGCTCGCGCGGACGATCGAGCGGGCCGCGGTCCTTCCGGTTCGGGCGGACGCGCTGCGCGCGCTCCTCGCGGGCGTCGCCGAGGAGCACGGCGCGCCGGCGCCGGAGCTCGAGCTGGTCGGCGACCTCGCGGAGGGCGGGCTGCCGGCCGTGCGAATCTCGGCCCTCGACTGGCAGACGGTCTGGCGCAACCTGTTCGCCAACGCGCTCGAGGAGGCGCAGCGGCGGGGCGCGGCGAGCGTCCGTCTCGGGCTGTGCGCGCAGACGCGGCGCGATCCGGTCACGGGCGAGGCGCGCCTGCGGCTGGTCCTCGCCGACGACCTCGAGGGCGGGATCGACGCGGCGCGGCTGCGGGAGCGCGGCGCCGAGCGCGGCCTCGGCGTGGTCGTCGAGCTGCTGCGCCGGAGCGAGGGATCCGTCGCGGTCGTGCCGGCTCCGGCCGCCGGGTTCACCAAGGGAATCGCGCTCGACCTGCCGGCCGCCGAGGAGCCCGCGTGACGGCGCGCTCGAGGAGCGTCCTGATCGTCGAGGACGGCACGGAGTATCGGGACGCGTTCCGCCGCCTCTCACCCGAGGGCGCCGATGGTTCCGTCGAGTGGCTGCACGCCCCGAACGCCGCGGCCGCGCTGCGCCTGCTGGATCGGCACAGGGTCGACGCGGTCTTCCTCGACGTCGTCTTCGACCGGACTCCGCCGGAGGATCTCATCGGACCGGCGGAACATCGGGCTTCCCTCGCCGAGCGCCAGGGCTTCTACGTCGCGGCCGCGATCGCCCGCGTGCTCCCATCCGGGGTTCCGGTCCTCCTCGCCTACGACTTCACGGACGACCCGGGGAGGCTCGCGGCGCTCCGCCGGTCGATCCCGGCGCTCGAGGGCGTCGAGGAAGGCGAGTCCGCGTCGCGGCTGGTCGAACGCCTGCTCGGGAAGGCCTGACGGCAGACTCGGGAAGCCTCCGCCGCTTGCGCCGGATTCCCGGGAGCGCCTTGACCGGCCCCGCCTCGATATCATCGGTCGCGCCCGTATGCCCGTGACCTACCGCATCGATCCGGGGCGCCGCCGGATCCTGACCCGCTGCACCGGCGAGACGACGCTGCCGGAGGTGCTCGCCCACTTCGACGAGCTGGAGCGCGATCCCCGCGTCCCCGGGGGCGCCGACGTGCTCCTCGACCTGATGGGAATGACCTCCCTCCCGAACGTCGGCCAGCTCCGGTCGGCCGCGGATCGCGCGGCGGCGGCGGGAGGGAAGGTCCGGTTCGGCGCCATCGCCATCGTCTCCGACGGCCGCGACGCCGCGGGCATGGCGCGCGCGTTCGAGACGCTGACCGCGCGGCTCTTCACGCGCAGCGGCGTCTTCTCCTCCCGCGTCGAGGCCGAGACGTTCCTGGAGTCGGCGTCCGCCGGCGCCGATCGCCCCGCCGGAACGAAGAAGAGGAAGCCGTGACGAAGCACGTCGGCATCGTGGGCGTGAGCGCGGAGGGCGCGGCGCTCTGCTACCGCACGCTGTGCGTCGAGGGAGCGGCGCTCTTCGGGAGGCACGGGCACCCCGAGGTGACCCTGCACACGATTCCGCTCGCCGACTACATGCGCCCGATCGAGGCGGGCGACTGGGGGGCGGCCGGCGAGCTCGTGCTGTGCTCGGCGGCGAGGCTCCGGAGCGCGGGCGCGGATTTCCTGATCTGCCCGGACAACACCGCGCACCAGGCGATCGACCGCGTGCGCGAGCGCTCGCCGCTGCCCTGGCTGCACATCGCCGAGGAGGTCGCGGCCGCCGCCGGGGCGCGCGGCTTCCGGCGGCTTTTGCTTCTCGGCACGCGCTACCTCATGGAGGGTCCCGTCTACCCGCCGAAGCTCGCCGCGAAGGGCATCGACTTCGAGACGCCCCCGGCGAAGGACCGCGAGCGGATCAACACGATCATCTTCGACGAGCTCGTCAACGGCCGCTTCGAGGAGCCGGCGCGGGCATTCCTCCGGGAAGTGATCGACCGCGGCCGGGACGACGGTTGCGACGCGGCGGCCCTCTGCTGCACCGAGATCCCGATCCTGATCGGCGAGGCGGACTCGTCGCTTCCCATCCTCGATTCGACGCGCCTGCTCGCGCGGGCGGCGCTCCGCGAGGCGGCGGCGTGAGGAGAAGATCGAGGACATGAGCGCGTTCGACGGCCGGGTCGTGCTCGTCGCGGGCGGCACGGGCGCGCTGGGCGGCGCCGTGAGCCTCGCGTTCCTCGCGGAGGGAGCGGAGGTCGTCGCGACCTATCGCCGCAAGGAGGAGCTGGACCGCCTGCGCGGCGAGGCGGCGCCCGCCTCGCGCCTCGAGGGCGCCATGGCCGACGTGAGCGACGAGAAGGCCGCAAAGGAGCTCGTGTCGCAGATCGAATCCCGGCGCGGGCGGCTCGACGCCGTGGTCAACGCGGTGGGCGCCTTCGCCGGGGGCGCGAAGCTCTGGGACGCGGGCTCGGGGGAGCTCGAGAAGATGGTGGGGGCGAACCTCCTTCCGTGCTGGGCGCTCTCGCGGGCCGCGGCGCCGGGGATGCTCGCCCGAAAGAATGGCGCGATCGTGCACGTCGTCTCGCGCGCCGCTCTCGTGCACGAGGCCGGCCAGGCCGCCTACGCCGCATCCAAGGCCGCGGCCCTCGCCCTGACGGATTCGCTGGCCGCCGACCTCCGGGGGACGGGCGTCCGCGCGAACGCCGTCCTGCCGAGCGTCATCGACACCGAGGCGAACCGCAAGGCGATGCCGAAGTCGGACTTCTCGAAGTGGCCCAAGCCCGAAGACATCGCGCGCGTGATCGTGTTCCTCTGCAGCGATGCAGCCCGCCTGATCCACGGCGCCGCGATCCCCGTCTATGGAAACGCCTGAGAAGCTCCCGGGCCCGGACCTCGCCCGCGACGGCGCGGCGCTGAAGGACTTCGCGAACGACTTGCTCGAGGGCCACTTCGAGGGCGTGCCGGTGCTCCTCGTCCGGAAGGGGGAGGGCGGCCTGGTCCGCGCGATCGGCGCGAAGTGCACGCACTACGGGGGACCGCTCGCCCAGGGAATCTTCGACGGCGACCTCGTCCGCTGCCCGTGGCACCACGCGTGCTTCCGCGCCGAGTCGGGGGAGGCCGTTCACGCTCCGGCCTTCGATCCCGTCGCCGGCTACTCCGTGGAGATCCGCGGGGACCGCGCGTACGTGACCGGCGTGCTCACCATGGCGGCGCCCTCCATCGCGCGCGGGCCGCAGCCGGACTCGGTCATCATCGTCGGCGGAGGCGCGGCCGGCTTCGCCGCCGCGGAGATGCTCCGCCGAGAGGGCTACGCCAAGCCGATCACGCTCCTCTCCGCCGACGAGGCCCGCCCCTACGACCGCCCCAACGCGTCGAAGGACTACCTCGCCGGGACCGCGCCCGAGGAGTGGATGCCGCTGCGCGGAGAGGACTGGTACCGCGACAAGAGGATCGAGGTCCGCCTCGGCGCGAAGGGCCGGGTGCGCATGCTCACGCCGTCGGAGCGTCGCGTCGGGCTGGAGGACGGCACCTCGCTCCGGTACGGCGCGCTGCTGCTCGCGACCGGAGCCTCGCCCGTGCCCCTCGGCGTTCCCGGCGCCGGGCTGCCGCACGTGCGGCCGCTCCGAACGCTCTCCGACAGCCGCGCGATCATCGCCGCCTCCGGGTCCGCGCGCACGGCGGTCGTCGTGGGCGCGAGCTTCATCGGGCTCGAGGTCGCGGCCTCGCTCGTGAAGCGCGGGCTCGGGGTCCACGTCGTGGCTCCGGACTCCGTGCCGATGGAGCGCGTCCTCGGCCGCGAGGTCGGCCTGTTCGTCCGGGGACTCCACGAGAGCAACGGCGTCGAGTTCCATCTGGGCCACACGGTCGCGGAGATTCGCGAGGATTCGGTGATCCTGAACGACGAGAGCCGGATCGAGGCCGGGCTGGTCGTCTTCGGCATCGGGGTGCGCCCCCAGCTGTCGCTGGCGGAGAACGCGGGCCTGCGGACGGACCGCGGCGTCCTGGTCGACGCCCAGCTCCGGACCAGCGCGGAGGGAATCTGGGCGGCCGGCGACATCGCGCGCTGGCCCGATCCGTACTCGGGCCGGCCGATCCGCGTCGAGCACTGGGTCGTCGCGGAGCGCCAGGGCCAGACCGCCGCCCGGAACATGCTCGGCGCCGAGGAGCGATACACCTCCGTGCCGTTCTTCTGGAGCCAGCACTACGACGTCGCGCTCAATTACGTCGGGCACGCCGAGGAGTGGGACGAAGTCCGGATTGCGGGCGAGCTCTCGCGGCGGGACGCCCTGGTCGCCTACCGCAAGGCCGGGAAGATCCTGGCCGTCGTCACCCTCAACCGGGACGTGGATTCGCTCCGTGCGGAGCACGCCATGGAGCGCGGGGACGCCTCGACTCTCGATAGACTTCTCGGAAACCACGGCAAGGAGGACGCCGATGCCCCTCGATGAGAAACCGTTTCGCGGCGAAGACGAGGAGGGAGAGCCCGTGGAGGTACACGTCCGGATGGGACATCCGCGCGTTCGGCCCCACGTCGTACCGATGACGAAGGGGACCGGGAAGCCGGCCGCCGACGACTTCGTCACGAGCTTCCTGGTGGCGTGGGAGCCCTCGCCCACGCCTCCGGCGCACTGGATCGAGCTCCTGCGCGACGCGCCGTTCGGCACGCAGACGATCCGCGCCCGGGACCTGCACTGGAACGGCCGCAGCTTCTCGGTCGAGCTGATGAGCGAGCCCGACATCGAGGCGTTCGCGGTCGAGATGCCGGAGTGGGTGGCGTTCGCGAACGCCGAGTTCGGGCGCCGTGAGCACACGCCGGCCGAGCAGGCGCTCGCGGAGGCGCAGAGGCGCGCGGAGGCGCTCGAGAACCGCCTGCGAAAGTAGACCGCCACGCCTTCTTCGATCGCCGATGGGAGTCGGCGACCCGCAAGGAGTACGCCGAGAAGAACCCCCGGCTCTCAGCGCAGCGCGTCGACGAGATAGAGCTCGGAGCGGACGTCGGTCGTGCCGTAGACGTAGAAGCGGCCGTCCGGCGTCACGCGCACCCGGATTCTCCCGACCGATTCGTCCAGCGGGAGCTCTTTCCACAGGCGCTTCTGGCCGGTCTCGAGATCGAGGAGGAAGACCTTCAGCGGCCGCTCTCGAGGACTGAAGACGTAAACGCTCCGGGAGTCCGCACTCCACTGAACGACTCGATCGGCCCGCTCTACCCCCGGCACGGCGCGTCCCTCGCCGCCGCCATCGATCGGGTAGACCGAGGGCAATCCCTTCAGATATCCGATCACGGACCGACCGTCGGGCGAGAGCGGGCTCGTGTAATCCATCAGGTAGACGTCGTCCGGACCGATGACACGAGCCATGCCCGCCGCGATGTCCTGAACGTAGAGCCGTTCCTGGCCATTCGGGCTCTCGGCGAAAAAGACGACGCGCTTCCCGTCCGGAGTGAATGCGCCCCAACCCGGCTCGAGCTTTTCGATCGGGAGGTCTCTGGGCTCGCCCGGGCCGGTAGGAAGAAGGACGAGGCGCGCCGGCTTTCCCGCCGCTGCGGGAAGGCCAGCCAATACCCACTGCTTGTCGGGCGAGAGCGCCATGCCCATGCCTTCGGAGAGCCGCAGCGCGGGACTGCCGTCCATGCCTCGAAGGTAGATCGTCGATCTCGCGCCAGTCCCCTCGCCGTTCTCGTTCAGGAGCAGCATCGAGCCGTCCTGGGAGAGGTCGGCGGGCATCGGGCCGTCCAACCAGGAGAGATCGCTCTCCACCGACTGTCCGGGCCCGAGCCCTCGAACGCTCTGCAGGACCGTGCTGTGCGCGAGCAAGACGCGGCCGTCCGCGGAGATGTCGTCGAGCTCGAGGATTCCCGGCACGCGAATCGCGAGACGGAGCTTTCCCGACAGGTCTACCTTCCAGAGAGCGGGCCTCTCCCCCGCCTTACCCGCCGTGAACCAGATCTCGCGATCTTTCGCGGCCCAGCACGGCACGCCGGCGGTCTCCGTCCAGCCTGCCGACAGGATCTTCTTCGCCTTGCCGAGCCGGTCGATCACACCGACCGAACTCGAGGGGCCACTCGTCTCCCAGAAGGCGATCTTGCCGCCATCGGCCGAAAAGCGCGGAGAGCCGAGGTCGCCGACCGCGAGCACCTTCCCGATGGGAGACTCCAGCCCCAACTTCTCGCCGGTGAGGTGAATCACGGTCAGGCTCTTGCCATCCGGAGACCAATCGGCTCCCCCGTAGGGAACCTCACTCAGAACCTGCCGCGGGGCGCCTCCCGCCATGGGAACCGTGGCGAGAATGCCGCGGCCGACGGGCCTCAGATTCTGAAGGATCGCGAGCTCCCCGGAACGGGAGATCGACAGGAGGTCCCCGGGAAACGCGAGCAGGTTGGACTCGGGGCTCTGCGGCCGAGTCATGTAGAGGCGGGCGCCGGAACTGTAGACGATGGTCTGACCGTCCGGAGCGAAGCGCGCGGTTCCGATCGGAAGCTGACGGAAGGTCAAGCGCTTGAACGACGGGGCGGGAGCGCTTCCCTTCGCGAGACCGTGAGCGATTCCCCACACGGCGGCGACTCCCGCCGCAAGCACGCCGACGGCCGCAACGAGCAGGAGCCCGCGCCGCCGCCGCCCTCCCGCCGCGGCGGACATCTCCTCCGCGCCGCTCGAGGCCTCGGCACGATCGCGCACGCCGGCCAGGTCCCGCGCGAGGTCCTTCGTCGAGGCATACCGATCCTCCCGATCCTTCGAGAGGCAACGCTCCACGATCCACTCCACAGGCGGCGGCAGATCCGGCCGGAGCCTCGCGAGCGGCTCGGGAGTCTCGCGGATGATCGCCGCCATCGTCTCCGCGGCCGTCTTTCTCTGGAACGCCTTATGGCCGGTCGCCATCTCGTAGACGATCGAGCCCAGGGAAAACTGGTCCGACCGAAAATCCAGAGGCTCCCCCGAGGCCTGTTCGGGCGACATGTAGCCGACCGTCCCCAGGACCGTCCCGGGCTGCGTCGGCTGCGCCGTCATCGTCAGCATCGCCGAGGCTTCGCCGGACACCGGCTCCACGAGCTTGGCGAGCCCGAAGTCCAGGATCTTCACGAACCCGTCCCTCGAGACCATGACGTTTTCGGGCTTCAGGTCCCGATGGACGATGCCTGCGGCGTGAGCCTTGGAGAGCCCATCGGCGATCTGTGCGGCCACGTTCAACAGGCGGCGCACCGGCATCGGCTTGAATGCGATGAGCTCCCGCACCGTCCTTCCATCCACGAGCTCCATCGCGATGAAGGCGACGCCTTCCTCGCGACCGATCTCGTGAATCGTCACGATGTTGGGATGGTTCAGCGCCGAGGCGGCGCGAGCCTCCTGCTCGAATCGCGAGAGCCGGTCACGATCGAGAGCCAGCGCCTCCGGCAAGACCTTGATCGCCACCTCGCGCCCGAGCCGAGGGTCCTTCGCCCGGTACACCTCTCCCATGCCACCCGCGCCCAGAGGGGACAGGATTTCGTACGGACCGAGGCGAG
>Ga0068867_100002694_pt1 | contig 12529 bp, 10 predicted proteins | sample KBSMisM32_FD_65649 | JGI IMG/M metagenome (GOLD analysis project Ga0068867, IMG submission 65649) | Miscanthus rhizosphere microbial communities from Kellogg Biological Station, Michigan, USA - KBS Miscanthus M3-2 | ecosystem: Host-associated > Plants > Roots > Rhizosphere > Soil ...
GGGAGTTCGACTCTTCTCGCCGGCACCATAGGTAAAGCGGGGCCTGCAGACATGCGGGCCCTTGTGCTTTCTGAGGCTCATGTAGCCACCATGTAGCCGGACACCGCTTTGGCGCCCCGCACTATTGCGGCAGTTCGCGCTACAAGCCGGGCCGGGCTTCGAGGTAAGCACCGCCGGGGTCTTTGCGAATCTGTGCGATTCGGCGAGTCAACGGCGCTAAGGCGGCCAAGCCTCACCGTCGTTATAGGCCCTCTGCGACTCCTGCCCGGATGACGACGTACCTGCCAGATTCGGTCGGGGTCCTAGTTCTCGCTCAGGCTGTATGTTTGTACAGTACCGGCATGGACGGCGTGGAACTGGATCTCGTGTGCCCTGGCGGCTACGAGAACTTCGAGCGCATCGTTGTCCAGCGCAAGCCCCATCCCGCTGTCGTAACCGACTTCGTCGCGTGCGTCGGCTGCAAGGCGATGTACTTCGCTCCTGTGCGTCGACCCGACCCGCCTGAGAGCCGGCCTGGCAACGAGATGCGCGGAATTGGCGGCCCCGAGCCGAGACCCGACAGCAGTGCAGCCTTGAAACGCGACGCCGCGGACGCCGCCATGGACTACCGCAAGCCCGCAGATCGTCTGTGCGCCAGCACACGGAAATGTCGAATGACGCTCGAGCCATCCCTTAAAGCAAAAGGGGCAACTGAAGTAGGGAGTGGGCCCCCAGCCGCCCGGGGATGCTCTTCGCGAGTAGAGCGTTCCCAGGCCTTGGGGGGCGCCGCCGGGCATGGCTGATGCCGGGCGCGCGCATGAACCAGCCGCGCAAGCCAGAGACCGACCTAGAGCGGTCCAGGCGCCTTCGTGAGGAGGCCACCGAGGCCAGTCAGCGTCTCGGCAGGGTCGCGCATGAGCTACTCGAGCAGCGAGCGGCCAGGCTACGCAAGCTGGCAGCCGAGGAGTTTGCGCGCCGTCATCCGGGCGCACTCGCCGGCGCCGCCACGACAAGCCGCCGATCCGCCGATCCCGCGGCCGCTATGGACAGGTGTCGGCCTTGCCTCTGACGTTGAGCGTGATGGCCGTGGAGTTGAGCGTCGTCGGATCGAACTCTAGACCGCCCAGCTTAAGCGTCTGTGTACTGAGGGCAGAAGTTGCCCATCGGGTAGACGCGCTCGACTTCCCGATCCCCAGCATCATAGATACAGACCAAGACCTGACCCCCGCTCGGCGTCGTTCGAATCTCCTGCCGTACAAGTTTCGCTAAGACGGCCCAGCTCGAAGGGGCGAAAGACATGCAAAGGATCAACGCAACGAGCCAAGTCTTGTTCATAGACAGGACCTAAGCCGAGATTCATGCCTCCCGGCTATCGCAAATTCTGCGCCGGTTTGCGTCGGTCAGCGCCAAAGCGCGCTCGAGGTTGCATCAGCTAGGGCCATCTTGCATCGCCTCTAGCTTCGGGGTCGGGAGCGGACCGGCGGTGACGGATTGGACCTCGAGCTTCGACAGAGTCAGCCGCAATAGCCGCATACCAAGCCGCAGCCATCTTTGCCTGGCCATGAGGACCTGAGGGTACTGTGCGAACCCACGGCGGCGCGGTACACAAGAGGCAAATGGCTGGACGTGGAAGTGCCGCAGGAGCAGTAGATTCGGGGCCGGCCCGTCCAGCCCGATTACGAAGCAATGATTCGAGATGTGCTGGCCAGACGGCTCTCCAGTCTGCGCATGAGTACGACCGCAAGGACTAGTCGCTTGGTGACGCGTGCGAAGAGCGCGGCAACACGACGTGCAATCCACCTGCAAGGGCAAGGCTGCATACCGCAAATACGTGGCGCCCGATCCTTCACTTGTCCCGCGGGACTGCCGTAGTTGCAGCTCGTGCGCTCGAAAGCGGACACCTTCGTCGACGTGCTGCACGGCGAACGCTGAAATTGAGGTTCTACGCCGAGGCGAGCGCCGCAAGGCAGGAGGCAATCCATGAAGAAGCTGTTGCGTGCGCTTCTTCGACCTCAGAATTTCGCGGGCGCTGTTCGTTCCGAGTCTATGCCGGCGAGCGCTATTGATTCCACGGGAGGCTCTCCCTGTTCACGACCGGCTCAGCGATGCCGGCCTCTGAGGTGACGCCCAATCTAGGAAGCCGAATTGCCCTGAAACGAGCCGTCCGGCTCACATTCAACAGGGCGGCGATCGAATCGAAGCTCATCACGATCGAGACTCGAGGGCAAGACTTATCGATACGTCGGCTCGAAGAAGGTCACCGGCGATGTCCAGTCGTGGAACGGTAGGAATGCCGAGGGGTCGTCGCTATGGGTGGGCTGTTCGCAAGTGGACATAGGCGGCCAGTTCGCCATAGGACCTCGCAGGTTCCTCATCCTCTCCAGCGCGGGCGAGCCGGTCCTCGTCGAGGTTGCGACTCGCGTCCGGATGACGGCGGAGACTTTGTACCCCAGGCGCGACGCAATCTCCGGCGTGCCGCTCGTTGCTTCGAGCTGCTTCGCATGCATAGCGAGGCGGGCAAGCTCCTGATCCACGAGTGCTTCCGCCTCGATGATCGGCGCGAGCGGTGCGCGTCCACTTTCGTAGCGAGACGCGAGAAGCTATGCTGCTCTCGATCACGGCGTCTGCCCGCGCGCGACTGGGATCACGGCGCACCTTCAGCGTGTTGTGACGCTCGGGCACCTATCGCGCTGGTCGAATCAATGACCTTGTCGCGCTGGGCGGCGCCGTACACATCAGGGGGCAGCCCAATCCAGAAACTCCACGTCCGACAAACTCAGTGGTCGGATGGCAAAAAACAGGGTCGCCCGCAGGCCGTCGGTGAAATAGCGAGCGCCGCTGAGCGTGACTCGGGGCTGTGTCGGGGATGCGGGGCCGACACCCCTGGCGAAACCTAGCTTGTCCAGGCCGCCCGAATACATCAGGTCTTGAACCAGGAGATTTCTCGCTTCGTCGACGTCCCCGTGTAGGACGGCATCTGCCGTGCCGTGGGGCACGAAACGCCCGCCCACCGGACGTCCGACCTGCGCGACGAAGACGCGGCGACCCTCGAAGCGAATCGGGGCGAGCCACACTCTTATCCAGGTCGAGGGTGCACCCCCTTGCGCGATCTTGCGCAGCACGGCGTCGGGTGCGCGCCCGAAGACCTGCTGGGAAGCGTCGCCGGCTTGAGAGTCGCGCCGATAGCTGCGACGAACCAGCGCCGCGCCGATGTCGGACAACTCGCCCACGAATACGGCATTGAGAGGATCACCAACCCCAGTGCCCCGCGAATCGCTTGCACAGCATGGCAGTTGCTCCAATGACGCGCGCAGCGTGGAGAGGTCCTTGAAATCGGTGCTCTCGCCTTCGGCATAGCTGAACAAGGTCGTCTCTGAGCTCGGCGCTCCTGGTTCGTCCGGAACAGGCAGGAAAAGCGAGAACGGTATCAATCGTTTCGTCTGCAGTAGATCGAGATTGAGAAGTCTGGTGAGTCGCTCCGGATGGACAAAGAGCACGCCCGCCCGTGTCTCGCCCGGGAGAATCGGATTCTGGAATCCGAGTCTGTCGAAGTGATCGTCGATGCGTGCGTTCGTCTCCCCTGAGAGTGGGCTGTGCATGGACCACGCGACCTCGAGCGGCGAAAAGTAGTCGGGGTCGGTTCCCGGACGCAGCAGCCATAGGCGCTCCGGCGTCTGGTTGCGGACTTCGACCCATATGGACTGCACGTCCAACCGGTTGACGTCCGCACCGAACATGCGTCGGCTGTCCTCGGCGCTCAGCACGGCCGCGGTGACGCGCACGTCTTGCCTGGAGGCGGTCACGGCGCGTGCGCGCAGCCCCGCGTCGTTGAAGTCACCGGGAGCTTGCCACGTCCCACAGCCGGCGAGGCAGAGCGAGAGGATCGCCGCGCACGGTGCGCTTGCGAAGAATCGACGCACTCCACGCACGGCCAATCGCCTGGATCGAACCAATGACGCGCGTTGAGTCATCGATCGGCATGCCCGGTCGTCTTCACGGGCGGGACTCCCAGGGGAAGAATTCGACTTCGGCCAAGGAGATCGGCCGATGTTCGAACACCAGGACGCTGCGAAGCCCGTCGGTGTAGTAGGGGTCGGTCGTGAGGTTGCCGCGCGGAGTGCTCTTGGGGACCGTTCCGACTCCCTTCACGAAGCCGATCTTCGCGATGCTCTGGGAGTAGGCCAAGTCCTGTGTCAGTCCGGCGCGGGCCTCGTCGACGTCGGGATCGATCTTGTGCGTCGTGAACGTCGGCGTGTGAATAGTCGCCCGGCTGCCGATGTCGCGGCTGATCTGACCGACCCACACCTGCTTGCCGTGGTGGCGAAGCGGGCTGAGCCAGAGTCTCAGGTGGTTGCGCTGGTGGACGTTGTCGCGCGCCTTCTGCAATGCGAGGTCCTGGGCTCGACCGAACATGTAGAGATCGCTCACCGGTGCGTACGGGTAGCGCTCGCCGGCCAGCGCGGATGCCACCATCTTCAGGATCGACCCCGACCATTTGAGCTCGGTCGGACGCCAGCCGCGACGCGCGAACGCCGGGAAGGCGTCGTCGAGCCCGCCCACGATCACCAGATTGAGCGGATCGCCATTCTTCGCGCCGTCCTCGTTAGTCGCGCAGCAAGGCAGCGCCTCGAGAGCCGCCCGAAAGGCGGCGTCGTCGGTGTAGTCGACGATCTTCTCGGGAGGGTAGATCTCGCGCCGGAAAACTTCGGTGGCACGGTAGTCGGAACGAAAGCCGGGCACGGTGGCGAGGATCGAGAATGCTCTTGCCCGTCCGCCTGTGACCAGGTCGATCTGCACGAATTTGAACCCCTCATCGAGGTTCGTGAGCACAAATCCCGACGTCGTCGAGCCAGGAAGGATGGGGTTGCGAAACGCAAGCTCGCGAAAGCGTTGGCCGAGCCCGACTCGCTGCTCCGATGATTCGCCTGACGCGAACGCTTCGGATGCTTCGGAGGCGGGAAAGAAGTTCGGATCCAATCCCGGCGACAGCAGATAGTAGGTGCGGTCCTCCCGGTTCTCCACTTCGATCCAGACGGGCTGAATCGATGCCCTTGCAAGCGGCACTCCGTACACGGTGGCGCTCTCGTCGGCCGACAGCACGGCGGTCGATACCCGCACCTTACCCTCGGTGCGCGTCACCGCCCGGCTCTTGTAGTCCTGACTCGCTACAGGCGACGGCGGCGAGATGCAACCGGCAAGCGCAACGGCAACGGCAGCAGCTTGCAGGGCTCGCTTCATCATTCAGCTCGCCTCGCTATCGCATGACGCGGGTCGTGGATGAGTCGTGCGCATCTTGTTGTCCCTCTCAAAGGAATTCTAGATTCCGGCTTGCTCGTCCCCAGGGCACACGTCGCCGGTGAGAAGGTTCGAGCAGAGCGGCGCCGAACAACCGCACTGCGCCTTCGGGGCCTTGCGGCGTTTGGCGTCGCGGTCTACTCTTGCCGCGGGTCTTGCGCGATGTGAGCCGAAGGGGCCACGGATGCCCCATCGCCTTGCCGATTCATCGCCATGAGGAGAAGACCAGGCTTCGCAGGACGGCGCATGCGGGTCCGTCACTTTGTCAACAGGCGAAAGGGACTCCACCATGATTTCAAAACTGATCTCGGAATTTATCGGAACGCTCTGGCTGGTACTGGGCGGGTGCGGCAGCGCCGTCATCGCTGCGTCCTTTCCCGATGTCGGGATCGGCCTCACCGGGGTCTCGCTCGCGTTCGGTCTTTCCGTGCTGACTATGGCCTACGCCGTCGGCCCGATTTCCGGCGGGCACTTCAACCCGGCCGTCTCGTTCGGCCTTTGGGCGGCGGGCCGTTTCCCGGCCAATCGACTCGCGCCCTACATCATCGTGCAGGTTGCCGGCGCAGTGGCGGGGGCCGCGATCCTGTTTGTTATGGCCAGCGGCAAGCCCGGCTTCGATCTGAGCGCGGGGTTCGCGGCGAACGGTTACGCCGAGCACTCCCCCGGGAAGTACTCTCTCGTATCGGCGCTGGTCACCGAGGTGGCCATGACATTCGGCTTCCTGGTCGTCATCCTCGGGGCGACTCACCGCCGCGCACCGGTGGGTTTTGCGGGCATTGCGATCGGGCTGGCGCTGACTCTCATCCATCTGGTGAGCATTCCGGTGACTAACACCTCGGTCAATCCGGCCCGTAGCACAGGACCCGCGCTGTTCGTCGGTGACTGGGCGCTGGGGCAGCTTTGGCTTTTCTGGGTCGCTCCGATCGTCGGGGCGCTGCTGGCCGGCTGGCTTTCCCGGATGGTGCGAACGCGTCTACGCGCCGAACTGGAGCCCGAGGTGACCGGCATGTTGTGAACCCGAATGCGTCTGATGTTCGGGCGGTGCTGCAGAGAGTAGCCGCGTCCACCCGGACGACGCCCGCACGCTCGGGGCGTTGCAGGCCACCGATTGCGCTCCAGACACCGCCACCTCGCTCATAGGTCTAAGATCGACCTCTCTTCCAAATGTTCGCCCACACTGGTTGCCAAGCTTGGCCTGAACGGCTGCAACTGGCAGCGACAACAGTCCTGAAAGGAACGTTGATGAACACGAAGATCCGCACCCTGATGGCCTCTTTCGTTGTCGCGTCGGTCGCCCTCATTGGCGCTGTTGGCGGCGCCAGAGCTGCTGATGACAAATGGTTCGTGCTCGGCCAGACCACGCTCAAGGCCACCGATCCAAGCGCGTCGATCAAGAGCGAGGGCAGTCGATGGGATAAGGACGTCAAGCAGGTGAAGCTCTCGGTCGAGGGCGCTGACGTGCAGATCACCAATGTCGTCCTTCATTGGGACAATCGCAAGGACGATACGTTGACGGATGTCGGGGTCGTGAAGTCAGGGGGGCAAACTGCTGCGAAGGATGCGCCGGGAGTGAAGGGGCGGCTCACATCGGTGACCGTTCAGTACAAGATTCTTGGTGGTGCGCAGACCGCCAACCTTAAGGTTTGGGGATTTGACTGACGGGCCGGAAGCTGGGAGGTCTGACCAGAGCACCAGAGCATCGGCTCCGGCCGAATCCTCGGGGCGCGTCGTCGCTCGCTGCGCAAGCTGAGCACAGGATTGGCGGTGCTTTCGCCTGCGACAGATGTTGGACGTGCAACCACGATGGCTGGAACCCGCACCTAGAGCCTAGGCTGCTCTTGCTACTCGAAAGGCACGGTTTGCACGAGCCGACTCGCCATGCGAACGGCCTGCTGCCTCGAAGCTAGGACTCATGAGCGAGATCACGCTCAGTGCATCGAGGCCCTGACATCGTTAGATGACTGCCTTTCGATCGAGTTAGCGAGGCCTCGCAAGAATTCCGCAACGTCTCCGCGCTCCCCATGAACGAGCATGCGAAGCAAGAGCTCTTGCGCGGCAGATGATAGGTCGCTTTGACGAGGCCGCCGCCTGAGCGCAGCCGTCAGTCATCTCGCGCTGCAGGCTTCACCGCGAGTACCAGAACTATCGAGGCAGCATTCATCTCAGTTCCTCACGCCGCTGCAGGAATGCGGTTTCGTCCTCGAAGGTCTCCCGGATCGCGGTACAGGAACCGACGACTTCAGCATCGGTCGCGGATGAAAGTGACTCGTTGACCTGCTCGAGAAGCGATTCGCGCAAGCAACGGCGCCTCATAGCGAAGCGCTCGGCTGCGTCTGCTTCGCCTGCGCCGTCGCTGCATCCCTCCTCGCGTCCGGATGGTCGCCTCACCGCCGCACCGATGGCAATCACCGCGTGCGGGCACGCGCATTGCCACGTTCTGCCCCCTCTTGCAAGCCCACACGAATGAAATCCCCGTGGATGGGGGGATGCATCGACGTCGTCGATCCGGAGACTCGGCCATGCAGCGGGAACAGCCGCTGCGGTCCGCACTCGCAACTGCGAATGCACCTTCCCTTTCCCAGGAGATCCCTTTCCATGAAGTACAAACCCATAGCTCTAGCGACGGCGGCGCTCGCGGTCGGCTTGGCCGCCGCACCAGCCCGCGCAGAACTGGTTCCGCTCACCAACGTCCAGCTGAGCGGACAGGGCGTAGGCGCCTCGTTCACGACCCTGTTCCTGCAGGGCGCGGGCAGCTCCACCACCGAAAGCGGCGGAGTCCTCTTCAACGGCACCACGTTCGGCGACGCCGGCAGCGGCCAATCGCAATCGCGCACATTCACGTTCGCCGATCTCGCGTTGACCAACGCAAGCCAACTCGCATTCATCGTCAACCTCGCCGAGCCGGGTTCGGAGGCCACGCCCTCGGTCACCACTGCGCCGAGCCCGCTGCTCACTAACGCGAACCTGGCGGGCACCATCACGTTGAACGTCTACAGCGCAGCAGGGGCGCTGCTCGAACAGCACACCGCCGCCAGCGGCCTGACGCTGAACCAGGTCGCGTCCGGTCTGGGGGGCTCGGGCATCGTCTTCGCTTTGACAACGGCCGAGCAGAATCAACTGAACGCCACGATGGCGGCGAACGCCGGCGCCGAGGTGTTCACCGTGGGTGCCACCTTCGCCAACGCGCAAGGCGGCCCGGAAACGATCGCCGCGATCCGCCTGGTCTCGGCGATTCCGGAGCCGGAGACCTACGCCCTGATGCTGGCCGGGATCGGCGCGATCGGCTTCATCGCGAGGAGGCGCGGCAAGAGGGGCTGATCGCTCGCCATCTCGAGCGCAAACGGCCTCGCTTCGGCGAGGCCGTTTTGCTGGATGGCGATCAAGCCCGGCGGCGACGCGCGATGAAGGCGACGACGCCGAAGCCGGCGAGCATCAGCGCGTAGCTGGCGGGCTCGGGGACCGGCGTCACCGACACCGGGGCGAGGGACGCGGTCGCGTACAGGTCGCCGTAGACCTTGCCGCTCGGGCTCACCAGGGTCGCGATCGCGTCGAGCGCGATCACGAACATGCCCTGGTTGCCGAAGTCGAACATCAGCGGCGCGGGCTGCGAGAAGGTCAGGAAGTCGTTCGGGCCCGACGAGTGCCAGGCATAGGGAATATGCAGCTGCTGCGTTTCGCCGCGCACCTTGACGTCGAGGATGGCGTCGAACGACGGCGCCAGCGTGCAGCTGTAGCAGTTCGGGCCCACCTCGAACCAGAACGTGCCGAGCGAGATCGCGATCGGCGCCTGCGGCATCGCGATCGAAAACTTGTCGCCGGTGATCGAGAAGGTGTCGTAGGGGGTGGCGAACTCGGCGCCGAGGCCGGTGTTCGAGTACGAGCCGACGTCGATCGATACCGCGTGTGCCGGGCCGGCGACAGCGGCTGCAGCGAGCAGCGCGACGCTCGCGGCGTGTCGGATGATCGAATGGATGCTGGACATTTCGTTTTCCTTGCCGGTTTCGGCCGACGCATCGTGCGCAGTCCGATCCCTGATGGCGAGATTGTCCCGAGCGCTTCGCGAAAGAGCGCGACCGTTCGCCGAATCGCATTCGCCGACGTGGTTCGCATCACGGTGACAATCCGCGGAAACGAGAACGCACATCGAGCTCGCGGCACAGTCGTGACAAAGTCGACGCCTTCGAAGTCCGATCAACGCGCAAGGAGGTGCTGCCCGTGCCCGCGATGTTTCGCCGCCGACAGATCTGGCTGCCGACGTGGCAAGGCGCGTTGCTGCTCGTCGTCGTCGTCGCGGCCGCGTGCCTCATCGCGCTTCGCAATCTCGCCAACTACCTCGCCGCAGAGCGCCCGGCCACCACTCGCGACGGGCGCGGCGCAAGCACGCTGATCGTCGAAGGCTGGCTCGACGAGGACGGCCTCGACGCCGCGATCGCAGCGATCGGTCGCGGCCGCTACGAGCGCGTCGTCGCCTCGGGCGGCCCGATCGACAGCTGGCGCGAGGGCCAATCCTGGCCGACCTATGCCGAGCGTGCCGCCGACTACCTGCGTCGACACGGCGTCACCTCGATCCCCGTGGTCGCCGTCGCGGCGCCCGAATCGGCGCAGGACCGCACCTTTCTCAGCGCCATCGTCGTGCGCGAGTGGCTGCGTCGCCAGGGCGGGAAGGTCGACGCGGTCGATCTGTTCTCGGGCGGCGTCCATGCGCGCCGCTCGCGGCTCGTCTTCCAGATGGCGTTCGGGCCGGAGGTCGACGTCGGCGTCTTCGCTGCCCCGCCGCGACGCTACGCGCTCGATCGCTGGTGGACGACAAGCGACGGCGTCAAGGCAGTGCTCGACGAGGCGATCGGCTTCGCCTGGACCACCTGCTGCTTCGCGCCGCCGGCGTCGCCCGACGAGCGCTCTCCGGTCCCGCGATCGCCGGCCTGAGTGGTTCACCCCGTTTGCGCCGGCCCTCCGTTCAACGGGGGTCATCACCCCCGTCTCGGAGACCGCCATGCCCACGCGCCGCGCCCTGCTCACCCTTCTCGCCGCCGCCGCGGCCAGCGCCTGCAGCTCGCCTCCCGCGGCTGCCGTCGGCTCGCTGGTCGACCTGCAGATCGTCGACCGCAGCCGCGGCGAGACGCTGTCGACCTGGCGCCATCGCGGCACGAGCTACGTCGCCGGCCGACCCGGCGATCGCTACGCGGTCCGCTTGACGAACCGGTCGCCCGGGCGAGTCCTCGTCGTTCTTTCGGTCGACGGCGTCAATGCCGTCAGCGGCGAGACCGCCGCGGTGTCGCAGACCGGCTACGTGCTCGCGCCCTATCAGTCGGCCGAGATCACCGGCTGGCGCAAGAGCTATTCCGAGGCGGCAGCGTTCTACTTCACCGCCCTGCCCGATTCCTACGCCGCACGAACCGGCCGCCCCGACAACGTCGGCGTGATCGGCGCCGCGGTATTTCGCGAGCGCGTGCCGGAGCCGCTCGGCGGCTGGTTCCAGCAAGGGCCTCCGGTCGCGGCCAAGGAAAGCGGCGCGGCCAATCGCATGGAAGCCGAGCGTCAGGCGCCCGCAGCCCCGGCCGGGACGACGGCCGACGCCGCGCCCGCACAAGACGCTGCGCGGCGATCGCGTTCGGAGCCGGCGCCGCGCGACGAGAAGAAGCTCGGCACCGGCCACGGCGAGCGCGAATACTCGCCGACCACCCAGACCGCGTTCGAGCGCGCCACGTCGACACCGGCCGAGATCGTTCAGGTGCGCTACGACAGCTACGCCAACCTGCTCGCGAGCGGCGTGATCCCGCGCGCGCGGCCGACGCCGCGCCAGCCCGATGCGTTCCCGTCGTTCGTTCCCGATCCGGGCTGAGACGAGAGCGTTCGCTGACGGGAGAGATCCTTTGCTTCGCTCAGGATGACCGGGAGCGCAGCATCTGCCACACCTGCTCGGAAGTCGCCGGCATCTGCAGCGTCTCGGCGGCGCGACCGAGGCCGGCGTGGTCGAGCGCGTCGATGACGGCGTTCATCGCTGCCGGCGTCGCGCCGATAGTGCCGAGCTCGCCGACGCCCTTGACCCCGAGCGGATTGAGCAGGCACGGGATCGACGTGTCGAACTCGGTGCGGAAGGCGGCGCCGAGGTCGGCGCGAGGCACGGCGTAGTCCATGAAGCTGCCGGTGACGAGCTGACCACTGTCTTCGTCGTACACCACCTGCTCGCAGAGCGCCTGGCCGAGGCCTTGCATCGCGCCGCCGTCGACCTGGCCGCGCGCGATCGTCGGACTGACGACGCGGCCGATGTCGTTGACCGACGAGTACGCGACGACGCGAACGGCGCCGCTCTCGGGGTCGACCTCGACCTCGCAGACGTGGCACGCGTTCGGCCAGGTCGGCCCGCCGGCCACCGCCGACGCCTCGAGGTGGATCCGCTGCCCCGGCTGCTTGCCGGCGAGCGCGAAGAGATCGATGCCGACGTCGGTGCCGACGACGGCGAAGCGCCCGGCGCGATACTCGATGTCGCCGGCGGCGGCCTCGAGCGCCTCGCCGGCGAGCGCCTTCGCGTGGTCGATCGTTCGCTCCGAGGCGACGCGAACCGCCGAGCCGCCGGTGAAGAGCGAGCGCGAGCCCGCGCTGCCGAAGCCGTTGCCGCGCGCGGTGTCGCCCTGGACGATGCGGATCCGGTCGATCGGCACGCCAAAGACGTCGACCGCGAGCTGCGCGTAGCTGGTCGCGATCCCCTGGCCCATCGCCTGCGTCGCCGAGAAGATCTCGATGATCCCGTCGGGCGTGATGTCGACGCTGACCTTCTCCTCGAGTGCGTTGCCGCCGGTCCATTCGAGAAACGAGGCGATGCCGCGGCCGCGCAGCAGCCCACGCGCTTGCGACTCGGCGCGGCGCGCGGCGAAGCCGCTCCAGTCGGCGAGCGCGAGGCCCTGGTCGAGGATCTTCTCGAACTGGCCGCTGTCGTAGGTCTGACCGAGCGGGTTCTTGTACGGCATCTGCTCGGGCCGGATCATGTTGCGGCGGCGCAGCTCGGCCGGGTCCAGCTTCATCTCGCGTGCCGCCGCGTCGAACAGCCGCTCGATGATGTAGATCGCTTCGGGCCTGCCGGCGCCGCGGTAGGCACCGGTCGGCGTCGTGTTGGTCAGCACCGCCTTGTAGTGCAGGTCGACGATGGCGATGTCGTAGATGCTGGTCGACACCCACGGGCCGATCAGCAGCTGGATCGCGACGCCCGCCGGCGTCGCATACGCGCCGACGTTGGCGAGCGAGCGCACGCGCAGCG
>Ga0068867_100002700_pt1 | contig 12519 bp, 12 predicted proteins | sample KBSMisM32_FD_65649 | JGI IMG/M metagenome (GOLD analysis project Ga0068867, IMG submission 65649) | Miscanthus rhizosphere microbial communities from Kellogg Biological Station, Michigan, USA - KBS Miscanthus M3-2 | ecosystem: Host-associated > Plants > Roots > Rhizosphere > Soil ...
GCAAAAAAGAATAATTCCAAAATTTGTTTTTGACTGTGAGAAGTTTTATAAGTGTTCAGGATTGATCCGTGGTACATTTCCATATAATACATTTAGTATATTCGTTTTGTTTAAACCACACAATGAATGGCCGATAAACAAGGATCCAATAAGTTAGGATTATGGACAAGCACATCGCTTGTGGTAGGCAATATGATCGGCTCCGGCGTTTTCCTGATGCCTGCTGCCATGGCTGCTTTTGGGACAGTAGGTTTGTTGGGTTGGCTGTTTTCAGCTATAGGTTCTTTCTTCCTCGCTAAAGTTTTCAGTAACCTGAGTAAGCTCATACCTAATAAGACAGGCGGGCCTTATGTATATACCCGCGCAGGTTTTGGTGACTTTACCGGCTTCCTGGTAGCATGGGGATATTGGATAGCCAACTGTGGTGCCAATGCAGCTATTGTAATCTCCTTTATCAGCGCGATGAGCGTGTTTTTCCCGGCACTGGCTACAAATACCCTGGCTTCCGTCACTATTGGATTAGGGTCGATCTGGATAATTACTGGTATCAACTCGTTGGGCGTAGCACTATCCGGTAGGTTCCAGTTGATCACTACCATTTTAAAATTACTGCCACTCGTGTTAATATCCGTAGGTGGTTTATTCTTTATCAAAACTCAAAATTTTCATCCATTTAATTTAAGCGGGGAGCCAATATTTTCAGCGATAACCAGGACAGCGACCTTGACCATGTTTGCATTTGTAGGCATAGAGTGTGCCACCATCCCGGCGGGTAGTACTGAGCATTCAGAAAAAACGGTGTCACGTGCAACTATGCTGGGGATGCTGATTTCGACCATCGTGTATATCCTGGGTAGTATCAGCATTATGGGTATTATTCCTGCTGCACAGTTGAAACTATCGGCTACGCCTTATGCCGATGCTGCAGCTATTATTTATGGTCCTGCCGCACGATACCTGGCGAGCGCAGGTGTCGCCATTGCAGCCTTCGGAGCATTGAACGGATGGACGCTAATACAAGGACAGGTACCTTATGCTGTAGCAAAAGATAAATTGTTCCCTGGCGTATTTGGCCGATTGAATAAAAGAGGTGTACCGGGTATAGGCATGGCTATCAGCAGCGGAATGACTTCTTTGCTTTTGCTGATGAACTATACCAAAGGACTGGTAGAACAATTTAAGTTCTTGCTCCTGTTAGCAACCCTGAGTATCCTGATACCATACCTGCTTTCGGCAGGTGCTTATATTATCCTTGGGACTAAGAAAAACGCTTTACATAAAGCCAGTCGGGTAAGTGTAGTAGTACTTGGTTTACTGGCTTTTGTTTATTCCTTGTGGGAGATTGCTGGCTCTGGTGAACAGACCGTTTATTACGGCTTCTTGTTTCTGATGGCTGGAGTGCCTTTTTATATATGGCTGAGCTATAAGAAGCATCGAGAAGAAGAATAAAAAAAACCGCCTTAGAATTATGGCGGTTTTCAAATATGTTTCTTTCAATTATTCTCCCTGTGATTGCTCGTGCAGTTCTTCCTGCCTAAACAGTTTTGCACTGAAATAATCATTATTCATGCGGGAGATGTTAGTCAAGCTAATCTCTTTAGGACATTCCGCTTCGCAGGCCCCTGTGTTGGTACAATTACCAAATCCTTCTTCGTCCATCTGCGCTACCATAGATTGTGCACGACGGTAACGCTCAGGCTGACCCTGCGGCAACATACCCAATTGTGATACTTTAGCCGATACGAACAACATAGCCGATGCATTTTTACATGCAGCCACGCAAGCTCCGCAACCGATACAGGTAGCAGAGTTGAAAGCCTCGTCAGCGATCACTTTAGGGATAGCTATCTCGTTAGCATCAGGTACACCACCGGTATTTACCGATACGTAACCACCAGCTTGTTGAATACGATCAAAAGCAGAACGATCCACCGCCAAGTCCTTAATTACAGGGAACGGTGCAGCACGCCAGGGCTCGATGGTAATGGTCTGTCCATCGTGAAAGCTGCGCATGTGCAATTGGCAGGTAGTAATAGCGCGTTTTGGTCCGTGCGGGTGACCGTTGATATACAGTGAGCACATACCACAAATACCTTCGCGGCAGTCATGATCAAAATAGATCGGGTCTTCGCTCTTATGAACAAGGCTTTCATTCACCACATCCAGCATTTCAAGGAAAGACATATCCGGCGAAATACCTTCGGCTTTATAAGTCACAAATTTACCCGCTGTTTGCGCATTCTTTTGGCGCCATACTTTCAGCGTCAGGTTCATATTATTATTGCTACTCATATTTATCTGAGGTTTTAGAACCAAGAGTCAAGATACAAGAACCAAGACGTTTTCTAATCTTGATTCTTGGCTCTTGATTCTTGCTTCTACTTATAACTTCTTTGTGTTAAATGAACATTCTCAAATACCAGTTCTTCCTTATGCAATTCTTCAGGCTGATTGTCGCCTTTATATTGCCAGGCAGCTACGAACGCAAAGTGGTCGTCGTCGCGCAATGCTTCACCTTCCGGTGTTTGCGATTCAACCCTGAAGTGGCCACCGCATGATTCATTACGCATCAACGCATCATCCACCATCAGCTCACCCAATTCAAGGAAATCAGCTACGCGACCGGCTTTTTCAAGTGATTGGTTCAATTCTTCGTTGTCGCCTAACACGATGGCATTTTTCCAGAAGTCGGCACGCAGGTTTTGGATCAATCCTTTGGCTTTTTTCAGGCCTTCTTCCGTACGCGCCATACCGCAATATTCCCACATAATGTGGCCCAACTCACGGTGATATTCGTCGACAGTTTTGTTGCCTTTTAGCGCTAATAGCTTCTTAATGCGCTCTTCAACATCTTTTTTTGTTTGCTCAAAAGCAGGGTGATTAGCGTCAACCGGTTTTGGACCGATCTTCGCCAGGTAATCGCCAACAGTGTAAGGAATTACAAAATAACCGTCAGCCAGGCCCTGCATCAGTGCAGAAGCACCAAGGCGGTTAGCGCCGTGATCGGAAAAATTGGCTTCACCTAAAGCATACAAGCCCTCGACATTGGTCATCAGGTTATAATCTACCCAAAGTCCACCCATGGTGTAATGCACGGCAGGGTAAATACGCATCGGCTGTTTATATGGATCTTCGTTGGTGATCTGGTAATACATGTCGAACAGGTTACCATATTTTGCCCTTACCGCATCCTCGCCCAGGCGTTTGATCGCGTCAGCAAAATCAAGGAAAACGGCAACGCCTGTAGTACCTACTCCACGACCGTCGTCTACCATCTCTTTACCGTTACGCGAAGCAACGTCGCGAGGCACCAGGTTACCAAATGATGGATATTTTCTTTCCAGGAAGTAATCCCTGTCTTCTTCTTTTAAGTCTGTTACTTTCAGTTCGCCTTTGCGCAATTTCTGAGCAAGCTCAACTGTTTTTGGCGCCCAAACGCGACCGTCATTACGTAACGATTCTGACATCAACGTCAGTTTAGACTGGTGATCTCCTGTCACAGGGATACAAGTCGGGTGGATCTGCGTATAGCATGGGTTGCCAAAGAAAGCACCACGTTTGTGTGCCCTCCAGGCTGCGGTTACGTTACAGCCCATCGCGTTAGTCGACAGGTAGAACACGTTTCCATAACCACCAGTACATAACAATACAGCGTGACCAGTATGGGTTTCGACCTTGCCAGTCTCCAGGTTACGGGTTACAATACCTTGTGCTTTACCATCAACAATCACCACATCCAGCATCTCAGTACGGGTGTACATTTTTACCTTGCCTGCATTGATCTGGCGGTTTAACGCTGAATATGCACCCAGCAATAACTGTTGTCCAGTTTGACCACGGGCGTAGAACGTACGCGATACCTGCGCACCACCAAATGAACGGTTGTCCAATAAGCCGCCGTATTCGCGAGCAAAAGGAACACCTTGCGCGACGCATTGGTCGATGATATTAACCGATACCTCAGCCAGGCGGTAAACATTGCCTTCGCGGGCCCGGTAATCGCCACCCTTTATCGTATCGTAAAACAAACGGTAAACGCTGTCGCCATCGTTACGGTAATTTTTTGCTGCATTTATACCACCCTGTGCCGCAATAGAGTGCGCACGACGCGGGCTATCCTGGAAGCAGTATGCCTTTACATTATAACCCAGTTCGGCCAGCGAAGCAGCAGCCGCGCCCCCAGCCAAACCGGTACCTACCACAATAATATCGTATTTACGCTTGTTGGCAGGGTTAACCAGCTTAAGGTTAAACTTATGCGTACTCCATTTTTCGGCTAAAGGGCCTGCTGGAATTTTAGCATCTAAGATCATGTTCTTCTTATTTACGATTTTAGAATTACGATTTTAGAATTATCATAATTCGTAAATTAATTCTAACTCCTTGTAAAATAATACACAACCGGCATCAGGGCAAATCCTATCGGGATGATTACTGCAAACAACCACGTTCCGGTAAACTCAACTATCGGGGTGTATTTGCGGTGTGTCCAACCCAATGTGCGGAATGCGCTCTGGAAACCATGTTTCAGGTGAAACGACACTGCCACCATTGCGATCACATAAAATATTACATACCACAATTGGCCGAAGCTCGTTTGTACACGGGCATGCAGATCTTTTACCCTAACAACCTCGAAGTTATTTACGGTTTGCACCGAGTTTTCGAAGTCGGGTGATGTAGGTGTAAATTCAACCGCTTGTGTTACGCCTGATGAAAGATCAGTTCGATATTCCATGTAGTGTACACTGTTGGTATACTTGTAACGGTACCAGAAATCACTCATGTGGATCACGATGAACAACAGCAGGATCGATCCTAACAGCCCCATGTTTTTTGATTGCCAGGTAGCATTGTCGCTTGCCGTTACAGCATAACCAACAGGGCGCGCCTTTCGGTTAGCAATGGTAAGCACCAGCGCATAAATAGCGTGCACAATAATGCACAAGTACAGGAAGTATGCGATAACTTCAATCGGCGGAAAATGCGTCAGGAAGTTGGCGTACACATTAAACGCATAACCTTCGTCGTGTTTAAAAAGCAGCAGGTTGCCGCCCACGTGCACAATCAGGAATGTACACAAAAACAAGCCTGTTAAAGCCATGATCAGCTTCTTGCCCAGCGACGAGTTAAAGGTTTGTTTAAATTCGCTCATTACAAATTAGATTTATTCGGCAAAAGTATCTATTATATGACAAAAGATATAAATGCACTGCTGTAAATGAGTAGGAAAAATTTATTTAGAAATGTTCTAAATAGCCCCTGTGCTTTTGGGCTCAATGATATGGATCATAAGTGAAATCGACTGATACCGAATGATGCGTAAGAACAGGTACGCCAAATTGTGTTGCTGGATACCATAACGGAGAGAGGCGAATTACACGAACAGCCTCATCATCTAAACTTTTCAATACACCCCTTTTTACAGTTACGTTAGACACAGTGCCATTAATTTCAACATCAAATGCGACCGTTACCGAGCCTGATACTTTACGCTTTCTGGCAGATTCGGGATATTCAGTGTTCTTTTTTATGAATTTAAAAAACTCGGCGTCTCCATCACTAAAAACAGCCCTTTCTTCAAACTTTTTAAAGGTGTAGTGATGGCCAGATTTCATATACGAAATGCCTGATTTGAGCTCATTATTATGAAATGTGCAAATGTATCTGCCTGAATCAGCTATTGCCCCCCTCCATTCACCTTCCAATTTATAGTTTTTAATATCCCCTTCCTCTACTATATTTTTGAAATCTTCATCGAAAATTAGAATATGTCCTGTTCCGTTGCTAACCAATAATTTTCCGGTCGAGTCGCGTAATTCAAGCATTTGTATCTTATAAGACTCCATTAGATCGAGATGATATCCCAGGTAATACCTATCACTAAGATCTTTAAAACTCCTTATATTGTATAGTTTTCCATTAGGATAATATTTGGTATCAATGCCATTGAACCTCCCCTTTTTGAAAATTGCAGTTCTTTTTCTGGTTCCGTTCATAAAATATTCAATGTAAGTCCCATCTAAAACCAAATCAGCGGATTGAGTGAATGAAGTGGCTACGGCTTTTAGTTTTCCATTTGGATAATATTCGAATACCCTGTATAAATCTTTGTCAACGCTGGAATCAGGCGGGACAATAATTCGATAATAATCGGCGCTGTCTTTTGATTCTACGATTTGGCCCGAATTTTTCAAGAAAAAGGTGAGTGTATCTATACTTGCTGCTTTGGCAACCTGTAATATTGCCACACAAAATAATAGGCTTAGGTATTTTTTTAACATTATTATTGTGAATAGGTGGTAAATGCACGAAGATAAGAAATTTATTAAAAGTAAAAGGGAGAGTTTTTTATTACCCAATCACAATCACCTTATCCTCCAGCACTCCGAATACCCGGTCACTTTTCTCATGACGGATAGCTATCCGTCCTGTAAACCTTCCGAATGAAGGCAATATCGCTTGTTTTTTACCAAAAGCAAAGCAAGGTAAAGTGATGCTCTGCCGTGCACGTCCCGATAAGTTTACTCCCGGGTGAATGTGTCCACAAAAAACATAACCTTCCGTTTGTTGCAATTCGGCCTCAGATAAAGGATGATGTAGCATTAGAAATGGCCCGATAATTAGCTGATCATGAAGCGCGACGTCCAATTCGAGGTAATATTTGTCGTTAATAATATCATGATTGCCGCGAATGAGGATGATCTCCAGCTTTTTATTTTGCTGACGCCATAGTCTGAACCATTCCCAGTCGGCATTCATATCGCTGTGAAAGAGGTCGCCTAAAAAGATCAGCTTTTCGGGTTTGTGTTCAAATATCAGATCGGATAAAGTAGCCAGATCGCTTTGATCCATATTACGGGGGACGGCAATGCCGGCTTTGCGAAAATGCCCAACCTTGCCCATGTGTACATCGGCTGCAATTAAGGTTTTCTCTTGCTTCCAGTAAATGGCTTTTTGAGGCAGCAGAACAAGGTCTTGTCCTAAAAAATTAAAATCGAGCCCGGCACAGATCGTCATGAGGGCAAAGGTAATGAATTCCTTTTTTCCATAAAGAGAGGTGTCATGTTAAGGCACTCGAAACATGGCGGGCAAAGGCCTCTACGCGCCGCACTTCGACTAAGTTCAGTGTGACACCCACCGAACATTAATATCAAACAAAGAGCCCGGCTATTAACCGGGCTCTTTGCTATTTATCATTTAATAATTCAATTCTTATTCACCCTCACCTTGCTGAAACACATTATTAAATGCGGTTCCGTCAGGGTAGTAACCGGTGATGATCAGGTTGCCATTACGCATGCTGGTTATTGCTTTGCTGATATCATCAGAATTGTTAACCGGCTGTTTGTTGATGCTGGTGATGATAGAACCTACTGGGATCTGGGTATCGTCAAACAATAATCCCGGACGCACCTGGGTAACTACCACACCTGAACGTACATGGTATTTAGCTTTTTCACCTTGGGTAAGCGGCTTAAAGCTTGCACCCAATTTGTTGTAAAGTTCTTCAGCCGATTTGCTTGATGCCGTAGTGCGGCCCAAATTGCCCGCATCGGCCTTGAGGACAACGCCCACGTTCTTTTCTTCAGTGCCGCGCAATATGGTGATGTTGATCTTATCGCCAGGTTGCAAACGTGCAACAGGTTCCTGTAAATCTGATGACTCATATACTTTGTTACCATTTACTTTGGTGATGATATCGCCATGTTGCAAACCTGCCTGAGCAGCGCCGCTGCCTGGTGCAACCTCATCCACATATAAACCAACATTACGATCGATGTGCAGTTGATCTGCGGCATCCTGATCAAGCTCTTTAAAGCTAACGCCCAGGTAACCACGTTTTACCGAACCGTATTTCTGGATATCATTCAATACCTTTTTAGCAAGGTTGATAGGGATGGCAAAACCATAACCTTCATACGAACCTGTTTGTGAAGCAATAGCGGCGTTAATACCGATCAATTCGCCTTTGGTATTTACCAATGCACCACCGCTGTTGCCTGGGTTAATTGCAGCATCGGTCTGGATAAATGATTCGATACCTTTATTTAATTGCTTGCCACCATTTTGACGCTGACCACGCATATTACCAAACGGATTTTGCTGTTCTTCGTCCTGGTTGCTGCCGATAAGCCCTAAACCACGGCCTTTAGCGCTGACTATACCCGCAGTAACGGTTGAGGTCAAACGGAAGGGGTTGCCAACAGCCAATACCCACTCGCCTACTTTCACGTTGTCAGAGTTACCCAATTTTACGATAGGCAAATTGGTAGCGCTGATCTTAACCAGGGCAAGGTCAGTGTTTGGATCTGTACCGATCACTTTAGCGGTAAAGTGCTGGTGGTCGTTGGTAGTAATTTCAATTTTATCAGCTTTGTCAACTACGTGGTTATTGGTTACGATGTAGCCGTCCGGAGAGATGATCACACCTGAACCCGATGCCATTTGCGGACCTTGTGGCCGCATACGACCGCCAAACATATCACCAAACAATTGCTGCATTTGGTCCTGTCCGCTGTTTTCCTGGGCTTTATAAGTAGTCCGGATAAACACTACGGCTGGGGTCACCTGCGATGCCGCTTCAGTAAAATCTGTTGGCGCATCAGCTGCTGATCCGTTGCTGTTTAAAGGGTTGTTAGTAAAGTAAACTTTCTGTTTGTCCTCAATGCTCATGTTGTCGGCATACTTATTCTCAATTATTTTGTATGCACCTAATGCCAGAGCACCGCCTAAAAATGCGGTAAGGACGGTTAAACCAAACTTTTTCATTTTTCTCTAATCTGTTTTAAATAATTACCCGAAACTATTTTTGACGGCACAGGCCTTTATACCACCCTCATAATAGTTTCATATTATAAATCACTTTTCTTTTGCAATATTAAATTTGTTACACTTGGAGTGTCAAATTTAATACCAGTAAGACGTTATAATCAACTGTTCGTTATAATGTTTTTTGTTAAATTTTGTTAAATTGACAAGAAAGAATGACAAAGGTTTATTAGTTCGGGTTAGACCGGCAATAAATTTCTTTAAAATTAATAAAAAACAAGTGAAGATTAAATTCTATAAATACCAGGGCGCCGGCAACGATTTTATTTTGGTTGACAATCGTCAAAGTATTGTAAATCATCATGATCCGGAGCTTATAGCCCGTTTGTGCGACCGTAGGTTTGGCATTGGCGGAGATGGTATGATGTTTTTGCAGAATATACCCGGATACGATTTTGAAATGATATATTATAACTCCGATGGGCAACCCAGCAGCATGTGCGGTAATGGCGGCAGGTGCATTGTAGCTTTCGCAAAGTTTTTAAAGGTAATAGATATCGAGACTAACTTTTTGGCAGTAGATGGTCCTCATTATGCCAAAATTTCAGAAAGCGGTGATTGGGTAAGTCTGCAAATGATTGATGTTGATACCATTAAGCGCGATGGAGCAGCTTATGTGCTCAATACCGGTTCGCCGCATTACATCGAGCTGGTTGACGGATTGAAAGATAAGGATGTTTACCAGGACGGGCATGCTATACGGAATAACGACACTTATAGAGCTAAAGGCATCAATGTAAATTTTGTGGAGCCTTTAAACGGGGGTTACTTTGTACGAACTTTTGAACGTGGCGTGGAAGACGAAACCTACGCCTGCGGAACCGGGGTTACGGCTGTGGCTTTGGCTATGGCCAAACACAACCACCAAACCGGGAAGCTGAACACACCCATAAAAGTATTGGGCGGAGATATGAATATCCGCTTCGAGACAGACGGGAGCCATTATAGCCACATCTTTTTAGAGGGGCCGGCTAAGCAGGTTTTTCAGGGGGAAATGAAGATATAAGTGAATGGTTGATTAAGTTGGATTGAGTAAGTTGTTAATTGATATGCCTGTCGATTAAAGGAAAGGTGCCGAAACAGGTGGTAACTTTTTATGTATAATTATACAGCAAGCGGAAAGAATGAGTGATGCAAGTATGCATAGCAATATATAAGAAGGAGCTCCCAAGAGAATTAAAGGATCCTTTTGATATTCTGGGGAAAATAAAAGTACTGCTGCGGTACTATTAATTGTAGCATGAATAATCATTCCTGGAATTACAGATTGTGTTTTATAATATACCCACCCAATAAACAACCCTCCAAAGAAAGCGGGCAATGCCTGCCAGGGATTCAAATGTAATACCGCGAAAAATATAGCCGAGATAACGATGGCGTAACGGGGAGTATAGTTTTTTAGCAATCCTCTTAGAACAATCCCACGGCACAAAATTTCTTCAAATATAGGGGCAGCAATCACTAGATAAATTAAGGAGAAGAAATTAGTGGTGAACATTTTTTTAAAAAATTTGTCCACCGCGTCCGGCATGGGTATCAGATCAGATATTCGCTCCAACCCGACAATTAATGCAAGGGTGCTGATAATTAGGAGAGGGAACAGCCACAGAGGTACTTCATCGAATTTGATTTTTAAATGGGTTTGTTCCCTGCGGTTGGCTTTTTTCTTTGCATACCTAATGACAACCAACATTGTAATAATACTTATCACCAAGGTCACGAATGGCTTTAGCGATGATGATTTAATGTCGTAGGTATCACAAAATATAAGAATACCGGCCATTGCAAGCCCGAAAATGATATTGTAAAAAAGAAATACAAAAAATAATCTGAATATATCTTTTATATTCGGATAAGCTGCGGATTGTTTGACTTCAGCGATGGGGATATCAACCGCAAAAGTATCTTTGTGTTCGTTTAGGCTCATTATCCAATGATACGAACAAAACATTATAATGCCAAGGTTTGCGCTCCGACAATATATATTGTTCGAGAAGAATGTCCTTTTAAGCGAGGCTTATCTTCTTCCTGTACAAAAAGCCAGTCATTAGTTCAACCAGGTGATTTACATTAAAGGGTCTTTTTACATAAGCATCCGCCTTGCTTTTCCGGGCAATTTTGGCCAGGTCAGCTGCAGCGGATACCAATATAACAGGAATTTCTTTGGTTGACTCTCTTGATTTTAATGTCTTACAAAGATCGCCTCCCATTTCCGCACCAAGCCAATCGTTAGATAAAATGAGGTCGGGGGACAATCTTTTGACATCTGAGGCGATCATCGCTTTGTTAGAAGTGACAACATCCACATTCAACTGATTGGTTAAGAATTTTAGCATATCAGCAGTATCCTGGTCATTCTCCAGAATCAATACACGTTTCTTCATTTCTCAAGGTAGTTTAGCAAGTACATAAAATAAGCAACAATAAAAATGCCGCAAACAATTTTTTTGCTTATTGGTTGAAAAATTTAATAATAGCCGCCGGATTTAATATGAAAACATCCCGGATAGAATTGCAAAAAGGCGACATCACCAAGCTGCATGTTGATGCGATTGTGAATGCAGCAAATACCTCTCTTTTAGGAGGAGGAGGGGTGGATGGCGCTATACATCGCGCTGGTGGACAGGCAATTTTAGAAGCATGTATCCGCATAAGAAACCGGCAGGGTGGATGTGCAGTTGGTGAGGCTGTGATAACAACTGCCGGAAACATGCCCGCCAGGTTTGTAATACATACTGTAGGGCCCGTGTGGAGCAAAAGCAATACAGGAGCGGATGCTTTACTATCCAATGCCTACCGGAATAGTCTGCAATTGGCTGCAGAAAATAATGTGAAAACCATCGCCTTTCCAAATATCAGTACCGGCATTTACAGGTTCCCAAAAGATAAAGCAGCAGAGATCGCTATCCGGACGGTGAAAGATTTCTTGTCATCCGATAAAAATATCGAAAGGGTAATATTTGTTTGCTTTGACGAGGAGAATTATGATATCTATCAAAAGTTATTGAGTGAAGATGTATATTTATCGTCACTTAAATAATAACAATGAACCTTATCAAATTATCTCTCATCGCAGCATTTTTTAGTGTTGTTTCTTTTTCAATTCAGGCTCAAAGTGTAAAACCAAAGTTTAAAAAATTTCAATTCATTGTTTACTATCACGACGAGACTACCAACAATAAAACCGTGTGGATTACAAATCTTTTGGAAATTGACGAACGCGGAAGATTACATCATCTGAGTAATTTCTATCTTGACAATTACATTACAGATTCAACGTACCAGGCACCTGATAGTTTGGTGCTGAAATTAAATGATTTATTAGATCAAGGAAAGAAACTAGAAAGCCATAGGATACTTAACAAAATACCCCGTCCTCTTTCCGGACCACCGATATTCATCAATTATTATATTAATGAAAAAAATGAAGCAGATCACATAGTTTTTGTTGATGAGTTTGTAGACAAAGATTTGGAAAAACTGGTAATTAATCTTAGGCGCATCCGTTTACCTCGGACTAGACAAATAGGAAAAATATATCGTAACAAGCCATTAGAATCTTTAATCTTTAAATATCATCTGGCCTGTAAATATATTCCAAAAAGTAATGATGATGCACCTAAGGTAAATAAATTGGAGGTTGTCGAACCAAGTGCTAAACATTAATACATATGTTGACAATTATTT
>Ga0068867_100002708_pt1 | contig 12491 bp, 10 predicted proteins | sample KBSMisM32_FD_65649 | JGI IMG/M metagenome (GOLD analysis project Ga0068867, IMG submission 65649) | Miscanthus rhizosphere microbial communities from Kellogg Biological Station, Michigan, USA - KBS Miscanthus M3-2 | ecosystem: Host-associated > Plants > Roots > Rhizosphere > Soil ...
CGGATGTAGGTGACCTCGGTCTCCCTGTCGATGGCGGCGAGCGCCATGAGGTCGATCATCGGCTCGGCGCGGCCGGTGTGGGAGAGCTCGAACTCGGTGCTGTCGCGGAGCGCGTCGTACGGGCATGCATCCACGCAGATCCCGCACAGGATGCAGCGGCTCTCGTCGACTTCGTACTTCTCGAGGACGCGCGGCTTCGGCATCAGGGCGCCGGTCGGGCATGTCTCGGCGCATCGGCCGCACGACACGCAGGGCGTGTCGTTGAGGCTCATGTCGAGCGGCGTCGTCACGAGCGTGTCGAAGCCGATGCGCATGAAGTCGTAGCACGCCGCGCCGACGATCTCCGAGCAGACGTTGGCGCAGCGCCCGCAGTCGATGCAGCGCGACGGCTCGCGCAGGATGAACGCATGGGAGTCATCGCGGATGTAGTCGTGGTTGATGCCGGTGAACCGGTTCTCCGTGATCGACCGGAAGCCCGCGCCCTGGTGGTTCTCGGGCTCGAGCGTCTTGAGCGTCGTCCCGTATTCGATGCCGAGGCGACGTAGATCGCAGAAGCCGATCGCCTCGCAGGTGCACTGCAGGCATCGGGTCGACTCCGCCATCGCCTCTTCGCGGGTGTACGGGAGCTCGTACTCGATGTAGCTGTCGTTGCGCTGCTCGGCCGGGAGCGGCTTCAAGCGGTAGCGGGGCTCCTTGATCTCGCCGGTGAACGGCACGATCGAGAGGAACTCGGGCTGCGGCTCGGCGAGCGTCTGGCGGGTCCGGATGGCATCGAGGTCCATCCCCTTGAGATAGGCATCGACCGCGTAGGCGGCGCGCCGCCCCTCGGCGATCGCCTCGACGACCGTCGCGGCACCGATGCGCACATCGCCGGTCCCGAAGACGCCGGCGCGTCCCGTGGAGAACGTGACCGCGTCCGCCTTCAGCCGGCGGTTCTTGGTCGCCTCGACACCCTCGTTGCCCGGCTCGCTCGCCCAGTCGAGCTCGGGCCCCTGCCCGATCGCCAGCAGCACGCGGTCGCACGGGATCGTGAATTCGGTGCCGGGCGCCGGCTCGGGGCGTCGCCGCCCGGACGCATCGGGCTCACCGAGCTGCATCCGGATGAACTCGACCCCGGTGACGTTGCCGCTGTCGTCCGTGACGACGCGCACCGGACCGGCCTGGAAGATGGCCGTGACGCCTTCCTCGATCGCCTCGTGCACCTCGTCGGACGCCGGCATGTCCTTCATGTCGCGCCGGTAGACGAGCGTCACCTCGCTGGCACCCTGCCGGATCGAGGTCCGCGAACAGTCCATCGACGTGAACCCACCGCCGATGACGACGACGCGCTTCCCGGCGTGGTTCGGGTAGGGCAGACCGAGCGTCGCGGTGCGCAGGTACTCGAGACCATCGAGCACCTCGGCCGCATCCTCGCCGGGGATCCCGAGCTTGTTCGTGTCGTAGCAACCGATCGCGATCAGGACGGAGTCGAAGCCTTGGTTGGTCAGGTCGTCGAGGGTGAAGTCGCGCCCCAGACCGGCGTTCGTGACGATCCGTGCCCCGAGCCTCGTGACCGACTCGTACTCCGCCTCGAGCACCTCGACCTTCGGCAGGCGGTACTGCGGGATCCCGTAGCGGAGCATGCCGCCGGGCGACGGGTCACGCTCGAAGACGGTGACCTCGTGGCCGGCGATCTGCAGGTAGTACGCGGCCGCCATGCCGGCAGGCCCCGAGCCGATGACCGCCGCTCGCCGCCCCGAGGTGGCCTGCTGCTCGAAGGGGACCGGCGGATCGACGTGGTCGTCGAGCATCGCCTTGAGGACCTGGTCGCCGGCGTAGCGATGCGAGTCGCGGATCGCGATCGCCTCGTCGACCTCGTCTCGCCGGCAGTGCTCCTCGCACGGTGCCGGGCAGACCCGCCCGAGCACGGACGGGAAGGGGATCGTGCGCTTGAAGATCCGCGTGCTCTCGCGCCAATCCGCCTCGGCGTTGGCCTTGAGGAAGCCCGGGATGTCGATGTGGCTCGGGCACTTGTTCTGGCACGGCGGCAGGCAATACGCGTTGTGGTCCGAGAAGATCAGCTCGAGGTTCGTACGCCGCAACCGGCGGACCTCCTCGGTCTGGGTCTGGACCTTCATCCCGTCTTCGCACGAGCGCGAGCACGAGATCGGCGGATGCTCCTCGCCCTCGACCTCGACGACGCACATCCGGCACGCGCCGAATCCCGGCAGCTTCGGTTCGTAGCAGAGCGTGGGGATCTCGATCCCGTTGTCGCGGCAGACCTCGAGGATCGTCTGCCCTTCGAAGCCCTCGACGACGCGGCCATCGACCTCGATGCGGATGCGCGGCGTCGATTGCGGTCGCTGTGGCGACTGGGTGTCGAGAAGCCGGTCCGCGAGGGCACCACGGGTCGTCGCCGGGGTCGATGCCTCGGTCTCGGCGGCGCGCGGCTCGGGGCGGGCGAGCGTGTCGGTCATCAGGATCCGGTGGCGGCCGTCGTCGGCCGGCTGTCAGGGTCGAAGGCGGAAGCGAAGTATCGCATCCCGCTGGTCAGCGGGAGGGTCGCAAGGCGCTCGTGGTCGCACAGCGCGGACGCGACGATGTCCTGCGCGAGATCCGTCGCCAGCTGGGCGTCGGCCGGTCGAAGCAGGCCGGCTTCGCGACGGGCGACGATCTCCGCGAGGCGACGTGTGCCGATCCGACACGGGATCGACTTGCCGCACGCTTCATTGGAGCAGAAGCGCGTCAGCACGCCGACCAACTCGAGAAGATCGGTCCGGTCATCGACGAGGACGAGCGATCCGGATCCGAGATGGGCGCCGGCGTCGCGCAGACCGTCGAAGTCGTACGGCGTATCCAACGCATCCGGGGGTAGCAGTCCGCCGGACGGTCCGCCGATGAGCACGGCCTGGAGGGAGCGGCCTTCCGGCAGCCTGCCACCGAGCTTGAGGATGTCGCGCAGCGGCGTGCCGAGCGGCACCTCGGCCACGCCATCCTTGCCCGGGGTACGGACCTGGACGAGCACAGTGCCTGGCGCCCGGGTGGACCCGGTCGCGTGGAAGGCGTCCGCGCCCTCGCGGACGATCCACGGGACGGCTGCCAGGGTCTGGACGTTGTTCACGACCGTCGGCCGGTCGAAGAGTCCGGTCTCGGCGGGATGCGGCGGGCGCTGGTCCGGCTGTCCGCGCTTCCCCTCGAGCGCCTTCAGCAGGACCGTCTCCTCACCCAGCATGTAGGCGCCCTGGACGGGTCGGACCGACATCGACAGCTCCATCCCGGAGCCGAAGACGTCGTCGCCGAGGTAGCCAGCGTCGGTCGCGTTGCCGATCGCGGCCGAGAGCGTCGCGACGAGTTCGCTGTCCTCGCCGCGGACGGCGATGAACGCCTCGCTCGCGCCGATCGCACTGGCGGCGATGGCCGTCCCCTCGATGACGGCGTACGGGTCGCGCATCATCAGGGTCCGGTCAGTGTGCGACGCGGGATCGGCGCCATAGCCATTCGCAACGACGTACCGCCTGTCGGCGGAGGTCGTGGCAGCCGTGCGCCACTTGTCACCCGTCGGGTAGCCGGCACCGCCGCGGCCTCGAAGGCCGGATGCCGTCACGGCAGCGATCGTCCCAGCGCCGCCGAGCTGGCGGAAGGCACGCTCGAGCGCGCTGAACGCACCGTCGGCGACGGCGGCGTCGAGGTCTGTGGGGTCCTTCGCGTCGGCCCGGGCGAGGAGGATCCGCGGCCAGGCGGCCGGTGTCTTCAGGATCGTCGCCACGTCAGGCGCCCGCGGACGCGCCTGCGCGACCGCCTCCCTCGAGTGCCGCGCCAAGCGCTGCGATGTAGGTCGATTCGGCGGGCCGATGCGCATCGACGGCAGCGGCCTGGTCCGTCGCGGTCGGCGGCTCGAAGCGGAGATGGCCGTAATAGCTCGCCGTCCCGTAGATGATCGCGTACCACGCCCCGGTCCGATGGCTGATGCGCTTCAGGGCTGCGACCGGCAGATAGCCGTAGGCCTCCTGGGTGGCTTCGAGGATCGCCAGCATGTGCGCGGGGTCGTAGTCATGCTCGTCGAGGATCCGGTCGACTTCGCCCAGGTCGATCGGCTCGTAGGGTCGGAACGCCGGGTCCGGTACGGTCCGGCCGGACCGCCGAAGCGCCGATTCCTCGCGCCGCTCCCCGTACGTCTCGGGCGGGCCCCAGTGGACGTGGTAGCGGCCACGCGTGTCGATGCCGCCCATGTCGATGCATTCGATCGGGCAGGCCTGGGCGCACTGGAAACACGTCTCGCACTTGAGCGTGCCCCACTCGTCGTACAGGAGTTGCAGCCGGCCGCGGAACTTGCCAGCGACGTCGGCTCGCTGCTCGGGGTACTTGATCGTCGCCTTCGGCTCGAAGAAGCGTCGAAGGGTCAGGGCCATGCCCTTCGCGATGCCGAGTCCCGGGACGAAGCTCATCCGGCTAACGCCCGATCACGACGATCGCCGCCGCCGTCACGAACAGGTTCAGGAGCGACGCGGGCAGGAGCCATTTCCAGGCGAAGCCCATCAGCTGATCGATCCGGACCCGCGGCAGGGTGCCGCGCATCCACACGAACGTGAACACGAGCACGTACGTCTTGAGCATGAACCAGAGGATACCGGCGACCCAGTTCAGCCCGATGTACGCCCATGCGACGGCGAGCGTGATGATGAACAGGTTCGCCAACACGAAGCCGATCAGCAGCGCCTGCCACCACGTGATGCGTGAGCTGAGGAGCCAGAACGGGGCGCCGAACAGCAACGTCAGCACGACCGGGGCCAACGCGATGATGAACAGCAGACCGATGTTGAACGAGGCCGGGTCCAGGCTGAGCTGGACCTGCCACGCGGCCGGGAGCGCGAACGGGGCGTTCCAGCCACCGAGGAACAGCGTCACGAACAGGGCTGAGACGATGAAGACGTTCACGTACTCGGCGAAGAAGAAGAACCCGAACCGCATCCCCGAGTACTCCGTCGCGAAGCCGGCGACGATCTCCGAGTCCGCCTCGGTCAGATCGAACGGTGTGCGGTTCGCCTCCGCCGTCGCCGCGATGAAGAAGATCAGCGCGCCGAGTGGCTGCTGGAAGATGTACCAGTCGGTGAACCAGCCCTGCTGGTTCTCGACCAGCTGGTTGAGGCTCATCGTCCCGGCGAGGAGCAGCAGCCCCACGACCGACAGCGTGAGCGGGATCTCGTAGCTCACGATCTGCGCTGCCGCACGCAGGCCGCCGAGCAGCGAGTACTTGTTGTAGCTCGACCAGCCGGCCATCAAGAGGCCGACGACCGCCAGACCGCTGACTGCGAAGAAGTACAGCAGGCCGATGTTCAGGTCGGCGCCATACAGGCCGGGGGCGAACGGGATGACGAGAAGCGTCATCACGCTGGCGAGGTAGACGACTACAGGCGCCCAGGTGAAGACCACTGAGTCGGCGCCGGTCGGGGTGAAGTCCTCCTTCATGAGGACCTTCAGCCCGTGGACCACGGAGAGGAGCGACCCGAACGGCCCGACCCGGTCCGGCCCGATCCGAAGATTCATCAGGGCGATGATCTTCATCTCCATGTAGATGATCAGGAACGCGGTCGGGACCGTTATCAGCAGGATGACGGTGGCCGCGACCACGAACCGGACGATCGGCAGGTTGGCGGCCAGCGTGTCGATGGCGAGCTGCCCGAACGCGGTGATCAGGATGAGCAGCGCTGCAGTGGCGACGATCAGCAGGGGCACGAGGATGAACAGGAACTTGCCCGGCAGGGTCAGCCGGTTCCATCCCCGCGAGACGACCGTCATCGTGCGGATCCAGCTGCAATGACCGACCTGCCTTGCGCGAACGCGGACGAGCCGAGGCGAAGGCGCCGGCGAGCACGGTCGCGAGCGTAGCCTTCGTTATATGAGCGATCGCGCGGGGACCGCAACGCGGGCATCGGCCGTCCGGTGAAGCGCCGGGAGACGGTCACTTATCTACCCCGCCCATGATCGGGTCCAGGGAGGCCATGATGGCCATCGTGTCGGCGACCAGATGCCCCGGCATCATCAGCCCCACGGACTGCAGGTGCAGGAACGATGGGTCGTGGATGCGCATCCGGAACGGCTGGTCCGTTCCGTCACTGATCGCGTAGACCGCGTACTGCCCGCGCGGCGCCTCGATCCCCGCATACGCCCGGCCCGGCCGCGGCCGAAGCAGCCGCGGCAGCTTCGCCATGACGGGACCATCCGGCATCTGATGCAGGCACTGGTCGATGATCCGCAGGCTCTGCTTGATCTCATCCATCCGCAGCAGGTACCGCGCGAGGCAGTCGCCTTCCTGGCGGGTCGGGATATCGAAGTCGAGCTCCGGGTAAGCGCTGTACGGGTGCGCCCGACGCATGTCGAACGGCACGCCGGTCGCCCGCAGGTTCGGCCCGCTCATCGTCATCCGCAGGGCTGCCTTCGAGTCGATCTTGCCAAGGCCACGCATCCGGCGGACGAAGATCTCGTTCTCGTTGAGCAGCGTGTTGCCCGCCTCCACCTGCTCCGTCGCGCGGCTCATCCAGTCGCCGAGACGGCTCATGAACTCGTGGTTCAGGTCGCCGTTCACGCCACCGATCCGGAAATAGTTGAACAGCATCCGCTGGCCGGTGAGGGAGGCGAGCATCTCGACGATCGTGTCGCGCTCGATGAACGACCACAGGATCGGCGTGAGTCCGCCGAGATCGAGCGCCATCCAACCGAGGAACAGCGAGTGGCTCGCGATCCGGTTCAGCTCGGCGGACAGCACCCGGATGTACTCCGCCCGCCGCGGGACCTCGACGTCGAGCAGCTTCTCGAACGCCATGACGCCCGGCCATTCGCAGAACAGCGAGCTGACGTATTCGAGCGGGTCGAGGTAGGCGATCGAGTGGTGGTAGTCGGCGTTCTCGCACAGCTTCTCGACGCCGCGGTGCAGGTAGCCGAGCACCGGGTCGAGGTCGACGACCTTCTCACCGTCGAGCTTGAGGACGACACGAAGCACGCCGTGGGTCGACGGGTGCTGCGGACCCATGTTGAGGAACATCTCGCCGTCGCGGAGCGTGTAGAACTCCGCCTCGCGCTCGGTCCGCGGCGGGTACGGGGGCACCGGCTCGAACACCCCCACGTCGCGATCGAGCTGGACGCGCGGATCATCGGGCTCCCCGGCGAAGGCATCGTCGCCCAGGCTGCTGGTGTGGTGGCGGCCGGTGATGTCGGGGCGGGGCGTGGTCGCGGTCATCGGGGTCCCTTCGGCCGGCTCACGTGCCCGGACTCAGGCGTCGGACCTTGCCGGTCGCAACGGTGTCACGGGGCACGTGGGTCTGCTCCATGGGGCGGACGCCGGCGCCGGGCGACCGGGCGGCGTCGTCAGCCAGGTAGAAGTCCTTGCGGAGCGGAAAGCTCTGGTAGTCGGGCGGCATGTAGATCCGCCGCAGGTCGCGGTTCCCCTCGAATGTGATCCCGAACATGTCGTAGGCCTCGCGCTCCATCCACTCGGCACCCTTCCACATGAAGGTGACCGACGGGACGCGCGGGTCCTCGCGGGACAGGCCATCCGCGATGACGCGGAGCCAGTCAGGTGTCGTCGGGCTCCACAGGTGGTAGACGACCTGCATCACCTCGCCCGTGTCGACACCGGCCAGATCCGCCAGGAACTCGAAGGCGAACTCGGGCTCGTCGTGAAGGGCGGTGATCACCGGCACGACGTCGCCCGGGCCGATGCGGATCTCGGTCTCGTCGTGGCGCTGGCGGACGGGGCCCGTCAGCTGCTCGCCGAAGCGCCGCTCGAGGCGGGCCTTGAACGATCGGTCCATGTCAGACCTGCGCTGGGACCGTCGGGCCGATCGGTCGCTCCGGCCAGTGGCCGCGGCGATCCTTGACGAGCTGCTGGAGCTTCATCATCCCGAAGATGAGGCCCTCGGGACGGGGCGGGCAGCCGGGCACGTAGACGTCGACCGGCATGACCCGGTCGATCCCCTCGACCGTCGAGTAGCTCCGCTTGTAGCGGCCACCCGAGCATGTGCAGTCGCCCATCGCGACGCACCACTTCGGCTCGGGCATCTGCTCCCAGAGTCGGACGAGTGGGCCGGCCATCTTCGTCGTCAAGGTGCCCGCCACGATCAGGACATCGGCCTGGCGTGGGCTGGCACGGAACGGGAACATGCCCCAGCGGTCCATGTCGTTGCGCGACGTCGCGGCCGACATCATCTCGATCGCACAGCACGCGAGGCCCGACAGCAGCGGCCAGAGGCTGTTCATCCGGATCAGGTCAAGGACGTAGTCGGCCTTGGTCGGGATGACCTCCAGGGGCCCACTCCAGCGAGCGTTGTCGCGGCGTCCCAGACCGCTCGCCTCGAACTCGGCGAGGTGGGTGATGCTCGTGGGCTGGTTGCCCTCATAGGCCATCGGGTCCACCGACCGCCAGAGCGTATTGGGGACGACGATCGGCGCCATGACCTCGTCGGAGGATCGGGTCGCCGGCAGGCCGGGCTGGGCCGGCACATCGGACGGTACCTCGGTGGCGTCCGACGGTCCCGCGCCCAGCCCGTCCGGGCTGACGCGGTCCTCATTCACCGCCATGTCAAGGCTCCCTTCCGCCACGCGTACGCGAGGCCGAGCAACAGGATCAGGACGAACACGACCATGCTGATGAACAGCCCGGCCGGGTTCAGATTGGGGTCTTTGAACACGATCGCCCAGAGGTAGATGAAGATCACCTCGATGTCGAACGCGACGAAGAGCAACGCATAGATGTAGAAGGACAGCCCGAACCGGCCGTGGGTATCGCCGTAGGTGTCGATCCCCGACTCGTAGGGCAACCCCTTGTGGACGTCACCCTTGTTCCGGTGGGAGATCAGCCACGCAGCCCCGATCGTCAGGAACACGAACGACACGCCGGCGAAGGCGAAGCCCACGACGTACCAGAGCTGTTCCAATCGAACTCCCTTCGGGGCAGAGAGGCGTCGGGCACGGGCGTCTCCGTGGAGGCGCCACGCAGCACCATTCTATCAGCGGGAACGGGCGGACCGGGTCGGCCGGGACGGCCCGGGAACACCGCGTGACGCTTATCAGAAGCCGGGAACGACGGGCACGGATCGACAGAGGAGGTGGGCCGATCCGGGGTCGGACGCGCGCGGCAGATGGTGTGTCATCGGGGACACCATCGGGCACCGCTGCGGGGAGCGCGACGCGCCGAGCGCGCGTGCAGGTTCGCGTCGCGCTCCCCGTCGCGATGCGGTCGTGCGACGACCATCGAAAGCGTGAGGGCCAGCCGCCCGTGACGGCAATACGGCATTCGCCCTAGTCGCTGTCACTCCCTGGCCGGGCGAGGCGGTAACGCAACAGCTTCGGCGATCCCCCGGCCGGCCATCCTCGGCCGAAGACCATCACGCGAAAGCGGCCCATCGCGGCCGGATCGAGGAGCCGCAGCAGGCTCGCGCGCAGGAGGGTGTATGCCTCCATCGTCGTCGACGGATCCGCCTGGATCTCACGCAGCCGGTCTTCGACGCCGAGCGCCATGAGCGCCTCGGCCTGCGTCGTCACCCCGAGCGTCGTCAGGCCGGCGGTCTCGGCAGCTCGCTGGACCGCTGTCACGTCGACGTGGGCGGTGAGGTCCTGCCGGCCGACGAAGCGATACGAGTCGTCGCTGATCGTGTGCCGGACGTACGCCTGCAGCGTGCCGTCGCGACGTCGGATCGGGTCGTACAGCTCGGCGGCTTGGGCGCCGTAGTCGATGAGGATCAGCAGCCCGCGTCCAAGCGCCGCCGCGACATCGCCGATCCATGTGTCGAGACCGAGCGCGATCTCCGCGGTCTGACCGTCGGCGAGCTCGATGCCTTCGTCAGACAGGCGGGCCGCGAGCGCGGGCGTGGTCGGGTCGATCTCGATCTCCGTCAGTCGACCGTCGGCCCCCACCTCGACCGCGAGCTCCCGTAGGGTTCCGCGCTGACGGACGCGATGGACCGGCAGCGCGTCCAGCACCTCGTTGGCGACGACGACGCCGTCGACCTTCGAGCGGGGCGGCAGATCGACAAGACGCTCGGCCAGGCCCGCCTCCGCCAGGCGCTCCCGCAGGACCGCGGTCCGGCGCTCGTCGACCTCGACAGGGTGGTAGCCGATCGCCGGCGGCAGCGCTCGCAGCATCGGAACGGCTAGCGCGCCCTCGCCGGCGCCGTGTTCCACGACGATGAACGGCTCGGGCCGGCCGAGTGTCACCCAGGCGTCGTCGACCGCCCGTGCGAGGAGCTCTCCGAAGATCGGGTGAAGCTCGGGCGCCGTGATGAAGTCGCCGCCACGGCCCGGACGCGCCTCTTCGGAGCGGTAGTAGCCGCCCTCGGCGTCGTAGAGCGCGAGCTCCATGAACCGCGCGAACGGCATCGGGCCGGTCGCCCTGATCTCCTCGCGGATCCGTGCGGCGAGCCCGGGCTCGTCGGCGAGGTCGGACAGATCCGCGGGGGGGTCACGCCGGAGCTCGGGTCGGAAGCCGGTCACGGTCGGATGCTATCGACCGGGACGCAGGGCGAGCGCGAGACCCGGTCCGACGAGCGTGTGACCCCCGAGCGAGATAGGGACCGGCGCCGCAGCAGCCGATGCGGTCAGGGCGCGAAGCCACGGATCGGCCACACGATCGGCGAGCAGAAGATCGGATGCGAACCGATCCTCGGTCGGCGGCCAGCCGGCTTCATCCGCGCCGCGACGATGGGCGATGACGACGCGGGTGTCGATGATCGCGGCGTCCCCGAGCCGAGCGACGTGTTCGCCGAACGACTCCGGACCATCGCGCTCGAGGAGTGCGCCCATGACGGACGTTGCCGGACGCTGCCCCGGTCGGCGCGTCCGAAGACCGCGCTCCTCGACGAGCGCCCGCGTCCTCGATGCCGTCTCTCGCTCGAGCCAGGCCAGGTTCGATGCCGAGACCCGGCCTGCGACGAGAAGCTCGGCGTCTGGATCGGCGGCGACTCGGCGAACCGCATCGATGGCCGCGACGGCACGCTGGGCATCGCTTGGGTCCAGACGGGCCAGCCACCGACCGGCGAGCAGGATCAGGTCGAGCGGTCCGTCGATGTCGACCCCGAGCCGTCGACGAGATCGGACATCGGAAACAGGTACACCGGCACCCTCAGCGAGCCAGCGCGGCAGCATGTTGTCGGTCGCGATGTCGGGCAGCCGCGCAAGGACCGACCGAGCGCGCGAGATCGCGATGACATCCGCGGAATAGCGGTTGTTCGCGAGGGCCGCGGGCGCACCTTGCCGCGCGGCCGCGACCAGCTCCCGACGATCCACCGCCGTCGCGAGCGGGATCGCGCCAGAACCGAGGACGATCAGCCCGCCGTCTCCGATGTCGGCAGCGAGATGGCGGAGTCTCGCCCCGAACGGGACGTCGTCCCGAGGTCCTGCATGGAGCGTGACGCGCGTCGCCCCGGCGGCGAGGAACCCTCGACGGTGACGCTCGACGAGGTCGAGCCGGGCGACGTGCGTCGCTCGCGTGAGCGGGCCAGCCTCGGCGTCCGGCTCGAGGTGCAGGATCGCGACGTCGACGTCGGTCACGCGTCCGGTCGACGCTCGGGGTGCCGCATGGCCGGATAGTAAGGTGACGCCGATGAGCGCCCGCCGAACGGTCCGTGCCTACATCGGTCTTGGCGCGAACCTCGGTGATGCGGCCGCGACGATGGCCGCAGGGGTGGCCGCCCTCGAGGCGCTTCCCGCTATCCACGTCCGGGCTGTCTCGCGTCTCTACGCGACGGCCCCATGGGGGTTCACCGACCAGCCGGAGTTCCGCAACGCGGCCGCCGCCCTTGACGTCGGGGGCGAGTCCGCGAGCGCCGAGGCCGACGCCCTGGACCTCCTCGCGTGGCTCAAGGCCATCGAGCGGAGCGGAGGTCGGCAGGCCCGCGCGCGCTGGGGGCCGCGCGAGCTCGACCTCGACCTATTGCTGTACGGGCGCCATCGCATCGACGTCGACCGACCGGCGGACGCCCGGTCGATCGACGCGGACGCCGACCCCGACAAGGCCGCGAAACGGCTGGAGATCCCGCACCGGCATCTCCGCGAGCGGCTGTTCGTACTGGCACCGCTCGCCGATCTCGCTCCGCGACTCGTCCCGCCCGGCTGGACGGAGACGATCGAGACACGACGTCGACAGGTCGCAGCGAACGAGCCGCCGGGTAGCGTCCGGGTCCTCGGGGACTGGGATGTCGCGTCCGAGCGGTGGGTCCCCCCGAAGGCTCCGGGGGATCCGTCAGGCGGTGCGGGCTAGCGCATCCGCGGCGCGGACGACGTCCTCGAACGAGCAGTACATCGGGACCGGCGCCAGCCGGATCAGGTCAGGCTCCCGCGCATCGGCGACGACGTCGAACGCCTCGAGCGCACGCAGTCGTGCGTGGGCATCGCCGACGCGGATCGAGAGCTGCGACCCGCGCTCCGCCGGATCGCGTGGCGTGATGACCGTCGCGTCCGGGACGAAGCCGTCGATGAGGCGTGCAAGCTCGCCGGTCAGCGTCAAGGATCGCTCTCGGAGG
>Ga0068867_100002717_pt1 | contig 12477 bp, 8 predicted proteins | sample KBSMisM32_FD_65649 | JGI IMG/M metagenome (GOLD analysis project Ga0068867, IMG submission 65649) | Miscanthus rhizosphere microbial communities from Kellogg Biological Station, Michigan, USA - KBS Miscanthus M3-2 | ecosystem: Host-associated > Plants > Roots > Rhizosphere > Soil ...
GCGCAGGAGATGGACATCATCCGCGCCATCGTGGACGAGGGCAAAAAGGCGGGCGTGATGATTCAGGTGCACGCCGTCAGCACGCCGGCCATGATGGCGGCGGTGGACGCCGGCGTGCCGCTGCTCGTGCACCTTCCCAACAAGGACTTCACCAGCGTGGAGGACGCGAAGCGGCTGGCCGCGTCGGGCACGAAGATCCTGGCCACCATCGGCTTCGGCGCGCCCGTCTTCGGCGTGTTCGCCAACGACAACAAGCCGCGGTTCCGCGACGGCAAGGACTGGCCGGCTGCCATCAGCGGCGGCGTGCGCCTCGGCGAGGAAGCCGGCTACATGCCGGTGAACGCGCGCACGGTGTGGGATGCGGGCGCCATCCTCGGCTACTGCACCGACACCGTCTACGACCCCAAGGCGGGGCTCGAGCACGAGCTGAAGTCGTTCAACATCATGTTCTCGATGAAGGACATGGTGAAGATCATGGGGCCCAACACCGCGTCCTACATCCAGATGGGCGATCAGCTCGGCACGCTCGAGGCCGGCAAGCTCGCCGACATCGTGCTGCTCGACGGCGATCCGCTCGAAGGCTACTGGAACTGGCTGAAGGCGAAGGTCGTCATCAAGGCCGGCAAGGTCGTGGTCGACAAGCGCGGCAAGTGACCCCGGAAACACCCGCCGTCGCGGTCGAGCACCTCTCGTTCGCCTTCGACGATCACGTCGTCCTGAAGGACGTGAGCTTCAGCGTCCCCAAGGGCAGCATGACGATGCTGCTGGGGGCGAGCGGCGCCGGCAAGTCGGTGCTGCTGAAGCTCATTCTCGGCCTGATCCGTCCCGACGGCGGCACCATCCACGTGAACGGCGAGCGCATCGACACGATGCCCGAGGAGCAGCTGCTCCACCTGCGCAACGACATCGGCATGTGCTTTCAAGAGAACGCGCTGTTCGACTCGCTGACGGTCGCGCACAACGTCGGCTTCCGCCTGATGGACGCGGCGCACCTCTCGAACGAGGAGGTCGATGCACGGGTGGAGGAAGTGCTCGGGTTCGTGGGGCTGACCGGCTACGACGAGCGGATGCCGTCGGAGCTCTCGGGCGGCCAGCGCCGGCGCGTGGGCATCGCGCGGGCGATGGCGTCGAAGCCCGGGCTGCTGCTGTTCGACGATCCCACCACCGGCCTCGACCCGGTGATCGCCAGCAACGTGGACGACGAGATCGTCAAGCTGCGCGACCTGGAGCAGGTGACGTCGATCTTCGTCACCCACCAGATCCGCGACGCGTTCTACGTGGCGCGGCACCAGGCGGTGCGGAACGGCGGCGGCATCGAGATTCACGACTCGCCCACCGAGCGGGCGCGATTTCTCGTGCTGCACGAGGGGCGAATCTTCTTCGAAGGCAGCGGCGCCGAGCTGCTCGCCGCCCACGACGCCTACCTCAAAGAGTTCCTGTTCATGACCCTGCCGCCGTGGTGAGCCCCCTGTCGTCAGGTGTATCGTCTTAGCGCGCCGGAGGATCCTGATGGCTCCCGTTCGCATCTTCCTTTGCTACAAGAAGCTCCTGGCTAACGATCGGCCCAACGAAAAGGCGAGCATCCTGCACTTCATCCTGAAGCAGGATGGAGCGTCCTTCGAGCCTTGGATCGACGACTCTGGATTGCCGGCCGGGATCGTCTGGGAGACTGAGATCTACCGCCGGCTCCTGGTCAGTGATGTACTCCTGGTCCTGATCGGTCCAGGGACGTCCGAGTCTGAATGGGTCAAAAGGGAAATTGCGCTCGCGACCGCCCTCGGCATCTCGATACTCCCGGTGGGCTTCGATCTGCCGGGCGGTGATCTCGAGAAGCAGCTCAAAGAGCTCGACATCGGGCACATTCAAGCGCGGCTGACCCAGAACATCCGTCTCAACGCCATCGAGGCCCTGCTCGCAGAGCTCAGAACGGACTTGACGGCCGCAGCCGCAAGGACACGCGAGGCTCAGAAAGAAACCCTCAGGGAACTGTTCGAGAGGCGGTCACCGCCGCCGACGAAAAAGGCACCGGACGTGCAGCGCTCGGCGAGCTTCGTGTTGCCGGCTCGCCGTGCCGGTGTGACCCTGCACCTGGCGACAGGTGACATGGCACGATTTCGGGACATCGACGTCGTCGTCAACTCCGAAAACGACTACATGCAGATGGCTCGATTCTTCGAGAGTCGGACGGTGTCATCGCTGCTCCGGCGCACTGGCGCGCGTGTTCGTGAGGGCAGGTACGAAGACACGATTCAGCAGGAGCTCGACTGGCAACTGCGTGAGCGCGGGAGACCCGTGCAGGCGGCAGAGGTCTTTGCGACCAGTTCGGGAGGCAAGAACAGCGAACTCGTGCGAGTGAACAGGACCCGGTACATCTTCCATGTCGCGGGTGTTCAAGCCGTGGCCGCGCAGGGGATCGTCGTTCCGTTCAAAGAGCCCTATCAGATCGAGGACTGCGTTCGATCCGCGCTTACGAAACTGGTTGATGTCAACAGAGCGTCCGGCGTGATCTCGCCGCCCGGCACAGATCAGCGGGCTCTCCAGGAGGAGCGGGCTGCTGCTGGACACGCCGCCTGTCGCAGCATCCTGTTTCCGTTGTTCGGTACGGGCCAGGGCGGCTCTGATTGTCGTGACGTCGTGCAGAACATGCTTGCTGGTTTCAAGAGCTACTTTGACGATGAGGGCGACACCGAGCCGGAAGTCGCGCTGTCCGAGATATACCTCTCGGCCTTCAAGCAGCCGGATGCGGAGAGCGCTCTGGCCGCACTCGACGCCGCTCTCAAGCGGAAGTGAAGGCCGGAGTACGCGGGGCTGGTCTCAGGCGCAGACGGGCGTTGCCCAGCAGGATCTCGTCGCCAGGCTGCAGGCGAACGCCGCGGGCGCCGGGCGGGACCACAATCGTGCGGCCGCCGCGCGACACCGCCGTGCCCTGCTCGCTCCCGTCGTCGTACACCCGATAAGCGCGCTCGCTCGAGCTGTACTCGACATGCGCGTGGCGGCGCGACACCGTCCGGTTGAGGGCGTCGTCGGTGTCGGCAAACACCACGTGGTTCGTGCGCACCAGCTGATTGCGGCTGTCGCGCACGTGGGCGCAGCGGCCGATGTCGATGCGCGCGAACTGGAACGAGTAGACGCGCTGCTCCGCCTCCCCCGCCGCGATCTCGATCTCCACCGCGGGCGGCGGCTCTTCGACAAACGCGGGCGCCGGCGCGGGCTTGCCGACCGTCGCTTCAGCGGCGGTGGGTTCCGGTAACGGCTCGTCCACGCGATCGAAGTCCACGTGCACGTCGGGCGCCGCCCAGCTCGCGCCCGCAGTCTCCACGTATTCCACCCGCACCCCGAGACCCGCCGGCGCGCAGCCGGCGGTCTCGAGCCGCGTGTGGATGCGCTGCGTCAGCGTCGGCTCCATCGCAAACGTGGCCTCGAACCGCGCGCGCGCCTGCTTCGTCGGCGCCACCACGGAGACCTGGATCCGGTTGAACGGGAACAGATGCCGCCCGCGGCCGGCCGGCTGCACCTCGCGCTCGACGGCCTCGACGACGGCGTGCGCGATCTCGAGCGGCTCGCGGGCTCCGCCGCCTGCCGGTGTCACGCGGGCCGCGGCGCGATCGACCGTGCGCGCGAGCCGCGCTTCGAGTTCTCGCGCCTTCGCCAGGATGTCCATGTGTCTCTCCAGGCGGACCTCTTCGAGGTCCGCCTCTACGAACTACTTGATCAACCCGACCGTCGCGGCAGCCGAGACGAGATCGCCGGCCGTGCTGGCGGCGGCCGCACCGCCATAGCCGGCGTTCTCGACGATCACCGCAAACGCGACCCGGCGCGCCGTCGCCGGCGCGTCGTACGGCGCGAACCCCACGAACCAGGAATGCGACGCTTCGCCCACCACCTCGGCGGTCCCGGTCTTGCCCGCAATGCGCATCGGATGGCTCCGCAGCAGGCGGCCGGTGCCCTCGAGCACGCCGTCGCGCATGTAGCGCCCGAGAATCGCGGCTGACGCCGGCGACAGCAGGCGCTCGTGCTTGAGCGCCGTCTCCTCGCGCGCCTCCACATGCGCCTCGGTCAGCACGCCGCCGTTGGCGAGCGCGGCGGCCACGCGCGCCATGCGCAGCGGCGTCGCCACCACGTCGCCCTGACCGTAGCCGGCCTGCGGCAGCGTCGCGCGCAGCCGTTCGACCGAACCACCCGGTGTCACCGAGATGCCGAGCGTCGCGGCCGCGTCGAGCAGCGCCTCGGGGCCCAGCTTCATGGCCAGCTGCGCGAAGTAGGCGTTGCACGACTGCACCAGCCCGTCGTGCATCGCGATGGTGCCGTGGGGATGGTGGTCGAGGACGTCGTCGCGCACCGGCCGGCCGCCGGGAATGCGCGCGCCCACGCGCCCGTCAGGCAGATCGCCGCACGTGAAGGTCTGCGATGCCAGCGCGGGATTCTGGCGCAGCGCCGCCGCGGCGGTAACGAGTTTGAACGTCGACCCGGGCGGATACAGCCCGTAGCGCGAGCGATCGAGCAGCGCCTCCTCGCGCCCCTCGTCCACCGCCTTCACGGGCCGATCGACGACCGGGAACGGATAGCTGCCGATCGCGAGGACGTCGCCCGTCGCGGCATCGAGCACGACCGCCGCCGCGTGCCCGCTCTCGGACCGCTTCGACGCCGTGGCGAGGATCTGCGCGAGGCGCAGCTGGAGCCGCGCGTCGATGGTCGTGCGCACGTCGCGGTTCTTGGCCAGGAACGCCGAGGCGGTGGCACCGTCCGGCTGGTGCCGGTGACGCAGCAGCGGCACCAGCTCGCGGTAGTCGCGCCGCACGGTCGGTACCGGACGCCCCTGCTCGTCGACGGACTTCACGGCCGCGGCGTGGTCGTCGAAGCCGCGCAGCCGATCGTCGGAGTCGCGCTCGACGTAGGACGAGTTGCTGGCGCTCCAGTTCTCGCGCGTGCCGGCGTCGCCGAGCAGGTGGAACCCCGCGCCGCCGAGCGGATAGCAGCGCGACACCGGCTCCACGCAGGTGCCGTTCGGCGCCGCGCCCAGCTTCTGATACGTCGTGCGCGCCTGACGCGCCAGCTCGGGATCGCCGGTGGCCAGCACGCGCCCGGCGCGATCGAACACGCTGCCGCGCGGCAGCGCCCGCACCAGGTCGAGCACGCGCGGGTTGTACTGATAGCGCGCCACGCCGTCGGCCTGCAGGCTGAGGTGCGGCCGCACCACATATCGGTCCGCGCGCACCAGCTGCACGCTGGCCAGCACGCCCACCAGCACCAGCCCGGCGAAGCCGAGACCGCGCGTGAGGTAGCGCATCGGCACGCGGAACGGCTCGGCGCCCTCGCGGCCGCCGCGATGCGCGCCAATCGCGATCACGATGCCGAGCGCCGCGAAGTTGGCCGCCATGGCGGAGCCGCCGTAGCTCAGAAACGGCGTCACGACGCCGGTCAGCGGCACCACGCCGAGGAGCCCGGCAGCCATGAGCAGCACCGGCACGACGAGGAACAGCGTCACCGCGGTGCCGAGGAAGAACCCGTAGTCGTTGGCGGCGCTCATCGCCGCGCGGAATCCGCGCCACGTGATCGCCGCATACAGCGCGCCCACCGCCAGCAGACCCACGAGCCCCAGCTCTTCGCCGAGCGCCGCGAGCGCCAGGTCGGTGTGCCCGGCCGGCAGATACCGCGTCTCCCCCAGTCCGAATCCGGTGCCGAACACGCCGCCAGTGGCGAGCGCCCACACCGACTGCGCCACCTGATCGCCGCCGCGGACGGCGTTGTCCCACGGCGCCTGCCACATCGCCACGCGCGCGGCGAGCGTCTCGGAGATGTGCAGCCGGTAGCCCAGATAGAAGCCGGCGACGAGCACGGCGCTGCCCGCCAGCGCGGCCGCAACGCGCCCGCGGGCCACCGCGTAGAGCGCGAGGAACACGCACGACAGCATCAGCGCCGGTCCCAGGTCCTTCTGCAGGAAGAAGAAGACGAGGGCCAGCCCCACGCCGCCGATCACCGGCACCACGTAGCCCACGCGCGGGATGCGCAGCCACGACGGCGCCGCCGGCGGCAGCGCCTTCTCGTGCACCTGCCGCAGCAGCTCCCACACGCGCGCGAAGTAGCCGGCGAGGAACAGGGCCAGCAGCAGCCGGATCGCTTCGATCGGCTGGATGGGGCCCAGATTGACCTTGGCGCCGCTCGAGCCCGGACCGTCGCCAAACAGGATGAGCGCCAGCGACAGCGTGAACGCCGCGGCGAGCGGCAGATAGCGCAGGCGCAGCCACGCGCTGGTGCGCAGGTTGACCAGCGACAGGCCGCCGAGGAACCCGAGGCCGACGAGCACGCCCTGGACGTAACGGACGAAGAGCAGGCTGTCGCGCAGCGGATCGGCGCGCGAGATCAGCGCCGCCAGGCCGAGCGCGGTCAGGAGATGCGCGGCCGACAGCAGGAGCAGGTCGCCCTCGCGGCGGGTCACCTTCCACAGCAGCACCACCAGGTAGAACCCGGCGATGAAGAGCGCGCCCCAGCGCAGCAGCAGCGATCTGAACTCGCCGGGCGAACGCACGCTGAGCCCGGGCTTCAGCAGGACGAGATCGGCGGACGAGAAGAGCGCCAGCCGCTCCGGCCCCGTCGCGCTGCGCTCCGACTGCGCCTCGCGAGCACGCTGCAGCCGCTCGGCATACGTCACCAGCCCAGGCGTGCGATCGATGAGGGTGGCTGGCACGGTGGCGCGCAGGATCACCGCCACGTTGGGCAGCTCCTCGCCCTTGTCGCGTGCCGCCGCCAGGAAGCTGAGGAGCTCGTGCGCCGCGAAGCGGCGGTCCGCCGGCGCGGCCAGCGCCGGGTCGAGTGCCGCCTCGAGCTGGCTGGCGTCGGTGCCGCTCGCCAGGTTGAACACGGTGGCGGGCTGCGCGGGCCCGAGCGGATCGCTCCGGCGCACGCGCCCCTCGTAGGCCAGCGCCACGGCCAGGAGCGCCACGAGCGACGTGGCCAGGAGCAGCAGCTGCGACGTCTCGACGGCGCTCGCCGCGACGACGATCCGTCTGCGCGTATCGCGGTGGGTGTCGCGCTGCAGCGCGCGCGTGTAGGTCACTGCCATGGGATCACTGCTGCGGCTCGCCGCTATCGCCCGAATTGCCCGAGTCGTTCGCCTCGTGCGGCTCGCTGCCACCCTTGGCGCCATGGTCGGCGCCAGACTCGTCGAGATCCTTCCGGAAGGTGACGTTGCCGAGCGGGCCGAGGTCGATGCTGAAGTGCGACCCTTCGATCTCGCCCATCCGGTTCTTCACGCGCTCCAGGCCGGCCTGCGTCTTTCGCACGCTGCCGGGCACGCCGCTGAACGACGCGACCTGCGTGTAGAGATCGAGCGCCTGCTGGTACGCTTCGGACGAGCGCGTAAGGTAGTCGCGCTCCTGCGGCATGCCGCGAAGGCCGCGCGCGCTCTGCCACAGCGAGTCCCCGCGCTCCTGATACCCGCCCGCGAGCTGCGCGGTCTCGCGCTGGCCCGGCTGGTAGCCCAGACGGCGCGCCTGCGCGAGCGCATCCGCACCGCGGTCCACGTCGCCGAGGCCGGCGATGAACGTGCGTGACAGGCCGATGAACGGATCCGGCCACGACGGACGGAGCTGCGCCGCCTCGCGGAAGGAATTGATGGCGTCGGCGTATTCGCGCTGCGCGCCTTCCACGTCGCCCTTGGCCTTGCGCGCATCGCCGTCGATGCGCGACAGGTGCCCTTCGGTGTAGCGCAGCGCCCCGTTCAGCCCGTTGTGATCGGGGTTGGCCGCGGCCGCGCGCGCCAGCACGTCGTGCGCCTCGCGCCACTGCGGCTCCCACACCACCTTCAGCCCTTCGCGGTACGTGGCCGCCACGCGGTCGGTGAGCGACATGGTGCGCTGGATGAGCATGCGCCGCAGTCGCGACGTGCCGAGCCCGATTCCGTCGGACGACAGATCCTGATAGCGCGACCAGGCCGGACCGAGCGATTCCAGATCGCGCGTGGGTACCGTCACCGCCACCTCGCGCGCCTGGCGCCCGATCGAGATCTCGTTGAGCGTGGCCATCCCGACGAGCATGACGAGCGCCCAGCGCAGCACCTTCTGCATGCCGCTCGGTTTGCGGGGTACGCGCGCCGGCAGAACCGCACGCGGTTCAGGCTTTCCGGGAGGCGTGGCCTTTCCGGCAAGCGGCGGGAGCGGCGGCGGCACCGCGGGCTTGGCCCTGGGCGTCGGGGCCGTCGGGGCGGTGACGGCCGCGGCGAGCGCGGATGGAGGAAGCGGGGGCGGCACGGTGCGCCGTGTCACCGCGTCGTCCGGTTCGCTCGGCGGCGGCCCCAGCCGGCGAGTCGCGGGTTCGTCCGCCAGCCTGGCTGGCCACCCCTGCTTCTGCGCCTCGGTTTGCTCGGCTGCCTGATAGCACTCGAGATCGCGGCGAATCGCCTCCGCGCTCGGGTAGCGGTCCGCCGGCGTCGGACCGAGCAGCTTGGCGATGATCGCCTGGAGCCCGATCGGGCAGACACCGTCGAGGCCGGGTGCCGCGCGCCGCGAGATGATCAGCCGCTCGAGCCGGCGCGTGTCGGGCGCGCTGAACGGCTGCGCGCCGCGCACCATCTCGTAGAGCATCACGCCGAGCGCCCAGAAGCCGTCGGTGGCGTCCATCTCGCCGCCGCTCTCGATGCGTTCCGGCGACAGGTAGGCCAGGCTGCCGAAGTCGTTGCGCGTCACCTTGCGGCTCATCGACAACGCCTTGGCGATGCCGAAGTCGAGCACCTTGACGCGGCCGTCGCTCATGAGACGGACGTTGGCGGGCGTCAGGTCACCGTGGAGCAGGTGGCGCACTTCGCGCCCTTCGACCTTCCAGGTGAAGCCGCGCGCGTCTTCGAGGAAGCGGCACAACTCGATCGCCACCGCCACGGCGCGGGTTTCCGGCAGCGGCCCGCGGCGGATCGCCTGCGACAGGTTCTCGCCGTCGAGATACTCCATCGCGACATAGAAGTAGTCGGCCTCGGTGCCGTACTTGTAGACCTGGGGTACGAACCCGCTGACGCGGCAGAACTGCTCCTGCAGCTCGGCGCCGCGCTGCTCGGACGCCAGCAGGTCCGGCGCGGTGTAGGTGGGCACGGTGCGCAGCGCCACCCGCTGCTCGGTGGTGGTGTCGGTGGCCAGGAAGACCACCGCCATGCCGCCACGGCCGATTTCCTGGTGGATGTCGTACGGTCCGATGCGGTTGTAAACGGTGCGCATTCAGCGAGGCTCCGCCCTGGACACGGCGTACGGCTCCGCCTCGCTGAAGGCAGTATCTCTTGCCCGCACTTCGTGCGGGCGGGACGCCTTGAGGACCTCCTGGAGCATGGAAGTCACTTCCCCCTCAAGGCGTCGGCCTGCCGGTTGACGTGCATGCCCAGGCCGGGGAACCAGTTCTCGCGGAGCGCCGCCGCGGCCGCGTCGGGGGAAAGCGTGCGGAACACGTCGGGCGCGATGCCCGCAAAGACGTTCTGCTCGAGCCGCACTCGGGCTCCCGCCTCGACGATTACTGGCGCGCTGGTGCGCTCGGACATCCCGTTCTTGTTGAACCCGCTATGTGAGATACGAGAGGCGGCGCCGGAACGGATCACGAGCCCCGCGCCCGGGTTGTCGTGGATGGACACCCCCACCACCGACCCCGCCGAACCCGTGCCCAGCTCGACCGCCGCCGTCATCGCCCCCAGGACTTCCAGATCGACGAGGGACACATCGGCCCGCTCCACCAGCACCCCGGTACCGAGCGGGGTGGCCGCATCGCCGACGATGCGGAATCCAGACAGTTCGGCGGCCGTGACGTCGCGGGCCACGACGGCCGGTTCCCCTTCCGGCGTGCCGATCGGCATGCGCAAGGTGGCCTCGCGCGGGACGCGGCTCACGATCCGGACGCCGTCCTTGAGGCGCACCCGCTCGCGGTACACGCCCGGCTCCACGATCACCTGGCTGCCGGCACGGGCCTGCTCCACGGCAGCGGCAATCGATTCACCCTCTTCCACCTTGATGACGCCGGAGCCCGACAGCGACGGCAACGAGACGGACTCCGCCGGCCACCGCACGACGCCGGCGCGCACGAGCGCATACCCCACCACGCCGAGTAGTAGCGCCACCAGAGCGGCCCGCACGGCCAGCGATCCCGCCCGGCTGGGACGCAGCGCAGGCACCGGCACCGGCGCCGTCGCACTGGCGCCGAACCGCTCGCCCGCGATGAAGACCGCGGTGACGTTGTCCTTGCCGCCGGCATCGTTGGCGGCCTCCACCAGCCCCTGCACGACGCGCGACGGATCCGCGGCAAAACGTGCCGCGACGGCGCTGATGGCGGCCGACGGCACGAGGTCGCTGAGGCCGTCGCTGCAGAGCAGCAGCGCGGCGTCGGGCTCGACCGGAACGGTGGCGACGTCCACGAAGTCGGCGTCGCCCGGCTGGTGCGGCTCGGACCCCACGTCGCGGTACACCTCGTTCCGCCGTGGATGCCGCATCGCGTCGGTTTCCGAGAGCTCTCCGGCGTCCTCGCGCTCGCCCACCGGCGAATGGTCGCGCGTGATCTTTTCGATGCGCCCCTGCCGGATCTTGTACAGACGCGTATCGCCGACGTGCCCCACGGTGGCGACGCCGTCCTTGACGACGGCGACCGTCAGCACACAAGCCATGCCCTTCCAGTCGGGCCTGGACGCGGCGGCGCGGTGAATCTCGTTGTTGGCCACCGCGATGGCCTCGCGCACGCGCTCGTCCACCGGACCCGTCTCGCGCTCGAGCCGCGCGCGCAGCATCGACAACGCCAGGTCCGCGGCCTCGCCGCCCGCGGCCTGGCCGCCGACGCCGTCGACCACCATGAACAGGCCGCGCGCCTCGTCTACGTGGAAGCGGTCCTCGTTGTTGTCGCGCTGCAGACCCGGATCGGTGGCGCCGGCGGCGCGAAGCACGGCGGCCCGCGGTGTCGTGGCGGTCGTCATCGCGCCGGCCCTCGACCGGCCCACACGGTGAGCCCGGCCACCGCGGCAATCGCGGCGAGGAGCACGAAGCGGGCAAGGAGCAGCAGGGTCATGCCGGTATCGACGTCAGCGCTCGACGCGGAAGTCCAGAAAGACGATGTTGGCCAGACCGATGCGCGCGCGCTCGGGCAGCACGACCTCGATGCCGTTCTCGCGCTTGCTGCCGTCGGCCTCATCGTACCCGCGGGGCACCACCACGCCGTCCACCGTCGTGCCGAGAGAGCTCAGATCGATCAGGCAGAAGCGTCCGGTGTCGGCGTCATGACGGATGCGCGCGTGTTCACGAGACACGTCGGTGGACGACGTGATGCGAACGTCGACCGGGTAGGCCACGCCGCCGCGCCCGATCGACACCGAGGCTTTCACGACCGTGTAGCCGTGCGTCCCCGTGTCGTCGTCGTACGAGATCCGGGCGAGCGCCCGCGGCCCCGACTGCACCGTCGTGGGCGTGGCCACGGCCACCGGCGCCGGTAGCGTCGACGTGGCCACGTCGGTCGAAAGAGGCTGAGAGGGCGGAGAAGGCAGCGAAGGCGGAGAGGGGACGGAGGCTGGAGCGAGCGGAGCGACAGGTTCCGGCACGGGCACCTGGCGCGCGACGCGCGAGCCGGTGTACACGGTGGCGATCCGCCGCGTGCGCGCGCCCACGGCGAGCTCGGGGCTCGAAGGCAGCATCAGCTCCGAATCCACCAGCACGTCGCCCGGCTGCAGGTCCCCGTCGGGATCGACCCGGAACTCCACGTGCCATTCCGGCGCGGCGTTCTCGACGGCGGCGAGCGGCCGCTTCCAGACCCGCCGCGCGTAGCGCTGAAGCCCGGTGCCCGCGTTGAGCGTGGACAGCTCCTCGTTCAAGGCGCGGATCGTCTGCTGCTGGATGATCCCGAGGATGCCCTCGAGCCGCGCGTATTCGGCCGCGTGCAGGTAGACCACGTACCGGCTCGGCGCGAGCGTCGAGTATTTCAGCGGTTCGAGGTTGCGGCGCATGTGCTCGAGCACGAGTTCGATCAGGTCGCGCGCCGGCCGCCGCGCCGGCGCGGCGGAGCCTTCGGGGGACGTGGCCACGGCATACACTATTCCTCACGGCACGCCGCCCAGTCTTAAGGAAACGACAAGGAATCTCCAGGTTCTCGAACCGCCGTGCGCATGCATTTCGGCCCGTTCACGCTCGACCCGGCCACGAGAGAGCTGCTCGAGGCCGGGCGCCCGATCCATCTGTCTCCAAAGGCCTTCGACGTCCTGCAGGTGCTCGTCGAGGCCCGGCCGACCGTGGTGCCCAAGGGCGATCTGCACGATCGCATCTGGCCGGGCACCTTCGTGGTGGATGCCAACCTCAGCGTCCTCGTCGGCGAGATCCGGAAGGCGCTCGCCGACAGCGCACAGGCGCCGCGCTACATCCGCACGGTCCACAGGGTGGGCTACGCCTTCTGCGGTGAGGTGGCCGGATCGGCCGCGGCACGGCCCGCCAGCACCACCAGCCGATTCTGGCTGGCCTGGAACGATCGCACCTTCGCGCT
>Ga0068867_100002739_pt1 | contig 12422 bp, 9 predicted proteins | sample KBSMisM32_FD_65649 | JGI IMG/M metagenome (GOLD analysis project Ga0068867, IMG submission 65649) | Miscanthus rhizosphere microbial communities from Kellogg Biological Station, Michigan, USA - KBS Miscanthus M3-2 | ecosystem: Host-associated > Plants > Roots > Rhizosphere > Soil ...
TAGAGCCGCGCGTACTCCTGCTCGACGCGCTGGCGGTGGAACAGGTGGTACTGCGGCTGCTCCATCACCGGCTTGTGCAGATGGTGGCGTTCGGCGATGTCCCAGGCCGCGCGGATGTCGGCCGCGGCCCATTCGCTCGTGCCCCAATACAGCGCCTTGCCTTGCGTGATCATGTCGCTCATCGCACGCACCGTCTCCTCGATCGGCGTATTCGGGTCCGGGCGGTGGCAGAACACCAGGTCAATGAAATCCAGCCCCATGCGCGTGAGCGAACCGTCGATCGCCTGCATCAGGTACTTGCGGTTCAGGGTGTCGACGCGATTGACGGTGCTGCCCTCGCGCGGGTCGTCGCGCGCCGCCAGGCCCCAGAAGAACTTGGTCGAGACGACGTAGTTCAGGCGCGGCCACTTCAGTGCCTTGAACGCCTGGCCCATCAAGACTTCGCTCTGGCCGCGCGCATAGGCCTCGGCGTTGTCGAAGAAGTTGATGCCGGCGTCCATCGCGGCGGCCAGCATCTCGGTTGCGGCGGGCGTGTCGACCTGGTTGTGGTAGGTGACCCACGAGCCGATCGACAGCTCGCTCACTTGCAGGCCGCTGCGGCCCAGGCGCCGGTAGTGCATGGTGATCTGCCCCTCGGTGGATGCGATCCCGATCGCGGAGCCGGCGAGGTTAGCCCAATGCCCGAGGCGCTGCAGCGCACGCGCCATGACCGCTACAGTCGGGCATGGATTCGACCGTCTACATCGGGCGCCGCGCGCGCCTGGCCCGCTGCCTGCGCGACGCCGGCGGCGGCGTCGCGGTGATCGCGACCGCACCCGAGCGCAACCGCAACAGCGACAACGACCACCCCTACCGCCACGACAGCTCGTTCCACTACCTGACCGGCTTCGACGAACCGCAGGCCTGGCTGCTGATCGATGCGGACGGCGCGGCCAGCCTGCTGTGCCGGCCGCGCGATCCGGCGCGCGAGATCTGGGACGGCCTGCGCCTCGGCGTCGACGCCGCGCCGGCGACGCTCGGCGTCGAGCGCGCGTTCGATGTCGCCGAGCTCGATGCGGTCGCGCCCGAGCTGCTCGCCGACCGGCCCGCGGTCTGGTACCCGTTCGGTGCCGACGCCGGCGTGCGCGAGCGCATCCACGCCTGGCTCGCGACCTTGCGCGGCCGCGCCCGCAGCGGCGTCCAGGCGCCGGCGGCGCAGCGCGATCTGGCGCCGCTGCTGGCCGAGATGCGGCTGCACAAGGACGCCGGCGAACTCGCGACGATGCGCCGCGCCGCGCAGATCAGCGCCGGCGCGCATGCCCGCGCGATGCGCTTTTGCGGCGAGCGCTTTCGCACCGACCCGGGCGGCGCGGTGCGCGAGTACGAAATCGAGGCCGAGCTGCTGCACGAGTTTCGCCGCCACGGCGCGCAGAGCCCGGCCTATCCGGCGATCGTCGCGGCCGGCGCGAACGCCTGCGTGCTGCATTACGCCGCGGCCGATGCGCCGCTGCGCGCCGGCGAGCTGTGCCTGATCGATGCCGGCTGCGAGCTCGACGGCTATGCCAGCGACATCACGCGCACCTTCCCGGCCGACGGGCGCTTCACGCCGGCGCAGCGCGAGCTCTACGAGATCGTGCTCGCCGCGCAGGCCGCCGCCACCGCCTCGACCCGCCCCGGCGCGCGCCAGCGCGACGCCCACCACGCCGCGGTGCGCGTGCTCGCGCAGGGCATGCTCGACAGCGGGCTGCTCGACCGCAACCGTGATGGCGATGTCGACGCGGTAATCGCATCGACCGCATACCGCCAGTTCTACATGCACGGCACTGGCCACTGGCTGGGACGCGACGTGCACGATGTCGGCGAGTACCTGTCGCTGGCCGAGGCGCCGTGCGACACCGTCGACGCGACCGGCCGCCCGGCCGTCTCGAAACCATCGCGCGTGCTCGCGCCCGGCATGGTCGTGACCCTCGAGCCGGGGCTCTACGTGCGGCCGGCGGCCGGCGTGCCCGAGCGCTTCTGGAACATCGGCATCCGCATCGAGGACGACGCGGTCGTCACCGAGACCGGCTGCGAGCTGATCAGCCGCGGCGTGCCGGTCGCCGCGGCCGAGATCGAGGCCTTGATGCGCTGAGGGCAACAATGCGTCTGACGCGGCGGGCCTCCGCCATGGATCAAAGACATGACCACCGACTATGAAGAGATGTTCGAGCTCGCGCCGGTGTCGCTCTGGCTCGAGGACTACAGCGGCCTGCGCGCGCTGTTCGAGCGCTGGCGCGCCGATGGCGTGCGCGACCTGCGCGCCTGGCTGAACGCCGACCGCGCGCGGGTCGCCGAGTGCAGCCGCCAGCTGCAGGTGCTGCGCGTGAACCGGCGCACGCTCGAGCTGTACGGTGCGACCGACACGCAGCACCTGGTCGCGAACCTCGACCGCGTGTTCCGCGACGCGATGCTCGAGTCGCACATCGACGAGCTGGTCGCGCTGTGGGACGGACAACCGCGCTTCTCGAGCCAGACCGTCAACTACAGCCTGGCCGGCGAACGGCTCGACATCCTGGTGCACGGCGCGGTGCTGCCCGGCCACGAGGCCGACTGGCGCCGGGTGCTGGTCTCGATCGAGGACATCTCGGCGCGCAGCCGCGCCGAGCGCTATGCGCAGGGCCTGTTCGCCGATTCGCCGGTCTCGCTGTGGGTCGAGGATTTCAGCAGCATCAAGCGCCTGCTCGACGACCTGCGCGCCCGCGGCATCGACGACTTCCGCGTCTTCACGCAGGTGCATCCCGAGTTCGTCGTGCGCTGCATGCAGGAGATCCGCGTCATCGACGTGAACCGGCGCACGCTCGAGATGTTCCGCGCGCCCGACAAGGCGAGCCTGCTCGCCGGCATCGACCAGGTGTTCCGCGACGAGATGGTGCCCGCCTTCACCGAACAGCTGATCGACCTGTGGCACGGCAAGCTGATGCAGCAGCGCGAGGTCGTCAACTACCGGCTCGACGGCGAGCTGATCAACGTGCTGCTGCAGTTCTCGGTGCTGCCGGGCGCCGAACAGGACTGGAGCCTGGTGCAGGTCGCGCTGATCGACATCACCGCGCGCAAGAAGGCCGAGGCCTATCTCGAATACCTCGGCAAGCACGACGTGCTGACGCAGCTGCGCAACCGTGCGTTCTTCGAGGACGAGCTGAACCGGCTCGAGCGCAAGGGCCCGTGGCCGATCACGGTGCTCGCGATCGACCTGAACCGGCTGAAGCAGACCAACGACCAGAGCGGCCATGCCGCCGGCGATGCGCTGCTGCGGCGCGCCGGCGAGGTGCTCGGCAAGGTCGCCGACAAGCCGATGTGCGCGGCGCGCATCGGCGGCGACGAGTTCATCCTGCTGATGCCGGGCTGCGACGCGACCGCCGGGCTTCAGATGATCGAGCGCGTGCAGTCGCTGGTCGAGCTGAACAACTCGTTCTATCCGGGCACCGCGCTGAGCCTGGCGATGGGCTGTGCCACCGCGGCGCAGGGCGAGCGCCTGGAGCTCATGGTGTCGCGCGCCGACACCGCCATGTTCGCGGCCAAGCGCGACTTCTACGCCGCGATCGGCCATGACCGCCGGACCCGCCCCGCACCGCTCGCCTGATCGACCACTGGCCTGACCCCGCAGGCGCGCGGCCGACGGCGTGCAAAGCGCCATGCAACGCGGGCGCAGCGCACTATGCGACGCGACTGCGCAGCGCCGGCGCCGCGGCGCGCAAGCCTGCGCGCAGCTGGCGAGCGGCGCGCGCGCCCTGGTACATGGCCTCCTCGAATACCGAGTAGCCCGACAGGTCGGTGTGCGCGAAATGGACACGGCGCTGCGGCGCCGCCAGCGCCGCGAGCGCAGCGCTGCTGCGCAGGCCCGGCACCGGGATGCTCATCGCATGGCCGTAGCGCATCAGGTCGACACGCTTGAGCCGCACCGGCAGGTCGGCATGCACGCGCGCGAGATCCGCGACCACGGCCTGCGACCAGGCGGCCCAGGGCTCGTTCAGCAGGCGCGTGCGCTGCTGCGCCAGCTGCGCCGGCGTGTCGCCGCCGAGCGCCCAGTACGCGGTCAGCACCGTCGGCCCGGGGATGCTGCGCGTGCTCTGGTGCATCGCGTCGACGTAGCCCAGCGTCGGCAGCGCCGCGCCGGGGTCGTAGATGACGTTGTCCCACGACGGCGGTGCGCCGGGGCGGTCGGCGAGCGCATCGGCCAGATGCAGGTTCGCGACCAGCCACGGTGCGTGGCGCGAGGTCGCCGCGGCCTGCGTCAACGCGGCCGGCGCCGGGTCGAGCAGGCGCGCCGCGACGAACAGCGGCAGCGCGAGCACGACATGACCGGCGCGCCAGGCTTCGCTCCGCTGCTCGGGCGCATTCCACACGTCGACCCGCACCTCGGCGCGCTCTTCGGTGACGCGCAGCGCGACCCGGCCGGTGTGGATGCGCTCGCGCAGCGGCTGCGCCATGCGCCGGCTCAGCCAGGCATTGCCCTCGGGCCAGGTCAGCACGCCGTCGCGCTCGGGCGGGCCGTCGCCGGGCGCACGAAACCCGTGCCGGCTCGCGAAGTAATGCAGCCCGGCCCAGGCCGAGACCTGCGCGGCGCCGGCGCCGTAGTCGTCGCGGCAGCAGTAGTCGAGGTACCAGCGCAGCGCCGGCGCGTCCAGGCCCTGGGCGTCGAGCCAGGCGCCGAAGGTCTGCGCATCGAGTGCGGCGAGCGCGGGGCGCCAGGTGCTGCGCGCCGTCGGCATGCTGAAGGCGCCGCCCGCGCTCGCGCGCTCGACCGCGGCGGCGAAGCGCCGGTACTGCGCGAGCGCGGCGGCGCGCTGGTCGGCGGGCAGCGCATCGACCGGCGGCAGCAGGCCGTCGAACCAGTGGCCGGCGATGCACAGCCGCTCCTGCGGGCTATGGCACAGGCTGCGCTCGTCGTAGACCGGCTGGCCGCGCTCGGTGCGGCGCAGCCCGAGCGCCTCGAGCAGCTCGATCACCTCGACCGCGTGCCCGCCCGGCACCGGCAGGTAGTGGGCGCCGAGCGGGCAGGCCATGCCGGCGATCGCGTGGCCGCGGCTGTTGCCGCCGGGTGCGTCCTCGAGTTCGATCACTTGCACGTCGTCGATGCCGGCCAGCGTCAGCGCGCGAGTTGCGGCGAGGCCGGCGATGCCGGCGCCGAGCACCAGCACCGACGCGCGGCGCTGCACATCGGGCGGCGGCAGCGCGGCCGAGGTCGGCGCGCGCACCGCATCGCGCAGCCGGTGGCCGCGCTGCACATCGGCGCCGACCCAGTCGCCCCCGTAGCGTGCCGGCGCATCGCGCATGCAGCCGGCGAGCGGCCAGGCCGCGGTCGCGGCGAGCAGCGTGCGGCGGCGAACGTGCGCGCTGTTCACTGGTGCACCTTGCCCCATTCGTCCTCGAAGGTCTGCACCAGCACCTGATTCGACAGGCGGTTCACCTCGGTCGGCACGCGCGCCATGTCGAGCGGGAAGTTGAACAAGGTCGGCAGATCGGCGGCGCTCAGGAAGCGCAGCCCCGCGGGCAGCTCGGTCGGCATCCGGTAAGGCCTTCGGCCGGCGACGATGAAGCCCCATTCGCCGAAGCTCGGCACATGCGCGTGGTACGGCGTGGCCTGCAGCCCGGCGGCCTCGATCGTGGTCGCGACGGTCCAGAAGCTCTTGCGCGCGATCAGCGGCGACGTGGTCTGCACCACCGCATAGCCGCCCGCGTTCAGGTGCTGGTCGATCAGCCGGTAGAAGCTCAGGGTGTAGAGCTTGCCGATCGAGAAGTTGGTCGGGTCGGGGAAGTCGACGACGATCACGTCGTAGCTGTCGCTCGCCTGCTCCAGCCACGCGAACGCGTCGGCGTTGACGACCTGCAGCTTGGTCGAGTGCAGCGCGTCCGCGTTCAGCCCGCGCAGCAGCGGCTGGGTCGAGAACAGCTGCGTCATGTGCGGATCGAGCTCGACCAAGGTGACCCGCTCGACGCCCGGGTACTTCAGGACCTCGCGCGCTGCCATGCCGTCGCCGCCGCCGAGCACGAGCACGCGCTTCGGCGCGCCGTGCGCGGCCATCGCCGGATGCACCAGTGCCTCGTGGTAGCGGTACTCGTCGCGCGAATGAAACTGCAGGTTGCCGTTCAGGAACAGGCGCACGCCCTGCGCGCTCGCGGTGACGACGACGCGCTGGTACGCGCTGGTCTCGCTGTAGAGCACATGGTCGGCGTAGAAGCGGTCCTCGGCCCAGGTCGTGACCCGGTCGGCGGCGGCGAACGCGCCGAGCAGAGCCGCAATCGTCAGCGCGCAGGCCAGCGCATGCGCGCCGAAGCGCCGCAGCTCGGCACGGAACAGCAGCAGCGCCCAGACCGCGACCGCGGCGTTCAGCAGGCCGAAGAACGCGCCGGTGCGGATCAGCCCGAGCTGCGGCACCAGCAGCAGCGGGAACGCGACAGCGACCGCGAGCGCGCCGAGGTAGTCGAAGGTCAGCACCTGCGACACCAGCTGCCGCAGGCCGGTGCTCTGCCGCTTCAGCAGGCGCATCACCAGCGGGATCTCGAGCCCGACCAGGATGCCGACCGCGAGCACCAGCGCGTACAGCGCGAAGCGGAACGCGCTGCTCGCGAGCGACTGCAGCGCGAACAGCGCGGCCGGCATCAGCCCGCCGACCAGGCCGACCAGCAGTTCGATGCGCAGGAAGTGAGCGACCAGCTGGCGCTCGAAGAAGCGCGAGAGGTACGAGCCGACGCCCATCGCGAACAGGTAGGTGCCGATCACGGTCGAGAACTGCAGGATCGAGTCGCCCAGCAGGTAGCTCGCCAGCGTGCCGGCCGCGAGCTCGTAGACCAGCCCGCAAGCCGCGACGACGAACACCGATGCGAGCAGCGCGACCTCGACCGGCCGCACCGCGGCGCGCTCGGCCTCGTTCAGCGTAGCGCCCGCGTCGCGCATGCCGAGTGCCGATTCAGCCGTGGACGGCGGCCGCGACGATCAGCCCGATTGCGATGCAGATCGCGCCGACGACGATTGCGAGCGCGACGTTCTTCTTCTCGATGATCTCGCCCCACAGGTCGTAGGGCGTGAGCTTGTCGACGAGCACGAAGCCGATCCAGAAGATCGCCACGCCGATCAGCGCGTACAAGATCGAGCCGGCGATGACGCCGGGTTTCAGCCATTCGATTCCGATCATCGCGACACTCCAGTCTGTACATCAAGGAAGGTTGGCGGTCACTTGTGGCCGCCGCCGGTCGAGAAGCCGCCGAACGCGCCGCCGCCGCTGCGAAAGCCACCGCCGCTGCGCTGGTTGTTCAGGCAATTCTGGTACTCCGTCGACGCTGCGCCGAAGGTCGCGCGGGTGTCGTCGCAGCTGGCGCCGCCGCCGCTGCTGCTGCAACGGAACAGCAGCAGCGCGACGACGATCAGCGCGCCCCAGAGCACGATCTTCGCCAGCATCGGCGTTGCGTTCAGCGCGTTCGGCGCGGCGTCGCGCTGCATCGCCGCGGTCTTGTCGGGCGCCAGCTTGAAGGCGGTCATCACCTGATCCGCGCTGAGCGTCTCGCCGGCCGACCAGACGATCTCGGAGGCGGCGGCATCGCCGAGCCGGTCGCCGGTCGCCTCGCGGTTCAGGCGCTTCGACGCGTCCTTGCCGGTGCCTCGGTAGTCGGTGTTGGCGGTGCGCTGGCGGCGTGTGACCTGCCAGTAGAACTCGCCGAGCACGTAGGTCACCATGCCCGTGTAGTCGTAGAGCTTGCGGTAGACCGCCCCCTGGTACTTGACGCCGTCGCCGGCGCGCTCAGGCACGCCGGTGATCGGCGCGACCCAGCTCCAGCCATCCTGCGCGTCGACGATGAACGCGAAGCCCTCGACGCGGTGGTACAGCAGGTACTCGCGCCAGAAGCTCTGCTCGTCGTCGGCTGCCTGGTCGACCTCGCAGCGCTCGACATAGCCGACCACCTGCCACGGCAGCAGCGTCCGGCGCGTCAGCGCGAGCTGGCCGATGCTGCCGAGCGGGATCAGCGGCTCGCTGCCGTGGTCCTGCCGGTAGTGCGCCAGGTCGGCACCGACGCCTTTCGAGACATCGACCACCGACGCGCACTGGTGGCAGACGATGGACTGCGTCGTCGCGAGCTTGATCACCAGCGCGGCGCCGCAGTTCGGGCACGCGACGCTGCGCGCGCTCAAGGTCTTCTCGACGGCCTCGGCCAGCCCGGTCATCGCGAGTTCGCCGAGCGCGACCGAGCGGCCGACCGACCAGCGCGGCGCCGCCGGGTCGCTGTAGTCCAGGGTGGCGACCTCGCCGCGCGCGTTGCGCAGGTCCGAGACGACGAAGCCGCGCGCCAGCTCGGGCCGCACCGGCAACTCGCCCTGCGCTGCGATCAGCCCGGCGGCGTTGACCGATGCGACGGTCCAGCGCTGCTCCGCAATCGTCAGCGGCACGCCGGCGCGCAATGCGGTCGTCGCCGGTGCGGGGCCATCGAGCGGCGCATCGAACGCGATCACGTAGCGGCCGTTGTCCTCGCTGAGCCAGCCCGATTTGCCGCTGTCGAACAGCGCATGCCATTCGTTCCAGGTGCCCTCGGTAGTGCGGTACTGCAGCCGCCCGACCAGCGTGAACGCAGCGCCCTGGTACCGGCCGGCGGCACCGAGCTGCAGCGGCGAGTGGTCGTCGAACAGCTCGGCGCTCTCGCCGATCTTGCGCAGCGCATCGCCCTCGCGCACGACCGTGCTGTTGCAGAAGCTGCAGACCGCGAACGCCGAGGCGGGCGAGCGGAACTCGACCGGCGCGCCGCAGTTCGGACACGCCGCGCGGTAGCCGCGCTGCGGGGCGGGTTCGGTGGCCAAGCGTCAGAAGGCGTGAATGAACCCGGCGGCCGGCGCCGGCCGGCGCCTGCGGGTCGTCATGGCGGGGTCAGTCGATGGCCTCGCACGCGCTTCAGACCAGCTTCTTCAGAAGCTCCGCCTTCTTCGCGTCGAACTCTTCCTGCGTCAGGATGCCCTTGGTCTTGAGTTCGCCGAGCTTCTCGAGCGTCGCGATCACGTCGTCGGGCTTGACGACGACCGCCGCGGGCTCCGCGGCACCGGCCGCGGGCCGCCCCTGCAGGCCCTGGTTGAGCTGCTGCGCCATCACCTGGCCGAGTGCGACTCCGGCGCCCAGCCCCATCGCATCGCCGACCACCCCGCCCTGCCCCGCGCCCTCGGCGAACTTCGGGATCGCCTGTGCGGTCTGGTACTGCATGAACTTGCCCATGTCGCCGCCGACCATGCCCATGCCGATGCGCTGGTCGAGGATCTTCTGCAGCTCCTCGGGCAGCGAGACGTTCTGCACCGTCACGCCCTCGAGCTTCAAGCCGAGCGCCGCGAACGCAGGTTCGGTCGCCTCGCGCAGCACCTTCGCGAACTCGACCTGGTTCGCCGCGAGATCGAGGAAGGCAACGCCGCTGCCGGCCACCGCATCCGAGATGTGCTGCAGCATCAACGCGCGCAGCTGGCCGTCGAGGTCGGCGACCGTGTAGGCCTCGCGCGTGCCCGAGATCTCGGTGTGGAACAGCTTCGCGTCATTGATGCGGTAGCTGTAGTTGCCGAACGCGCGCAGGCGCACCGCGCCGAAGTCCTTGTCGCGGATCGTCACCGGCTGGGTCGTGCCCCAGCGCTGGTCGACCTGCTGGCGCGTGCTGAAGAAATACACGTCGCTCTTGAACGGGCTGCGGAAGAGCTTGTCCCAGTGCTTCAGGTAGGTCAGCACCGGCAGCGTCGCGGTCGTCAGGGTGTAGCGGCCGGGCCCGAACACGTCGGCGATCTGGCCCTCGTTGACGAACACCGCGACCTGCGATTCGCGCACCGTCAGCGAGCCGCCATTCTGGATCTCGCGGTCTTCCATCGGGAAGCGCCACGCGAGCGTGCCGTCGCCGCGCTCGGTCCATTCGATGATGTCGATGAACTGTTTCTTGATGAAATCCATCAACGCCATGGCACTGCTCTCCTGGCAAGGAATCGACTGGCCGCTCCCGGAGGTTCCTTGATCCTTCGGCAGCGGGCTCGGCAGGCCGAGCCCTCTATGCTCACGCTCGCCCCGCCTCATCTGGGTTCCGCGGGTGCGGCGAATAATACGCCGCGGCCCCCGCTCTCCAACGCCGCGAAAGGGTAGTGCTCCATGAACGAAACCGCCCGCGCTGCGACGCTCCAGATTGCCGTGATCGGCGCCGGCCCGGTCGGTCTCGCGCTCGCGCTGCAGGCGGCGCGCGCATTGCCCGATTCGGCCATCACGCTGTTCGACGCGCGTCCGGCCGAGAAGGACGTGTCGGGCGACCCGCGCACCTTGGCGCTGTCGCTCGGCAGCGTGCAGCTGCTCGAACGCCTGGGCGCCTGGCGCGCCGAGCGGGCGCAGCCGATCCTCGAGGTCCATGTGTCGCAGCAACCGCCGTCGATGCTGCCGCTGCTCGGCGACGCGCTTGGCGACTGGCTCGGCGAGCCCGAGCTGCGCATCCGCGCGATCGACGAGGCCGTGCCGCTGCTCGGCGCGGTGCTGAGCTACGGCGCGATCGTCGCACCGCTGCAGCAGGTCTGGATGGCGGCCGAAGCGGCCGAGCCGCGGCGCCTGCGCAGCCGCTTCGGCCAGCCGGTCGCCGCATTGAAGAACCTCGATCGCGGCGTCGAGGTCGATGCCGGCATTGCCGAGCATTTCGATCTCGCGATCGTCGCCGAAGGCGGTGTGTTCGCCGACCAGACGCGCCTCGTCACCGTGGCACCGACCCGGGCGCCGCTGCGGCACGACTACCGGCAGACCGCCTGGGTCGGCCAGGTCAGGTTCGAGGCCACGGCGCAGCCGCGCGCGAAAGGCGTCGCGTTCGAGCGCTTCACCCGCCACGGCCCGGCCGCGCTGCTGCCGCTGAAAGACGGCGGCGCCGGCCTGGTGTGGTGCGTGCCGACCGACGACGACCCGGTGCGCGAGCTGAGCGATGCGCAGCGCGTGACCGTGCTCAACAGCATCTTCCACCCGGCCACCGGGCGCATCGCGTCGGTCACGCCGCTGAAGGATTTCGCACTCGGCCTGAACGCCGAACGCACGCTGACCGACGGCCGCACGGTGCGCATCGGCAATGCCGCGCAGACCCTGCACCCGGTCGCCGGCCAAGGCCTGAATCTCGGGCTGCGCGACGCGTTCGAGCTGGTACATGCGCTCGCGCGCAACGCCGATGTCGACGCCGTGCTGAAGCGCCTCGAATGGCAGCGCGGGCCGGACCGCTGGGCGATGATCGCCGCGACCGATTTCCTCGCGCGCAGCTTCACCTGGAAGCTGCCCGGCGCCGGCACCGCGCGCGGCCTCGGCATCGCCGCGCTGCAGCGCCTCGGGCCGGTGAAGTCGGCGCTCGCGCGGCAGATGATGTTCGGGCGGCGCTGAGGTGCGGCGGCCGTCGCGGCGCCGAAAGCAGGCGCGCGCTAACCGTCTCGGGCCGGGCTTTTGCGGCTGCACCCCGTCCGCCCCATGAACACGTCGGCGCACTTCGACCCCACCGCGCCGCTGAGCCGCTGGCGCCGCCTGGAGACGCTGGCGCTGATCGCGACGATCCCGGCGTTCTACATGGCGCTGCTGTCGATCGACCGCTGGGCCGCCGCGGTGCTGTACCTGCTGGCCTGCGGCGCCAGCCTGCTGGTGATCCGCCAGGACGGCCGCAGCGCCGCGCGGCACCGGGCGCACGGCACGCTGGCGTCACGCCACGGCTTGCGCCTCGCGCTGGCCGGCGGGCTGCTGCTGTCGGCGCTGTTGCCGGCCGGCGATGCGCTGCCGCTGCTGGGCGTGCGCCTGGCGACCGCGGTGCTGATCGTCGTGCAGCTGGCCGAATCGCTGCGGCCGTGGTTCTGGCGCGGCAGCCTGCCGCACCTGCTGGCGCTCGCGCTCGCGGTGCTCGGCCTGTGCGGGCTGGGCTTCTGGTGGCTCGAGCCGCACGTGCACAGCTTCGGCGACGGCCTGTGGTTGGCCTTCACGACCGCGGCGACCGTCGGCTATGGCGACATCGTGCCGAGCACGCCGGCGGCGAAGATCTTCGCGGTGTTCGTCGTGCTGATGGGTTTCGCGGTGCTGTCGCTGGTGACCGCGTCGATCGCCGCGATGTGGGTGCAAACCGGCGAGCGCCGCATCGAGCACGAGATCCTGCGCGACCTGCACCGCCAGCTGCAGACGGTGCACGAGGAACTCGCGGCGCTGCGGCGCGAGCTGGCGCAGCTGCGCGGTCGCGAGTGACGCGAGAACCCGTGATCAGGTGATCACGGTCGGCGCGCTGCGCCCGGTCAGGGCGCGGATGCCGGCGAGGCGCTCGGCGAGCGCGATCAGCCCGCCCAGCGCCTGCTGCGTCTCGATCGCGTGCTGCGCCGGGTCGGGCTCGAAGCGCTCGAGGTAGACGCGCAGGGTCGCGCCTTCGGTGCCGGTGCCCGACAGGCGGAACACGATGCGCGAGCCGTCGTG
>Ga0068867_100002752_pt1 | contig 12390 bp, 6 predicted proteins | sample KBSMisM32_FD_65649 | JGI IMG/M metagenome (GOLD analysis project Ga0068867, IMG submission 65649) | Miscanthus rhizosphere microbial communities from Kellogg Biological Station, Michigan, USA - KBS Miscanthus M3-2 | ecosystem: Host-associated > Plants > Roots > Rhizosphere > Soil ...
GTGATCCGAAACATCGACGGCTGGTACTCGGCTTTCGGGGTCCAGCCCGGTGACGCACTCTACGTCGCGCCGGCCAATCGCGTGAGGATCTGGTAATGGCCATGGATCACCGAGCGAACCGGACCATCGCCCGCACCTCGCCATGAGCACCCATCACGAATCACTTCACGAATCACTCTTCGCAGCGCTCCCTTCCTCCTGAACGATCCGACGGCGCAGCTCAGCTAGGGACGGTGCACTAAATTCCTAGCGCGCCAACCCTTTTTCGGGTCACTAAATCGTCATCGGGCAACGCGTGCGTGGACTGCGACCAAAGTCTGATTTACGCGCCGCCGCGCTTGTACCAGATTGCGTCTGTTCGTCGGCGCATCAACATCGACTCAACACGCGGCGCGGAGGATCACTTCAAGCAGCCTCTTGCCTCGACGACGTACACGACGCGAACTATTGCAAATGTGCGGCAGCACGGCCTGAGCGTTCCTCAGGCACGCTGACGTGTGCGCGTTCCGCGACAGCGCTCGTTTATAGGGGAGGGTCCATGAAACCGAGAGCGTGTCTTCTTCTGCCGATTTTCCTTGTTGTTTCGATGGCGCCGCCGGTCTTCGCGAGCACCATTACGGTGGACAGCACGAGCGACAGTGGCGCTCCCGTCGTCGGCTCGCTGCGCTGGGCGATCCAGACCGCGCAGCCGGGTGACACGATTCAATTCAATCTGCCCACTCCCTCAACAATCATGCTTTCAGCCGGCAGCCTGAACATCGACAGGAACCTCACCATTACAGGACCGGGTGCCGGCAGCCTGACGATCGACGCCAGCAGCAACCTGCAGGGTGAACGGGCCTTCTCGATCGCTACAGGCAACACAGTATCCATCACGAACCTCACGATCACCGGTGGAAGGGGTGGCGGATCGTTTGCCAATTCCACGAACACCGGCGGGGGCGCGGTGTTCAATGCGGGCACTCTGTCCTTGACTGGAGTCGTGCTGTCCAACAACTCGGTCCGTAGCACCGACATCGGCGGCGGCGCAATCTTCAATGCAGGCAACGCCACGTTGACGCTCACCAACTGTACTGTCACCGGCAACACGGCGGGCGGCGGTCAGATCCCGAACAACGGTCCGATTAGCGGCGGGGCAATTCGAAGCGCCAACGGCACCACCCTGACGTTGACGAACACGACCATCTCGAACAACACGGCGCATGTGGGCGGCGGCATCTGGAGCAACGGCACGTTGACGATCTCGGGGAGCACGTTTTCCGGCAACTCCGCAGGCGTAGGCGTTTCCACGCCGGACGACCTCGATGGCGGCGCGATCTACGTCGTTGGCTCCGGCACAGCGAGCATCGTTAACAGCACTCTTTCCGGTAACGCTGCCAAGAGCCGCGGTGGAGCAGTGGCAGGCGTAGGGAACGTTGGCATCAGCAACAGCACGCTCAGCGGCAATACCACCGACCTCGGTGGAGGGGCAGTGAGCGCGCTGGGGGCCGGAAGGACGGTCGGATTGAAGGGCAACATCCTGTCAAATGCCCAGAACTGCTTTGCATCGGGAGGGACGATTTCGTCGAGCGGCTACAATGTAGCGACGGATGCGACGTGTTCGCTGAACGGTCAGGGGGACGCGCCGAATACCGCCGCCGGACTAGATCCTTCGGGGCTGCAGGACAACGGTGGGCCGACCAGGACAATCGCGCTGTTGTCGACGAGCACCGCTAAGGACAGAATCCCGCCAGCCTTCTGCACAGCTCTCGACAACGCCACACTCACGACAGATCAGCGTGGAACGACGCGCCCGCAGGGGACCAACTGCGACAGCGGCTCGTTCGAACTGAATCAGGCGTCATCCTTCACCGTCACAAACACAAGCGACAGCGGTGCCGGCTCGCTTCGCCAGGCGATTCAGGATGCCAATGCCAGTAGCACAGCTGTCACCATCAATTTCGACCTGACGTACCCGGCAACCATAACGCTGACCGGCGGCACGTTGAACGTCACTCAGAGTGTGACGATACATGGTCCAGGTGCTAACGACCTCACGATCGATGGAAATCACAACCTGCAGATTCTTTCAATCGCGAGTGGTAAAGACGTAGTGATCTCAGGCTTGAAGTTTGCGAACGGCTCGAATGACAACGGCGGAGCCATCTTCAATTCCGGAAACGTCGTCATCAGCGAGAGTGTGTTCACCGGGAATAACAGCCTTCAGGGCGGTGCGATCAATAACCAATCTGGTGGAACGGTGGCCGTCAGTGACACGACGTTTTCGGCAAACTCGGCCAACAATTTCGGCGGAGGACTGTTCAATTTAGGCACGGCGATGGTCACGCGCACCACGTTTTCCGATAACACCGGAGGTGAAGCGGCCGGCGCTTTCAATGGCGGGACGATGACGATCGTCAATAGCACGTTTGCTGGCAATCAGGCGAGCGCTGGTGCAGGTGCGCTCGAGAACAACTTGACGCTCCACCTGACCAATGGCACGTTCTTCAACAACAGCGGCGGCGCCGGTTTTGGTGCGTTCTACAACATTCAAGGCGCGGCAACCATCAAAGGGACGTTGCTAGCCAAGGGGCCCTCGAACGGCACCAACTGCGCTCTCAATTTCGGTTCCGTCACTTCCGGCGGATACAACCTCTCGGATGACACGAGTTGCAGCGCGATAGGCCTAAACGCGCCCACCGACAGGAACAACACGGCCGCTGACCTCGATCCCCTGGGCCTTCAAGACAACGGCGGGCCAACGAAGACAGTGAGGTTGAAGCCAACAAGCATCGCGGTTAACGCCATTCCAGCGTCCTGCACCGATGTGAACGGTGGCGCGCTTTCCACCGACCAGCGCGGCATTGTCCGCCCAGTGGGGGGTGGGTGTGAGATCGGCTCATTCGAAGTCGATCAGCAGGCGCCGATCATCGCGAGCTTCAATCCGACAAGCGGATCGGTCGGAACGTCAGTGACCGTCACGGGCACGAGTTTCACTGGCGTCTCGAGCGTAACGTTCAACGGCACCAGCGCCACAGGCTTCACCAATTCTGACACCGAGATTATCGTCACCGTTCCTGCTGGGGCGACGACTGGTCCTATTTCAGTTACTGCCCCGGGAGGAACCGCCACAAGCAGTTCGAATTTCACGGTCGTTGCGGCCGCGCCGACGATTTCGAACTTCAGTCCGACGAGCGGTCCGGTCGGAACGTCGGTCACGATCACGGGCACCGACTTTACCGGTGCATCGGCGGTGACGTTCGGGGCGACAGCCGCAACGTTTACAGTCAATACGCCTACGCAGATCACCGCAACGGTCCCGTCTGGTGCGACCACCGGCCAAATCGCCGTGACGACTGCGGCCGGCACGGCGACAAGCGCCGACAACTTCACGGTCACCGTAGGACCGAGTCCCACGGTTACGAGCTTCTCGCCGGGCAGCGGGGTGGTTGGAACGTTGGTCACAATCAACGGAACCAATTTCGCCGGCACAACGAGCGTCGCCTTCGGCGGCGCGTCGACGAATCAGCTCACGGTGGCCAACAGCGGCAAGAAGATCACCGTCACTGTGCCTGCGGGCGCGACGACCGGACCGATCGCGGTCACGACGCCTGGCGGCACGGCGACGAGCGCGACGAATTTCACAATCGTCAATCAGCCGCCGACCATCACGAGTTTTACTCCGACAAGCGGCAAGGCTGGGACGCAGGTGCAAATCGTCGGCAGCAACTTCATTGGCGTGACCTCGGTGATGTTCGGCGGCCTGGACGCGAAGTTCACCGTGGTCGATCAGTCGCACATCCTTGCTACCGTGCCGAACTTCAAGCTACCGCCAGGAAGCAATGCCAAAGTCGTAATCTCGGTGACGAATCCCGTGGGAACGGCAACGAGCCCCCCTGCGTCATTTACCGTGACCAAGTAGGGCAGCGGCGGAACTCTACGATTGACGATTTGCCGAACGTCGCCGATTCCAAGTCGTCAATCGTAGAGGCCAACAAATCAGCAGCACGTTCGCCGACAGCTCATTCCGAGCACATAGGTAGTAGGTTCAGAGGCTGCCAATAAGCTGCCACTCATTGACCTTGGGACTGGTCTTCCACCCCGCATCCCAGGCCGAGATTACGTGAAGCTTGAAATAGCGGGCACGCACCGGCTCGAACTTGAACTCCTGCCATGGCGACGGGTACAGCCGGATGTTTTTCGTTTGAAACTGGCCAATTGAACGGAATGTCCCGAGCGGCGTGTCGTTGCCGACGAGCAGCTCGAAGTCCTTGATGTTGAGGCCACTCGTGTCCGGAATGAGCATCATGAATGTGTCGAACGTCGCCGCCTGCTCGTTCCTGAACGCATAGACGCCATCCCCGGCTCCAGCTTGAATGTATTCCCACGTGTCGACGTTGTCATCGATCGCGTACCGCCATGAATCAGCGGGTGCGGCCATGAGATGGCCGCCGTTGGCGGAGGACAGCAGGTTCATGCGCCCAGGCGTCGACACTATCGCGGGCTCAGAAGACGGTTTGCCGGCCCGCGACGTTTCCGGTGTACGTCGAGTTTCGTCGTGACCGCTGCCCCCAACTGGTGAACGCGCACTGGACGTTGTTGCACTGGAGCGGGCGGTGCTCGGCTCGGCGACCGAGCTGCTGCGCTGCCGGGTTAGGTTAAGGGCGAGATAGACGAGGACAGCTCCAGCGATGAAAGCCGCCACCATGGGCAGCCACGCAGACCGACCGCGAGCGAGAGATCTCTGTTCCGGCTGCGGCTTCGCGGCCGGCAATGTCCCGGCGTGTGCATCAGTATGGATGCGTGCGTCGAGCGTCTCGATCAGCTGCTGGAGCTCGGGATCATCGCGGTCCCCTTGCCAGTTGGTCAGATCCGCCGCCTCGACGCGTCGGAACTCCAGCGGGATCGTGGTGGGCTCGATCAACGCGGGCACGAGTGCGCCACGCTCCGCAGCCGCTGATGCTTCGGCGCGAACCCACCGGGATTTCGCCGACTCTGCCGACCACAGGACGACTACCGAGCGGGCACCCGTGAGTGCCTCTTCGATCACGTCATCGAAGGTTCGCCCCGGGGGGATGTCGCGGTCCCACCAGACCGACCACCCCTTCGTCTCCAGTACCGATGCAAGCTCCGCGGCACGCGAACGGTCACCCTTCGCGTAGCTGATGAACACGTCATGTGCCATGAGGTGGACGCGATGATACCGCGGTTGTTGAACACCAAAATCAGGTACGGATTGTCACCTAGGGCGTCTGCGGCTGGCCGCTGATCTGCTTTCTCGTGGATTCCTCGCGCCCGGAGGTCCACCGCGCGTGTTCCTGCGACACGAGTCCTTCGATTCGTTCGGCCAGCAGCGTCGTCGGATGCGCGGCGGTGGCGTACGGGCCCGCATGTGCAAGGTACAGGTACTTTTCATGTTTCAGGGCTTCACAGGTCGCGCGATACAGGATCCAGTTCGTATGGTGTTGATTGAGCTGCTGCAACCCCTCCGCGACGGCAATGGTTGCTGTGAGTAGCGCGACGACACGTGCGTCCTCCCAACCAAACGCGACCAGTAGCGGCACCGCAGCGCCAATCAGGATGGTCCAGGATTTCAGCAGCTTGAACGTACGCTGGTTCGAGCCGCTCTTGCGGTCGTACCACGCGATCTGGTCCTCGAGGCGCGCGAGCGCCACTGATTCACTGTCTTGAGCCATGCGCGGATAGGGTATGTTGACTCTATAGCCGCCGCAACCGCGCCGGCCGCAACGAATCCCTTCGTATCGAATCTCAACGCCGATGCCGCATGTCATCCTCACGGGTGGCCCTGGTGCGGGGAAGACCACGCTGCTTGCAGCGCTCGCCGACATGGGCTACCTCACCGTTGAAGAGTCTGCGCGCGACATCATCGCAGAGCGGCTCGCCGGTGGCGAAAGTCCCAGGCCAGACCTTGTCACCTTCGCTCGCGAGATTCTGCGTCGAGATATCGAGAAGTATCTTCATCAGCCCCGGACGCCCGAATGGGTGTTCTTTGATCGTGGGATCGTTGACGCGCTCGGCCTGCTTCAGGAGGTCGCACCGCTGTCCGACCTCGAGCTGCATACAACCCTGGCTTCGTACCCATTCCATCCTTCCGTATTCATCCTTCCACCCTGGGCAGCGATCTACGCCACCGACGCAGAGCGCGACCAATCGTTTGCGGAGGCCGTTCACGTCCACGACAAGGTCGTCGCGTGGTACCGGTCGTGCGGCTACGACCTCAACGAAGTCCCTCGGCTCTCGGCTTCGCAGCGCGCGGAACACGTCCTGCGCGTTCTCGCGGAGGGCGCCGCCTGAGCCTTCGCGCATCCGGATCGCGGCCGGCCGGCTGCAGCGGCCGCGTCAGATAGCCCAACGAAAACCGTAAGCGTTAACGCAAGACGGGCCCGAAACCGGGTCGCAGTGGCTCCTGCTCGAAGAGGATGGCGGGATAGAACGGTCGGGTGTAGTATGCCGCCCACTCACGTCTCTCGCTCTCAACGAACGGACCCGGGAAAATCCCTAAAGGAGGTCGCAGATGAAAGCGGCGTCGATTCGAGGGCTCCTGATTGCGGTCGCGATTCTTTTTGTTGGCACACCTTCATACGCACAGGAAGCCACCTTCACGGGCACGGCCACCGACTCCACCGGCAGCGTGCTGCCGGGTGTCACTATCACCGCCACTCTTGAGGCGACGGGGAACGTCTTCACAACAGTCACCGATGAACGCGGCCTGTTTCGCCTGCCTGTGCGCGTCGGCACGTACAACATCAAGGCCGAACTGAGTGGCTTTACCACGGTCAATCGGACCGCGCAGATCCTGATTGGACAAACCGCGGCCGTCGACCTGCGGTTAGCTCCATCTGGCGTTCAGGAAACCGTGACCGTGACCGGCGAGGCGCCGCTCGTGGATATCAAGGGCTCGACGGTGGGCTCCAATATCGATCCGCGACAGGTCGAACAGTTGCCCCTCAATGGACGCAACTGGATGGACCTGACGCTGCTGGCGCCGGGAGCACGTCGGAACGAGGGAGGCGGGATGGCACAGTTCCGCCAGGGGTACTCCCAGACCAACGTCGACGGCCAGCAGATCACCATCAACTATCACTCACAGACCGACACCGAGCAGCCAGGCTTCAGCCGCGATGCTATTGCTGAATTCGAGGTGGTGGCCAACCGCTTCGACGCCACGCAGGGGCGCTCGCAGGGGATGGTCGTCAACGCCGTGACCAGGTCGGGAACGAACCAGTTGGCCGGATCGTTCGGCGGGTATTTCCGGGACGACAAGTTCAACTCGAAAGACTTCCTCACCCACAACGTGCTGCCGTACTCGAACCAGCAGACCAGCGCGACCCTGGGCGGCCCTATCCGGAGAGATCGGATTCACTTCTTCGGCGCATATGAGTACGAGCGGGAGCCGAAGACCTATACCTACACGAACGTTCCTTATCCGTTTTTCAACATCAACCAGGAATTCCCGACGCGTACCCACAAAGCATTGGGACGGGTCGATTATCAGTTCACGCCGCAGAGCCGGCTGAACGTCCGCGTGTCGTACTACAACACGATCTTTTACGCCGGTGGCGGGGCGACGAATCATCCGTCGGTCGGTGGCACGCGCGAGCGCAAATCGCCGCAATTCGCGGGCACCTTCACCCACGTGCTCAACACGCGCTCCGTCAACGAAATCAAGGCCGGCGTGACCACTTATGAGCGGTTGGATCAGCCATCGGTGCGTTGGAAAGGTGGACCATTTCCATATCATCCGGTCGGACTCGGCAACTCGCCCGTCATCCAGCTTCCCGGTTACACGATCGGCGCAAACACGCTTCAGCCGTTCCAGGACACGCAAGACGTTCGTGACGACTTCACGACGACGTGGAATTGGGGCGGACGGCACGACGTCAAGATCGGCGGCGAGTACTTCCGCTTCCGAGCTGACTTCCGCTGGTGCAACCGCTGCATGGGTGAGATCGATGCGCGCAACGTCAACCTGACGCCGGCGCAGCTGCAGTCGATGTTCCCGGTATGGAACGACGCGTCGACGTGGAACCTCGCGCCGCTCGCCGCGGCGACGCAGGTCTTCTACGCCGTCTCAGATACCGACCACCGCTACAACATCGTCCGGAATTTGTTCTCTGGATGGTTGCAGGATGACTGGAAGGTGGGAAGCAACCTGACGTTGAATCTCGGCGTCCGGTACGATTGGGACAACAACTCGCAGGGCGAGAAGCTGAAGCTGATGCCGTTCCTGCCGGGCGATCTGCCGCATGACAACAACAACGTGGCGCCGCGCATTGGCGCCAACGTGCGGCTAAATGATCGCACCTCGATACGAGGCGGCTACGGGCTGTTCTTCGCGTTTTCTCCAAACGACGGCGTCCAACAGGCGTACTCGATGATCCATCGGTTCGAGTATCAGATCGCGAACAATGGCCGTCCCGACTTTGCCACGAACTTCTTCGGACCTGGGCCGAGTGGCGAAGGAGAAATTGGCGGGCCGCGGCCGAGTTGGGACGCGTCGCTCGCCAACGCCTGCGACCTCAATGGCAGCAAGCCGGGTTGCATCCGGCGCGCGATCAATCAGGAGATCGTGTATCCGGGTCGCTCGACGCCGTACAGCAATCAAGCATCGGTTGGGGTTCAGCATCAGATTACGAGCGACTCCTCGATCGAAGTGAATTACGTGTACACGCACGGAACCGGTGAGGAAGTGGTGCACAACGCGAACCTCACCTACAACCCCGCGACCGGCACCAATTACCCGTTCACCGACATCAGCCACCGGCCGTTTCCGGACTGGGGTGTGGTGCTTCTCGAGTACCTCGGGGGGTATTCGAACTATCACGGCACCGATATGACGTTCACGAAGCGCTTCAGCCATCGCTGGCAGGCGACGGCGACCTATACGTTGGCGTATTTCAAAGACGGGTTGCCTCCGCGGCAGCAGTGGTATCTGGGATCCGACGGCGTGATGGCACGGCGGCCTGTGGGATTCGCACTCGCCCCTGACCTGGGTGGCGACTACGGCTACGCCGGGTCCTCATTCGCGGGTGGCTTCGGCCAGTCCGGGGATCAGCGTCATCGCGCCGTGGTCAACGGCGTATGGGACGTGGGGCTCGGCATCCAGGCAAGCGGAATTTACTTCTACGGCTCCGGTGAACGCTTTGCCACCACCACGGGGCAGGATCGCCGCAATGAAGGCGCCGCCGCCGCCTCGGAGCAGCGGCTGCTCGCCGACGGCAGCATCCTGCCGCGCGCGGGAATCCTCGGCCGCCCGATCCACCGCGTTGACACCCGGTTGCAGAAGCGCCTGCAGGCGGGTCGCGTGACGGTAGATGGCATGTTCGAGGTCTTCAACCTGTTCAATCACGAAAACTTCGGTTCGTACGTGACCAACGCGAGCAGCCCCCAATTCGGACAGCCGTCGTTCAACGGAAACGTCGCGTATCAGCCGCGGATGATGCAGCTCGGGTTCAGAGTCGGCTTCTAGACGTAGAGGCGGACCTTCAGATCCGCCTAAGCAAGCGGACAGCCGGCAGTGGGCAGTGCGCCCCTGCCGGCTGTTTGTGATCTTGAGGCGCAACATGTTTTTTCGTCTGCTTTTCGTTGCATGTCTCGTCGCCGCCGCCTCGGCTCAGACGATCGACGCCGATCGTGACGCGCTGTTCGCGGCGATTCGTCGCGGCGCGGTTGGCGACGTCGAACGACTCATCGCAAAGGGCGCAAATCCCAGTGCACGGGACGCGCAAGGAACTCCCGCACTGATGGCGGCCGCCTTGTTCGCGGACGCGGACATGGTGACCCTGTTGCTGAAGCGCGGCGCGGATCCCGACCTCGCCGACGAGTCGGGCGCCACTGCGCTGATGTGGTCCGTGCCCGATCGCGCCAAGGTTCAGCGTCTACTCGACGCCGGCACGACGGTCGACGCGCGATCGGAATCGGGCCGGACGGCTTTGCTCGTCGCCGCGTCTTACCCCGGAACGGTTGATCTGCTGCGACTGCTTTTGGCGCGCGGAGCCGATCTTCGGGCCGAGGATCGTGCGGGCACGAGCGCTCTCGCCCTCGCGGTGCGTTCTGCGGATGTCGAAGTCGTCCGCTTCCTGGTCGAGCGGGGCCTGAAACTGGACACACTCAATCCGGGAGCGCGGCGCGCAGGCCTCGCGCGCAATTATCGGCCGACGATCGACTACCTGATCTCGAAGGGCGTCGGCCCGCTGCCCGACGAATTATTCACGAGCGCCACCTGGCAATCTCCGGATCTGCTTGCGAGAGCGATCGACGGCGGGGCGGATATCAACGCCAGTAACGCCGCCCAGTACGGCAGGACCGCGTTGTTGACAGCTGTCGCATCCGAGGCCGCAGGCCCGGAGACACTGAAACTACTCCTCGATCGCGGTGCAAATCCGAATGCGGCGACGACGGAACGGGAGACGCCGCTCGACTGGGCGATCTACAAGGGGGATCGCGCAAAGATCCAGCTACTCGAGCAGCGCGGGGCGATGCGCGGCACCGGTCCGCGGCGCGAAGCGATAACCCCTCCGCAAGCCGGCGGCATCGCCGATCCGCGCGTTTCTCTGCGCCGTAGCATCGCGCGAGTTCTCGATGTTGCGCCGGGGTTTCCCGAGCGTACCAGCTGCATTTCGTGTCACCACAACGCGCTGCCGGCCATTGCCGGGGCAGCGGCCCGCCGAAAGGGCATCGAGATCGACGAAGCGCACGCGCGCGCGAATCTCGATCACATCATCGAGTTCTTCACCGCCAGCACGCCGCGGATGATGCTCGGAGATCCGGCCGTCGGCGGAGAAGCGCTTACCGCCGGTTACGTGCAGGTGGCGCTGGCTCGCAACAACCATCCACTCGACACGATGAGCGCCGCCATCACGCATTGGCTCATCGCCCGTCAGATGCCAGACGGGACGTGGCTTGGCAACGGCCTCAATCGGCCGCCGTCCGAATACAGTTCGATCAGTCACACCGCGATGGCCGCCGGCGGCCTGAGGTCGTACGACATTCCTGGACTCAAGAACCCAATCGAGCAGAGCCTCCGCCGGGCGCAGCAATGGTTGCTTGCCGCGGAGCCGAAGTCGGCTGAAGAACGCGGGATGCGGCTGATGGGACTCGTCTGGACGAAAGCCCCGCGACCGCGCGTCGAGGCCGCGATACGCGATGTCCGGGCGCAGCAGGAGTCTGGCGGAGGCTGGTCGCAGTTCGGTCGAACGGGGCCGGACGCCTACGCGACCGGATTGTCGCTGTTTGCGCTGTGCGTCGCCGGTGTGCCTCCGACAGATGACTCCTACCAGCGAGGCGTCGCGTTCCTGCTGGGCACGCAGTATCAGGACGGAACGTGGCTGGTCAAGACGCACTCGTTCCCCGTGCAGCGGTACTTCGAAAGCGGGTTCCCGTTCGGCCGGCACCAGTGGATCTCGACGGCTGGCACGAGCTGGGCGTCACTCGCCATCGCTCAGACGCTGCCGGGCGGAACGACCTGCGGCGTCACCGAGTGATTTGTGATTGATGATTTGTGATTTCGCAGACGCAAATCGAAAATCGCGAACTGTCATAGCAGAGGGGCACCATGTCTCACTCGAGAATCTTCGGCTTCATCCTGGTGATGCTCGCTCTCGCGGTGAAGGGCGAGCCTGTCCGCTCGCAGCAGCAGCCGTTTCAGTTTCATCTGGTCGAAGCGACGATTGCCGACGTCCATCGCGGCATTCAAAGCGGTCAGCTCACGTGCCGCGCGCTGGTTCAGGCCTACATCAATCGAGCGAGGGCCTACAACGGGTCGTGCAATCAGCTCGTGACCGAGGACATGGCGCCGAAGTTTCTTCCTGATTACGCGACATACGCGGCGGCTGTGAAGGCCACGGCGAGCCTGCCGCCAGGTGATCCGAAAAAGACACCGCCAATCGAATTCGGACGCATGGAGCCGACGGCGTCAGATCCCTCCGTGCAGCAGCAGTACGGGATGACCGTGGGCATTCCCAACGCGGGCCAGGTGCGCGCACTCGGGATGCTGAACGTTCGTGGCCAGCGATCGGTCACGTGCAAAGGAGACTTCGATCGGCATCCGTCGGCCGGACCGCTGCCGGCGGGCGCACCGAAAGTGTGCGAGGAGTTTCGCCGACAGCCGGATGCGCTCGAGCGTGCGGCGGAGTTGGACGCGCAGTACGGTCGAAATCCCGACCTTCGGAACATGCCGATGTACTGCATCCCGTTCTCGTTCAAAGACTCGTACGACGTCAAGGACCTGCGATCGACCGGCGGCGCCGACGCGCACTATGACATCGACTTCCCGGCGCGCGATCACACACTCGTGTCCGAGCTGCGGCAGAAGGGCGCCATCATCTATGCCAAGGCGAACACGACGGAGTACAACGGTCGCGGTCCCGGGGATCCCGGCGGCAAGAATCA
>Ga0068867_100002770_pt1 | contig 12346 bp, 7 predicted proteins | sample KBSMisM32_FD_65649 | JGI IMG/M metagenome (GOLD analysis project Ga0068867, IMG submission 65649) | Miscanthus rhizosphere microbial communities from Kellogg Biological Station, Michigan, USA - KBS Miscanthus M3-2 | ecosystem: Host-associated > Plants > Roots > Rhizosphere > Soil ...
CCTGGGCAACAGGCTCCTGGATAAAAGAGCCTGGCAGAGCAGCGGCTCCCGCCTCATCTGCGATAGAGGCATCTGCGATCCCCTTCTCTGAACCCGAGAACGGGGCAGGCGACTGACCCGCTACGGGTAACTGCTGGGAGATCGACCTCGCCACGTGCATGCTGCTCGCTGACTCATTCTGACCCACGACTGTCGGCTGTGCCATCCGCCTCATCCTTCCTCGGCGCTGCTCGCCGGCGTTTCAAAGCTACTGTCGAAGCTAGTGTTCGAAGCTCTCGTGTTCGAAGCTACTGTCGAGAAAAAGGGGCAACCCCCGGAAAACGATCAATAGGACGACGCACGCCCGTCTCCCCAGGCTTTCCTCAGCTGCCCGGAGCCCGTGCTGTCCCTCGCTACTCGTTGACTATCGCAACTGTGTTGCGTATCGCGGCCGTGCTGCGTACCGCGGCCGTCTTGCTATCGCGGTCGTGTTGCCATCGCGGCCCTCTTACCCGGATCTAGTGAGCTGACCCGGGGCAGCGAAACACTGTGCGGTGCGACGGGCACCGCGGAGAGCTGGGCCGCTCGAGTACTGCTCGTCTGCTCAGATGCACGGTCTTTGCTCAGATGATCGCCTCTGCTCAGATGATCAGAGTATCGAGGCAGAAGGGAGTATCTGCTCAGGGAGTATCTGCTCAGGGGAAAACCAACCAAGAACAGCTGTATACCCCAACCTATTGTGGTGCAGCAAGTTCAAAGCCCCAATTGTCGGGAGTCTGGGAGGACAAGGTGGGCGCCGCACTGCGCAGATCACCAGTTATCCACCGAGCGTCCACAGGCCTCCAACAGCTGATTGCCTGTTCCGCTCCCCGTCTCAGCGAGCTTCTCGTTAGCACGCCCTCAGCACCTTTTTCTTCGCCATTCTCTTCCTTTGGAAGGAGTGTGGCGACGCCTCGCAGCCTGCCTGGACGGTCCAGACCCGCCGTTCGATCGAGGGTCGTTATCCACACCTCGGGGGCGTCGCGCGTCTGTGGATCAAGGGCGTGGGTCAAGCGGTCCGGGAGCGCTCCGCTGGAGCTCGAGCGGGGCCGTCGGATCTTGGGTCACGACGCGCTCTACGTGAAAGTCGCGAGCCGGATTCAAGACGTGGACTTGCCCGAAGTGGCTGAGGGGGGTGATGAGCCGCGCAGCGTCGCCGACCGCGACGACGATGGGTGGCGCAGTCAGATACGCGCGCCCGGCGCCGCGCACCTGGCTGGCCGTGACCTTCGCGAGGTCCGCGCGGAATTCATCCAGGGCGCCGTCGGGCAGGGCCAGGATATTCGCCTGACTCAACTGGTCCGCTGCGCCCGCAAGCGTGTCGAGCCCAAACAACGGTCTCGACGAGAGCTGCGCAGTGGCAGCTCGCAGCGCACGCGGCTCGGGCTCCTCCTTCGACAGCGCCGCCAAGGAGTGGAGCAGCGATTCGAGTACCAGAGGCGCACGTTCGATCGGCACCTGCACCGAGACCACGAGCGGGCTCGCGCCGTACGCCACCTCCTCCAGTGCCGAGCTGACTTCCAGCGCGAGCTCTCCACGCTCGGCCAAGTCGTTGCGCGCTCGACTCTCCTCGCTGCCGCCGAGGAGCCGTTCGAGCACGGCTAGCTTCGACCAGCCGGCAGTGCGTCGTTCCGGGCCCAGTGTGGCCACGCGCAGCTCGACCCGGGCTGCCTGCGGGCGATCGACCAGCAAGGTTCGCAGACGACGGGGAGCCGGCGGCGCGAAGAACAGCGGAGGCGCTACCTCTTTGCCTTGCCATGCGCCGAGTGAGCGCTCTGCAAGCGGCAGCAGCTGCTCGAGCGTGGTGGCCCCCACCACGAGCAGGAAGGCATTCCTGGGCGAGAAATTAGCATCGTACCAGGCGCTGCAGTCCGCCAGCGTCACGCGCTCGAGGTCGCCGGGTAAGGCATCGAAGTGACCGTACGGATGACGCCGTGGGCTGGCTCGAAACAGTTCGGCGTATAACGCGACGGACGCTGCCCAGCTGGCGCTCCCCGACCCGAGCGCGCTCACCCGCGCGAGCTCACCCCGGCGGAGTTGCTCGAATTCTGTCGCGCTCCAGCGCGGCGCGGCAGTGAGCGTGCCGAGCAGAGCGAGGCCTTCGTCGAGCGCAGCCTCCGGCAGGGTCAGCGCAAACAGCGAAGCGTCGCGCGTCGTCTGCAGGCGCAGTTGCGCGCCCAGGCTCTCCACGCGCTGGGAGAGCTCACGACTGCCCCAGCGGGCCGGCGTGCCCAGCGACGCAGCGCTGAGCCGGGCCACCCCCGGCCGCTCGCCTTCCGTGGCGGTGCCGCTTCGCACCACCAAGCGCAGCTCGAGCAGCGGCAGACCGCGACGCTCGAGCAACTGCACCGCGAGACCGTTGCCCAGCCGAGCCTTGCCGAAGCGAGGCATGCGCCAGGCGGGAGCCCGAGCCACGCGCGGTGGCCGCTGCTCGGCACCCGGGCGGGCCTCCGTGGGAAGACCGGGTCGCGGTGCTGCACCACTGCATCCTGGCAGCCACGATCCCACCAGCCAGGATGCCAGCAGCCCGGCTGCCCAGCGCCACGCGCGCCTGCCCCCCGTGCCCGCATTCAGGGCCCGCGCCCGCTGTCTCGGGTGGCAGCGCGTCATGGTGAGCGAGGCCGCACCAGCACGCTGTTGCGGCCCGCGTTGCGCAAGTAGCGCGCGACGGCGCGCTGGACGTCTTCGCGCGAGACCTGACGATACCGTTCGAAGTCTGTGTCGAGCAGCCGGGCATCGTGCGTGAAGAGCTCCGCATCGGCGAGGGTGATGGCCCGGGCGCGATTGCCATCGAGGCCGACCAGCAATCGGGAGCGCAGCTGATTCTGCGCTCGGCTGAGCTCGAGCGAGGTCGGGCCGAAGCGGCCGAGCGAGGCGATCTGGCCCTGGATCAACCGGCTCACTAGCTCCGGGTCCGTGCCTTCCAGGAGCGCGGCCTGCACGCCGAACAGGTCGGGCCCTCGCTGATCATCGGTCCAGACAGTGACGGCTCGGACCAGCGCTTTGTCGGCTACCAGCGCCTGATGCAGGCGTGACGTCACGCCGCTTCCGAGGATCACCGTCGTGAGCTCGAGCGCATAGTGATCCGGCGTGCGTTTCGCCGGAATGGCCCACCCTTGCCAGAGGCTGCTGCCGGCAGCGTGCTCGCCCTCCAGCGTGGCGCTGCGCGGCTCATCTTGTTCGAAGGGGGCGCCGCCGGGGACGGGGGGCAAGCTCACGGGGCGAGCGTCCGCGAAGTAGATCTGGATGAGATTCAACGCCTCGAGCAGCTCGAAGTTGCCTGCCACCGTCAGGACGGCGTTGTTGGGGGCGTAGAATTGCCGGTGAAAGTCGCGCAGCAACTGCAGCTGCCCCGGTGTTCCAGGCGCTGCTGCTTCGGGCGCCGCTGCTCGGGGATCGGCGCCCAGGCCTCGAGCGATGTCGAGCGGGTCGCGGGCATACGCCGGAAGGTCCCTGAATACGAGGGCGCGCAGCTCTCGCTCGCCGAGCGCTCGCGGGTCTTGGTTCTGCAGCTCGGCCTCTGCTCGCAGGATGCCCCGCTGACGCTCCCAGGCAGCGAGCGACAGCTCCAGGCTCTTCATGCGATCCGCTTCGAGCCAGAGCCCGAGTGCTAGCGCCGGGGACGGCAGCAGATCTACGAATTCTGTTCGGTCGCTGCTGGTCTGGGAGCTGTATTGCCCGCCCTGCTCGCGGATCCAGCGCGCGTGCTCGTCCGCGGCGACATTGCGACTGCCCTGGAACATCAGCCGCTCGAGCAGAGGCGCAAAACCTCGTTGGTCAGGGCCTTCGTTGCGTACGCCCACGGCGTAGCTGACGCAGATCGCCACCGTGGGTAGGGAGGTGTCGCGGTTGAGCACCACTCTCAGGCCGTTGTCGAGGCGAGCTCGCCGAATTGCCAGCCGGCTGAGCTCGGCAGGTCGCGTATCCGCCGCGGGGGCTTCGTCGTTGCCGCCCCGCTGCTCCCTGCCGGCGTCGGCCGCGGAAGCCTCCCGTCCGAGTGACGTCACGCTCAGCGCGAGCGCGAGCCCCATGCCCGCGCCATTTGCGCGCTGCTGGCACGGGGGGAGCCCCATCCGTGTTCGCCGCCAGCGTGCAGCGAGCCAAGTCGCGCAGGACATGAGCCGATCAAGGTAGCACGCCTGCCCAGCCGCCCGTGATAGGCTTTCTCCGATGGGATACGGTTATCGGAGAGCCTGTTATCTGTACCTGAGGGGCCGTTATCTGGGCGGGCAATATCTAGCCGGGCAATATCCACGCGGGCAATATCCACGCGGCCATTGGATGGAATGAGCTTGCCGATGAACGAGAGCAATCCGGGCGACCTACTCTGGACGCCGAGTCGGGAGCGCAGCGAAGGATCGCAGCTGGCTCGCTACGCGCGCTGGCTCGAGCGCGAACGAGGCCAGTCCTTCTCGATCCCCGCGGCCGCCTCTGGCCCTGCGGCCCTGTCCTACGGGGCCCTGTGGCGCTACAGTGTCGAGCAGCCGGAGGAGTTCTGGGGCAGCCTCTGGGACTACTTCGAGCTCGGCCCTCGGAGCTTCGCCTGCGTGCTCGAGCAGCGCGTCATGCCGGGGGCCCGCTGGTTTCCTGGTGCGCGGCTCAACTACGTCGAGCGCCTGCTGCGTTGGCCCAGCTCGCAGTGCGCGGTCGTGCATCGCTCGGAAGATGGCTCTCGTAATGAGCTCAGCTACGGCGAGCTGGTCGACCAGGTGGCACGCTGCAGCGCCGGTCTGCGCCGGCTGGGCGTCGAGCGGGGAGACCGAGTCGTTGGGTACGTGACCAACGGTCCCGAGGCGCTGGTCGCGTTTCTGGCCACGGCGAGCCTGGGCGCCATCTGGTCGAGCTGTCCGCCGGAGTTCGGGGTGGACAGCGTGCTCGACCGCTTCTCGCAGATCTCCCCCAAGGTGCTGATCGCCTGCCAGGGCTATCGCTACGGCGGCAAGCATTTCGATCGCCGCGCGGAGCTGGGCCGGCTATGCGAAGCCCTGGGCTCGTTGCGCGCTGCGGTCTGGATCCGCGATGAGCGAGGCAGCGCGCCCCTCTCGCCTGCAGAGGGCCGAAGAGACTCGAGCTTTGACGAGCTCTGCAGCGTCGCGGCACAGCTCGTGGTCGAGCACGTCCCGTTTGACCATCCGCTCTGGATCCTGTTCTCCTCCGGCACGACGGGGCTGCCCAAACCGATCGTGCACGGGCACGGTGGCATCTTGCTCGAGCATCTGAAGGTGCTCTCCTTTCACTCCGATCTCGGTCCCGAAGATCGCTTCTTCTGGTTTTCCACCACCGGTTGGATGATGTGGAACTATCTGATCGGCGGTCTGCTCGTCGGCGCCACCGTGGTGCTGTACGACGGCAGCCCCGGACATCCGGATCTGAGCGTGCTGTGGCGCATGGCAGCCGAGGAGAAGCTGACGTACTTCGGCTGTAGCGCGCCATTTTTGATGGCGTGCCGTGCCGCAGACCTCCATCCGGGCGCAGCGTTCGACCTGGGCACCTTGCGCTCGGTCGGCTCGACCGGCGCGCCCCTGCCGAGCAGCGGCTTCGATTGGGTGTACGCGGCCGTCTCGCGCGACGTGGCGCTCGGCTCGGTGAGCGGCGGCACGGATCTGTGCACGGCGTTCGTGGCATCCTGTCCCCTCTTGCCGGTACACTCCGGCGAGCTGCAGTGCCTGGCGTTGGGGGCCAAGGTGGAAGCGTTCGATGCCACGGGCAAGCCGGTCGTGGGCGAAGTGGGAGAGCTGGTGATCCGCGAGCCCATGCCGTGCATGCCGGTGTGCTTCTGGAACGATCCGGACGGTCGCCGCTATCGGGAGAGCTATTTCGACCACTATCCCGGGGTCTGGCGGCATGGCGACTGGATCCAGATCACCGAGCGGGGCAGCGCCATCATCAGCGGGCGCTCGGATGCGACGCTCAACCGCGGTGGCGTGCGCATGGGCACGAGCGAGTTCTATCGCGTGATCGAGGATCTACCCCAGGTGAAGGACAGCGTGGTGGTGGACACGAGCGACGCGGAGGGGCGCGGCAAGCTCTGGCTCTTCGTAGCCCCCGCCCCCGGGCAAGCGCTCGACGCCGCCTTGGTGACGACCATCAAGCAGGCCCTGCGTAGCAGGCTCTCGCCGCGTCACGTGCCCGACGAGATCGTCGCCATCACGGAGGTGCCACGCACCCTGAGTGGGAAAAAGCTGGAGGTCCCGATCAAGCGGCTGATGGCCGGTGCCGCGCTCGCCCAGGTGGTCAATCCGGGCACGTTGCAGAACCCTGCAGCACTGTTCGAGCTGCTCGCGGCCGTTCCCGGCACGGCACGACAACTGCATACTGCTTCCGCACTACCAGGAGAAATCATGAAACCAGCAAAAACGCCTCACGCGGAGCCTCCGATCAAGAAGCTCGGTCCCGATGACGCAGTGGTGCAAAAGCGCACGACCACTCCGCGCAATGTGGACATTGACCACGCAAACCGAGTTCCGGACCCCCACTGGGAGATCGGCACGGCCGAGGACCGGGTGGGCTCTGCAGCCAAGAACAAGAAGAAAAAGCCGGGCTGAGCGCGAGCTGCACGGAGCGCCGGCGTGGCTCAGTGCGTGGGCATGCGTACGGTGAGCAGCGCGCAGTCCTTGCGCAGATCGACCCAGGCGGCGGTCGTCGAGTTTTCGAGGGCCGCCTCGCCGGGAGCGGCAAAAATGGCCAGGATCATCGGTTTGCCGGACCAGGCTCGGGCGTGGCGGCGCATCTTCCCGAGCGCACGCTGGGCGGCAGGCGTGTCGACTCCGCGCTGAACACCGATCACGATCATTCCATCGACCGCGAGGTCGATGACCCCGTCGAGTCGGCTGCGCCCGAGCCAGCGCTCACGCTCCACCGGCAGGGCCGTCAGCTGGCGTTGCAGGTGCCGCTGCAGGGCCGCGCGATACGCTGCCTCGTCGGGCCACTCGCGAGGTTGCCAGCGCGAGAGCGCGCCCAGGCACTGATGCAGGGCGGTGGAGCCCCCCGGCAGCGCGTCGGGCAGCGGGTCCGACAGGTCGACCAGCGGTGGCAAAGCTGCCGCGGCAGCGACCGAATTGCCGAGCTCGTGCAAGGAGAAGCGGGGGGTGGGTGCCAGCCGCTGCGCGTGCCGCTGCATCCCGACGGCCCCGAGCAACGTGAGCCCATTCAAGAGGGGCAGGCTACTGAACCCCGCCGGCAGACCCCAGAGCCACCACACAACGTCGAGAAAAGCGGCCCACGCGAGCCCAGTGAGCCCAGCGAGCACTAGCGCCTGGCTGAGCAAGCCCCACATCACGTAGCGCGGCGAGGCCGCAAATTGCCCGACGCTCTCGATCGACAGCTGCGCCGCTGTCTGGAGTCGGTGCACGGCGACTCGCGGATCCCACTTGCCCTCGTCGTCGCGCAGCCCGTTCAGCTGCAAGACTCCGAGCAAGGTCAGCGCCAGGAGCTGGCACGATAGCGTGAAGCCGCTCAGCGTCGAGCCGGTCAACGAGTAGTCGAGGACGGGCGCGATGAAGCCGCACGAGAGCGCGATGGCTGCCAGCGCTCCCGCTTCGCGGCCGTGCAACGCTTCCTCCAACCAGACGCTCAGCTGGAGCAAGACGCGCACGAGCCAGCCGAGTCCTGCGACCCCGCGCGAGAGGGGCGAGTGATCGCCGGTTCGGAGCGAGAGCAAACCGAGTTGCAGGCGTGTCCGCTCCTCCGCGCCGAGCGCGTCCCTGCCCTCCAGGCGTACGCGAGTGCGCTCCTGGCCGGAGGCGTCCGCCGGAGGGTCCTCCTCGGCCCAATCGTTGGCGTCGAGCAGCAGGTGCGTGCGCTCCTGGTCAGCGTCGAGCGCTGGCTTCGCTCGGACTGTCGAAGGGCTCCGACCGAGCGCGAGCGCCCTCGGGTCTTGAGCCGTGGCGGCTACGGCGTCGTCCTCTTCGCACGGCAGATCGAGCACCAGGTGGGTCTGCTCCTGGTCGTCGGCGAGCTCGCGCGGAGCGGCAGCTCGGCGATCGGGACGACGGGGTGTCGGGCGCCGCTCCGTCGCTCCAGCCTCCGGCATCACGATCACGGCGCGCGGAGCCTCGACCGCTCCGAATGTGACCCCCCGCGCACGATGCTGACAGGCGGGACAGGCCACCTCTCGCTCGCGCGCCTCCGCCGGCAAGGTGACCAGCTGTTTGCAAGCGGGACATCGCCCCAGGAACGAGTTCAGGCTGCCTCCGGCATCGAGCGATCTAGACGGTGCTCGGCGTCACATCTAAAGGCGGCCCTTGATTCTGTTCCGTACTCGTGCCCGTGCCTGGGCCCGACAGGGGCCAGACCGGCGCGATCGTGGGCGTGAGGAACCTTCGGGCACGGGCACGGGCACGGGTACGGGCAAAAACCTGAATCGAGGGACACACGCTAGTCGCAGGCCGGCAGAGAGAGTAGCGCGCGTGCTTCCGCCGGACTGGCCGCGCGCCGACCGTGCTCGGTGCAGAGTTGCGCGACGCGTTTCACTAGCTCCGCGTTGCTGGCGGCGAGCCTCGCTGGATCGAAGCGAATGTTGTCTTCTAGCCCGGTGCGGCAGTGGCCACCGAGCTCGAGCGCCCAGTGATTCACCGTGAGCTGATGCCGCCCCATACCGGCCGCCGTCCAGGTTGCCCCCGGAAGCAGCGCGTTCAGCTCGCTGATCAGGAACACCAACAGCTCGCGCCGCGCGGGCAGCGCGTTCTTCAATCCCAACACGAACTGCACGTGCGCTGGGGGTTTCAATAGCCCCGCCTTCACCAGCTCCGCAGCGTTGTAGAGCATCGCGGCGTCGAAGATCTCCACCTCGGGTTTGGCGCCCTGTGCCGCGATCTCGCGCGCCAGAGCCTCGACGAAATCCGGCGGATTCTCGTACACCGAGCTCGGAAAGTTCACCGAGCCCGTGGCCAGCGAGGCCATGTCCGGGCGCAGCCACAACATGGCACCGCGCTCCTCCAGCTTGCGCCCACGGCCGCCGGTCGAAAACTGGATGATCATGCCGGGGCAGTGCTTGCGCACGCCCTCCTGGACGCGCTGGAAACGCCCCGGATCGGACGACGGCCGCCCGGCATCGTCACGCACGTGAATGTGCACGAGCGCAGCTCCCGCTTCGAAGGCCTCGTGCGTCGACTCGATCTGCTCGCTGGGCGTGATCGGCACCGCCGGGTTCTGCTCCTTGGTGGGCAGCGAACCCGTGATCGCGACGCTGATCACGCAGGGGGAGCTCACGGCTCGCCTCCGGGGCGTCGGCGGCCCCTCACCACGCCCCGATCGCTGGCCTGGTCCGCCGGGCTCGGGGCGGGCGCAGCAGGCGACCGATCGATGCGCGAGCGCTCCGCAGGCCGGGGACCGCGCGGCCCTGACGAGCGGTCGACCAGCGCTCGATCCGCTCGAGGCGCTGGGGCACGCGGGGCCGGAGCCGGGCGCGCCAGGGGGGCGCTGGGGGCTGCGGCGGGCCGTACCGGGGCTGCGTTGGCCTCCCGCGCAGACGGCGCCACTCCAGCCGGTGATACGCCGGGTGATGATCCTCCAGCCGAGCCGGTGACGGGCGGGGGCAGGACGGCAGCGGGTGCGGCGCCCGGCGCCGGACGCACCGGCTCGGGCAGCTTCAACTCGCGCTGGAGCAGGGCGCCAAAGCTCCCCAGCGGTGCCTGCTCGTCGCGCTGTGTCTGCTGCGCGCGCGAGAACTCGTGGAAGTTGCGCCGCTCCTCGACCGCCGCCACTCGCGACATGCTGAAGGTGAGGCCGCGCGAGGGATCCTTGCTCACGAGCACCACGCTCACGTCCTTGCCGATCGGAAACGCCCGCCGCGCGTCGGAGCCGCGCGGGGTACCGAGCTCGCGCGACGGCACGAGCCCCGTTCCCTTCTCGGTGTCCACGAACACGCCGAAGGAGGTTACCTTGCTCACGGTGCCCGCGAGCACCTCACCGCGCTCCGGCGCCGCTTCCGGCGGCGGTGCGTCGGCCAGCGCGCGCAGCGACAGGCGCAGCTTGGGGGGCGAGCCCTGCTTTTCCCCCGGTTGCAGCGCCAGCAGTCGGACGGTGATCTCTTCCCCGATGCGCAACACGTCTTCGACCCGTTCGACTCGGCCGTGCGTCAGCTCGGAGATGTGGATCAACCCCTCGACGCCGCCCAGATTGACGAAGGCGCCGTACTTTTGCACGGAGACGACCTTGGCCGCGTAGTCGTTGCCTACCTGGAGGTTGGAGAGCGTGCGCGCGGCCTCCTGCCCCTGCTGGTCTTGCAGCAGCGCCTTGCGGCTCACGATCACGTCGCGCCCCCCGTTCTTCACCTCCAGCACCAGGAACTCGAGCTTCTGCCCTTCGAGCGTGGAGAGGTCGGCGATGTATTCCTGCCCGAGCTGCGACGCCGGGCAGAACGCCCGCGCGCCGAGCACGCGCACCTCCACGCCGCCCTTGACCGCACTGCCGACGACGCCTTCGACCGGAAGCCGTGCGTCGCGCGCGCTTTCGAGCGCGCCTTCATCGAGCCGGCCGCGCCCGCGTCCGAAGGCGACGCTGAGCCTGGGTCCGGTCACGTCGTCGACGCTGACCACGCTGGCGCGGAGCGTATCGCCGACCCCTACGCCGAGCTCCCCTTTGTCGTCCTCGAGCTCGCGCCGATCGATGCGCCCTTCGGTGGTCGTACCGACATCGACGAAGACGTAGTCTTGGCCGATCTGAACGATGGTGCCGGCGACGGCCTGACCGGGGCGCAGCCGTATGCTGGTACGACCGTTCTCGCTGGCAGCGGCTTGCTGCAGCATGGATGCGAAATCATTGCTCACGACAGTTTCTCTCGGGGCAGCGCGCGAAGCGGGATGGGGGATGGGGGATGAAATGAAGCAGAAGGAACAGAAGGGAATGAACAGGAAGCGAACGGAGGAGGAAAATGGAGCGGAGGGGAAGGGGAATTTAAAAGCGCAGCAACCTACACGACGATCGAGCTGCGCGAAAGTTCCGACCCCGCGGTAGGCAGCCAGAAAGGCCAGAAACCAAGAGTCTACCCCAAAAAGGCACGCCCGAGGCGGGGGAGGGCCCCGGTCGCTCCTTCATTTGGGAACTCCCTCATTTGGGAACTCCCTCATTTGGGAACTCCCTCATTTGGGAACTCCTTCATTTGGGAACTCCTTCATTTGGGAACGGTGCGCTTCGACCGGGGAGGGGGTCTGGCTCAGACCCCCTGGAAATTGAGTAGAGTAAGAGGATGACCGTGCGCGAGGCCCCGCCCGCTCCCTCCAGTGGGGAGCGACCCAATCAGGTGAGCCGCGAAACTTCCGTGGGGGTGCAGCGTTTCGGGGTGCTGCGCTACTCGGGGGAAACGTGCGCTGCGCTCGACGACGCCGTGGCTGTCGAAGAGCCGCTGGAGATCCGCATCGCGGGCGAGCCCGTCGCCATCACGATGCGCACGCCGGGTCATGACGCCGAGCTCGTGCTCGGCTTTCTGCTCGCCGAGGGCATCGTGCGCTCGGTAGAGGAGGTCGGTGGCATCGCGCACTGTGGCCGGCCGGGTGAGTCCGGCAACGTCATCGACGTGCGCTCTGCGCCGGGCCACGTGATCGCGTGGGAGCCCAGTGGGGCGATGCGGCGAGCGACGTTGGTGACCTCTGCCTGCGGCGTCTGCGGCCGTCGCAGCATCGACGACCTCTTGGCGCGCGTGGGCGAGGTGCAGGATGAAGCGCGTTTTGCCGTCAGCTGGATCCGGCGTCTGACGCGCGAGCTGTCACCACGCCAGGCCAATTTTGCCGCCAGCGGCGGGGTGCATGCCGCCGCCCTGTGGGACGCCGACGGTGCCCTCTACGTGCTGCGCGAGGATGTGGGTCGGCACAACGCCGTCGACAAGGTAGTGGGCCGTGCGGCGCTCGATCGTCGCTTGCCCGCGCGCGGCATGGTGTTGGTCGTGAGCGGGCGCGCCAGCTTCGAGCTGGTGCAGAAAGCCGCCGTGGCGCGCATTTCGATGCTGGTCAGCGTGTCGGCACCCAGCTCGCTCGCGGTCGCGGCGGCCCGGCAGAGCGGCTTGACGCTGGTGAGCTTCGCGCGGGATGAGCGCTTCAACGTGTATGCCGGTGAGCAGCGCATCATCGGATCGAAGCAGTAGCGCGCTCGCACGCGCGGCGCTCTCTTGCTGGGGCGCGCTCGGGCTGTTCGCGGTCGCCCTCGTGATCGCCGCGTCGTGGTACCCCGGAGGCAGCTGGACGGAGCCCGCACGGGAGGGATTTGTGCCGTGGCGCAACTTCTGGTGTGACCTGGTGCGGAGTCAGGCGCTCAACGGCGTCGCCAATGGCGCGAGCCGGCGCGCTGCGAGCCTCGGGTTTGCCGCGCTCTGGTTTGCGCTCTGGTGCTTCTG
>Ga0068867_100002775_pt1 | contig 12317 bp, 10 predicted proteins | sample KBSMisM32_FD_65649 | JGI IMG/M metagenome (GOLD analysis project Ga0068867, IMG submission 65649) | Miscanthus rhizosphere microbial communities from Kellogg Biological Station, Michigan, USA - KBS Miscanthus M3-2 | ecosystem: Host-associated > Plants > Roots > Rhizosphere > Soil ...
CCAGCAACCACAGTGAGTGAGCAAATGTCGATTTGTTGCTTGTCATGATTGATCAGCCTGTTCATTCTCCACGCCAACGCGTGTGCTTTATTTCGCATCCTGCTTGCGCGAAACGCCGTATTGCCAATTCTTTTGCAACTCGATGTATCACGGGATCAGCATGCACTGAAATCCCGGTTTTGCCGGTGCGCCCATTGGACTATGGCGCAGAACATTCATGCAGCAATCGGGTGAGACGATTCGGACGCACAACTGGTTGTACTCGTACCAAGTGGAAGAAATGGGTCAGGTGAAACAATGCTGTGCGCTCAAAAGTTTCGCCGTCCGAATCCTGATCAACGCAGCGAATCCTGCGACAGACTGCGTGGTGCGCTCGCATGGCCGTTTGTCTTTCTACTGGTCGGTGCAAGCCTGGCGGGCCCGGCCTGTAGCGGTGGGGAAAGCGGTGGCGACAAGGGAGGAAGCGGCCCGGCCACACAGCCTGCGGTTATGCCGGCCGCCAGTTCGATAACCGTCATTCCCTCCGCTTCTTCGATTGAAGTCGGAAATACCCGGCAGTACATCGCAGTGGCGAAAGATGCGAACCAGAACATCCTGGCCGGCGTGACGGTCGACTGGTCCTCGAGCAATCAGGCCGTGGCCACGATCGATAAAAGTGGACGCGCAAAAGGCGTGGGGGCCGGTACGGCCGCCATCTCCGCGTCGCGGGACGGGATCAAAAGCCAGCTCGTCAATCTGTCCGTGACCAGCGGGCCGGTGACGATGGTGACCCAACTGCCGCCCTGGCTCACGTATTGCGACACGGGGTCCTGTACATCGCTCGACCCCGTGGTCGTGTATTCCTGCCCGGCGGAGAACCCGCAATGCATGCCGGCGCGCAGCACAATGGTTGTCCCGCAAGTCGACGACAAGCGCATCAGCGGTGTTTACATTTCCCTCGATCCGGCTGACACGAGCGTGCGACTCCTGTCCGGTGACGGCAAGGCAGATTCGGTTTTCATTTCGGTGTTCCAGGCGCCTGGAGTCACTTTTGGTTCAGACCAGGATATGTTGCTCAGCTATTACAAGGTGGCGCCGGTATGGGGTGGAAACACTGTGCTCAACTTTACGAGCACGTTTTCGACATCTGCACTGCTCGATACCGTGTTCTATCGTCATCCGAGCTACGATACAGGCAACGTCGCCGCGCAACTGCACGCCGAGGGACAGACGATCATTTCTGCGCAGCGCGCGATGACCGGCATCGCGCCGGAACATGTCACGGCGTTTTTCGTGCCGACCGAATTGGCCGCGGCGCGGGAAGGGGAAGCCAACTTCTCGTTTGGAGACGGGACCGTCACGGTCAATTATGGAAATCCGCCCTACATTGCCGCCCGGGGCGGCATCATGAATAGCGCAATGCCCCGCTTTGCCCACGAATACGCCCACGAATTGTTCAATGAAATTGCAGCCGCGTATACCGGCAATCCCAGTTGCATGAACGAGGGTGTCGCCGACGCGCTGCCGTTTGTGGCAGGATTTCTCCCAGAAGAAGATTTCGGACCGATTGGCCTGGCAGGGTCGGATTTCGACGGCGGTTGCACTGCGCTGAGCGAAGCTCACGACGTGGGAAACTGTTACTTCTGGCATGTGAAGAAAGCGGGATTGCTGACCCCTGCTTTTCTTCATGAAATTTTCCATCCACAGCATACTTACAGATTTGACAGTTGCTCCCAAAACACCATCGAAACAGGCAACAGCATTTTGGTGCTGTTCACGGAAGCGGCGGGCGGCGCGGACATGACTTCCGTGCTCGAATCAATGCACATTCCCCATGCGGCATCCTATGCCGCGGCGAAACAGGCGCTTGGGATGTAGAGAAAGGGTCAAGCCCTCTCACCGGCCTCTTCGAATCTTAAGAGGTGAACTGCAGCAATAACGCTTTATTGCTTTTTGGACCCAGCCCCTTCACCCTTCCCTCTTATGGCCAAGAGCCGGTACCCCTTATGCCCCCTTGCGGGCCATCCTTTTTTCGCCTTTATCCGTGTCACCTCTGTTGACGCTGACAACCCACGAAGCCTTGCGCACTGCGGCAGCGGAAGGTTTGACGTATGTCGGCTGCTCGCTGGACCTGGATCGTTCGATCACGACCGTCGAGGTGGATGCTGCGGGCTGGACTTGGCAAGGCCAGCTGTTCCCCTGGATGGAAACCTGCAAGGACAGAACCATCTACTACTGGAGTGACGCCGGCTTTCAACCGGTATCCCGTTTCACCACTTCATTGACCAAGCTGGTGCCGACACAGTGGGGTGCACCCACGTTCGAAATCGATGGCATCAAGATGCTGCCTACCGCACAGGTCTCGCCTTACGTGGATGCACAGCGCAAAGTCGGTCTGATCCAACCGCGAGGCAAGGTTGTTCTGGACACCTGCGGCGGCCTCGGCTATTTCGCGGCGTGGTGCCTGTCGGGTCAAGCCCGGGAAGTCATTTCTTTCGAGAAAAATCCCGATGTGATCTGGTTGCGCAATCTCAATCCCTGGTCGCCCCCTGCAGGCGCAGGATTGAGGTTGACCGAGGGTGACATTGCGAAGCACATCACTGCGATGTCCTCAGCGTCGGTAGACGCGATTTTGCATGATCCGCCGCGCTTCGGCATTGCCGGCGAACTCTACTCACAGATTTTCTATGATCACCTGGCACGCGTTCTCAAGCGCAAAGGCAGACTGTTTCATTACACAGGCACGCCGAACAGGCTGACCAGCGGGCGAGATGTACCTAACGAAGTGGCCAAGCGGCTGCGTAAAGCGGGATTTGCGGTGCAGACGAACGGTGACGGCATTCTGGCGGTGAGGGGCTAACCAAGCCTTGGGCGCTGCCTACCAGAAAAAGCAGGAATCAGAAAAGCGACGCGCATCCGGTGGTTGGCCGGTTACGCTTGCCCTACCAGCCGATTCCGCACTCCGCCGATATGCTCACGCAGCACATAGAGCTGGTCCGCAAAAGCAACGGGAGGATGAAGGTTGTTGACCGCTTCCTGGATATCGTCGAGGCGCTTGCGGATTTCCTCCTTGCGCGCCGGCGTCGGGTCGTCAAGCATGTCATGTTCGATCGCCATCAGGGAACCGTACCACTTGTAGATGCGCGAGCGCATGCGCCACCGGTAAAGCGTGGGAATAAGCCGCACGGCGGGAATCAGGATCACCACGACCGGGACCAGCACCACGATGAAACGGTCTACCAGGCTTGCCAGCCAGAACGGCAATTGCTTGTATAGGAATGGCGTTCCCGAACGGTAGAAGCGTTGCGCATCGGTGCTGATGGGAAATTCGCGTTCGAGCGGAGCAGGATATTCGCCCGCTTTGCGGTACATGCCCGCGGGGCGGTGGATCTCCTGGGCCGCGGCGATCAGCAAGTCCGAGAGCGCGGGGTGCAGGTCGTCGTGGGCGATCAGCTCGACGGTCGGGCCTACCAGTTCGACATCGTGCGGTGGCAGGTTCCGCCCCAGATCAAAGCCACCCTCGGGCAGCGTCAACCGCGACAGGAATTTGAGGCGGCGCATGTAACCGTCGGCCTGCCGGAAATTCATCAGGTGGATGCCCGGCAATTTCAGCAGGTCGCGGGTGACCTGGCCGCGAACGAGTTCCCCCATCAGGAAAGCCGCATCGATCTTACCCTGCTTGAGCGCCTCGACCGCGTCGTCGCCGTCCAGATCCAGCAAAGAGGTGCCCCCCTTGTCCATGCCGTTCGCCGCGAGGAACTTAAGCGCCATGGTATGCGTACCGCTCCCTTCGGGACCTACCGCAATGCGTTTGCCCGCCAGTTGCGAGAGCAGTTCCACCGTCTCCTTGCCGCGGTAAAAGACCAGGACCGGCTGAACGAACACGCTGCCCAGCGACATCAGGCCCGCGATTTCGACGCCTTCGGTCAAGCCACCAACGACGAAACCGACATCGGCCTTGACCTTGTGGTCAACCAGTCGAGTCAGGTTGTCCTTCGCCCCGTCGGTCTCGACCACCTGCACCTTCACGCCGCTGCGCGCGATGATTTTTGCGTAGCGCTCGGCGATGGTGTAGTAGCTGCTTTCCTTCGGGCCGGCGAGCATGACGATCGAATCCGGCGGCGCGGGACGAATGAACCTGACCGCCAGCCAGGCGATAAGCACGGCGACCAGCACCACTGGCACGACGATCACGAGCAGGTCCCGCCAACCGGCTGTGTCCGTCCTGGCGGGTATTCGCAGCCGGCGCCGGCGCTTGAGTTGTTCCGAAGCCATTTCTTACCTCATCGACAGGGCAGATGCAGTATAGGCCTAGCGCCCGTGGGGAGCGATGGTGGTTCGGTGGGCCCGCACCGTTTGACAACAACCCGCCAGGCAAGAAAAAGCGCAAGCGGGGCGTGCGCCTTTTGCCTGGAGAACAACGGCAGTGCATTCAGATCATGGCCGGTCCATTTTGCAGGTGGTCTGCATTACCGTGTCCTTACCTTCGATGCGGCGATCCGTCTTGAATCCATTGCCGGTGCGTTCCACGTCGTTCTTGATGTCCTTGCCGTCTGCCTTGACGTACGTGGAAACATACAGGGGCTGGATCAACTGGTGATTGTCGGCGCGCATCGTGACTTCGCCACTGTCGCCCTCGAACTTCATGCCTTCCAGTGCCTTGCCCACTTTCGCGGGATCCGTGGACTTGGCTTGGTCGATCGCGCGGGCCAGCATTTCAAGCGCAAGGTACTGGGTGGTCCAGTAGTAATCGTCTTTCACATCTTTATATTTGTCGCGATAAGCGCGGTAGTGCTTTTCCACCTTGTCGTTTCCTATGTTGGCGTGCCACTGGGTGACTTGCTTGAGGTGGCCGATGCCCGCATCGCCCAAGGCAGGAGGAGAGCCCAGTCCGCCGGCATAGTAAGTATAAAAATCGGGCGTGAAGCCGGCTTCGCGGCTGGCCTTCACCAGCAGGGACATGTCGTTGCCCCAGTTGCCGGTGATGACGGTATCGGCGCCGGTTGCCTTGATCTTGGCGACATAGGGCGCGAAATCCTTGATCTTGCCCAGGGGATGCAGTTCGTCCCCGACGATTTCGATGTCGGGGCGTTTTTTCGGAAGCATTTCCCTGGCCGCGCGCGCGACGGCCTGTCCGAATGCGTAGTCCTGGTTGAGCAGATAAACTTTTTTCGAATGCGTGTTCTGTGCAATTGCATCGGTCAACGCCGCCATCTTCATCTCGGCGTCGGCGTCGAAACGGAAATGCCAGAAGCTGCATTTGTCATTGGTCAGGGCCGGATCGACTGCGCCGGTATTGAGGTACATGACCGTCTTGTCGGGATTGCGCTCGTTGTGCTTGTTGACGGCGTCGATCAGCGCCGCCGCGACGTTCGATCCGTTGCTTTGATTGATATAGCGCACGCCCTGGTCGATCGCGGACTTGAGCGCCAACTGTGCTTCCTGCGGGCTGCTCTTGCTGTCGAGCGCGATGATCTCGAATTTGGCGCTGCCGCCGCGCGCATTGATGGCATCGGCGGCGAGTTGCGTATATCGCACCATCGCTTCCCCGACGTTGGCGAATGGTCCCGACAGGGGATCGATCACCGCGATCTTGATGTTTTCTGCCGCGAAAGACGATACCGCAGCAAGGATTGCCGCCGCCGCAGCGCCGGCATGCAAGAGTCGTCGTAGCTTCATGTAGGCTTCCTCCTAATTGTTGGTCTGGGTCGCCCGCCACCGGGGTGCCGTGTCAGGGTTACAGTCGGGGCTGGATCCGCAAATCCGCTCACAGCCCTCGCTGCGCGAGCTATGCTGCCCGCTCAGGCGGGGAGTTGCAAGGCAGCCCGCAACATAAGGAGAACGCTGCAAACCGTTCTGCTACTCCTCGCCGATGACAGTCACGACCAGGCTGCGCGTGTGCGCCATCTTGCGGTGTTCCCAGAGGTAGAGCCCCTGCCAGGTGCCCAGAAGCAGGCGGCTGTCCGCCACGGGAATGGTCATGCTATTTGAGGTGAGGATCGACCGGGCATGCGCCGCCATGTCATCCGGGCCTTCGGTATCGTGAACGTAGACTGGATCGCCGTCAGGCGCGAGGCGCCCGAGGATGGTCTCGAGGTCGCGCCTTACGTCGGGATCGGCGTTCTCGCAGAGGACGAGCGAAGCGCTCGTGTGCTGCAGGAAAACGGTGCAAAGGCCGTTGCGAATTCCACTTGCCGCCACCGCTCGTCCAACCTCAGGCGTAATCTCTGTGGTACCGCGTCCGCGAGTGCGGAATTCCAGGATTTTGTGCTGCAGCATCTGGAGCGTCGTGACGGGGTAAGTGCGCTAAAGGGCGTGACCGTGCTGGGGTAATGACTATCGCGACAGCGATCCTCCTGCCATCATAAATGATAGTCACGACGGGCGCGTACCCACGCAGCCACGATACTCACACAATCACGAAAGTGTCCCGGGGGACGACCGACATCGGTCGAGAACGGCCGTCACGGTCGCCAAATCCCCGGGGTGCAAACTACTGGATGCATGACCAGCTTTCGCCTATAGTGCCGGCGTGGCGACCCTCACGGCATTCGAACGACTCAATGGCGCGCAGCGCGAGGCCGCCCGTTTCGGCGCGCGCGACCAAAGCGGGACCTTCCGCGCCGGGCCATTGCTCATCATCGCGGGCGCGGGTACCGGCAAGACCAACACACTGGCGCACCGGGTTGCGTACCTCATGCTCGAAGGCGTCAGTCCTGAGCGCATCCTGCTGCTGACTTTTACGCGCCGCGCCGCCCTGGAAATGACGCGCCGCGCGCAGCGGATCATCGCCACGGTGCTCGGTGAACGCGCTGTCGGCAAGGGCGGTGCCGAAGTGGCGGTCAAGCTGCCGTGGTCGGGGACGTTTCATTCCATCGCCAACAGACTGATCCGGCGCAATGCGGCCAGCGTCGGGCTCGATGCCAATTTCAGCGTGCTCGATCGCGGCGATGCAGCCGATCTGATGGATGTCGTGCGCCACGAGCTGGACTTCTCCAAGGCGGAAAAACGTTTTCCGCGCAAGGACACTTGTCTGGCGATTTACTCGCACCGGGTCAATACTCGCGGGACGCTCGCCGCCACGCTGGCGAACGTGTTCCCGTGGTGCGCGCAGTGGGAGGAAGAGCTGACGAAGCTGTTCCGGGGATATGTCGAGCGCAAGCTCACCAATCAGGCGCTCGATTATGACGACCTGCTGCTCTATTGGCACGCCATGGCCGGCGACGCGGCGCTCGCCGCCGACATGGGGGCGCACTTCGATCAGATCCTGGTCGACGAATATCAGGATACCAATGCGCTGCAAGCCGAGATCCTCGCGTCAATGCGACCCTCCGGCGAGGGCGTCACGGTGGTCGGGGACGATGCGCAATCGATCTACTCTTTCCGCGCTGCCACGGTGGAGAATATTCTCGGCTTTCCGGCTCAATACCAACCGGCCGCAAGCGTGATAACGCTCGAAGAAAACTTTCGCTCGACGCAGGGCGTGCTGGACGCCGCCAATGCGTTGATCGCCGACGGCGGCCAGCAGTACCGCAAGACCCTGCAGTCAACGCGCGGAAGAGGCGCGCTGCCGCGTTATGTCACAGTCGCGGACGATCAGGGTCAGGCCGATTATGTCGTCGGCCGCGTCCTGGAAACTCGGGAACGCGGTGTCGCCCTCAAACGCCAGGCAGTGCTGTTTCGCAGTTCCCATCACAGCGATCTGCTGGAGCTGGAACTGGTCCGGCGCAACATTCCTTATGTGAAGTACGGAGGGCTTAAATTCCTCGAAGCCAGTCACGTGAAGGACATGCTGGCGGTGTTGCGCTGGGCTGACAATCCGAAGAACCGTATCAGTGCTTTCCGGGTGTTGCAGTTGCTGCCCGGCATGGGTCCGGCGAACGCGGGACGCTGTTTCACGCATTTTGAGGCGACGGGCCATGACTGGGGCGCGCTCGTTTCATTCGTTGCGCCATCGCTCGCGGCCGAGGCCTGGCCGGAATTCGCGGAACTGATGGTGTCGCTGGGTGCAGCCGACGGGCCATGGGAAGGACAGGCGGGCCGTGTGCGCGATTGGTACGAGCCGCACCTGGAACGCCTCTATGAAGGGGCGCAAGTGCGCGCGGGCGACCTGCAGCAGCTCGAGCGCATTGCGCTCCAGTTTCCCTCGCGAGAGCGCTTCCTGAGCGAACTCGCGCTCGATCCGCCCAAGGTGAGCAGCGACCTGGCGGGCGATCCGCTACTGGACGAGGATTATCTGGTGCTTTCCACCATCCATTCGGCCAAGGGGCAGGAGTGGGATGCGGTGCACGTGCTGAATGTGGCCGATGGGAATTTTCCACTGGAGTTTGCAACCGGCAAGGCGGAACAGATCGAAGAAGAACGCCGGCTGCTTTACGTTGCGATTACGCGCGCCAAAACGGACTTGCATCTGATCGCGCCGTTGCGCTACTACGTAACGCAGCAATCCCGTCGCGGCGATGCGCATGTTTACGGCGCTCGCAGCCGGTTCATGACGCATGGCGTCCTGGCGCAGTTCGAGCAGATCACGTGGCCGATGGCGCAAGCGGGCGCGTCGGAGCCTGCGCCGAACATGCCGAGAGTGGATGTGGCGGGAATGCTCAGGGGCATGTGGGGAGAGACTGCGGAAGGCTAACCGCAACAGTCCGGCGGTTGGTTCGCCCGCCAGCTCAGTGCTTGCGCCGGGGCGGTTCGCGCACGGGTCCCGGATCGTCGTCCGGAGGCAGCGTCGGTGGCTCCTCTTCGGGAGGTATTTTGACGATAGGCGGCTCGTCGATGGAGGGGGGCACGAGCGGGGGCGGTACCTTAACGGGGTCGTTGATCGGCGGTTCCGGTCTTTGCAGCAGCACGGCAGGTACCTCGGAAAGTTGAAGCGCTCTTCTGCTGACCTGATTGCGACTGCAGAGTTTACACAACCCGAATAATATCTTTCTGTCGGCACTTTTTTCCTCTCGGCCACGGTGCAACTTTTACGGTCACTTTCTTATTGTCGTTCGTCCGTGCGAAGCAGGCGCTGCGAAACAAGGCCGGTCATCGATCCACGCCCCCGTGTTATTGTCCGAGGCTTCGATACAGCAGGGAATCCGACAACCATGATTACCATCCAGCATGAAGGAAGGCTTACGGTCATCGGCGTATTCGTCACGCTCGAGATTGCCGATTTCAAGCGTCTCGAAAGCGAAGTCGAGCATCAATTGCGCGCGCATGGGCGGATCGATTTGCTGGTGGACCTGACTGGAATGATGAGCTACACCCTGGACGCGGCAATCGAGGATCTCAAATTCAGCCTGGAGCATGCCCACGACGTTGGGCGCATCGCGCTGCTCAGCGACGCGGATTCGGTGGTGTGGACGACGCTGCTGTCCCGGATTTTTGTCCAGTCCGAGATCCGCGTGTTCGACAGCGAAGAGCAGGCGAGGGAATGGTTGGCCGAAAAGGAAGGCTGGTAAAGAATGAGCCCGTTGGCTGCGCCATCCAGCCACGATGGGCGGCGTGGTCCCGGTTCGTTCCGGCGCGCTCGGGCTAATCAGCTACTTCTGGTGTATCCGGAAGTTCCGCCGCACGGTCGGCTCGGTTGAACAGTTTTGGGAAACCGATGCGCCCGATCAGCGGCAATTTGACGCAAAGGTCAAACGGATTGACGCCGCAGCTGAGGCCAAGCACATTTATTTCGAATCCTTCGACGCGGCTCACCAGCAGACCCAGCAACCCGAACAACGAAATCTGGAAGCCGCTGCCGCTCGCCGCCCTGCCCACCGAACGCAGGCCAAGATAGTCCTTGCCAATGGCGTTGCAGGGGAGTTCCAGTTCGAGTTCTGGCACGACGCGCGAAAGATGGGCGATGAAGGTATTTGAATTGGGTCCCGGCCACATGACGTATTTGCCGGCGTAACGATATTCCTTGATGGCTTTCTGTATACGCTCGATGAGCGGGCCTACGTCATCGCCGCGCTTATCCGCCAGCAGTTGAGGTATTGCCCCGTACCAATAGGCGTCGGGCGGACGTCTATGGGTCGCGACGCAACAGCCCCCGCGGGCCAGCGCTTCAGGGGTGACTTCGTACAGCGTGAATTTTTTCGCGCCCGCTGGCTTGACCGCAATCCAGGTATGAAGGCTGAGGTAGCCCCGCCATCCTATACAGCGGGCGCCGTAGACCTGAATCACGGGTTCGGTAGTTATTGCCGGATCAGGTGCAAGATTTACCCGATGCCGCATGCTTCGGCGGACCCTGCGGATGGCAACGGCGGAAGACATAAGGGCCCCGATGGAGCGCCGGGGACTCGACGGCTGGCCCGCTCGCCGTTCGCCTACGCCCGGGGCCGGCGTTTGCGCGACGTCTGCGCTCCCGGTTTCCCGCCGATTGAGATGTGCCATACGCCGATTCCTTTCGAAGCTTCCTGGGGCTGCTTATATGGCTTGGCATAAGCATCAATTGCGCTCAGGCGTGTATTTGCGCGTGGCTCTTTCGGCCTAGGGGGAAGAATCGAATTGGCGGAACAATTGATCCGCGCGAGGTGGCGCTTCGACACAAAGGTGGACCCGCGGGAATCAGCGAAGACGCCTGACGCATAATGCGATATCCAAATTCGGGGGTGCCGGTCGCCGGGTGGACCTCAGTCCGGCAATCGATCAGTAGCGTCTGGTGGAGCCTCTGCAAGCCGCAATCAAAGTTCGTAAAAGGCGCAAGCGCCGGCTGGGGATCGCAAAACTCTGGCCGAATGCCCGTTCGCGCCGTCGCTGGTGGCGGATTTACCGAAGGACGCCGCCCGGAACCCAGCTAATAGTTGGGCTGGTTGCTGCCGTCGTGCTGTTTCTCGCATTGAATTGGATATACCAGGTCGTAAGAAAGCCTTCGGAGTTGTTTTTTCCGGTGAGCGCCTCGCTGTACAAGACGCCGGGCGAGACCTGGAATCAATACGGTCGTCTGTTTCGGGCCCATGCAACGAATGTGATCACGGCCGATTTTCTCGCCGCGCTCGCCCAGGTGGAAGGATCGGGCAATCCAGTGGCGAGGACCTACTGGCGATGGTCCTTGCAAGGCAGCCCGTTCGAGATGTACCGGCCGGCGTCGAGCGCGGTAGGCATGTACCAGATGACAGATGGAACATTTGCGCAGGCAAGGCGTTATTGCGTGCACGACCACAGGGTCGTCAAGGAGGGTCGATGGAACGATTTTGAATCCTGCTGGTTCAACGGGCTCTACGCACGGACGTTTCCATCCAACGCTGTGGAACTCACCTCGGCGTACCTCGATCGCGCCGTAGAAGGCACATTGCAACGTCTGCGGATTGTGAACGCGAGCCTCCAACAGAAGCAGGATCTTGCGGCCGTAATCCACCTTTGCGGGACGGGCAACGGGGAGATCTATGCAAGACGCCGATTCCGCCTTGTCTCCGGGCAGCGGTGCGGGGACCACGACGTGCGCGTGTATGTTGCGCGTGTGGGCGAGATGAAGAAGATATTCGCTGGGTTTGATGCCAGGAAATGACGAAGCAGGGGTGGCGGCACTCCCTCAGTTATCCGCCTGAGGGACGCTCTTCATGAAAATGCCCTGCCCCGGTAAATTCAGAAGGGAGGAACTGAAACCCGGGACAGGGCAATGAAACAAAAATGTGGGTCCTGCAGAAATGTTGGAAGGCGCTTAGAAAAATGCCCTGTCCCCGAAAATTCAGTAAGGGAGGTAACTGACAACCGAGACAGGGCAGTGGAAAACTAAATTGATCGGCCGGCTTGTCTCACCTTGCGGATCAACGCCATCATTTGATTCGATACGATACTGCAGAATGCGTCGGACTCGAACGGATCGACTTCCTCAATGCAGCGAAACGGCAAGCTTGCTTCCGTAACCCAGAATGCTCCATCGGCGGTGGAGATCGACAGTGAGTGCGGTTCGGCAGGACTGGAAGTGCCTTTGGATTGAATATGGATTCTATAGTTCTGTGGTTGCAACTGATGCTTGACGAGAATACGGGTTGCTCTTTGTACTGCGTCGTCGACTGTTCTGCGGTATTCCGCTTGTGCCTGCATCGGTCTCTCCTCCGTAACACAACTCCCCCAATGTCTTTTTAGACCTGCGGGCGTCTTGGCGCAAGGGGCAAATGTGTCGGACTTTGGAGACGCGTCGTTGCTAAGCGACGGGAAAGACTCAAAAAACCCCCGATCGCCTTGCCGCGCCGTTGCCGCAACAAGCGAGCAGGGTCTCTGCAAAGAGTGGCGCTCTGCGTGGGCGTTGCGCCGTCTTGCAAAAGTTTTTCGGCATTCGTACGCAAGGCCGAGATGAACACGCAAGCCGGCGGGATCCTTGAGCCAAACGGCGTGCAGCGCACACCATTGCATGG
>Ga0068867_100002780_pt1 | contig 12307 bp, 11 predicted proteins | sample KBSMisM32_FD_65649 | JGI IMG/M metagenome (GOLD analysis project Ga0068867, IMG submission 65649) | Miscanthus rhizosphere microbial communities from Kellogg Biological Station, Michigan, USA - KBS Miscanthus M3-2 | ecosystem: Host-associated > Plants > Roots > Rhizosphere > Soil ...
GGATGTCGGCTATCTTTTTCTTAACCTGCTGCAAATGGGGCAAGCCGCTCCGCCCGGACACGGATTTCCGCTGTGGGTCGTTTACTCTGACTGGATCGCCGGACTTATCATTTTATATCCGCTTTGCCTATGGTGGGGTAACCTAAAGCGGCGTAACAAACACTGGCTCTTGAGTTATATATAGGACGTAGAATCTATCATCAAAATAAAAAGGAAAGAGACCAGCTTTAGGCTCTTGCCTTTTCACTATTACTTTTGAGTTTCCCGACTACTCCATCTCGCTCTCGTCTATATCAAAATTGGCATAGACCTTTTGGACGTCGTCGTTGTCATCGATGGCTTCGTAGAGTTTCATCATGGAACGTGCGTCGCCGCCTTCGAGTCGGATATAGTTTTGCGGGATCATCGAGATCTCGGCGGCCTGCGGCTCAATGCCGGCGGCCTTGACGGCGTCGTGAACGGCGTCAAAGTTTTCCGGGGTCGTGTAGATCTCGAAAACATCCCCCTCATCCTGCATATCGTCGGCTCCGGCCTCGATAGCGATCTCAAAGAGCTCGTCCTCTGACTTCGCGGTTTTATCGACGACGATGTAGCCCTTTTTATCGAACATCCAGGCGACCGAGCCGGCTTCGCCGAGGTTGCCGCCATTCTTGGAAAAAATGTGTCTCAATTCTGCGACCGTGCGGTTGCGGTTGTCGGTCATCGTCTCGACCAACACTGCCACGCCGCCGATGCCATATCCCTCGTAGGTGATCTCATCATACGCGACGCCCTCAAGTTGGCCTGTTCCACGTTTGATGGCACGATCGATCGTGTCGTTCGGCATATTGAGCCCTTTGGCGTCTGTGACAGCCTTGCGAAGACGAGCGTTTGAATCAACGTCGCCGCTGCCGCCGGTGCGGGCCGCAACGGTGATCTCCTTGATCAACTTGGTAAAGATCTTGCCGCGTTTAGCGTCGAGCGCGCCCTTTTTATGCTTGATCGTGTGCCACTTGGAGTGTCCTGACATTTGTAAAAAACCTTTGTTTTATTGAATTAAATTCGAATAAAAGAATATATCACGCTAGTTTTTGACGCGCAAAATGCGAGCATCGTTAGCTCCACTGCACCTCTCTTATCGAGTACTCGTCCCGCAATATGTTATGCACTAGATCACAAAGCCTCGATCGCGAGCGTGAATCTTTAGATCCGATAAATTTCCATTTTCGCCGCTTATCGATCGTGATATGCCATTCCGCATAGTCCGATCCGAGCGAACTCTCTACGATTCCAAACCCAAGGACAAAGCTCTCGCCGTTTGCAGTTACCGATTCCGACCAGCCACTAGCATTCCGGACGGGGTCGTCAAATACAAATTCGCTTCCCATGGACTTAACTTTCAACCAGCGCGCTAAGTCCTCGCCGGGACGCACTTCATCAACAGAGATCGGTGCGATATGGCCGCTCTCAAAAAGCCCTGTCATAAAGGAAATTTCATTTTTCATTTGTAACCTCATGAAACTTTAATTGTGACAGGTTATTGATCTTTATTCGCTTCGTCTTTGAAGTTTCTCCGCTGACGATCTCGACGTCACCCCTCGAAACACCGAAATGTTTCGCCAATAATTTGACCAATTCGCGGTTGGCCGCGCCATCAACGGGCGATGAAGCTATTCGCACTTTTAGCGCCTGATAGTGTTCACCTACGATCTCGCTCCTGGAGGCACGCGGCACGACGCATACCGCCAAAATGACCGCTCCGTCTTTTTCAGCAATTTTGATCGCCATGTGATTCGGATTTAACACTTTCTACGCTATCATAACTGACAAATTCGATTTGTAACCTCTGGATAAATTCATGCCGAAACTTAAACAGCTTTCATCGCTGCCAGCTATTATTGTTCTCTCGTTGATCTTTTGTACCGTTGCATTTTACCTCGGTTCACAAGACTCAGAGGCCCTGACGGGGGAAAATACCGGTCTTTTGGCCGAACAGATGTCCCTGACGCCTGCGGGCCATCTTGTAATCGACGCATCGAGCGGGCTTCCGGCAGTTGGGTCATTGACGATGAATTTTGTCCGCACACCCGATACCGCCGGACCGGACGGTAAGGGGCGCTATCTCATTGCCGTAAATAGCGGTTACGGTATCGAATTTAATTCAAAGAGCAAGGGCCAGCAGTCACTATCGGTCATTGACCTCAACGTCAAGCCCGAACCGAAAGTGGTGCAGAACATTTATTTTTCCGCACCCCAGAGCGCAAATTTTGGCCTCGCGTTTGACCATAATCTCCAGCCAGACGGCAAATACAGGTTGTTCCTTTCGGGTGGTTTCGAGAACAAGATATGGATTCTCAGCTTTGATCCGAATGCCGCCGTGCCGCTCTCACCACAAAATAAACCCGACGAAAAGTTTGATTCGCCGTTCATTGACGTTTCGGCATTTGCGGAAAACGCACCTTCGCCGGACTACAACAGCAACGCCGCTGCTGTTTATCCGACGGGCGTTGCGGTCGCTCCCGACGGGGAAACGATCTACTCGGCGAACAATCTCGGCGATACACTTGGCGTTATCTCTCACCTGCGTGAGTCCCGAAAGATCGATCGGATTAGCCTTCGACGTCCAAGTTCAAATCAGTTGGTTTATCCGTACGACGTAAAGCTCCTAATCAGCGGAAGCCGTGTCGCAAAGGCCTATGTTTCCCTTTGGGGTGACGGCTCGGTCGCGGTGGTTGCTGCCGGTAATCGCGTCTCACATATCTCGGTCGATCGTCACCCAACGGCGATGCTGCTTAACAAAACCCAGACACGTCTGATGGTCGTGAACTCCAATGCCGATGTCGTGTCCGTCATCGACACTCGGACCGACCGTGTCATTGAACGCATCAAAGTCCGCCTCAGTGAATCCGCCCAGATCGGAGCAAGCCCCGAGGGCCTCGCGCTCAGCGGCGACGAAAAAACACTCTATGTTGCTAATGCACACGCGAATGCCGTCGCCGTAGTCCAGCTTGCGGCAAACCCGATGCCGAGAGCTGGTTCGAAACTCCTCGGATTTATCCCTACCGGTAAATACGCATCGGCCGTCGCGGTGGTAGGCAATATGATCTTTGTCGCAAACGGTAAAGGCACCGGCGTCGATAACTCGTCAAACAAAGTAAATAATTCGGGAACGTATCCCAACATGCCGAATAAAGATTACCCGGCTGACAGTTATAACAAACGTGGCGAATATAGCGTTGCCGTTGTTTCGGGAAACATCAGCATGGTCGACATGCCGAATGAAAAAGAGCTTTACGCCTATACGCAAGATACGATGCGAAACAACGGAATGTTGGGTCGCGAAAAACGCAGCATATTCGCTGGCGGAAGATCGCCTTTCAAACACGTTATCTATGTGATCCGCGAAAACCGGACGTACGATCAGGTCTTTGGCGACGTGGCGGTTAGCGGCGACGGGCAAAAGGCTGATGGTGACGGTTCGGTGGCCATATTTGGTGCCGGCGAGGCGGCAAAATCTCCCAAGGGTGACCGGCAAAACATTACGCCGAATGCCCGGGCGATCGCGATGCGCTTTGGTTTGCTGGATCGATTCTTCGTCAACGCGGAGGCAAGCCCTGACGGGCATAATTGGTCGACTGCGGCGTTTTCCAATGATTATGTCGACAAAGCCTTTCGTTGGAACTATTCGCGACGCGGCCGGACCTACGATTTCGAGGGTTTCAACCGCTTGCCTTCGTTCGAAGCTCCGTCCACGCAACCACCGGTAGCGCTGCCGTCAGTCTTCAACCTGCCGGCAACGGCAGACGACATCGTCAAATTTCAAAAAAAGTACATTCCTTATCTAAATGGTGGGCGGGATATAGGCGAACCTGAGACACTTTACTTATGGGACGCTGCAAACCGCGCCGGGCTGACCTATCGAAACTATGGCGAATACATTGCGACGGTCTCGCAGAACGATGTGGCAGAGGTAAATACGCAAAAACGAAAAAACTATCCGGATACATCGCCGACGGCCACCGCTTTTGCCGTCAAAAAAACTCTTGAGCGGCATTTCTCTCCGACTCATCGCAATTTTGACACTGACACACCAGATTCATTTACAACGGACTCGTATCGCGCCGCCGGTTCAACTAAGAGTGATCCGGCAATTACGGATAACAATGCTAGTGAAAAAAATCGCGGCAACTCGCGCTACGGCGCGTGGGCGTCGGAATTTAGCTCGTTTGTCGCCGATCTTCAGGCCGGCAAGGGCGACCGGTTGCCAAATCTTTCGATCGTTCGGTTTTCGAACGACCATACGGCCGGATTGCATCGCGGCACGCCGACACCGCAATTCTACGTTGCGGAAAACGACTACGCAATCGGCCGCCTGGTCGAAGATGTCTCAAAAAGCCCTTATTGGAAGGACACGGCGATCTTCATCGTCGAGGACGATGCTCAGGATGGCCCGGATCACGTAGATGCTCACCGTTCTCCCGCGTTCGTTATCTCGGCATACAATCGTCCCGGAGCTCTTGTTCACGAATTTCACAATACGGTCAGCCTTATCCGCACCCTGGAGTTGTGTTTGGGTTTAGAGCCGATGAACTTGCTCGACGCTAACGCCACGCCGATCGACATTTTTGGCGCGACGGCCGATCTCAGCCCTTTTACTGCGGTCCTGCCAAATGTCGCTCTCGACAATCTCTTTCCCCCGGACAGACCGAGCGGCAGAATGGCCTATTATATGGATCTGACCGATCGTCAAGACCTGTCACATCCGGATATGGCGAATCCGAGAGAATTGAACGAGATAATTTGGTTTTCTGTAAGGGGAGATCTACCTATGCCGGTGGCTGCGCACCTGCCGGCTTTTGATCTGATGACGGCGGGTATAAAACCAGGGAAAGAAAAGGAACGCGGTGATGGCGACGACGAATAACGCCTATTGCGCCACAAAGATCCTCAGGACCATCGACTGAAGAAAGCTGATCAGCAACAGCACGATCATCGCCGAAATATCGAACATTCCGATCGGCGGTATCAGACGCTGGACTGGCAGCATTATCGGGTTCGTCACTTTCATCACAAAGGCTAGGAATGTTTTCCTCGTAAAGACAAACCATGAGGCGATAAACCTGACAAAAATAAAGAGTACTAGCACACTAAGCAATCCGTAAATGACGTAGCCGGTTATTGCCTTTGCGTTCCCCGCAACTACCCCGGCTGTTAACCCGTCGATAATGAAAAACGTGTTCCAAACTATCTGCGCGAAAAAAAATGTAAGAACAAAACCAATAAGAATGGTTAGGATCGGCGCGAGACGCGTATTGATACCGTACATCGCAAAGAATCGCGCTGCCGGATAGACCCATTTTTCCGTGACCTTTCGCACCTTAAAACCGAAACGCCCGACTTTGCCGAACGGATTCGGGTCCGAGTAATTAAAGATCAGCCTAAGTATAAGCATGCCAAAAAACACGCCGAAAAGGCCCCAAACGATCCAGCTAAATATTGGGTAAACCAAAGCCTCAAGCATAAGATTTTATCGCCCTTTCTCCAAAAACGGCCGTTCCCACTCGCACGACCGTCGCTCCTTCTGCGACCGCGACCTCAAAGTCGTGGCTCATGCCCATCGATAGCTCGCCGTGATTTGCGAATGCACCTTCGAACGAAAGACGGTCACGGATCTCTCTAAGACGCTTAAAAAAAGGCCGTGTCGCCTCAGGCTCGTCAAAAAAAGGCGGCAATACCATCAAACCATCGAAATGCAGGCGTTCACATGATTTCAAATACGCGACCAGTTCAGGTAGATCGCTCTCCGCAATGCCGGATTTTGTCTCTTCGCCGGCGAAATCCACTTGTACGAAAATCTTAAGTTTGTCGCGGCCTTCATCAACACAAATACGCTCAAGCCTAGTCGCTAGTTCGACGGAATCGACGGAATGAATAACGTCAAAAAGCTGAACCGCCTTACGTGCCTTGTTGGACTGCAAATGTCCGATCAGATGCCATTCTGCCGCGTTTCGCCCAATCTCGGCTATCTTGCCCTCGGCTTCCTGAACTTTGTTTTCGCCAAAGATCATTACACCGGCCGCGATCGCATTTAACAACGTCGCGGCGGGATGGGTTTTGCTGACCGCGACCAATTTAACATCATCCGGATCTCGTCCTGCGTGCATCGCTGCTATGTCGATCCTCTGCCTAACTGCGGCCAAATTTGCTTTAAGTTCGCTTTGCACACCGTCAAATATATCAAATCCCAAAGGCTTTCTTGAGTTTTGGCGCCTTAATTCGTATTATCGATAGTTCGCCCAAGCGGACGTGGCGGAACTGGTAGACGCGCGGGTCTCAGAAGCCCGTGGCCGCGAGGCCGTGATGGTTCGATTCCATTCGTCCGCACCATTTTTAGCAATGAAATATTCGGGATGAGGGATGAAAGTTCCTCGTCCCTTATGTTTTGTGTTCTCCTCTTAGATAGGCAAAACTCTTACTCTGATGCATCAGCAACTAATTAGTGCGATCAACCAACACCAAAGCCAATTCAGTCTAGTACTCAGTCCGAATAAGATCGAACGGCTGGCCGATTATTACGATCTGGTTATGGAGCATAATCCGCTACTACATCTTGTTGGGCCATGTTCGGCCGAGGAATTCGCCATTCGTCACATTCTCGAATCGCTAATGCTGCTTGAGCATCTTCCGACCGGGGCAAAGTTTGCTGATGTCGGAACCGGTGCAGGGCTCCCGTCGATCCCGTGCCTCCTTGTCCGCGACGATCTGCGGGGTGTATTGATCGAGTCCAAAGAGAAGAAGTCAAACTTTCTCGGTATTGCAGTAAAAAACCTTGGAATTGATGCGCGGGCCGACGTGGTCAATAAGCAGTTTCAAGAAGTTGATCCAGCCAACTGCGAATCGGTGACTTGCCGTGCGCTCGACAAATTTACAGAAAATCTGCCTCGTTTATTGAGATGGAGAAAACAACGGCGACTCATGCTGTTTGGCGGGCCTAACCTTAGAGAGGCTCTAGACGAACAGAAAGTGGACTTCGTCGAGAAACTGATGCCAATGTCGGAACAGCGATTTTTGTTTGTTTTGACGCGGTAGCATTTCAACGCGAAAGAAGCTGCGCCAATTTGTTGTCAATGATTTGATCCATGGCGCAAAGAATAGTGTTGATTATTACAAAAAACAAAAGAGAAGTTTACTGTGTAACCTGAAGCATGTTGTAGATTAGATATCTGCCGCCGGTCAACTGGATCACATGGCGTCCGACCTTAAAATATACGGCTTCATCGTTTGCGGCCTTTTCAAGCAAACTTCGGCTTAAGCCGTATATTAATGTTTCGTACACGCCATCACTGTATTTTGAGACCGTTCTTTTAGGCTTGCCTACCACGATGATCTTACCGTTGTCCCATACGACGAGCTCGTTGTTGGTGATAAACTCGGCCTTTTGTGATAAAAATGCCACGCTGACCACGTAGGAGCCCTTTCTAGCTTTCGCGTCGTTTTCTTTGTAATAGTACGTTACGTCTATCGCAGCTCTCTGAACGGAATCAACATCCTTTGGCAATTGAATGGGCAAAAATGTCGTGCTGAGCAACCCCGTCCTGCTCCCAGGATCGTAACGATTTACTAAGGCCCCAACATCTCCAAACGATGGATTGGATCTGCCCGATCTATTTGGCCTTGCGTTTCCTACACCAAAATTCGATCGAACTAAATCATTTTCCTCGAGCCCATTATTGTTATTCGGACGAGACTCCCAACCGGGTTTCAACCCTGGGATCGACCAGACACCTCGCTTTTCATTCTTCGCAGCGGCTTCCATTGCGGCATAAGTATCAAATTCAGTCCTCTCTTGGCCAGATACCTGCCAGGGAATATGCCATGCAGCGCCATCGCGCAACATCTGCTGGCTCATATCGACACCGTTCATCGTAAGTTGTACGACTGTCCGTTCCTTAGTCATTATCCTCGGCCGGTAATTGACCCGCTGTCCGATCACAAGCGTGCGAAGATGATCCTTCACGGTGTCGTGCAAAGCCTGCCCGGCAATGGGTACCTCGATATATTGAAGTTCAACCGGTACATTTCCATGTGAGATCGCGACAACGATAGTTTTTCCGTCGATCACGTCAACGACCTCGCCCTGTAAAGACAACTGCGCGACGGTGGAAACGACAAATACCAATACCGCAACTGATATGCAAATGGATATGAAAAAGCCTCTAAACAACGTAACTTCTCCTATTGAACGTCCAGATCGTATTCACGCAATCTGCGATAAAGCGTAGATGGTGATATACCGAGCAATTCGGCGGTTTTGCCGCGATGCCAGCCGGTCTTTTCAAGAGCACCGATAATCTGCTGGCGTTCAGAGTCGCGAAGGTTTGTCGGCGAAGCATTGTGAAAGGTGCCTACGCCGTTCGCGTGCGGCATGTTATAGCTGACAGAAACACTTGATTTTTCGGTGCGAAACGCGATCTCGGGCGGCAATTCGCGTGGGGTTATCGTGTCGCCGTCCACGAGCAGTACTGCCCTCTCGAGACAGTTGCGAAGCTGTCGGACGTTACCCGACCACTCAAATGCAGACAGGGCATCAATAGCAGCAGGTGACAGCTCAGGAGCGTTCGAGCCGGCTAGCTTATGGAGCAAATGGCGGGCCAACGGCTCGATGTCCTCCCGGCGTTCACGTAAGGGAGCAATATTGATCTCAAAGCTGTTGACACGGTACATCAGATCGGAGCGGAAAATGCCATCGGCCAGTGCCTGGTCCTTATCTCGATTTGTCGCCGCAATGACCCGGACATCGACCTCGACTTTTTTAACACCGCCGACGCGGAAAAATGAACGCGTTTCAAGAGCACGAAGTAGCTTTGACTGAAGCGGCATCGGCATCTCCATGATCTCGTCGAGAAACAGTGTCCCGCCATCGGCTATCTCGAAAAGGCCTAGCTTGCGCACGCGCGCACCCGAGAACGCCCCGGCCTCGTGGCCAAACAGCTCGCTTTCGAGCAACGTGTCTTGCAGCGCGGCACAGTTGAGATCGATAAATGGTTTCTCGCTCCTCTTGCTCAACCGATGTATCGCCTGTGCGATCAACTCCTTTCCGACGCCTGATTCCCCGGTTATCATCACCGACGTATCGGACGGAGCGACACGGTTGACGAGCCTTAAGGCCTCTTTCATTTGCCGCGATTCGGCCACGATCTCAGGCATTGTTTGATGCGTTCGAGCGATCTGAGCCCGCAGCCGCTGATTGTCTACCTTTAACTGTTGCTTGTCTGCGGCGGCGGCCACTAATGCCGAAAGCTCACCAATCCTATACGGCTTTGTCAGGTAGTCGTATGCACCGAGTTTCATCGCCTCGATTGCGCTCTCGACCGTCGCCTGACCGGTAAGCATAATGACCTCGGGCGGATTTAGGCTTCGTTCGCGCGTCCTCCGGAGAAGGCCCATGCCATCGAGACGCGGCATATTGATATCGCAGAGTACGACGTCAAAATCCTGCTCTTCGAGCATGGCCCAAGCGGTTTCGCCGTCTTCGGCACATCCGACGTCGTGGCCCTGACGGGTCATTTCTTTCTGGACCACGAGTCTTAGGTTTTTCTCGTCATCAACTACAAGTAGTTTCGCCATAATTATTCAGTAGACGCAGGGGGTTGAGTCACGACTCAGAACTGGTCGCGGGAAGGAAAATACTAAACGTTGTGCCTTTGCCGACGTTCGATCGGACACTCAGTCGGCCACCGTGTTCCGAGATTATCCCGTAACAAACAGCAAGTCCGAGGCCTGTGCCTTTGCCGACCTCTTTGGTCGTAAAAAAAGGTTCGAATATCTTTGGCATGTTTTCCTGTGGAATGCCAGCTCCTGTATCTTCTATTTCAATGCAAACGCGATTTCCTTTTAAGGATGCACGGAATGTAAGTGTGCCTCCGTTGGGCATAGCATCGATGCTGTTCGTTGCGAGAGCGATAATAGCCTGCTGTATCTGCCCGCCATCCGCACTGACAGGCGGAAGGCCGGATTCGACGTCGATCTCCTGAGCGATACCATCGCCCCGTTTTTGATGAGAGATCAGGTTGGCAGCCGAACGGACGATATCTCCGGCATCCACAAGTGACCGCTCACCTGTACGAATGCGGCTGAAATCGAGGAGCCCGGTTGTGATCGTCTTGCACCGAAAGGCCTCGCTCTTTATAAGTCCGAGGTACTCGGTTAGGTCCTCTGCCGCTTCGGAGGACTCAAACGCCCCTTCTTCGATCCGGTGTTCGAGAGATTCCGCACATGCGGCGATCGTCGCAAGAGGATTATTTATCTCGTGTACAACGCCCGCTGCAAGGCGCCCGACAGCGGCGAGTTTTTCCGCCCGGTTGATTGCGTGAAGAGCTTCGACGCGGACCGTTACATCCTCGCCAACAGTTATGACATGTGTCACGTCACCGCTGTTGTCATCCCTCATCGGGACCTTGCTGACCATCCAATGCCGCGCCGAGCCGTCGTCCGAGACTGTCTGCTGCTCGATACGCTCAATGCTACCGGTGCGAAACGCTCGCTCAAATTCCTCTCGGACACGCCCTTGCGGGTATTTTTCGAGAACGTCAAAAACGTTGCGGCCGATAGCCAGATCTCGCGGTATCCCCAACATGCCGATCTCGCGGTGGCGGTTCCACGTAACGATCCGGTAATCACGGTCCACCACGTAGAGGGAAACCGGCAGAGCATCAAGCACTGCCTCGGTAAATTTGCGGTTCTCTTCTCGCGCCTCGTTTATCGAGTTATGAAGGGCTACCTCGTAATGGGCCGAAAGATTGACGCTCATAGCCGCCATCTGTGTCGCGGCCTCAATAAGGCGCATTTTCCGGTCTGTAAGATCTCCTTCGGTTTCAAAACCGACAATGAGAGCGCCCTTGATCTCGCCGTTAATATGCAGCGGGGAAACATACTCAATGGCGTGACCGGTGTTATCCATCAAAAACTCGGCTTCGGCGCTTTCCGAATAACCTATCTGCGGCGGCATGAAGCTCAGCCATTTTTCCAACCTGTCGCGTCTGAGAAAATTGTCCCCCAACTCCCCTTCGCGGGAGAAGGCACAATTTATCAGGCCGATGCTCTCAAGTTCGGCAACAAATACGCAGCAAGAAGCATCAACTCCATTGAGTATCGCCTCGGTCACGCGACTCGCTACTTTCTTCGGATGAACCGTAAAAAGCAGACTCCGGCCAAGCTCAGAGATAAACTTGAGCTCACCAAGATTGTCGTCGGTGGGAGTTACTGCAAGTGGAGTACTCGCATCTTTTTTCGGCGGCGAGGATGTTAGCATTTGAATGATCGCAGCCGTTCGGGGTCGGTGCAGACGGGTCGAAGTTTGAGGAGGTCTTATCGAAATAAGGGGGGAACAGCAACCTCCCTTTCAATTAAAAACAATTTTTAACATTATGTCAATAAATTTAACGGTTTAACGGAAGAGTTGACATGCCGGTTAAGGCGGTTAAAAATTGAATCAGGAACAAATGGCCGTTTACCTGTTAAACCCAAGATTTGCAGTGTTCGCTGTCGCGGCGATATTTATGATTTCGACGGTTATTTCGGCTAGTGGGCAGGAGGTCGTCGATAAGACCGTCGCAATCGTCAGCGACAACTCGCGCACGGAACTTATCACGTACTCGGATCTTGTATGGCAGCTTGCCCTTCAGCCCGGGACACCACTCGATCCGCCTCGCTCTGAGGATTTGAATCAGGCCCTTCAATTATTGATAAATCAAAGGATATTTGCCCTCGAGGCCGAGCGTCTGCCGCGAGCGGCTCCTACCGACAAAGAGATCGCCGACAAGATAACCGAGACACTGACTCACTTTACGTCCCCGGCCGCTTTTGAGGCGAGGCTGAAGCTGGTCGGATTTGACTCGATCAAAGACAGCAGTTTCGAGCATCTGGTTGCTCAACGTGTCGCGATCGAGAAATATGTCGATTTTCGCTTTGGATCCTTTGTCGTGATCACAGCCGACGAGGAAACGAAATACTATCGTGACGTATACGTTCCGGAGTTTCGACGAAAAACGCCGGGCCTGCTGATGCCAACGCTGGAAGAAAAAAGGACGGAAATCCACCAAACACTAGCTCGGCAGAAGGTCGCGACTGCTATCGAGAATTTTCTCGACGAGGCAAAACGCCGCGTCCAGGTCGAGGTACTGATCGAGGTTTGAGAGTTTGGCCTGGATTTGATCTGTGAATGTCTTGACCTATAGGCCGTAGGGAATTATCATCTAAAATTCAATGCCGGGGTGGCGAAATTGGTATACGCACTAGACTCAAAATCTAGCGGGCTTAACGCCCATGT
>Ga0068867_100002786_pt1 | contig 12292 bp, 8 predicted proteins | sample KBSMisM32_FD_65649 | JGI IMG/M metagenome (GOLD analysis project Ga0068867, IMG submission 65649) | Miscanthus rhizosphere microbial communities from Kellogg Biological Station, Michigan, USA - KBS Miscanthus M3-2 | ecosystem: Host-associated > Plants > Roots > Rhizosphere > Soil ...
GAAAGCGCAAGGATAATATCTGCCTGGTTATACATGTAATCCAGGTGTTCATCGCTTACATATCCATACAGGAATATCTTTTTATTAATATACTGGTTATAGTGTTGCTGAATGTATTCATGGTAACTATATCCGGTTTCCTTTTTAAAACCATCCCAGTCTCCACAATCTTTTCCTACCAGGTGCAGTTCAAATCCATCCAGTTCCACCAGTGAAGGCAATATTTTTTGTACGAGGATATCAGTTCCTTTTCTTTTTTCCAACCTTCCTACAGATAATACCTGGGTGTTTGCTTTTTTTAGAATTACGGGAGCAAAACTTCCGGAGGATATATCTATTCCATGATGTATAACGGCGTAAGGCTTTTTGAAACTTATGTTATAAAGGCGTTCAGTCTCTTTTAAAATGGACCAGCTGTCAAACACATATCCGTCAGCAATCTGCAAGAAATGTGTTTCTACTTCATTGTAGACATCCTTTTGAGGTGTTTCATTATTAAGAATTTCCTGCAGCAGCATGGCCGTTGTTTCAAGTCTTACCACAAACGGGATCTCTGGCATTTTAACCCTGGTGATATAACCTTCAATATCCCATAAAGGGGATTCAATAACATGTATCGGGAAATGATCGTTGAGTTTTTTAATTCGCCTGTAAACGGAATAACTATAAGCCAGGCGTGCGCGGAGAAAATCCGGGATAGAGGAGTGCTTGAATGCCTCTGATATCTTTTCATCCCAATCCGGAATCTGGTGAATAAAAATGCCGCTGATTATCTGTTCGGATTCGCTCTTTCCAGAGGTGATTATGTGCACTTCATGCCCAAGGGCAGTGAACTCCCTGGCATAATCCCATCTATTACGGGGTATGCCATCTGTAGAATAAGGTGGTATATATTTAGTAATAATGCAAATTCTCATTGGATCTTATTGGTGGTGGTAAACGTTGTCGGCTAAGGCATTTGTATTTATATAGTTTCTGTAAAGTTTTGCAAAATATCGTTTCCGGTCAGTGTTTTTTGTGAGCTTTCGATATAGAAATCTCAAAGTCTTTCCATAAAGCTTTCTTTTAAATTTGGTAAAACCTTTTGATCCATCGGGTTTGAACATTTTTTCATAAACAACGAAATCAAGCTGGCGAATGGCTTCTTCCATCGAGAGAAAGCCTTTGAAATAATGGATATTAATAAAATCCTCTATATCCTTAATATCGAACTGGCGGGATCCAGGAACAGATTCTGAGGCCTGGCTCTTTGGAGCTTCGGAAAAACGCTTTAAAAGGCTATCGGAAGTATCTAGGGCATTTACCAGTGAAATGATATTTTGTTCCAAACCGGCCAGAGAAGCTGGTTTTTCAACAGTTTCATGCAAAAACAGGGCACTGACTGGCAATTTCAACGTACAATTTTGGCCAGGATCACCCAGAAACAGGATCTTATTCTGGCTGTAATCTTCGCTGCATTCAAAGATCAATTCATGCTCGCTGATATCCTCCGAAAATTCTATGGTTTGTGGGTTGTGCCGGGTGGCGTTGGATTCAATAGAAACCTGCAGTTTTCCGGGATTTTTGGATTGACCATGAACTGAAAATCGGTAAATGTATTTACCCCTTGGTAACTTACCCAACTCCTGCAGGAAACTTTGGTGATTTTTCAATAACATGATATTGCTTTGTTAGCTTTAATCAATATTTTGCGCCGGATATTTTCAGCTTAAAAATTGATGCGGGCTCACCCGGATTAAAACATGCCGAGTTTCGCCGCGAAGCTATGAAAATCTGTCTAATCTCTAAGGAGTGTTTTCCCTTCTATTATGGCGGCATTGGCAGCACTTTCTATGCATTAGGCAGGATGCTATCTCAACTTGGTCATGAAGTGGTTTTACTCTCCAAAAAGCCTCACAATGCAAATGAATTTACTATCAGTGATCACTACACGGGTTCGTTTCAATTGATATGGATTGAATATGTTGAAGGTCAGCTTTTTACACATAACCGTTTGGATTATGCCTACCAATTGGAATCCTTCTTTGAACGGTTTAATGAAAAGTTCAAAGCAAATCTCGTTTTGATCCCTGAATTTGATGGGGAAGGTTACTTTTTATTGAAAGCAAAAAAGGATGCTGGTAAATATCCGCAAACAACAATTATTACCCATTTTTCAGGACCCCTGTTTGCATTGTATAAGAGTATAAACAGGCGCTCATCCTATTATGAACAGATCATCTTTAAAATAGAGGAATATAGTATACGGGCCAGTGATTTTTCAATCGCACCTTCCACTTTCATCTGGGAACATTTGAATAAACATTTCAGTCTGAAGCATCAGACAAACTTCATCTATCCAAATCCAGTAAACCCTGCAGTGTTTAAAGAACCTGTTCGAACCATGCAGGAACCAGGCAAAGAACAGAATATACTCTTTATTGGCAGGCTTCAGGATATTAAGGGAGCAGATTACCTGATAGAGGCCTTTGCAGATCTTGTTAACTCCCGGAAGGAGTTGAATGTAAAATTGCAATTTATCGGTTCTGATCTATACTGGGATGAATATGGACAGTCCTTCATTGAATACTGGAAAGAACATTTACCCCCTGATGTCTTAGCCCGTATTGAATTTACCGGGGTGCTTACGCATCCTGAAATTTTTGAACGTCTCAGTAAAGCCTGGGTGGCTGTTTTCCCTTCCCGGTTTGAAACTTTCGGAAATGTTGCGCTGGAAGCCATGTATTCAAATGTTCCTGTTATAGTGAATAAGGATACCGGGCTTGCTGCTGTTATAGGTGAGAAATATAAGTTTTACTGGAAGGAGGCTCATGGGATCGACGCACTATCAAAGAAACTATATGAAATTATTTCAGACAGCCAGTTACACCAGGAATTAAAGGAACAGGTCTATTCCCGGGCAAAAGAGCTGCACGATAATAAAGAACCCCTGATCTCTTCCATTATAAAGAAAATCGGTTCAGCCAAACCAGCAACAAAACATCCTCAGGATTTAACTGCATTAGAGGATGAAATTTTTTTGCTGGCTAACCTGTATGCTGCCGAATTGGTAAATACAAAAAATGAGGAGATCAGGAATGTTTATCAGTTAAAAGACGATGAACTTAAAAAGGCCTGGGAAGAATATGATAAGAAAAATGAAGAACTGAAAAATGCCTGGGAAGAATATGATAAAAAGAATGTGGAGTTAAAGGAGGTATGGGGTCAATATGACAAAAAAAATGAAGAACTGCAGGAGGTTTGGAAACAAAATGATAAAAAGGATCAGGAACTTCAGCAGGCTTATCTGAAACATGAATCAGATGTAAAGAACGCCTGGACTGAATATGATAAAAAGAACGAAGAACTGAAAGAATTGTGGGGGAAATTCGACCAAAAGAATGAAGAACTCCAGCAAATTTATTCGAAGCATGAAACAGAAATTAAAAATTCCTGGGAAAAGTATAATGAGAAAGATGTTCAATTAGCAGCAACCTGGAAAAAAAATAATGAACTGGAGTCAAGCCTGAATAAAGTAGTGGATGAGCATAAGAAGTTAACAGAAGAGAGGCAGTCCCTGCAAATTCAGGCAGAAAGGCTGATTGCTGAAAATGGAAACCTCAACAGGAGTATTGAATTGTTATGGACTGATCTTAAAAAGGAGCAGTTTGAATCCGGACTGCTTAAAATCCAGGCGCAATCGAAGGAAAAATCATTGAAACAAATGGAGCAGGATATTTACAGCCTACAACAAAAATTACAGGAACTGGAGGGAAGGATTAAAAAATCAAATGAGGAAATTGATGATATCAAAAAATCTGAGGTGTATACTACTGCCCTGCAATTATATCGCCGCCGATTTTTGTGGAAGCTAATGAAAAAATTAATCTGAATGCTTTCAGGGTCCGAATAAACTCAGGTCTTAAGTTATTCATAAACGTTTAGATTTCAGTAAATAAATTAACCTTTCAGTCCACTTATTAAGATCGATTTCTAATCTAAACAATTAATTTTGCTGCCGGATCACAGGCCATCTTATGTCAGGTTTCTATCATACTTACTAAAATAGGTTCCAATCCCAATGTCGCAAAGAGCTTCAGGTATAAGCATAATTACTCCTTTTTATAATACCGGCCCAGTATTTTGGGAAACCTATGACTGTATTACCAATCAATCGTTCACCAACTGGGAATGGATTATTATCAATGACGGAAGCAATGATATTGAATCAATAGCTATCCTGGATAAGCTAACAAATGAAGGAAATCCAAAAATCAAGATCGTTAACCTTGAATGGAATATTGGCCTGCCAGGCGCAAGAAACAGGGGTATAGAGCATTCCAGGAAACCCTACCTCGCTTTCATAGATTCCGATGATCTATTTGATGAGTATGCGCTTGAGAAATTTTTTCTTGTTTTAGAAAATAACAGGGATATCCAGTTTGTCAATTCCTGGGTGAAAGGATTTGGAGGACAGAATTATGAATGGAAAGGCGGATTTCATGAAACACATATATTCTTACAGGAAAATCGAAACACCAGTTGCTTTATGAGCCGGAAGGAAGTGTTTGAATGGATATCTTTTGATGAAAACCTGCGCAATGGAGGTGAGGACTGGGATTTTTGGTTGCATGCCGCTTCAAAAGGAATATGGGGCTACACAATTCCTGAATTCCTTACCTGGTATCGAAGAAAGGAGGGTCCATCTGAGTGGAAATCGCTCAGTTCGGAAGCAGAGATAAAGAAACTCAGAAATTTAATTACAAGGAAATATAGAGGTCTGAATAAAGACAATTTTCCTCAACGAGGCCTTTCAGAGTATAGATTTGAGAAGGTATCCTTAAATAATAATGAGGATGCAAAGCAGGTAACTGTATTTGAAAAAAAAATACTGTTCATTTTACCCTGGTTTGAACTGGGCGGAGCGGATAAATTTAATCTGGACCTCGTGGAAGGTCTCAATAAAAAGGATTGGCAAATATCCATTGCATGTACCAAGCCTGGAGATCAACCCTGGGAAGGGTTATTTAAACAGCACACAAAAGATATTTTCTATTTCCCAAATTATTCGCTTGAGAGCGGATTTTATAATTTATTGGAACACCTGATTGTTACCAGGAAACCATCTGTGATATTTATTTCGAATACTGTTTACGGATATTTTGCGATTCCGTTTGTAAGACAGCGATTCCCTCATATTCCTGTAGTTGACTACCTACATTGCGAAGATCCTGGCTGGTTTAACGGAGGTTATCCAACTTTCTCATCAATTTTTACCCGATTATTAGACAAGACCTTCGTTAGCTCGGAACACCTCAAAAACTGGTGCATAAAATTGGGAGCCATCCGTGAAAGGATTACAGTTTCCTATACAAATATTGATTCAAACCTCGTTAAGAGGGATCCGGAAACACGTAACAAACTGCGGGATACTTTAGGGATTCCGGTTGATTGTCCGGTAATCCTGTATGTAGCAAGGTTGACTGAACAAAAACAGCCATTGCTACTGCTGGAGGCGATTGAAAAATTGTATGAAAAAAATCGCGATTTCAAATTAATAGTAATTGGAGATGGTCCAGACAAAGCTTTATTCCAGAAGAAACTGAAAAGGCTTAAAGCCAGGAAGAATATTATTTACCTGGGCTCGTTATCAAACAGCGAGGTGAAAGAATACATGGACGCATCTGATATATTCTTTTTGCCAACTGCCTTTGAAGGAATTGCCCTATCGATCTTTGAGGCTATGGCCAAAGAATTGCCCGTTGTTGCGGCGCAGGTTGGTGGCCAGTCAGAATTGGTTACAGACGGATGCGGGTTTCTGGTTAAACCCACCAATCCAGTGCAGGATGCAGGGTTATATGCTGATCATTTAAACCATTTAGTGAAGTATCCGCAGTTCAGGATTGAAACGGGGAAACGCGCACAACAAAGGGTTCAACAATTTTTCCGCCTGGATAGTATGGTATCAGGTATAGAAGCTGCATTGAAAGAGGTGTTATTACAACATGAATTGGCAGTTCCACTTATAACTGCTGAATACGTGGCCATTCTTAACCGAATGTCCTCTTTGGACCAAACTAACAGGGACCTGCAAGGAGAATTAACAAACACAGTAAACACAATTCTTAAAAAATATAATAAGCAATACAGCGCCATAAAGAAAGTGGGTAAAAAATTAAAATCAACCGTAAAGAAATTTTCTTGAAGTACTGGTTATTAACGACGGAATTCCCTCCAATGTCCGGCGGCGGTATTGGAACCTACTGTTACCAGTGGGCAAAACATCTGGTGAAGTTGCAGGTGGAGATAACTGTATTCCTGGTGAACAGATCTGTGAATGGTTACCGGGAAACAACACTGGAAGGCATAAGGATCATTGAATTTGGCGCTTACCTGGAAGACAGCTCTTCTTTTCTTGGGTATGAAACAGCAATAGCTGTTTCATACGAAAAAATTATAAGGCTGTTTATAGATAAGGAAGGAAAGCCACACGTAATTGAATCCCAGGAATACAATGGTATAGCCTATTTTATATTGCAACGTAAAGCGCTGGGCTATCAGGTCTATGACGGGGTACCGGTTATCATTAATTGCCATTGCCCATCTTTTGTTGCGTTTGAGTACAACCACATAAATACTTATCAGCTCCCTTATTTCTGGATTGGCGAAATGGAGAGGTTTTGTCTGAAAGCAGCAGACATTTGTATTTCACCCAGCCAATACCTTGTGGATATACTTCTGAAAAAGCATCCTGAGCTTGAAAGGAAATACCATATTCTCAAAAATCCTTTCAATATGGCTGATATAACAGTAGCAGACAACATGCATACAACTGAAGATGCAGTATTTTTTGGAAAGCTGTCTCCTATTAAAGGGATCATGGAATTATTGAAGGCATTTGCTGAATTATGGAATGAAGGCTTAGAGGATAAATTGACCCTGGTAGGTGACGAATATTATTTCTACCACGGCGTGCAAAATTTCATGGGTAAATACCTGCGTGAAAAATATGCCTTATACATTCAAAAGGGGCTTTTGTCACTAAAGGGTGCAATTGTACAGAACAGGATTGACGAGATGGCACGTGCTGCGCGGTTGATTGTAATTCCAAGCAGCTTTGATAATTTTCCCTACGCCGTACTTGAAATGATGGCGCGGGAAAAGCTTGTGCTGGCATCAGATGCCGGAGGTCACCGGGAAATTCTGATCCATGAGGAAAATGGGCTGTTATACCACTCTGGTAACATAGAGGATTTAAAATCAAAAATCACCCAGGCGTTTTCCTTAACAGCTGATGCAAGGGAAAAACTGGGAAAAAATGCTGCCCGTTCAGTAAAACAATATTGTGATCCGGACAAGTATTACGATGCGAAAATGAATTTGTTAAAGGATGTTGATCCTGAAAGCAGACCGGATTTTCCATTCCTGCAGATTAAGAGTTCAACATCAAGAGTGACTTCAGGAAGTGTAAAGGCCGGATTGTTATCAGTTATTGTCCCATTTTACAATATGGCCGGTTATATCGACGAAACAATTGCTTCCATAAAAGCATCTTCTTATAAAAACATCGAGATAATTATCGTTGATGATGGTAGCAACGAGACAGAAAGTATACAAAAGCTTGAGACATTACGTAACCAACAAGGAATTACAGTTATTAGACAGAATAATAAAGGATTGCCTGAAGTTCGTAATAGGGGTAGTGAGCACGCTTCAGGTGAATTTCTGGCATTCCTTGATGCTGATGATCTGGTAATGCCTGAGTATTATTCAACGGCTATCAATATTCTAAGAAATAAAAACAATGTTCATTTTGTTGGCTGCTGGGTAAAATACTTTGGAGAGTCCGGGAATAGCTGGCCTTCCTTTACGCCTGAGCCGCCTTATCTGCTTTTCCACAATATGGTTAATTCCAGTGGACTCGTTTATCGACGTAGTTCATTTGTAAAGGCCGGCAGGAACGATAAAGACTTTATATATGGTATGGAAGATTATGATAGTGTCATCTCTATGGTTGAACAGGGATTTGGAGGAGTGGTAATTCCTGAAAAGCATTTTTTGTATAGAGTGAGAAAAGATTCAATGTCCCGCGGGTTTAATAAAAGTAATATGGCCTATACCTATGAATTGCTAACTGGAAAACATAAACAATTTTACGCTAATTTTGGCCCCGAAATAACCAATATAATGAATGCTAACGGGCCTGGATTCAACTATGAGAATCCTACGCTGGATTATCACCTTTATTCTACCGGATCAATGAGAAATTTTCTGGTAAGGAATCTCATAAAAAGGATTAAACGTCAACCAGTGCTGCGAAGGATCGCGATTAATTTTTACCGACGTTTAAAATTGCTTTTATTATGATTAGAGTTTTGACAGATTGGGTAAAAAGTTCAAATAAGCTGGAGAGACTGTGGTTGCTGGCCAAGATTGAATTCAAGCTAAGGTATTATGAAAACAAGCTCGGACTGTTCTGGGCATTACTGAAACCGATACTTGATATCTGCATCTACTATGTTGTTTTCAAGGTTGTATTGAAATCAGATGTTCCTGCCTTTGCATCTTTTCTTTTCATTGGATTAATAATCTGGAACTTTTTTGTTGAATCTACTGTAGGGACCATACAGATCCTTAGCACAAAAAAGTATTTGTATGAGTACAGTAATATGAATAAGCTTGAGATCTATGTGTCAACATTGATGAGCAATTCTATTGGCTTTTTCTTCAACTTCCTGATGTTCCTTCTGTTTTACAACTTTATTGAGGGAGAATCACTGGGTCTCACAATTTATAATATCTGGATAGTTGTTCTGTTTGTCAACTTATTTATTCTATCATTGGGCATGTCTCTAATATTGTCCAACATTTATGTGATTGCGAAGGATATAACGCAAATATGGGCTGTTGTCACAAGTTTCCTGTTCTTCCTATCACCGATATTTTACAGCCTGAAAACATTCAGGAATGCACTTCCATCGTTTGATTACGGAAACCCTATCGCAGGTATTATTATCAATGCCCGGGCAATAATGCTGGAAGGAACTAATCCCGATTTTACACTACTTGTCTGGGATATTGGATATTCGATCGTTTTGTTGATAATAGGGTTTATAGCTCTCAATAAACTGGGTTCAAAAGCGGCGGAAAAACTTTGATATCTATGGAAAAGAATTATGCCATTGTTGCGAAAAATATAAGCAAGACGTTTCATATAAGTGAGGACAGCCACAATACTGTAAAGCACAGGCTTTTTAACCTGTTTAATCCTCCCAGGCGCAAACTGGTACAGGCCTTAAAAGAAATATCACTGGAAATTGAGAAAGGCGAGTGTATTGGTTTATTGGGGAGAAATGGGTGCGGAAAATCAACACTTGTGAAACTACTGGCGGGAGTCTATCCATCAGATACTGGAAATATTAAGATCACAGGATCAACCATGTTGATGAACCTTGGTGTAGGAATGAGTCATGAACTTACAGCCAGAGAAAACATTTATGTCTCTGGTTCTGTGCTGGGGTTAAAGATCAAGGAAGTTGATGCTATTTTCGACAAGATCATTGACTTTGCTGAACTGTCCAATTTCGTTGATACCAAGATCAAATATTTTTCATCGGGTATGACCGCAAGGCTTGGGTTTTCCATTGCTGTAAATGCGGGAGCAGATATCATGTTCCTGGATGAAATATTTGCAGTAGGTGATGTTAAATTCCAGGAAAAGGCCATCAAAGTATTTGAAAGTTCCTGGATTGATGGGAAAACAGTTATTCTGGTAAGTCACAGCATGGATGTTATCAGAAAATATTGCAAGCGGGCCGCTTTTATGAAAAACGGAGAATTGAAATTTATCGGTGAAACAAATAAGGCGATAGAGTTATATCTGGAAGACAATCATTAGCAATGATCACACCTGTTTTTTGACACCTGTACTGCTCAACAGAAAAGGAACAAAGAAGCCATACAGTATTGCTCCCAAACTTCTGTCAAAATAATTTTCGGTAAACATCGCAATCAAAAAGGTAAGCAGGATCAGGAATCCAAGACCATCTCTGCTTTTAATTAGTCTGATCATTGGTAAAATGGCCCATCCAGTCAAAAAAAGCAGCAAACCAATAATACCCGTACCCATTAAAATATCCAGGTAATTATTATGTATATTCTTGCCTGTGTTGATAGCAAAAATGAATTTTCTTTCCTGGTATACTTTCATCAATTCATCCTTTTTATCGCCCAATCCCACTCCTATAACAGGATGCTGCTTTACTACCTGCCACCCGCATGGCCATGCTGCCAGTCTGAAATTGGCGCCATTCCATAAATCAGGGGTTAAATTTCCCGCATAGTGACTTTCCGCTGCCTGACTTTCATAATTGAACCTGGTAAAACCTAATTCTTTAAATCGATTGATGGTTTTTGGAAAGAATATAAAGATTACACCGACAATCAAACCAAATGCAGCAACAAGCCCAATGCCAATAGTGTATTTTCTTTTTTTGAGGATGATATAAAGCGAAAACAGGAGAATGGTCAGGTAGAGAATAGCCATCATATTGCGACTGGCCAGAAGATAACTGATCACAAACAGGAATGCTATTCCAATAACCAGACCAATCCTTCCCCATCGTTTAACTGGATAATTTATTAGGTAATTGATGAAACTATAAATGGCTATGTTCACCAGAACTGAAGTATATATTGATTGCTGGCGGATCAGATCAGACAGTGCATCATTGTATAGCCAGGCGGAATCTTTGGTTTCCTGATATTTGTAATATGCATAACAAATAGTGCTCAGGCATGCCAGGCATATTATCACGCCCGCACCTACCAGTATTACGTCACGTTGCTTTTTGGTAAGACTGATGAGGCCGACCGTTACTGGAAAGATAAAAAGCGGCATTCTTCGTAAGAGGAATTGATTTCCCGCTGATTTATTATCAGAAATCAGCACGCTTATCAGCAGCAACAAGCCAAACCCAACCATGAACCACACGTATTTACGCTCGTGCAGTAATTGAATCTTTTCATTGAAAGAATTATAATAAAATAGTGCAACTGCTCCTGCAACGCACATGCCGGCAGTATAGGAACTGACCAGGCGAAACAGAAAAAGCGATATAAAAAACAGGAAAAAGGAAATGAATAAAATTCGTTCCTTTCTATTATCCATTAGCTGATTACTACTTTCCACAATCTATTGTCTAAATATTCAATCCACCACAAACACTGATCGTCTGTCCGGTAATATAAGATCCCATATCGGAAGCAAGGAAGAGCGTTACATTGGCAATATCTTCTGTACTGGCAAAACGCCCCAGTGGAATACCTGCTTTGTATTTATCAGCAGCTTCTCCGTCTTTCAAATAAGAGGTCATATCTGTTTCCACAAAACCTGGTGCAATAGCATTGCAACGGATATTCCGGCTACCTAATTCCTTTGCTACACTCTTGGTAAAACCAATGATCCCGGATTTGGAGGCAGCATAGCTGCTTTGGCCGGCATTGCCCATTTCACCAATGATTGAGCTCATATTGATAATTGAGCCGGATTTGGCTTTCATCATTGGACGGATCACCTGCTTGGTCATATAAAAGACACTGTTCAGGTTTACCTTGATCACCTCATCCCATTGATCAGGCGTCAGTCGCAACAACAGGTTATCTTTTGAAATGCCTGCATTATTTACACAGACATCAACGGTACCAAATTCCTTAAGTACATCATTGACAAAGGTCTCACATTGGGCAAATTCGCCCGCATTGCTTTTATAAGCTTTTGCTTTTACACCCAATCCGTTCAATTTATTTTCCAGTGCTGATGCTTTTTCAGCGCTACCTTCACTCACATAAGAAAAAGCCACATTGGCTCCATGTTCAGCAAATTTCAGTGCAATACCTTCTCCAATTCCACGGGCTGCGCCTGTTACAATAGCTGTTTTTCCTGCTAATAATTTCATGATTTGGGTTGATAGTTATATTAAGTGGTGAAAGTAAGAATTTCTTCTACAAATTTCCTTTCATTGCTTAACCGGGGCACTTTATGTTGACCGCCAAGCTTACCCTTGCTATGTAACCACTGGTTAAATGTTCCTTTTTTTAGTGAATGAACAACCGGTTTCCGCAAAGCAATATCCTTATGTCGTTTGGCCTCGTAATCACTATTGATACTTTTCAGGGACATATCCATTTCATTGATAAACTCATCCAGGTCGGCAGGGTCCTGTTCAAATTCAATCAGCCATTCATGTGCCCCGTTGGCATGATCAGAAAAATAGATCGGCGCTGCAGTGTAATCATTCACAATAGCACCGGT
>Ga0068867_100002788_pt1 | contig 12291 bp, 11 predicted proteins | sample KBSMisM32_FD_65649 | JGI IMG/M metagenome (GOLD analysis project Ga0068867, IMG submission 65649) | Miscanthus rhizosphere microbial communities from Kellogg Biological Station, Michigan, USA - KBS Miscanthus M3-2 | ecosystem: Host-associated > Plants > Roots > Rhizosphere > Soil ...
AGCAACACGCGCAAGCTGATCACCGAGAACAAGGTCGACATCGTGCTCGGCTCGACGACGACGCCGAACTCGCTCGCGATGATCGACGTGGCCGCCGAGAACCAGACGCCGATGGTCTCGATGGCGGCGTCGGCGCGCATCGTCGAGCCGGTCGATGCCAAGAAGAAGTGGGTCTTCAAGACGCCGCAGAACGACATCATGATGTCGCTCGCGATCGCCACCAGCATGGCCGACGCCGGCATCAAGACCGTCGGCTTCATCGGCTTCTCGGATGCCTATGGCGAAGGCTGGTCGCAGGAGTTCTCGAAGGCCGCCGCGTTGAAGGGCCTGACGATCGTCGTCAGCGAGCGCTATGCGCGCACCGACACCTCGGTGACCGGCCAGGCGCTCAAGCTGGTCGGCGCCAAGCCCGATGCGGTGCTGATCGCGGCCTCGGGCACGCCCGCGGTGCTGCCGCAGCGGGCCTTGAAAGAGCGCGGCTACACCGGCAAGGTCTACCAGACCCATGGCGTCGCGAACAACGACTTCCTGCGCGTCGGCGGCAAGGACGTCGAAGGCACCTTGCTGCCGTCGGGTCCGGTGCTGGTCGCCGCGCAATTGCCGGCGGGCCACCCGGTGAAGAAATCGGCGCTCGACTACGTGACGAAGTACGAGGCGGCTTACGGCAAGGGCTCGGTCTCGACCTTCGGCGCGCATGCCTGGGACGCCGGCATGCTGATGCAGGTCGCAGTCGCCAATGCGCTGAAGAAGGCCAAGCCGGGCACCGCGGAGTTCCGCAGTGCGCTGCGCGATGCGCTCGAGACGACCCGCGAAGTGCATGGTGCGCACGGCATCTTCAACATGTCCGCGACCGACCACCTCGGGCTGGATCAGCGCGCACGCGTGATGGTGAAGGTCGAGAACGGCGCCTGGAAGTACCAGCCCTGACGCGGTCGGCGCGGCCGCCTGCGCCGCGCGGGAAAACCCCTTCGGGGCCTGCGCGCCGTGACCTCTAGAATCGATTGTGCAGTTGCACAAAATGGAGTTGCCGAATGGCTGTCACCCGCCGCGCCGCCCACCCGACGGCTCGCGCCAAGCCCGAGGCGACCCCCGAGCCCGGCACCCCGTCGGCCGGCGGGCCGCGCATCCTCAAGAAGTACCCGAACCGGCGCCTCTACGATACCCAGCTCAGCAGCTACATCACCCTGGCCGACGTCAAGTCGATGGTGCTCGCGGCCGAGCGCTTCGAGGTGCGCGACGCCAAGACGGGCGAAGACCTGACGCGCAGCATCCTGCTGCAGATCATTCTCGAAGAAGAAACCGGCGGCGTGCCGATCTTCTCGGCCCCGATGCTGTCGCAGCTGATCCGCTTCTACGGCCACGCGATGCAGGGCATGATGGGCTCGTATCTCGAGAAGAATCTGCAGACCTTCACCGACATCCAGGCCCGCCTGGCGGAGCAGTCGAAGGGCCTGTACGACCCCGGCGCGCAGAGCCCCGAGATGTGGAGCCAATTTCTGAACGGCCAGGCGCCGGTGGTGCAGGGTCTAATGGGCAACTACCTCGAGCAGTCGCGCAAGATGTTCACGCAGATGCAGGAGCAGATGGCCAAGCAGGCCGAGACGCTGTTCCCCGGCATGCCCGGGTTCAAGCCGCCCGGGCGCTAGGCGCGCGCTGGCGCGGGCCATCGGCGGCGCCCACCGGGTTCCGGCCCATGTCCTCGATAATCGGCATCGAGCCCGGCGCAACCGTCCGGGCCTCATCCTGCCGAGACCCCGCGCCCCCATGACCACCGAACTGCAAAAGTCGCCCAGCATCGCCATGGTGTCGCTCGGCTGCCCGAAGGCCCTGACCGACTCCGAGCTGATCCTCACGCAATTGCGCGCCGAGGGTTACGCGACCTCGCGCCACTTCGCCGGCGCCGATCTGGTGATCGTCAACACCTGCGGCTTCATCGACGATGCGGTCAAGGAAAGCCTCGACACGATCGGCGAGGCGCTGGCGGAGAACGGCAAGGTCATCGTCACCGGCTGCCTTGGTGCCAAGACCGCCGCGGGCACGTCGGGCGGCGCCGGCGGCAACCTGGTGCGCCAGATGCACCCGAGCGTGCTTGCGGTGACCGGCCCGCACGCGACCAGTGAAGTGATGGACGCGGTGCACCGGCATGTACCCAAGCCGCACGACCCGTTCATCGACCTCGTTCCGCCGCAGGGCGTGAAGCTGACGCCGCGGCACTACGCCTACCTGAAGATCAGCGAAGGCTGCAACCACCGCTGCACCTTCTGCATCATCCCGAGCATGCGCGGCGACCTGGTCTCGCGCCCGGTCGGCGACGTGCTCGGTGAAGCGCAGCGCCTGTTCGAGGCCGGCGTCAAGGAGCTGCTCGTGATCAGCCAGGACACGAGCGCCTATGGCGTCGATGTCAAGTTCCGCACCGGCTTCTGGGACGGCCGGCCGGTCAAGACCCACATGACCGACCTGTGCGAGAAGCTCGCCGAGCTCGCCGCGTTGCATGGCGCCTGGGTGCGGCTGCATTACGTCTACCCATACCCGCATGTCGATCAGATCCTGCCGCTGATGGCCAGTGGCGCCGTCCTGCCCTATCTCGACGTGCCATTCCAGCATTCGCACCCGGAGGTGCTCAAGCGCATGAAGCGGCCGGCCAACGGCGAAAAGAATCTCGAGCGGCTGCAACGCTGGCGCGAGGCCTGCCCCGAGCTGGTGATCCGCAGCACCTTCATTGCCGGCTTCCCGGGCGAGACCGAAGCCGAGTTCGAGCACCTGCTCGGGTTCATGCGCGAGGCGCAGATCGACCGCGCCGGCTGCTTCGCCTATTCGGCCGTCGACGGCGCGACCGCGAACGAGCTGCCCGGCATGCTGCCGACCGAGCTGCGCGAGGAACGCCGCGCCCGCTTCATGGCGGTGGCCGAGGCGGTGTCGACCGCGAAGCTGCAGCGCCGCGTCGGCGCCACGATGCAGGTGCTGATCGATTCGGCGCCGGCCCTCGGGCGCAAGGGCGGGGTCGGCCGCTCGTATGCCGATGCGCCCGAGATCGACGGCAGCGTGCGGCTGCTGCCACCCGAGAAGGCCTCGAAGGTGTTGCGCGTCGGCGAGTTCACGCGCGTCAGGATCATCGGTACGCAAGGGCATGACCTGATCGGGCAGCCGATCTGAGGCGACGGAGCGAAGCACCAATGCAATTGTGCAGCGCAGTCGGCTCGCTCAGAGGCCGTTCGGTGGTTGAGGGGCGAAAGCCTCACAGCCTCTGAGTTCACGGGAGCACGCCATGGTGCAGCGCTTCGACGCCATCGTGATCGGCGCCGGCCAGTCCGGCCCCTCGCTGGCCGCACGCTTCGCCCAGGCCGGCATGAAGACCGCACTGATCGAGCGCGAGCACCTCGGCGGCACCTGCGTCAACGACGGCTGCATCCCGACCAAGACGCTGGTCGCGAGCGCGCGTGCCGCGTACGTCGTGCGGCACGCCGCCGAGTTCGGCGTGCAGCACGCCGGCAGGGTCGCGGTCGACATGCGCGCGGTCAAGGCACGCAAGGATGCGGTCGTGAACCAGTCGATCCAGGGCCTGACGCGCTGGCTCGAAGGCTTGGCGAACCTGACCCTGATTCGCGGCGCGGCGCGCTTCACCGGGCCGCAACGCATCGCGGTCGGCAGCGACGAGCTCGAAGCGCCGAAGATCTTCATCAATGTCGGCGGCCGCGCGAGCGTGCCCGACTGGCCGGGCCTGGCCGACGTGCCCTACCTGACCAACACCTCGATGATGGACGTCGACTTCCTGCCAGCGCATCTGGCGGTCGTCGGCGGCAGCTACATCGGCCTCGAGTTCGCGCAGATGTATCGGCGCTTCGGCAGCGCGGTCACGGTGATCGAGGCGGCGCCGCGGCTCATCGCGCGCGAGGACGCCGAGGTGTCGGCCGGCGTGCAGGCGATCCTGGAGCGCGAAGGCATCGCGGTCCATGTCGGCGCGAAGGACTTGGCGCTGGCCAACGACGGCGCCGGTGTCAGGATCGATTTCGCGCTGGATGGCGGGGCGCGGTCGGTCGCGGCCAGCCATGTGCTGCTCGCGGTCGGCCGCACGCCGAACGCCGACGGGCTCGGGCTGGACGCCGCCGGCGTCGCGCTCGACCAGCGCGGCTTCATCGTCGTCGACGACGAGCTGCGCACCAGCGCGCCCGGCATCTGGGCGCTCGGCGACGTGAACGGCCGCGGTGCCTTCACACACACCTCGTACAACGATTTCGAGATCGTCGCGGCGAACCTGCTCGACGGCGGCGCGCGCCGTGTCTCCGACCGGACGATGACCTACGCGCTGTTCACCGACCCGCCGCTCGGCCGCATCGGCATGAGCGAGGCCGAGGTGCGCGCCAGTGGTCGCGCGGCGCTGGTCGCGACGATGCCGATGACGCGCGTCGGCCGCGCCACCGAGCGCGGCGAGACCGACGGCTTCATGAAGGTGCTGGTCGATGCGCAGACCGAGCGCATCCTCGGCGCGGCCCTGCTCGGCATCGAAGCCGACGAAGTCGTGCAGCTGCTGCTGCTCGCGGTCGCGGCCGACCTGCCCTACACCCGCATCACGCAGACGATGTGGATCCACCCGACCGTGACCGAGCTGCTGCCTACCCTGTTCGGCAAGCTGAAGCCGCTGGTGTGAACCACGCGACGCCACGCGCTCATTGACACGCAGACACGCCGATGACCGAACCCGACAACCCGCGCCCCGCAGCATCGATCGCGACGACGCTGATCCACCACCCGTACCAGCCACCGGCCGGCTTCGCCGCGCCGCAGCCGGGCGTGTTCAAGGCCTCGACGGTGATCTTCGCCGACAGCGCGGCGATGCGCGCGCGCGACTGGAAGAGCAAGGCCGGATACACCTACGGGCTGCACGGCACGCCGACGACCTTCACGCTCGAGGAGCGCATCGCGACGCTCGAAGGCGGCCACCACACCGTGCTGGTGCCGAGCGGCTTGGCGGCGATCACGCTGACCGACCTGGCGCTGCTCGGGGCGGGCGACGAGGTGCTGATCCCCGACAACGCCTACGGCCCGGGCAAGGAGCTGGCGCGCCACGAGCTCGCGAGATGGGGCATCACGCACCGCTTCTACGATCCTCTCGACGCGAGCGCGCTGGCCGCGATGCTGACCCCGGCGACCCGCCTGGTCTGGGTCGAGGCGCCCGGCTCGGTGACGATGGAATTCCCCGATCTCGCGAACCTGGTGCGCGCCGCGCGCTCGACCGGCGCGGTGGTCGCGCTCGACAACACCTGGGGCGCCGGGCTCGCGTTCAATGCCTTCGAGGTCGGCGCCGATGTGTCGGTGCATGCGCTGACCAAGTACCCCTCTGGCGGCGGCGACGTGCTGATGGGCTCGGTGACGACGCGCAACCCCGCCTTGCACCTGAAGCTGAACGCGGCCCACATGCGCATGGGCTGGGGCGTCGGCGCGAACGATGCCGAAAGCGTGCTGCGCGCATTGCCGTCGCTGCCGCTGCGCTATGCCGCGCAAGACCAGGCCGGCCGCACGCTCGCGCAGTGGTGGGCGCAACGCCCCGAGGTCGCGCAGGTGCTGCATCCGGCCTGGCCGGGGTCGCCCGGCCATGCGCACTGGAAGCAGCTGTGCACGCAGGCGGCCGGGCTGTTCTCGATCGTCTTCGATGCGCGCTATGGCCGAGCCCAGGTCGACGCCTTCGTCGATGCGCTGAAGGTCTTCAAGATCGGCTTCTCGTGGGCCGGCCCGGTGAGCCTGGTGGTGTCGTACGACCTGAAAGCGATGCGGGCGACACCGGCATGGCAGGGCATCCTGGTGCGCTTCTCGATCGGTCTCGAGGCGGTCGACGACCTGATCGCCGATTCGGAACAGGCGCTCGCGGCGCTGAACCGCGCGGTCGCCTAGCGCCGTTCGCGCAAGCGCATCCGCAAGCCCACCGGCATCATCGTGAACGACATCTGCTCCGCGGCCTCGGCGCCGTCGGGTGTGGTGACCGCGTCGATGTCGAAGTGCGCGAGCAGCATCGCGGCCGCCATCTTGATCTCGAGCAACGCGAGATAGCGCCCGGGGCAGATGCGCGGGCCGGCGCCGAAGGGCATCGACATGCGCCTGGCCGAGGCCGCCTCGCCGGGCCGCTCGAGCCAGCGCTCGGGCTCGAAGGCGAGCGGGTTCGTGAAGTGCCTGTCGCTGACGCTGTCGCCGCGCATCACGCACCACACGCCGGTGCCCTGGGGCACGCGGATGCCGGCGATCTCGGTGTCGCGCAATGCCTCGAGGACCTGGAACGGCGCGACCGGCTTCAGGCGCATGGTTTCATGCGCGCAGGCCTCGAGGTAGTCGAGCGAGGCCATCGCGTCGGGCGTGAAGCGGCCAACCTCGCCGGCGCGCTCGCGCACTTCGCGCTGCGCGCGCTGCAGCGCGGCCGGGTGGCGGTGCAGCAGATGGATCATCCACGCCAGCGTGTTCGCGGTCGTGTCTTCGCCGGCGAGCAGCATCGTCAGCACGTTGCCGGCGACCTCGCGGTCGCTGACCCGCTCGCTGCCGCCTTCGTCAGAGGCGACGATCATTGCCTCGAGCAGGTTCGGCGGCCGGGCGCGCCGCGCCGGTTCTGCTGCGAGCCGGCCGCGCGCCTGATCGATGAAGCCTTCGATCGCCACGTTGACTGCCGCGACGCTGCGCTCCAGCCGCCGATCGGCAGGCAGACGCACGATGCGCCACCACGGCAGCAACGAGAACAGCCGCTTGTAGAGCGCCGGAAAGATCTGGTCGAGGTGCTGCTGGATGACCTCGTCGTCCGACTCCAGCGTGTTGACGTCGGCGCCGAAGGCGAGCCCCGAGATCGCATCGACCGTGAACCGCATCAGCTCGGGCTGTAGCGCCACCGATGTGCCGGCGCGCGCCGCCTTCAGCCAGCGGCCATGCAGGCGCTGCGTGACCTTCAGCAGCGACGGGAAATACGCCTTCACATGCGTCGGGTCGAAGCCCGCCATCACCATCCGCCGCTGGCGTCGCCAGGCATCGCCGTTCGAGCCGAACAGGCCGGGCGTCAACCCCATCTCGAGGGCGATGGTCTCGAGCACGCGGGTGCGGCGAAAGCCGTCGGGGCGATCGCGCAGCGCGCCCGACAACGCCGCGGCGTCGGACACCGCGAGCAAGGTGCGCGGTCCGAGCCTGAAGCGAAAGAACGGGCCGAACTCTCGCCCCCAGGCCTCGACGCTTTGGTGCAATCGCTTGCGCCGGATCATGAGCAAGTGACCAAAGAGCGGCAGGGCGCCGCTCGGGCCAGGCAGGTCGTCGATCTCGCGGAGCGCAGTCATTTCAGCGCGGCGCGTGCCGTGGGTGCCTGCAGGGCGGGCCCCGCAGTGCCGAAGTTCGGGTCAAGGGCATCTCATTCGCGGCTCGGCTTGGACGACACCTTGTGGCGCATCAGGCGGCCCTTCTCGCGTTCCCAGTCGCGCTTCTTCTCGGTGTTGCGCTTGTCGTGCTCGGCCTTGCCCTTGGCCAGCGCGATCTCGGCCTTCACGCGCCCGCCCTTGTAGTGCAGGTTCAGCGGCACGAGCGTGAAGCCCTTCTGCTCGACCTTGCCGATCAGGCGCTTGATCTCTTCCTTGTGCATCAGCAGCTTCTTGGTCCGGTCGGCCTCGGGGCTCACATGGGTCGATGCGCTTCGCAGCGCATTGATGCGGCAGCCGATCAGGTAGAGCTCGCCGTCGCGGATCACGACATAGCCGTCGGTCAGCTGCACCTGCCCGGCGCGGATCGCCTTGATCTCCCAGCCGTGCAGCACCATGCCGGCCTCGTGGCGTTCCTCGAGGTGGTATTCGAAATGGGCGCGGCGGTTTTCTGCGATCGACATGGACACTCAACGAGGCGGGTGCCCCATACAATTTCGGCATTGTATGAAGCACGTCAAGAAGTCGGTCCTGCTGTGGTACTCGCCGCACGAGATGTACACGCTCGTGACGGCGGTTCGCGACTACCCGAAATTCCTGCCGTGGTGCGAGCGCGCCGAAGTTCTCGACGAAGGCCCGAGCGGCGCGACCGCCAAGCTGCACCTGCACTACCTCGGCCTGCGCCAGGCCTTCACGACGCGCAACACCCACGAGCCCGACGCAAGCGTGGTGCTCAAGCTCGTCGACGGGCCGTTCTCGGTGCTCGACGGCACCTGGCGTTTCACGCCGGTGCCGGCCGCCGACGGGCCGCACGCGAAGGCCTGCAGGATCGACTTCGACCTGTGCTACAGCTTCGCGAATGCGGCGCTCGAGGCGTTGATCAGCCCGGTGTTCGATCGCATCGCGAACACCTTCGTCGACTCGTTCGTCAAACGTGCCGAGCAGGTCTATGGCGCCCGATGACGACAGCCCGCTGTTGCACGTCAGCGTCGTGTTCAGCCCGCGCGCCGGCGAGGTCGACGAGGTCGCGCTGACGCTCGGTGCCGGCGCGACGGTCGCCGACGCGCTGGCCGCGAGCGGCATGCAGGCCCGTCACGCAAGCTTCGACCTGAGCTCGCTGCCGGTGGGCATCTGGGGCTCGTTCTGTGAGCGCTCCGACCGCCTGCGCGATCGCGATCGCGTTGAGCTCTATCGGCCGCTGCTGGTCGATCCGATGGAAGCGCGGCGCCGGCGCCAGCAGCAGCAGCGCGTCGCGCGCGGCGCCCGGGTCAAGGCGCGGCGCTGATCCGGGCCGCTTAGGCTATTTGCACGACGCGGCGATCACGTCGCGCGTGTGCCTGGCTTCGGCGGCGCGGGCGGCGTCGTCGATGACTTCCTGTTCGCCCTTTTCATTGGTGCGGGACATGCGAGCCCCACTTTCGATCGAGCGCAGCTGCGCCTTCGCACGCAGGCAGTTGTCGGCGTCGGCGGCCGCGGCTCGCGCCGCCTCGGCCTTCTTCTTGTCGGCGGCTTCCTGCTCGGCCTTCTTGCGCTTGGCTTCGAGCTCGGGCTCGACCGCCTTCGGCGCCAGCCGCGCTGCATCCGAGGCCGACGATGCCGGCGCACTGGCCGGCGCGGCGCGGCGCTGTGCGGCGGTCGCGCTCGGGCGCTGAAGGATGTCTTGCTCGGGCGTGCCGTTCGGTGGCGGCAGATCGCTGTACTGGGTCTGGCCGCTGCGGTCGCGCCACTTCCATTGGGCTTGCGCCGGCAGTGCCAAGGCGGATCCGAGGAGGGCAGCGAACACGACAACAGTCCATCGGCGCATGGCATTCGATCCGGGCATTTGCATGGGCGAAAGTGTAAGGGCGGCCGATTCGCCGGGCCAGGGCGCGCGCACCGAAGCGTGGCTTTGTTGGCGCGTCCGTATAATTCGCTTTTGCGTCAGGAGCTTTTCCCATGCGCCTTCTAGGCAAAGCGCTCACCTTCGACGATGTGTTGTTGGTGCCGGCGTTCTCCCAGGTGTTGCCCCGCGACACCGATCTCTCGACCCCTCTTTCCCGCAACATCCGCCTGAACCTGCCCCTGGTCTCGGCTGCCATGGACACGGTCACCGAGGCGCGCCTGGCGATCGCGCTGGCGCAGGAGGGCGGCATCGGCATCGTCCACAAGAACCTGACGCCGAAGCAGCAGGCCGCCGAAGTCGCGCGCGTCAAGCGCTACGAGTCGGGCGTGCTGCGCGACCCGATCACCGTGACCCCCGATACGCCAGTGCGCGAGGTGATGGCCTTGTCGGAGCAGCACGGCGTCTCGGGCTTCCCGGTGCTGTCGGGCGCCACCGTGGTGGGCATCGTCACGAACCGCGACCTGCGATTCGAGAGCCGCCTGGACGTGCCGGTCAGCGAGATCATGACGCCGCGCGAGCGCCTGATCACGGTGCCCGAAGGCGCGACGCTCGCCGACGGCAAGGCGCTGATGCACCGCCACAAGCTCGAGCGCGTACTGGTCGTCAACGATGCGTTCGAGTTGCGCGGCCTGATGACGGTGAAGGACATCACCAAGCAGACCAGCTTCCCGAACGCTGCGCGCGATGCGCACGGCAAGCTGCGCGTCGGCGCCGCGGTCGGCGTCGGCGAGGGCACCGAGGAACGCGTCGAATTGCTGGTGCGCGCCGGCGTCGATGCGATCGTCGTCGACACCGCACACGGCCACAGCGCCGGCGTACTCGAGCGTGTGCGCTGGGTCAAGCAGCACTACCCGCAGATCGACGTGATCGGCGGCAACATCGCGACCGGCGCGGCCGCGCGCGCGCTGGTCGAGGCCGGCGCCGATGCGGTCAAGGTCGGCATCGGGCCGGGCTCGATCTGCACCACGCGCATCGTCACCGGCGTCGGCGTGCCGCAGATCTTCGCGATCGAGCAGGTCGCGAAGGCGTTGAAGGGCAGCGGCGTGCCGCTGATCGCCGATGGCGGCGTGCGCTTCTCGGGCGACCTGGCGAAGGCGATCGCCGCCGGTGCCGACAGCGTGATGATGGGCGGCGCGTTCGCCGGCACCGAAGAGGCGCCGGGCGAAACGGTGCTGTACCAGGGCCGCACCTACAAGAGCTACCGCGGCATGGGCTCGATCGGCGCGATGCAACAAGGCTCGGCCGACCGCTACTTCCAGGACAACACCGGCAACAACCCGAACACCACCAAGCTGGTGCCCGAGGGCATCGAAGGCCAGGTGCCGTACAAGGGCACGGTCGTCGCGGTGATCTTCCAGATGGCCGGCGGCCTGCGCGCCTCGATGCACTACTGCGGCTGCGCCAGCGTGGCCGAAATGCACGAGCGCGCCGAGTTCGTCGAGATCTCGTCGGCCGGCATGCGCGAGAGCCATGTGCACGATGTGCGGATCACCAAAGAGGCGCCGAACTACCGGATGGAGTGAGGGTGCCCCTCGACCGACGGCATCTGCGCGGTCGCGGCACGCTGTAAGGCGAGTCACACGCCGCGGCGCGGCACCCGCGGCGACAGTCCGCTCCGCATGAACAGAAGCGATTTCGAATGACCACCACGCCATCTGCCGCGGTCGGGTTGCCCGGCACGCAACGTCGGGCCGCCGCGCTGCCCTTCATCATGCTGACGGTGCTGATCGACATGGTGTCGATCGGCCTGATCATCCCGGTGCTGCCGCCCCTGGTCGGGTCGTTCACGAGTTCGCCGTCGGAGCAGGCCTTCTGGTATGGCGCCGTGACGATCGTGTTCGCCGTCGCGAACTTCTTCGGCTCGCCGATCCTCGGCCGCCTGTCCGACCGTTACGGCCGGCGCCCGGTGCTGCTGCTCGGCTTCAGCGGCCTGGGCTTGAGCTTCTTCGTGACCGGCATGGCGACCGCGCTGTGGATGCTGCTGCTGGTGCGCCTGTTCAGCGGTGCGATGCAGTCGAACATCGCGGTCGCGAACGCCTACGTCGCCGACATCACGCCGCCGGCCGAGCGCGCGCAAGCCTTCGGCAAGCTCGGCGCGATGATCGGCATGGGCTTCATCCTGGGGCCGGTGCTCGGCGGCCTGCTCGGCGGCATCAGCCTGCACCTGCCGTTCTTCGTCGCGGGCAGCCTGGCCTGCGTGAACTGGCTCTACGGCTATTTCGTGCTGCCTGAATCGCTGCCGCTCGAGCGCCGCCGGCCGTTCGTGCTGCGCGAGGCGAACCCGGTCAGCGCGCTGCGCGGGCTGGCTGAACTGAAGGGCGTCGGCGCGCTGGTAGTCGTGATCGGCCTGAGCGGCCTGGCGCAGTTCATGACGCACACCTCGTGGGTGCTGTACACGACCTTCAAGTTCGGCTGGGGGCCGACCCAGAACGGCTGGTCGCTGTTCGCGATCGGGCTGATGTCGGTGCTGGTGCAGGGCGTGTTCCTGAGCCGGCTGCTCAAGCGCTTCTCGCCCCAGCGCCTGGCGATCATGGGGCTGATCTCGTCGAGCGTGTGCTATGCGCTGTGGGGCGCAGCCTCGGAAGGCTGGATGCTGTACGCGGTGATCTTCGCCAACGTGCTCGGCTTCGCGGTCTCGGCGTCGATCCAGAGCCTGATCGCGAACGCGGCCGATCCGTCGACGCAAGGCCGCACCGCCGGCGCCGTCGGCTCGCTGAACAGCATGATGGCGGTGTTCGCGCCGGCGATCGGCGCGCCGCTGCTCGCGACCGTCTCGCACCTGCCGCATGGCGACTGGCGCATCGGCGCGCCGTTCTACTTCTGCGCGCTGCTGCAGGCGGCATCGACCCTGATCGCGCTGCGGCACTTCCGCGGCGAGCGCAGCAAGCGCAGCGCACTGGCCGCGGCCGAGACAGCCCTCTGAACACTCGACAACTCACCATGCACGACAAGATCCTGATCCTCGACTTCGGCTCCCAGGTCACGCAACTGATCGCGCGGCGCGTGCGCGAGGCGCATGTCTTCTGCGAGATCCAC